>Ga0210383_10001175_pt1 | contig 24137 bp, 23 predicted proteins | sample IncBWC14OmetaG_FD_160072 | JGI IMG/M metagenome (GOLD analysis project Ga0210383, IMG submission 160072) | Forest soil microbial communities from Barre Woods Harvard Forest LTER site, Petersham, Massachusetts, United States - Inc-BW-C-14-O ... | reverse complement strand
TGTAGACGCGCTGGAAACGACACACGCCAGCGGTCCCCGCCGAACCGCCGTCGACGGCGCTGTCAGAATGGAAGGCGGCGGCTGGTGCTCTGGTACCCGCTTACCGCATCGAGCCGACCGACCCAGCCAGGAGCGATCCGCGTAGAGGAAGGCCGCCGAGATCACCGAGCAGATGAGGGGCAACGGCTCCGAGGGGGCCGCCCAAGGCGTGAGCGACGTCGCGGCCGCGGAGAGCGAGGCCGCCGGCGAGGTCGAACAGGTAGGCCCGTTCCGCATCTACCTGGGCGCGGCCCCCGGCGTCGGCAAGACCTACGCCATGCTCTCCGAGGGCCACCGCCGGCGCGGGCGGGGCACCGACGTCGTCGTCGGGTTTGTCGAGACCTACGGGCGGCCGCACACCGAGGAACTGGTCAACGGCCTGGAGGTCATCCCGCGCAAGGTGGTCGACTACCGGGGAAAGCGCCTGGAAGAGATGGACCTGGACGCGGTGCTCCGCAGACGGCCCGAGGTCGCCCTGGTCGACGAGCTAGCCCACACCAACGTGCCGGGGTCCGGGCGGCACGAGAAACGATGGCAGGATGTGCTGGACATCCTCGGCGCGGGCATCGGCGTCATCACTACCGTCAACATCCAGCACCTGGAGAGCATCGCCGACGAGGTCGAGCAGATGACCGGCGCCAAGGTCAGGGAACGGGTGCCGGACTGGGTGGTACGCAAGGCCGACCAGACCGAGCTGGTCGATTCCTCACCGGAGCAGCTGCGCCGCCGCATGCTGCACGGCAACATCTACCCGAAGGAGAAGGCCGCCCAGGCCCTGACTCACTTCTTCCGTACTCCCAACCTCGTCGCCTTGCGGGAGCTGGCGCTGCGATTCGTCGCCGACGAGTCGGACGAGACACTCCTGGAGTACCTCCAGCAGCACCCGACTCAGGTCCCGTGGGAGACCACCGAGCGCATGATGATAGCCGTCACCGCCGAACCGGGAACCGACGTCCTGCTACGGCGCGCGGCGCGCTTGGCCTTCAGGGCCAAGGCGGAACTCGACGTGGTCCACGTCATCGTCGGCGATACCAGCTCGTCTCGGGACGACCGGTCGATCGACGGGCTGCGAACGCTGGCCGCTGACCTCGGTGCCCATTGGCGCGAGATAGACGACGACGATCCGGCCCGGGCTCTGGTCAGCTTCGCGCGCGAACACCAGGTCACGCAGATCGTAATCGGGTCCACTCAAAGCAGCTGGTGGCCTATTGTCGGCGGTGGGCCGGTCCTGCGACGGGTTATCCACGCGGCGGGTGCGTTCGGCATCGACGTCCTGGTCATCGCCCACCGCGAACTGGCTCCCGACGCGGCCCCCGGGTCCGCCGCCGCCAAACAGTCCTGACCCGGCCGAGGTCACGTCGCCCTCTGGCGTGGAGAGCAGAATTTTCGGGACAGGCGCCAGTGCCGGGAGGTCAAGATGCGCGCATTCGCGGTGCGGAGCTTCGGTGAGCCTGCGTCGGTCCAGGACCTGCCCGTTCCCGCCGTCGATGGCGCGTTCCTGGTCCGCGTGCGGTTCGCGGGAGTCAACCCGCTGGACAGCAACCTCCTGGGGCGCCTGACCGCGGGCTCGTCGTATCCGTTTGTGGTGGGCATCGACTTCGCCGGGGTGGCCGAACGCGTCCCGGCCGGGGACCACGGCCTGCGGGTTGGCGACCGTGTCTTCGGCATGGCGCGGACGCACGGCTCCTATGCCGGGTACACCGCGGTCGCCCCAGCGGCCGCGATGGAGCCGGTGGCCCGTATCCCCGACGGCGTGGCCGACGACCAGGCCGCCGCGCTGCCCATTTCGGCGGTTACTGCGCTGCGGACCGTTGACCTGCTCGAGGTCACCGCGGGCCAGCACGTCGTAGTGATGGGCGCGACCGGCGGGGTCGGCGGCTACGCGGTGCAGATGGCGCGCTCCCGCGGCGCGCACGTGATCGCGACCGTCCGCGGCGACGTCGGCGAGGCCCGCCGTCTCGGCGCCGAGGAGGTGTATGACAGCCAGGCCGCGGACGTGATCGATGCGCTGCGCGCCGCTCACCCCGACGGCGTCGATGCCGTCCTTGACCTGGTCAGCGGCCCGGACGCGATCCGCCGCGACGCCGAGGTCATCCGGCCCGGGGGACGCCTGGTCTCGACCATCTTCGCGGCGGACGAAGTCTGGTTTGCTGACCGGCGGATCACCGCGCTCAACCATGCCTCCAGCGCGAATCCCCTGATCTCGCCCGAAGGGCTGACCACGGTCGCGCAGATGCTCGCGGACGGCACGATCACCGCGCGTATCCGTTCCACCGTCGACCTGGACGCAGCGGGGCAGGTGCTGGAGCAGCTCCGCCGTGGCGGCCTGCGCGGCAAGGCCGTCATCCGCCTGTAGAGTCCGGGCGCACCGGCCCAGACGATCGGCCGGCTGGTGTCTGGGTCGCCGGCTGCTAGGCCTGCGGGTCTGCCTGCCCGAGGCTGGCCAGGGCCCGCCGCAACTCTCGGCGTGAGCCTACCCCGAGCTTGGTGTACACCTTGCTGAGATGCCATTCGACGGTCCGGGTGCTGAGGAACAGCTGGGCCCCGATCTCGGAGTTGGTGCGGCCGTCGACGGCGAGCCGGGCGATGTGCGCCTCCTGGGCGGTGAGCTCGCTGACCGTCTCGACCGTCCGCTTGCGCACCGTTTCGCCGGTGGCCAGCAACTCACGCCGGGCCCGCTCGGCGAACGCCTCGATGCCCATCGTGGTGAACAGGCCATGGGCGGTCCGCAGCTCGGCGCGGGCGTCCCGGCGCCGGTTCTCGCGGCGCAGCCATTCGCCGTACAGGAGGTGGGCGCGGGCCATGGCCGGGCGCATGCGGGTCCGGCCGAGCCGCTCGATCGCCTCGCGATAGTAGTTCTCTGCGGTCTCACCCTCACTGAGCAGGGCCCGCGAGCGCGCTTCGGTGCCAAGCGCCCAGTCGGTGCCGCTGGCGCGGGTCGTCTCGGAAAGCCGCTGGAGAGCGTCGGATGCGCGCGCGGGCTGGCCGCTGCGGACGGCCGCCTCGACCAGCTCGGCCAGCGACCATCCGAGCACGCCTATGTCGTCGTACTCGGTCGCCAGCTCGGCGGCGGCGAGGGCCTGGTCGTAGCGGCCGAGGCCGTTATACAGCAAGGCGGCGGCGTACTGGCTGGTCATTCCCCTCCCCTCGCCACGGCTCGTCACGTCGTCCATGGTGGCCTGGATGAGCTCGGTGGCCTCGGCCTCACGGCCCCGCCACGCGGCGACGCCCAGGGCACCGTGGGGCCCGAGCTGGGTCCCGGTCGCGTCGGCGACCGCCTGCGCCTCCGCGATGAGCGCCGCGCCCTCCGCCAGCTCGCCCGCGTGTGTGTGCAAGAGGATGCGCCACCGGATCGCGAGGGGGAGCTCACTGAGTGCCCCCGCGTCACGCGCGAGCTTGACGTGACGGCTGGCCAGGATGTGCCATGTCTCGTCGTCCCACACCGCCATGGCCGCCAGTCCGGCGAGCCACAGCCAGCTCAGTCCCTCCTCCGCCGAGATGTCCTGATCGCGGAAGGCGAGCAGCGCCCGTCTCAGGGCGGGCGTCCCGGCCGTATAGCCGTCCGTGACCAGCAGCGCCAGGCCATCCAGGAGCAGATCGGGGGCGCGCGCCGGGGCCAGTGGCGCGGGCGCCATACGCGCGGCTCTGGCCACCTCCCGGACCGCCGGAGACAGCCGGCCGACGAACAGCGCGGCGGTGAACGCCTCCAGGTAGGTCTCGCGGGCCAGACCGACGTCCAGCGTCTCGAGCTGCTTGGCCGCGCTGAGCATGAGCGGGGGCGCGTCACGGCCATGACTCGAGGCGAACGCTATCTGCGCGCGCAACAGGTCGCCGCGGGCCCGCTGCAGTTCATCCAGTGGCCCCGCCTGGGCCATGGCCAGCAGGCCGAGCGCGGCGTCAAGCGCGCCAGCCTGGTGCTTGGCTTGCGCCGCAGCCAGCGCCCGCTGGGCGCGGCGCGCCGGGTCGAGCGTCAGCTCGGCGGATCGCTCGAGGAACGCGGCCGCCGCCGCGAGACCACCGCGGCGCCGCGCCCGGCCTGCGGACTGCTCAAGTTCGGCAGCAACTTCCTCATCTGGGCCCGGCGCGGCCTGGGCCCGGTGCCAGGCCCGCCGGTCAGGATCGACAGCCGGATCGGTGACCTCGGCCAGCGCGCCGTGCAGCTCCTGCCTCGTCTGGACCGACGCCGACCGGTAGGCCGCCGAGCGCACCAGCGGATGCCGGAACCGCACCCGCGCGCCGAACTCGGCCAGCCCCGCCTCTACCGCCGGCCTCGCCGCCTCGGTGCCGATCGCGAGCCGCCCGGCCGCCCGCCACACCAGCACCGGATCGCCGGACGGATCGGCCGCCGCCAGCTGCACCAGCCGCCGGGTCTGCGCCGGCAACGCCTCCAGCTGCCGCCCGAAGCTCTCCTCGATTCGCCCGTCCAGCGGCACCGCGCTGCTGATCCCGAACCCGCCCGTCAGCTGCGCCGGCGTCAGCCCTCGTGGCAGCTCAAGCAACGCCAGCGGGTTCCCGTGCGTGTCGGCGATGATCCGGTCCCGGACCCGCGGGTCCAGCGGCCCGGTCAGGACCGACTTCAGCAGCTCCTGCGCATCGTCCTCGGCCAGGCCCTCCACCACGAGCTCCGGCAGCCCGGCCACGTCCTTGCCCGGAACCCGCGCCGCGAATACCAGGCCCACCGGTTCGGCCGCCAGCCGCCGCGCCGCGAACCCCAGCGCCTGCGCTGAGGCGTGGTCCAGCCACTGCTGGTCATCCACCACGCACACCAACGGACGTTCCCCCGCCGTCTCGGACAGCAAGCCCACTACGGCCAGGCCCACCAGGAACCGGTCTGGCACTGGACCGGTGCTGAGGCCAAACGCGGTCCGCAGCGCCTCACGCTGCGGAACCGGGAGAGACTCAGCATGATCCAGCATCGGCGCGCACAGCTGATGCAGCCCCGCGAAGGCCAGCTCCATTTCCGACTGCACTCCCGCGGCCCGCGCTACCAGGCACTCCGTGGCCCCGCCGACCAGGTAGTCAAGCAGCACGGTCTTGCCTACGCCGGGCTCACCGCGCACCACCAGTGCCCGGCCCTCACCGGCCCGCACGCTAGCAACGAACCGGTCAAGTACGCCACGTTCTCTGAGCCGGTCCGTTAGCCCGGCTGCGGGCTCCCTCATAACGGAATGCGCCGTCATCGGCTCGACGCTACACAGCAGCCATGGCGCTGGCACCGCCTACTGCGGCAAGGCGACGCCAGAACGCCCCGCTGCGGTCGCCCGGCCAGGCATGAACGCTCACACGGCCTCCCAGCCAGGTACTGCTGACGCGCGCCAGCCTACCTTGGGGGACCGAACCGAACCCGGAAAACCCGCCGCTGCTTACCGGCGCCTTCGGTGATCGTGCTGCATGCGGAGCAAGAGAATGGCCGTTCAGCGTGGGTGCAGGTGAACGCTCAGCAGATGGGTTCCGAGTGAGCACTGGCGTACCCCCGGATCGCAGACCAGAGCGCCGGCCAGTGATTACTACGGGCGCGACGCGCCCCCCGGCGCGCGATGCTGAGGCAAGTACCACCCCGCAGATCTCATCGGCCCGTGACCGACCTGCAAGGAGCAGACGATGATCCAGACCGCTACGCAGCGGTCCCCGCAGCCACCGCCCACGCTGGCCTCGGCCGCGAACCGACCGCCGCCCCCGGACAAGTCTGGCCGCCTGACCGCCGCCGGGCGATGACAGGAACCCGGCCGGTGGGTCACACAGAGCGGCGGCGACGCCAGGACAACGCCCGGCAACGGCCCGCGCACGGAAGGCGCCGGGCGTGCGACGGAGGTGATGCAGGTGCCTGAGTTGATCGGCGACGCGAGCGGTCTGGGATGGGTGGCGGTCAAGGCTGTGCTGCTGTTCACGGTCGCGGTTATCGGCCTACGCCTGGGCGAACGGCGCACGCTCGCCCAGCTCAGCGCGTTCGATTTCGCGGTCGCCGTCGCGATCGGCGCGATCATCGGCCGGGGCGCGACCGCAGCGGACACGTCGTTCGCTACCTCGGCGGTCGCGCTGGTCACCTTGCTGGTCGTGCATCGCCTCGTGGCGATGGGCCGCCGGCACAGCCGGGTGGTCCGCCTGATCGACCATCCGCCCCGGATCCTGGTCGCCCACGGCGACCTCCAGGAAAAGGAGCTGGCCCGAGCCGGGCTGACGCACGCGGACGTGTACGCGCTGCTGCGCGAGAACGGCGTCGGCGATCTCGGCCAGGTCGGCTACCTGCTCTACGAGACCCGCGGCACCGTGACGGTGATCGGCGCCGGCCGCGAACCTGGCCCGCTGGTGCGAGACGGGCTTAACGCTGCCGGATACCGACGAGCACCCCAGGTCCGGCGGATTCAGCGGTTACGGAAAGCGAATACGCGTAGGACCAGCCAAGCGGCCCTAGTCCCCTGGGCAGACCTGCCGACACGGGCGAGGGGACACTGAGAACGTGAACCGTGAACGGGCCGAGGCTCACCTGCGGCTGCTGGCCGAGGAAGAGCTCCGCCGGGCCACGACACTGTCCTCGGATGGCGTTACGGGCAGTCCGCCCGAGGGCGGAGCACAAGGTTCGGCCAGCGGAGCCCGAACCCTGGCGCGCCCCACTGTGGTGATACCAGTGGGCAGCGCATGGAGCGCCGATCATGCGGTCACCGAGCTCTATTCGGTGCACCACCGGGCGCTCCTGCGCATGGCTGCCTTGCTAGTTCAGGACGCCCACCTCGCCGAGGAGATAGTGCAAGAGTCGTTCGTCGCGATGCATCGCGGCTGGTCCAGATTGAGGGACACGGACACGGCATTGGCCTACCTGCGGCAAGCTGTGGTGAACCGGTCACGTTCGGTGATACGTCACCAGTCGGATCCGCGCGGGGAACATCAGGCCCGCGTGCGCAGGGTCGCGCAGGTACTGACCGCGGTGAGCGCGCTCGATGACGAGGTCGCCGATCAGATCCTGGGCGACTTCGAGCTGGCCCTGGCGGTCCGGCGGGCTGGTTTCCCCGGCCAGCCGGGACCGGGACCGGGATCGCGGGTCCGGTCACCTGCGGTGCGCCCGGGGGCAGCCGGGCCGGGATCGGCAGGGCCGCGAGCTACGTCTGGCCGGGTGATCAGACTCGGGCGGCTGATCCCGGTCCGCGGCGCGGACGTCAGCGGCCAGGTGTACCTGTTGTCATACGCGCAGACCGCGTCCGGCCCGCAATTCAGCCTGCTCGCGCGGACCCGCTCCCGGTCGGGATCGGCTCCGGCCCGGCGCTGGCCCGAGATACCGCTGCTTGAGGGGTTCACCGCCACCGACGATCGGGGGACCCGGTACCGGATGAGGGTCCGTGACCTGGGCGGCGGCCCCGACGGTTGGACCCTGATGCTGGATCCCCGCCCGGCGTACGACCCGCGCTGGCTGGACCTGACCACCACCCCCGGCGAGCCTGCCACGCGCATCGACCTGACTCTGCCATCGGACGCCACCACCGTGACCGCCAGCCAAGCCACGGCCGGCCCCGGCGAGCACCTGCTGCACGCCGTCGCCGCGCGACTCCTCGCCGAGGCGGCCGCACCGCAGCCCGGATCGCGGTCCGGATCGCCGCCCGCTGGCGCGCCCGGGCTCGGCGACGCCATCGCGGCGCTGCAGGCGGCCGGCGCCTTGTCCCCGCTCAACCCGGTCCCCGGCCAGCTCGCCGCGCTATGCGCGAGAATGGATCTCGTCGGCCACGGCATCACTGAGCCCCCCGCTCGCGATCTGCCCGAGCCGTGGCTGAGCGTGCTGGCCTACTACCAGCGCAGGAAGACCAGGGCCGCCCCGGCGCGCGACGGATGCGCCGCGGTGGCCGCCGTGCTGGCCGAACTCGACGGGATCACGCTCGCGATTCTCGGTCTGCACAACTGCGCGGGCAGCACCGTCCTGCACATCCATGCCAGCGGGCCGATGGCCGACGTGAGCTACGCGCCGGAGGAACTGTATTACTGGCCGGTGATCTGGATACGCGACAGCGGCGGACGCTGGCACACCACGCGCACCCGCGGCCGGAGCGGGATGAACGGTGAGGTCGCGCTGCGCCTGGAGGTGATCCCGCCGCTGAGCCGCGCCACCGCCTGGATCGAGGTGCACGCCGCCGGGCGATCGATCCAGTCCCGGGCCACACTGCCGCTCCGCTGGGAGTGAGGTCCATGTGCCACGATGAGGGTCATGCGCGTTCAGCGGTTCGGTGCCCGCGTTGCTGATGGTCCTGGGGGCCGCGGGATTATCGCGGTCGCGTTTGACCCGGACCAGGCGTGGGGTGCGAAAGCCGAACACCCCGTGGCCGGTACGGTCAACGGCCGGCGGGTCCGCGGCCGGATCGTGCCGGGCGACCGCGGGTGGGTGTTCATCCTGACCCCGATGTGGATGCGCGACGCGGGCGTCGCGGCCGGCGACGACATGACCGTCGAGCTGATCCCGGAGGGTCCGCAGCGCGGCGACCTGGCGGAGGACGTCGCCGCGGCCCTGGAGGCCAACCCGGCCGCTGCGGCGTTCTTCGACACCCTGGCCCAGTTCTACCGCCGGGCCTACCTCCGCTGGATCGACGCCACCACCCGGCGCCCAGAGCTGCGCGCGGCGCGCATCGCTGAGGTCGTAGACCTGCTCGCGGCCGGGATCAAGCAACGGCCACGGTCGTAACCGCCGCACCCCGCAACCCGGACAGCGTGGGCCGGCCCGGACGACGCAGCTTGGGCCGGCCCGGACGACGCAGCTTGGGCCGGCCCGGACGACGCAGCTTGGGCCGGCCCGGACGACGCAGCGCGCCCGAGCGGGTCGGCTGCGAACCACCCGCGGCCGACCTCAACTTTTGCAGTCCTCAAGGGCCCGCCCAGGCGCACCGCGGGGTCAAGCGGCACCGCCAACGGCGTCCAGCGCACGGAGTTCGGCTACGGCGCCACGGTCTCCGTGGTCCTGTTCGTCTTCTCCCTCGTCTTCGCGCTGGCCTACCAGCGCTACGCGCTGCGCCGCGACACCGCCGGCGCCGTGACCCGGGCGGTTATATGAGCGCCGCCAGCGCCCGGCTTCCCCGGCGCTCCCCGCGTCGCGACGTGATCCGCGAGCGCCGCACCTGGCTCTCGCTGCCCGCCAGCTACCTGGTCATCCTGCTCGTGCTGGCCATCACGATCGCGCCGATGCTGTACATGATCGTCGGCGGCTTCAGCAGCACCGCCCAGCTCAACGCCAACCCGAACGCGCTGCCGCATCCGTGGGTGTGGAGCAACTACGCGGCGATCGCCACCTCGTCGATCTTCTGGCAGGCCGTGGCCAACAGCGCGGTGGTCGCGGTGGTGGCCACCGGGCTGGCCGTGACGCTCGGCTCGATGGCGGCCTTCGCCCTGTCCCGTTACACGTTCCGCGGCCGCGAGGCGTTCTACCTGCTGTTCGTGGCCGGGCTGCTGTTCCCGCTCAACACCGCGGCCCTGCCGCTGTTCCTCCTGCTGCAGCAGATCGGCCTGAACGACAACCTGTTCGGCGTGGCCCTGCCGGAGGCGGCGTTCGCGCTGCCGGTCACGATCGTCATCCTGCGCCCGTTCATGCGCGCCATCCCCGGCGAGCTGGAGGACGCCGCGATCGTGGATGGCGCCACCCGGATCCGGTTCTTCCTGCGGATCTTGCTGCCGCTGTCCCGGCCCGCCCTCATCACCGTCGGCATCCTGGCCTTCGTCACCAGCTGGAACGCCTACCTGCTGCCGCTGGTGGTGTTCTCCAGCCAGGACCACTACACGCTGCCGCTGGCCGTGGCCAACTTCCAGTCCACCTACACCCAGGACACCGCCCGGGTCTACGCGTTCACCGCCGTGTCGATGATCCCCGCGCTGGCCATCTTCATCTTCGCCCAGCGCAGGCTGGTCGGCGGCCTGGTCGGCGCGATCAGGGGCTGAACCCGGGGGAGCCGCCGCGCGCAGGCGCGATCAGGGGCCGAAGCCCTCGGCCTCGTACCGGCGGTGACCGGCGGGCCCGGTCAAGCCGATCCGGATGTCCCTTCTGTCAGCTGCCCTCAAAGGTCGGCGTCTTGTGCTGGCGACGGGCCTTGATGCCCTTGTGGATGTCCGCGGTGGCCATCGTCACCGGCTGGGCCAGCGCCTCCCACTGCAGCGCCAGCTCGAACCCGCTCCTGGAGGGCTGCCCCAGTCCGGCCTTGGTCAGCCGGGTAGCGATCGGCGCAGCGCGAGCTATGCTCTCAGCGATCTCGAGCGCGCGGCCCACCACGTCCTCGGCGATCTCGTTGACCAGCCCCCAGGCCAAGGCCTCCTCCGCCGTCACCACCCGCCCGGTGTAGAGCATCTCCCGTGCCCGCGGCATCCCCACCGCCTCGGGCAGCAGCCAGCTCACCGCCATCCCGCCGTGCGCGCCCAGCTGCGTGAACGGGGCACTGAACGCCGCGGACGGCGAGCCGTAGCGCAGGTCGCAGGCCAGGGCCAGGCATAGTCCCGCCCCCACCGCCGGCCCGTTCACGGCCGCGACCACCGGCACCGAGATCTCCAGCGGAGTCAGCCAGGCCCGGTAGAAGGGCAGCATCTTGTCCCGCAGCCGATCCGGGGTGTTATCACTGAGGTTCCCCTGATCCAGCCACGACAGATCCGCACCGGAACAAAACGCGCTTCCCGCGCCCGTCACCACCGCCACGCGCAGGGACCTGTCCCCGGCTATCTTGTCCATCTCCGTCACCCACGCCGACGTCAATTCCGTCGTCATCGCATTACGCATTTGCGGCAGATTCAGGGTGACCAGCGCCACGCCGGGCGACGCCTGCCGTACATCAACCAGATCCGCTAGATAATCAGCCATCCCGCCACCCATCACGGCTACGCCGACCGCAGCCACCAGCACGAATCCTACGGATATTAAACATTACTGACCAGGATGCGCGGCAAACTGTCGAGGCTTCGATTTCGTTTCTGCCGAAAGGGCACCTGCTGAGATTCTGCTCATCCGCGTGGCCGATCCCCTCGGTTAGCTGCCGTTTCGCACTGACCCGCATGGTCCTGTCCCCGCCACCGCCGCCCCGCCACGCGTCGCCAGCCGCTATCCAAGGACAAACCACCGGCCCCGCGCGACGCCGCCCCTCGGGCCGACGGGTCAGCGGAGACCCGTGCCCCGCCCGTCCCTTCCCGCAGCCGCTGCTCGACCGACGTTCCGGGGGCGGCCAGCGAGGTCCGGCCGTTCATCTCAGCTCACCGTCAGCCCTACCCCGTTCGGGTCAACGGCCGCTATCTCTCGGACGAGCGACTCCGATGACCCGGCGCGGTGGCAGCCCGAAGACTTGCCGGCCTTCGTCCTACGGAAAGCGGCATTCAGCGCATAATTACGCCCGCACCTGCTGCGATCCTCGCGGTAATAGTGAATGTTCCGACGCGGCCTGACTCCCAGGTGACATGCCGCGGATCAATTACTCCAAACGGCGAATCTATTTCCTGCCTACGGCACCGGCGCTGGTTTGCTTGCACTTTCCACGGTCATTGTATGACGGGTTTCCTGGTATGCGGTCTCGATTGGTTAGCACCTCACACCCTGCGTCACTATGCGTAGTCGGGTCGCGGTCCCGTAACGAGGCCGGGGTATCGACCAGGCACGTACCCGGGGGTGCGACCATCCGTTGCCAGTACCACCATGGGTACATCGGCGCATCAGCATCGTGCCCAGCACGACTGATGTCTTGTCTACCGGACGGAGGAACGGAGCGATGGCTGAGGACACGCATCAGACGGGTAGCAGCGACAACACCGCTGTTCGCTCATTTAAGGTCGGTTTTCCGGAGGCGGAGCTCACTGAACTGCGCAGACGCGTAAGCGCGACCCGGTGGCCCGAGCGCGAGACGGTCACTGACGACTCGCAGGGCGTACGGCTCGCGATGATGCAGGATCTCGCACGGTACTGGGAGACCCAGTACGACTGGGGCAAGTGCGAAGCGAGACTGAACGCCCTGCCGAACTTCATAACCGAGATCGACGGGCTGGACATTCACTTCATCCACGTCCGCTCCCAGCACCAGGACGCGCTGCCGCTGATCGTCACGCACGGATGGCCTGGCTCGATCATCGAGCAGCTGAAGATCATCGAGCCGCTCACCAACCCCACGGCGCACGGCGCCAGCGCGGCAGACGCGTTCGATCTGGTGATCCCCTCGCTGCCCGGCCACGGGTTCTCCGACAAGCCCACCGCCACCGGCTGGGATCCCGCCCGCATCGCACGCGCCTGGGTGGTGCTGATGAAGCGCCTCGGGTACACCCGGTTCGTGGCGCAGGGCGGCGACTGGGGTGCGGCCGTCACGCAGGCCATGGGGGAACAGGCAGCACCGGAGCTGCTCGGCATTCACTCCAATATGCCCGGGACCGCCCCAGCCGACATCACCAAGGCGTTCGAGCGCGGCGACCCGCCGCCCTCTGGTCTCTCCGACGAGGAGCAACGCGCGTATGAGCAGCTGAGCACCTTCTACGCCAAGCACGTGGCCTACGCACAGATCATGGCCACGCGGCCGCAAACGCTGTACGGGCTGGCGGACTCACCTGTCGACCTGGCCGCGTTCATGCTGGACCACGGCGACGGCACCGGCCAGCCCGGGCTCGTCGAACAGGTCCTGCAAGGAACCCTGGCCAGCGCCCTGACCCGAAATGACCTCCTCGACAACATCACCCTGTACTGGCTGACTAACACCGGGATTTCCGCGGCCCGTCTGTACTGGGAGAACAAGGCGGACTTCTTCAACGCCAAGAACATCTCCATTCCGTTTGCCATCAGCGTTTTCCCCGACGAGCTCTATCAAGCCCCGCGCAGCTGGGCCGAGCGGGCGTATCCCCACAACCTCATCCACTACAACAGGCTCGACCGCGGCGGCCACTTCGCCGCCTGGGAGCAGCCGCAGCTCTTCTCAGAAGAGATGCGCGCGAGCTTCAGATCACTTCGCAAGTAGTGCGTGCACCGTTAAGCGCGTATCCCGGCCGCATCGGGCCGGTCCAATGGTGATCGGACCGGCCCGATGATGATCTGCCGTCGGTTTCGCGCCGAGGTCAGCCCGCCCCCAAACGACATGAAACCCGGGTTTCATTCCGCATGAAACGGCAGCGTGGTGCGCCAGAACCGGGGCGCGGCTTTACGGTGCATGCGAAACGGGCGGAATATCCCGATACGGGTAACGAATTCGCGTCACCGGACGCCAACGGTCCGGAAACGACCGAGGCCAGCGATATCTGTTACCAAGTGAGGACGGCGGCTTCCTCGCTGTCGTCACTCGCGTCCCGCTGCCGGGAAATGGCGGCAGTACTGGCCGGATCTTGCCGCTTCTTACGGCGGCCCGTCGGTACCGACCCGTTCTGCGTGCCGACCACCGGCCTGGGCGTAGGTGCCAGCTCCCACAGCCCGTCCAGCAGATTGCGGATCACGTCGCGGCGCAGCGAATAGTAGTAGTTGCGTCCCGCCTTGCGTGTGCTGATCAAGCCCGCATTGTGCAGAATCTTGGTGTGGTAGGAGATGGTTGGCTTTGACACCGGGAGCGTGTCCTCCAGTGTGATACATGCCAATTCGTCCACCTGTGCCATCTGGACGATGATGCTCCACCGGACTGGATCGCTCAACGCCCTGAAAACTTCGGTTGGTGGGTTTTCGACCGTCAGCTTGCGAGCCATGAGATAACTCGGTTTCCCTCGGGTACCAAGATCATTACGATACCGGCACACATTGCAGATAACTTTGACAACTATCGTACAGCCCGCCAGGCCAACCCGGCGCCCGGGCGCCGGCAAGTCACCCGGACAGTTGGCACCACCGCCCGCGGCCCGCCCACTGCCCGGGGTGCCACCCCGGCGGCGCCTGGGACCGCCTGGCCTGCCGTGAAATACTTCCAAGGTTCTATATTTTCCGAATCGACAACCGGCGAGAAGGGCACGGTGGCCCACACGGCCCCCCACCGTGGGCCGAAGGCTTTACTCATGAGTAGAGGCCCGGATCTAGTCTTATGCCGATCGTCCCCGATAACCGGGCCGGCTGGTCACCGGCCTGCCCGGCCCAGGCGACTTCCTCGGCCACCCGTTCGATCTTGGCCAGGCGGGCCAGGGCGGGCCGCGACAGGATCTGCCTGATGTCGCGCAGCGCCACGAGGAGCTCCTCGATACCGTCCCGGGGCGCCTCGTCGCCCGCGTACAGCAGGATCCCCTGGTAGTCCTCGGCGGAGACGACCGCGCCGGGCAGTTCGATGTCCGCGGCGTCGGCGAGGAACAGCGCCGGTACCGACGTGTCCAGGGCCAGGGCGAGGGCCGCCATCTCGGCCGCGGTGAACGCCCGGCGTCCCCGTTCGGCCTGATGGACGGCCTGGCGGCTCCAGGGCTTGCCCAGGTACGTCCCCAGGGCCTGGCCCAGCTGGGTGAGCGACATCTGCCGCGCCTCCCGCAAGCGCGAGATCTGCCCGCCGATTGCCGCCTCAATGCGCATGCCCGCTCCTTCTGTCATTCCAGAAGATGACATCGGAAGATCCCGATTGACGAATGCCGCCATCGTGGCCTAGTGTAAGCATAGGAATTTCGCTGTCAATACCCATAATGACAGTAGTCAGGAACGGAGATCCGCGTGCCGCCCTTTCACCTGGAAGCCATCCCCGTCGGCACCGACTGCGCCGTCCTGCAGATCAGCGGCGAGGTCGACGTGTACACCGCCCCGCAGGTCCGCGAGCGCGTCATCCAGCTTCTCGCCGACGGCGCCCGGCACGTCATCGCCGACCTCCGCGAGGTGGATTTCCTGGACTCCACCGGCCTGGGCGCCCTGGTGGGCAGCCTCAAGCGCATGCGTGAGCAGGATGGATCGCTCGAGCTCGTGATCGCCGACGGCAAGATCATGACCATCTTCCGGATTACCGGACTCGACCGCGTCTTCGCGCTGCACCCGTCGTTCCCCGACGCGATCGACGACGACCAGCACTGGCAGGCCGCCCTGGCCCGTGAAGGCCGCCGCCCATCCGCTCTCCTATAGGAGGAACGGGATGAGCATCTTGGTCCTGCCTTTGTACTCCGGATACGCCTTGGGGAAGGTGGCCGCGAGGTTCCGCTCCTCGACGGTCCCGCAGTAATAGAAGTACGCGACCAGCACCGCGACGACGATCAGCCCGAGCAGGTTGTTAACCAGCGCGGTCCCCAGCATCGCGGTCAGGAGCCCGGTGTAGATCGGGTGGCGGACGAACCGGTAGGGGCCTGAGGTGACAAGCTCCGGCTCGGCCCGCTGAGTCATCGGCATTCCCCAGTTGCGGCCGAGGTGCAGGCGGGCCCAGACCGCGAGCGCGATCCCGCAGGCGAACACCAGCGCCCCTATCGCCGCGAGGATCAAGCTGTGCACCGCCAGGCTGCCGTTGCGCAGGACGCCAGCGATCAGGAACACCCCGACCGCGCTGGCGCCAGTCAGCCGTGTCCGCCACCCGCCCCCGACGCTCTCCTTGCTGCTGGCGGCGGACACCAGCCAGTAGATCCAGAAGACGATCCAGGCACAACTGACGGCGAGCTTGAGCGGCTGCATGCTACTTCTCCAAGCGCGGCTGCTGGGCGGACGTGGATCACCGTATGCCCAGGTCCGGCTGCTGTCATCGGCTCCTGGGTGGATCCGCGCCCTCCACCCCTGGGCCGAGTCAGGTCATGAGCCCACCGTGTCCGGGAGCTTACCGGTCGCCCCGAGCTTGTAGGCGATGATCATGTTCCGCTGCTTGCTCGATGGGGCGGCGAGACCGGCACCGGCGATGACGTAATCGCCATCGACAGCGACCGGCGCGTTGGCCAAGGCGGACATGGGTGTGGAGAACAAGATGGCGCCGGTGGTCGCGTCGAGCGCGTACAGGTAGCCCTTGAACGTGGTGGTGAACACGACGTCGTTGGTCACCGTCGCCGCACCGAACAGCATGGACGGCAGCGGGGTGTCCCAGATGACGGTGCCTGTGTCCTGGTTGACCGCGACCATCTCGCCGCCGGCGTTATAAAGGGCTTGGACCTGGCTGGCCACCGACCCGGTGAAGCCGGTCGGGCTCGCCGCCAGCGCCCAGTCGTTGACGGCGGCGAAGGTGGTGGAGCCGTTGCTGGCCAGCTCGGTCAGCATGCCGCCGTAAAGGCTCGGCTCGAGGCAGTAGTTCGCGGGCAGCGGGTCGTGTGACGTGGGCGTGGCATGCTCGGTGAGCACCCCATCGTCCTCATGCCCGCTGTGCCCGCCCACCGGGAGCTGCCACAGCAGCTTGCCGGTCTGCGCGTTCAGTTCGATCATGATGCCGGCCTTGCCGCCGTCGATCACCACCGGCTGCCCGTTCGCGGTGGTCAGCACCGGCGGGTTCTGCAGGTCCCAGTCGTACAGGTCGTGCGGCGTGAGCTGGTAATACCACAGCAGTTTCCCGGCCGGGCTCAGCTTCACCACCGAGTCGGTATACAGGTTAGGGCCGGGCCGGCTGCTCCCCAGCGGGTAGCTCGTGGTGCCGAAGATCGGGGCCGGGTTGGCGATGCCCATGTAGATGTTGCCCTGGGCGTCGAACGACGGCGTGTACCACAGCCCGGCGCCGGAGTTGACGCCCGGGTTGCCCCACAGGTTCTGGTCCTGGTTCCAGGACCACTCCGGCGCGCCGGTCTTGGCGTTCAGCGCCCACAAGATCCCCTGGCCGCCGGCGCCGTACACCGCCGTCACGTTGGCCGGCACGGTGGACACGTACACGGTGCCGTTGTCGAAGCCGGGTGCCATGGCGATGCCCTCGTGGTCGTTGCCGATCAGCATCCGGCTCCACAGCTGCGCCCCGGTCGCGGCGTCCAGGGCGACCGCGGACGTGGCGGTGGCCGCGTAGACGACCCCGCCGGCCACGTTGACGCCGTCCGGCCCGCCGTTCGCTGAGTCGTAGTCGTGCGTCCACAAGACCTTGCCGGTGGCCAGGGTGATCGCGTACACGTTGGAGTCCAGGTCCTGGACGTACACCACCCCATTCACGATCACCGGCGTCGCCGCGTAGGCCCCGTCGGTATGGCTCGTGGTCGTGTTCATCGTCAGCGGCATCGTCCACGCCACGCCGAGCTTCGACACGTTCGCGCTGGTGATCGCGCTGGTCACGTAGCGGGTGCTCGCCAGGTCGGCGTCCGGTTGCGTCCAGCCCGCCGCGGGCCGGCCCGTGGCGGCGGGGGCGGTCCCGGCGACCGCCGCGCCGCGCTTGGACGGGCACGCCAGCGCGCTCGTCTTGGCGCTACTAGTACTGCTGCTCGAGCAGCCGCCGGCGATCAGGGCCGCCGCGACCACCAGCGCCGCGCCCGCCATCGCGGACCGCCGGTTCCCGGCCGTACTTGCTTTATTGCTCATGGCTCACCGTTCCCCGTGTCACGTCCTTGAACAGCTCAGCCATCACGGTGACACGGCCGGCCCGGCCCGCGGCAGGGGTGGAACCACCCACACCACCCGCTGCCCCCAGGGGCCGATAAGGGCGCGTAAGCGCGCAGAACGATCCCTACGGGCCCGGCCCCGACGGGTCCAGGCGCGGGCCAGCAGCCGCACCAGGCCCAGCGAAGCCAGGACGACGATCGTCGTGTCCACGGCGGGTACCCAGCGGACCTGGTCGCCCTTCACGACGTAGACACCGGTCGGCATCACCAGTCCGCCGAACCCTCCGCCGGCGTCCTTGGGCTCGGGATCCCGCGGTGCCGACCCGTGCGCCGGGTCATTATCCCCCTCGGGCCGGCCACCGGTAGCCGGGTTGTGGCGGCCGGTACGCGAAGTGCCCGCGCCGCCTCCGCCGGCCACCAGCGCCACCGGGATGATCAGCGTGCCGTCCTGCTCGTACGCCGCGCCGAACGCGCGGCGCACCGACAGATGGTCCGACACCTTGTCCAAGAGATTCCCCGCGTCCATCTCCACCGCCTCCTCCCGGCCAGGTTAGTACTCGGCTGATCAGCCAGCAGCGCGCGATCCGCGCCGGCGCGCGGCCGGAACCCGCACCAGCAGGCCGCCGGGAGCGAGCGCCACGGTCAGCGAGGCGCCCTTCCCGATGAGCTCCCCGTCGGCCTGGCGCGGCAGCTGCGCCTCGGCCGAGATCTCGACCCGCCGAGCCTGGTAGCGCTCGAGTACGGTGTCGTCGCGGCGGCTGCGAGTCAGTACCCGCCAGCCCACCCGTGGCCACCCGAACGGCCCGGCAGGCGCCAGGATCCCCACGTCGAGCAGGCCGTCGTCGGGCCTGGCCTTCGGAAGCAGGACGAAGCCGCCGGGCAGCAGGCCGACGTTCCCGACCACCACGCACCGGGCCTGGCGGCCGATGGGCTCACCGCCGTCGAGGCGGATCTCGAATCCGGTACGCGTCCCAGCCAGCTGCCTGACCCCGGTCGCGGCGTATCCCAGCCAGCCCGCGGCTCCCTTCAGCCCGGCCGCGGTCGCGCCCACGACCGCGGCGTCCAGCCCGATGCCCGCCATCGCGGCAAAGGTGATGCCGTCGGCGACGGCCAGGTCGATCCGCCGCTCGTGCTGGCCGAAGCCGACGGCCAGAGCGGCACCGAGCGAAGACGGTATGCCCAGTGCCGTCGCCACCAGGTTCGCGGTGCCGCGGGGCACGATCGCCAGCGGGACCTGGCTGCCGGCCAGGGCTTGCGCACAGGCACGGACCGTGCCGTCGCCGCCCACCGCGAACACCAGTTGCGCACCGGCCGCGACCGCCTCCCGCGTTACGCCGTGGCCCGCGTCGGCCGACCGCGTCTCCAGCAGCTCCATCTCCCAGCCGCGGGCGGCCGCGGCCGCCATTGACCTGCGATGCAGATGCGGCACGTGCCGGAACCGCTTCCGGTTGACGACAAGCGCGGCGGTCGGCATCACCGGGCGAGGTCATCTCTGCTCACGAGAGCGGCGCTCGGGTCGGCGGCGGGACGGCAGCGCACCACGGCCACGTGATAATGGTCCCAGAACCGGAGCCGGGGCGGAGCCAGCCGGCCCATCACGAGGTGGACGGCGTGCGTGAACAGCCACCACAGCCCTCGCTGGGCCGCGGACCAGCGCAGGCCGTACTGCGCACGCAGCGGCGCGGGCAGCAGCCCCGCGGCCAGCAGGTAGCCCCACGGCGGGATCGGGATTCCGCGCAGCCTGGCCCGCAGGATCAGGCGGGCCATCGAGCGGGCCTGAGCGCTGGGCATGAGCCGGGAAAGCGTCGTCGCGTAGTAGTCCCGGAAGTCCTGATAACTGACCGGGCGAATGTCCTTGCCCACGCCGTAGAGCTGGCCGAATCTCTCGCTCTCCCGGTAAAGCTCGGCCCGCTCGTTCATATCGAGCGGGCGGACGAACGCACTGTAGCTGTTGAGCGTGGTCTCGATAATGGTGGCATAGACCCAAAGGCACAGCTCCGGGCTGGTCGCGCTGTAATGGGTGCCCCGGCGCCATTCTCCGGCGTCCTGCGGCAGGGATCCGCTCACGACGCGGTGAATATTCGCTATGCGCCCGGTCATGTCACCGACTTGACCGATATCCCCGAACGTCGTGACCAGCAGCATTTCGAGCGTGAGCATCAGGCGCTTGGTGGGATCGTCGTGAAAGCTGCTGTGCTCGGCCACTCCCGCCGCCACCAGCGGATGGGCCAGCTGCAGCAACAGCGCGCTCAGCCCGCCCAGGGGCACGACCCGCTCGCGGCAGACGCGCCACGTTACCGAGCCGGGACCGGTCAGCCCCGGGTCACCGGGCGTCCCGGCGGCCAGCGGTGGACACAGCGGCGGCACGAGCCGTAGTGACATGGCCGCCACGCTAGCCCCCGAACGTTCCGCGAACGTTACGGCTCCGCACGGGCGCCGCGGGTTCGCCGCGTTGCCCCGGGTTAATCCGGCGTGCTACGTTCGGTCCTAGGTTACGAGACATTCTGTCTCATGTATTGAGATGGGAGATGCGCCCGCGATGGGCAAGACCTACGAACGGATCGAGCCGCGGCTGCGGTCCTTCATCGAGCAGCAACCGATTTTCTTCGTGGCCACGGCGCCGCTGGCCGAAGACGGCCACGTCAACGTCTCCCCGAAGGGGCGCTCCGGCTCGCTCACCGTGCTTGACCCGCATACCGTGGCCTACCTGGACTTCGGCGGAAGCCACGCCGAGACCCTGGCCCACCTGCGTGAGAACGGCCGCATCACGCTGATGTGGTGCGCGTTCACCGGGGCGCCCGCCGTCGTACGGGTCCATGGTCACGGCGAGCCGGTCTTCCGCGATGACCCGCGCTGGCCCGGCCTGATCGGCCGCTTCGACGACGCGGACGCCCCCGGTATCCGGGCCATCATCCTGGTGGCCGCCGATCTGATCAGCGATACCTGCGGATTCGCCGTGCCGTTCATGGACTACCAGGGCGAGCGCACCCTGCACTCGGATTACTTCGGGCGCAAGACTGACGACCAGTTCGCCGCGTACTGCGCCTCCAGGCCGCACAACGCGGTCAGCCTGGACGGGCTCCCGGCCCTGCCGCTGCCCCTCCCGGCCCGCAGCAGCTGACACCACGATTGTGTAAAGATCGCAGCATGCCCACCTTGACCGCCTGCCGGAATGGGCGTGACTCGGGTTGGCCCTGACCCGGTCGCTGCGGGTGCTGCTGCTGTACGTATGCGTGCTCGTGCTGGTCGACACGTTGTTCTTCACGGCGCTGACGCCGCTCCTGCCGCACTACACGCACGTGGCTCACCTCTCCAAGTCCGGCGCGGGGATCCTGGTGGCGAGCTACCCGCTGGGCACGCTGGCCGGGGCGCTGCCGGGCGGGCTGCTCACCGGGCACCTGGGCTACCGCAGGACCGTTCTGCTCGGGCTGGCCCTCATGGGCGTGTCCACGCTGGTCTTCGGGTGGGCCTCGTCGGCGATGGTTCTCGACTCCGCGCGGTTCGTCCAGGGACTGGGCGGGGCGTGCACCTGGGCCGGTGGCATGGCCTGGCTGGCGACCGAGGCGCCGCCCGAACGACGCGGGGAGCTGATCGGGACGGCCATGGGCGCGGCCGTGGGCGGGGCGCTGTTCGGGCCGGTCGTGGGCGCGATCGCCGACGAGGTCGGCACCGGACCCGCGTTCGCGAGCGCCGCGGTGGCGGGCGGGGTGCTGATGGCGGTGGCGTTCGTGGTGCCCGCCCCGCGCGCATCGGTTCCGCAGGGGCTGCGAGAGGCCTTCACCGCGGTTCGTGACCGCGGGCTGGCCGTCGGGCTGTGGCTGACCATGCTGGCGGGCCTGGCGTTCGGCGTGCTGGATGTGCTGGCGCCGCTGCGGATGGCGCACCTCGGGATCTCGGCCCTGGTCATCGCGGGGACGTTCCTGGCCTCGGCCGGGGTGGAGGCGGCCCTGTCGCCGGTGGCGGGGCGGGCAGCCGACCGGCGAGGCGCTATCGTGCCGATCAGGTGCTCGCTGACCGGCGCGGTGGCGATCAGCCTGCTGGCGCCCACGCTGGCGTCGCCGTGGGTCCTGGTCCCGGTGCTGATCGTGGGCATGCCCTCCTTCGGCACGCTGTTCACTCCGGCCATGACGCTGGTCAGCGAGGGCGCGCAGCGCGAGGGGCTCGACCAGGGCCTGGCCTTCGGCCTGGGCAACCTGGCCTGGGCCGCGGGCCAGGCCGCGGCCGCCTCGGGCAGCGGGGCCCTGGCCCAGGCCACCTCGGACCTGGTCCCTTACTCACTTCTCGCGGCCGTATGCCTGATGACCCTCGTCTTCGTCCGGGTCAGGCCCCGAACGCCGGCCGCCGGGGACCAGCCAGGCCGTGGGCGAGGAGCCCGGTGAGGGTGTTGATCGCCTCGTCGTCGCCGAGCGCCCGGCCGATGGGCTCCCCGACTCCGGCGATCCAGATCGCGCAGAAGCCCTCGAGCAGGGCATTGAACGCCGAGGCCAGCACGGCCGGGTCGCCGGGCAGGTCGAAGCCGTCCGCCCGGAGCCGCTCGAGGTGATCCCGCATGGTATCCAGTTGCGCGTGCCGGAACCGCGCGAGTTGCCCGGCGAACGCGGGGCTGACCTGCGCGGCCTGCCCCAGGGCGCGGATCTCCGGCAGGTGCGCGCGGTACGTGTGCCAGTACACGGCCACCCGGGCGTGTAGCGCGGACTCCTCCGACAGGTCACTGCCCGCCTCGTGTCCGGCCAGCTCCTGGCCGGCCTCGGAGATCCAGTCCGCCAGCAGGGCCTGGAGCAGCTCGTCCTTCCCGGCGAAGTGCTTGTAGAACGAGCCGACGGAGCGCCCGGCCTCGGCCGCGATGTCGGTGATCTTGGCGTCGAGGTAGCCGTTGCGCCCGAACACCCGGCGACCGGCCTCCTTCAGCGCCACCTCGGTCTGCGCCGCTCTGGCCCGGCGGCTGAAGCCCGTCGATCCTGACCCGGCCACGGACAACCTCCTTGACACGCCCGCCGCACTAAGTGAAACTCAATTCAGTGAATCAAAGTTCACTGAATCGTGATTCACAGACAGCCGAGCCTATCAGAAGGAAACAGACGTGGAAGCTGCGCGCAACGAAGACATCGTCCTGGCCTACGAGACGTTCGGCCCGCCCGGCGGGGAGCCGCTGCTGCTGATCAGCGGCACCGGAGCGCAAATGCTGATCTGGCCCGAGGGCTTCTGCACGGCCCTGGTCGACCGCGGCTTCCGGGTCGCCCGGTTCGACAACCGCGACACCGGGCTCTCCACGCACCTGACGGGCGCATCCGCGCCCGGCTGGCTCACCGCGATGCTGCGCCCGTCCGCCGCGCCGTACCGGCTGCACGACATGGCCGACGACGCGGTGGCGGTGATGGACGCGCTCGGCTGGCCCGACGCTCACGTGGTGGGCGCCTCCCTGGGCGGGATGATCGCGCAGGCGCTCGCCATCCGGCATCCCGGCCGGGTACGCACGCTCACCTCGATCATGTCCACTCCCTCCGCCCGCATCGCCACCATGCCCACCCTGGCGGCGATCCGGGCGCTGGCCCGGGCGGCCGGTACGCCGGTCACCAGCCCGGATCAGGCCGCAGACCGGGCGGTCGCGCTCAAACGGATCATCGGATCCCCCGGCTACCCGCTCGACGAGGACATGGTGCGCGACATCGCCGCCCGGTCCTTCCAGCGCCACCCCGACGCCGAACAAGCCGAGCGGGACGACCAGCGCCAGCGCGCCGCCGTGATCGCCTCCGGCGACCGCAGACCCGCACTAGCAGGCCTGCGCATCCCCGCCCTGGTCATCCACGGCGAGCAGGACCCGGTCATCCGGCCTCGGGGCGGCCGGGCCACCGCCCGCGCCATCCCCGGCGCCCGGCTCGTGACCTACCCCGGTATGGGCCACGACCTGCCCGCGGCCCTGTGGCCATCCATCGTGGCCGAGATCACGGCTCACACCAGCGGTGACCGCCTGAGCCGCCTCGGATAACGACATTTACGCCGAACGGACCGTGGTTCCAGGCGCCGGGAACTCAAGCGCGATCCACGGTCTCGTCCGCCGCTCTCTATTTGCCACGAGTATACGCTGAGTGTATGCTCTCGGGTATGAGTGTTCCGCTGACCCTGCTGGGCCTGCTGGAGCGGGAGCCGAGTCACGGCTACGACCTCAAGCGGGATTACGACACCTGGTTCGGCCGCGGCAAGCCGCTGCCCTACGGCCAGGTCTACGCCACCTTGTCCCGGCTGGCCCGTGACGGCAAGGCGATCGTGGGGCCGGCCGAGCCCGGTGAGGGGCCCGACCGCAAGCGCTACGCGATCACCGAGGCAGGCATCGCCGAGGTCGAGCAGTGGCTGGCCGAGCCTGCCCCGCCCGAGCCGCACCTGCAGACGGTGCTGTTCTCCAAGGTCGTGCTGGCGCTGATGCTGGGCCGCCCGGCCGACCGCTACCTGGATGCCCAGCGCGCGGCCCACCTGCAGCGCATGCGCGAGCTCACCGCCCTAAAGGAGCGAGGCGACATGATGGACACCCTGCTGGCCGACCACGGCCTCTACCACCTGGAGGCGGACCTGCGATGGATCGACCACACCGCGGTCCGGCTGGACATGCTCGCCCAGGAGGTGCACCAGTGAGCGCGACCATCGAGGCGCGCGGCGTGGTCAAGTCGTTCGGCCAGACGCCTGCGCTGCGCGGCGCCACGATCGCCGTGGGCCCGGGCGAGATCGTGGCGGTGATGGGCCCGAGCGGGTCGGGCAAGTCGACGCTG
>Ga0210383_10001173_pt1 | contig 24148 bp, 23 predicted proteins | sample IncBWC14OmetaG_FD_160072 | JGI IMG/M metagenome (GOLD analysis project Ga0210383, IMG submission 160072) | Forest soil microbial communities from Barre Woods Harvard Forest LTER site, Petersham, Massachusetts, United States - Inc-BW-C-14-O ... | reverse complement strand
TCAACGGGGCTCGGCTAGTATGCAACAGCAGATATTCCCCACACAGGTTTTACGCTCTAGATTGTTGCACTTCCTGGCGGCAACGTATCGATAGTGCCGTCTATAATGTGCTCCGAGCAAATTGAATATGAAGTATTTACCGGGACACTTTGCGGCGTAGAACTCCATTCGCCTGGAGGCAGTGTCCAACCCCTCCACTACTTCGATCCATTGAGCGTCATTGTCGGTGTCGGAAAAGATGTCAAAGCGCGGAACTTTCATGTGAGCCTCTCACATTTCCGTCTTTGGGCGGCAAGCTCAACGACCCTGACAAGTAGTTCTGCCCCCGTCAAGATTACTTTAGTTGGAAAATGATCAGCTTCCACCAAGTTGTTCAGTCCTTTCATCGGACAACTCTTACGTGCAATGGCGTTGCGGCAGGGATGATCTCAGACGCCGTCGGATTGCACAAATACACCGTGACGGTGTTCGAGGCTGTCACTTCGGCCCTGTATTGAATTCCCGTCTGCCACGTAGCTGGAATCGCAGCACCAATGTTCGTCACGGCCGTGTCGGTCGTCACCGCACCCATAACGGCAATTTCCGGTTGCGCTTGGCACGTGCCGTTCCCCACTGGCGTTCCCGCCGTGGTAACGCTGCCCGTGCCGATAGTCTGTGAAAGAGACCTGGAAGTTCCGATGATCGCAACCGTCCCCGACTGATCCACCGAGAAAATTTGCGTGAAAGCATTATTCAAGATCTGAAATGAGCCGCCGCCACCGGCAGTGGTGCGTTGGTAGACGCATGGGGCAGGATCGCCGACATCCTTGTCGCAGATGCTCAGAGTCTGCGGAGCACTCTGGGAGCCGGAAACGCCGACGTGCCAGCCATTTGCGCTCATCGCGGCGTTTGAAGCGTTGACGATCGCGCTCATGTCGGCAGCGCTCGCGGGAGTAGCGGCAGTAAAAATCGGGGTAATCAGGCTGATGTTGCTAAGGGCTGCCCCAGTGACATAAAGATTCATGTTCAAGCCACCGAAGAAATTGTTATTCAGTTCTATGGTGGTATCACTGCCGGACAGCACCACGTCCCTTGACAAAGACGCTTGATAGCCGCCGCGCAAAAAGCCATTGGTTACGTTATGGAAGTTGACAGCGGCAAAATTGCGGCTGATGGGGGCGCCATTCGTTGACCAGATCCCATCGAGGAAAATATTCACAACATTGTTGAATTGGTAGGTGTGACCGCCCTGCATGTTGTCACCGACGCACTGCAAGCAGAAAAATGGCTGGCCGGTGTTGGCCGCGGTGGAGCTTACCAGAAACGCCTGCGCGCCGATGCGATTGTGCGGATTGGTTACTTTGAAGTGATTTAGATACTGTCCGCCAATGTCTGCAGCCGTTGTGCGAAGGAGGCGGTAGCCGAACAATCCGGGGTCCTCGCAAGCAACGCTCGTCCAGAAATCTTCCTGCCCGGAATCACCGTTAATATCCACACAAATCCCGGCACCCTTAATCATCAAATCGCTCGCGTGGATCTCTCCCGTGTTGGACTTGAAAATGGCCGTACCCGTTCCCGCACTGGCGGGATACAGGATGCGGATGTTGCGAAGCAGGGGGCGGAGCTGGCCAGTGAACGAGATTGCCCCGATGTTGGAAGCATTGGTCATATCGATGGTCAGATCAGCGAATCCATAGCCCTCACCTGCGCCGGTGGGAGCGAAAAGCGCCGAGGCTAGCGCAGCAGTCGGCTTGATGATTGTCTGGTTCACGCCCGCGCCGTGAGTAAAGGTGGGAGCGTTGCACGCGATGGGCGCTGTCGGAGCATACGTTCCGGCAGGGATATACACATCTCCGCCAGGCTTTCCGGCACATACCGCTCCAAGATTCTTGAGGAAATTGTCATCGACGTTTTGGGGGTTGAAAATGTTCTGCCCCGGCGTGTCGAGTGGGGTCGAAAGTAGCAAAAGGTTAAGCGCAAGAACTAACGCGCCAGCGGGTTTAGAAAGAAATGCTCTCAAGCGTCATCCTCCATACGCATCGCGGCACTCCTGTGCGTGCTAACGGGGGCCAGAACGGTCCCGACCAGTCGGGTGGATTCGATCTAAGAATGGAACTGTTTAAGGATACTGTTGATGCCCCAAGGAATGCGATTCGAGATCCAAGCAAGGTCGAAAAACTGCTCGGCACCCAGAAATAACATGAGTGGCCCACAGTTGGCATTTTCGGGTTGCGACAGAGTTGTCGGGCAATCCATTGGGCGGACTTTGCCGAGGCTCAAGCCCCGGCAAAGCCTAATGAGGAGTATGAAAAAGTTCTATGACAGAACACTGGTCCGGATGAATCAAAAACCTCGTTGAGCCGCGTCGGCGGCTCTTGCCAGAGCTGTGAGCTCGTTAAAGAATGCTTTGGTTTGCCCGATAAAGAGCCCTGTTCCAGTCAAGAAATTGACTACTCCCATGGCGATACCTTTTGGATTCGTTGGACGAATCACAGCGCAACGAGGCAAATCCGCGTTGATGAATTGGCAAGGAACCGGGAAGATTAGATTGGTTTGCAGCAATGGGTTCCCCGTGGCATTGAAATTCGGGAATTTCAGCCCGTTCGTGGGATCGGTGAACGGAGCAATTGGCGGCTGCACGCCATTCCCCGCAAAATCTACCCATTCCAGAAAGTGCGCCACTTCGTCTCCGCCGATGCTGACCACAATCCGCAAGACTTCCACATTGCTGGCCTTCTGGGCCATTGCGGAGTAAAGCGTGCTGCCCCCTTGCTCAATCATCGCGAAATGGAAAGCCGCCGTATTGGCGATAGCCTGAATGTGTCGAACGGGGCTTAAATCGGCATTGGTTCTGGGAATCGCCGTCACATTTACAAGGTTGATGGCTTGCGGGAAAGTGGCACCCATATCCGGATTCTCCGTGCTTCGATAGCGGGTGTACCAGCTTGTGTCCACAGTGAGCTTCGTCAGGTTAGTGAGGCGCCCGATTTGCTCCGCCCCGTCCGCGGTGCTGCTCGGCAAAGTGCGAAACTCATCGAGATCCACTGGTTCCTGGCCCTTAGATATTAAGTACGCATTCAGGAAGTCCGCGTGACTCAGTTCATCGAGGGTGTTACTGGTAATGTACTGAGAGCCGTCCGAATCGAGATTTTGGAACGCCAGCTGGTACGGATTCTGAGTCTCATGAGTAACTCCTCCGAGTTCGGTATATTGTTGCCACAAGTCGGTCTCAAGGAGTTCGGCGGCGGCCAGGAAGCGCAGGATTGCAGCGTCGCCCGACGTCAGTGTCGTCGGGGACTCCTGCGCGTCGGCTTCGCCCGCGAATAGAGCGCCACCTGACATCGCTATGCCCGCCATGCCCATGCCTTTCAAGAACGAACGGCGCTTCACGCCTTCGCGAAAAGCTGACGAGTTCCTCTTTTCCGTGATTGTAGAAGTTGTCCGAGCCAAACCATTACAGAAAGTATCTTCCTTTTTCATGACTGTCGCCTCTCAATTTGTCTTGTTTTTGGACTGTCGAGTGCGAATCGAGACATCAGGCGGATTGAATTCGCTCGCGGCAGCTACCCTAAGTCACCGCGCTAGCGTTTGTGTCATGGGTGTGTCAAGGGTTCGTAAATAGTTAAATTCGGGGAGGAACAAAAATGCGAAAGAATACGATCGCTGGTCTGGCACTCGCGGCGGTGCTGAGCTTGTCGCTGGCGGCCTGCCAAGATACAAAAGCGCGGCAAGAGAATGAGCAGTTGAAGACGCGCCTGTCGGAGCTGGAGAAAGACAATGGCGACCTGCAGAATCGTATCGATGCTCTAACGCAGGAGAACTCCGACCTGAAAGCCGAGAACGAAGGACTCAAAGCGAAGAAGACCAAGGCGAAGAAAACGGCAAGTCACAAGCGTCGAACCAGTTCAAAGGCCGGCAATCAAAATTGATTGGGAATACGCGCGTATTGGGGTTTTTCAGGCGTACTCTTTTCCAACCTTTTCGCGTCCATATCGTTCCTCAAACCGATGAATTTGGCGTGCCGTAAATGACCGCTCTCCGTGCACTCCAGATACTCGATTTGCGCCACTACTTGGGGTAGCACCCAAACACACTTCTTCATGCCGTCTGCAGTTAGCCACGTTCCCCAACGGCCCTTATGCGTTTCGGGCAGATTGGCGAAGGGGCACGCTGGAGTTACGAGTGGCCGCAACTTCGCGAAGACTTGCCTCCGCGTCGCAGGCACGAATCCGTTGCGGATTCGCGCCACGTAAATTAGTTCAGCATAGTAGCCGCGGAGGTCTCGAAATATGGAGCGATGCGAATTGGTGGAGAAGCGAATTGGAGCTTCGTCCTCAGTACCGCGCGCCGATCGAGCCATCCAGCTTGATCTCATACACCCACTCTGGGCCGTCCGGGAGTTTCGGGACAGCGAGGCATTCCATGGGTTCGATGAACGCAGCTGCACGATGGCGAGGAGCACTCAGTTCGCAATGGTGCCTTCGACGGCCACTTTTAGGAGGACCTACGGGATGTAACGCCGAAGATAATCAACATGTGATCCGCGGTGGTTTGTAAAATTCACTCGTACTTAGCCTGCCATCCTGCATTGGACCCGTGGCAGTACCGTGCATGCCGAGCCTCCGGCACCATTCGTTTCGGGCTGTCGGTTTATCTCCAAAGAAAACTAGTTTGTTGTGGCGTAGCGGCGGAAGAAGGAGTCTTTGTTCCATTGTGGCTGTGCGTCTGCATTTGCGGTGTCTGTTAGCAGGCGCAGGACGATTTCTTCGAATAGGGCGGCGGCTTGAAGATCGATTGGTTGGTTCAGATCGTCTGAGGGGGCATGATAACGGGTCCTCAGCCAGGTTTCTAGCACTTTCTCTTCGGGCGATCCCGGTTCGGCCCAGACGCTCATCATCACGGAAGGCACACCGTGCAGGACAAAACTGTACTGATCGCTGCGGATGAAAATATTGCGCAGAGGCATGGGGTCTGGAATCGGATGTACACCCAGCGATTTCGCCACAGCAGCGGCGCGGGCTCCCAGAGTGGATTCGTCGATGCCCAGAACGAGCAGTGTTTTCAAGGGCACGATGGGTAGAAACATATCCGTGTTGATATCCGCGACGATCGATCGAGGGTCAACGATTGGATGAGCGGCGAAATAGCGTGAGCCAAGCAGGCCTTTTTCTTCTGCGGTGACAAAAACGAAGAGTATAGAGCGCCGAAGTTTTTCCGGATGCGCCTTCAGGTGAGCAGCGATGTCCAGCAGCAGGGCGCTACCGGAGGCGTTGTCCAGCGCGCCGTTGTAGATGCTGTCTCCGTTGATGGGGGCTGCGATTCCAAGGTGATCGAGGTGCGCCGAGAGAACTACATATTCGTTCTTGAGGACGGGGTCGCTGCCGGGAAGCTTGGCGATGACGTTGTCTGACAGGACGGTTTTGCTCTCAATGGCGGCGTGAGCCTTCAGCGTGGTTGGGAGTAGGAAACTCGGTAGGCGCTTGCGATCCTTGGCAAGCGCTGCGAGTTCCGCAAAGGTGTGCCCCGAACCGGCGAAAAGTTTTTCCGCCTGCGCTGGGTTGAAGGTAAGAGCCACTTTGATTCCGGCAAAATCCTGCATTTTGGGATCGGCCAGCTGCATGGCCGGAGCCGTTCGATTCAAGGCGATGCGCTCCCAAGGGGCATCCATGGCCGCGGGGTTGAAGATGCGAATCACGCCGACCGCGCCCGCTGCACGCAAGGACTTGCCGCGTTCCATTGCTGTTTGGGAATGCGCGGAAAGAGCGGACGGGATGTCTTCCGGCGAGCCGCTGATGTAAACCACTACTTTGCCTTTTACATCGAGTCCAGCGTAGTCGTCTTCATTTTTCTCTGGAATTTTCAGGCCGTAGCCGACGAAAACCAGCGGGGCCGTGACCTCCGACGAAGGCAAGTCAACGGAGCTGGAAAAGTAGGCGTCCTGGCCCAGAACGATGGGGACTTCGTTGCCATCGCGAATCAGTTGGGCAAAGGATGCTTTCTCGTCGACGCGACGCTGATCGAATTTTACGGTTTGATAGAAGCCGTTTTCACCGGCAGGTTGGAGGCGGGATTTCTGCAACTGATCGACGGTGTATGCTTCAGCTCTGCGCAGTCCTTCGCTGCCGGTTTCGCGCCCTTCCATGTTGTCGTCTGCGAGGACCTTCACGTAGCCCCACCACGAGGAGCCGTCGAATCGAATCGTTGACGCTTGACGGGCGCCAACGGCGGTGGCCAGAACGAGAGCACTGACTAGAATGATTCTGCGATGCGGCATCGAAAATTAACTCCTTCTAAGTTAGTAAAAAGGCATAAGCGCTGCCGGCCGACAACGATAAGAATACGGATTGTTTTGACGCGAGGAGTTTTACGGATCATAGAACAGCGGACAATACTACATAAACACTATGCGGTGTGAGGAACGAAGGCTAAAGCCCAGATTTTCTTGGGGGCCGAATGTCGGAGCTGAATCTCCGACCCCCTAAGGAGAGGAAGGCCGGACCCTAAGAGTACGAAGTAACCCTAGATGCCGACCTGAAGGTCGGACGCGACGAAGACGGTACGATTGGTGGTGGGGGTGCGAACTCTAAACCCAGGATGCCGGCCTGAAGGCGCCGCGCTACAGGGCAACAAAACCCAAGAGGGCAAGGAATCCAAGAGGGCTAGGAAATCCAAGAGTTCTCTTGTCCGTAATTTGGGAAGGCATACCCTAACGAAAGAGTATTCACATGGGCTCGTTGAGGCTCGCATGCATAATGGTTTTGTATTATTGCTGGGTTTGGGGGTGGGTGGTAACCTCGCGCCTCGTTGACGGTTGGAACGGGCGCTAATGGTGTTCTCAGATAGGTAGGCGTTCTTGAAACTGATGGTGCGGCTGCGGCCGATTGTTTTTATCGCGGTTTTACTTGTTGCTTGGCAAGTAGCCGTGAGCCGGCATGCTGGTTATATCTTGCCCGGGCCGTGGGGCGTCGTGGGTGGAATTGCGGACCTGGTGCGTCACGGATTTTTGTTTAAGTATGTGGTGGCGTCGCTGTTTCGCGTGACATGGGGCTTCAGCCTCGCGGCTCTGCTTGCGATTCCCCTGGGACTTACGATTGGTTGGTATCGGCGTGGGCAGATGGCGCTGAATCCGATGGTACAGGTATTTCGGCCAATTTCTCCGTTGGCGTGGATCCCGCTGGCGATTCTGTGGTTTGGGGTGGGAGATGCTTCCGCGATTTTTCTGATTTTTTTGGGCTGCTTTTTTCCATTGCTACTGACGTCCATCAACGCTGTTCGGAATATTCCGTCCGTGTACATCAATGCGGGGCGGAATTTTGGTTTGCGTCCGGCCGCACTCGTTTATCGAGTGTTGTATCCGGCGGTGATGCCGCAGTTGCTGGTGGGTTTGCGCATCACGCTGGGAGTGGCCTGGCTGGTGGTGGTGGCGGCGGAGATGATTGCGGTGGATTCGGGGCTTGGCTTCCTGATTGTAGATGCGCGCAATGCGGGGAACCGGTATGACCTAGTGGTGGCGGGGATGGTGATCATCGGGCTGATTGGGTTACTGCTGGATACGGCGATGCATTCGTTGGAAAAGGTGAGATCGTTCCGGTGGGCGTATTCGGAGGATTAGGAATGGCGGTGAGTGAAACCGTAAGCGCGCTTCCTGCGGTGGGAACGAAACTGCAGGTGGAAAACCTGAATATCGTTTTCACGCGGGACGGCAAGACCACGCCTGTGCTTCAGGGGATAAATCTGGATGTGTCCGGCGGGGAGTTTGTGTGCGTGGTTGGACCATCGGGCTGCGGGAAATCGACGCTGCTGAATGTGCTCGGCGGATTTCTTTCGCCAACGAGCGGAGCGGTGAAAATCGATGGCGAGGTTGTGCGCGGACCCGACCCGCGGCGCGTTTTCGTTTTTCAGGAGCGCGGCGTTTTTCCCTGGCTGACGGTTGAAGGCAACATCGGTTTCGGGCTGTTCAAGCTGCCGGCGGCGGAACGCAAACAGAGGATCGCGCACTATATCAAGATGGTGGGCTTGCAGGGTTTTGAGGAAGCTTATCCCGCGGAGCTTTCGGGCGGCATGAAGCAACGGCTGGAAGTGGCACGGGCGCTGGCAGTGAATCCCGACATGCTGTACCTCGATGAACCGTTTGGGGCGTTGGATTCCATTACGCGACACATCATGCGGGGAGAATTACTGCGCATTTGGGAGGCGGAGAGGAAAACGATTGTGTTTGTGACGCACGATATCGACGAAGCGGTGCAGATGGCGGATCGCGTGGTGGTGCTTAGCGCGAGGCCGGCGGTTGTGCAGCAAATCGTGAGCATTGATATTCCGCACCCACGGGACATCAGCTCGCCGCGTTATTTGGCGCTTCGCGACGGAATCCTACAGCAAATCGGATTGGCACATAAAATATGAGAGCGCTTGCCGAGCCAAACAAATGGGAACGGCTGTTCTGGCCGGTGGTGGCGTTTGCGGTGTTACTGGGGCTGTGGCACTACCTGGTGATGTGGTCTGGAACGAAAGTTTTCCCGGCGCCGGTTCAAGTGGAAAAAGGAATTGTTGAACTGTTTCACAAGAATGTTCTGTGGCCGGACATTGCGAATTCCCTCCGCCGGGTGGCCATAGGATTTGGTGCGGCAGTGCTGCTGGGCATTCCGTTGGGATTGAGCCTTGGCTGGTATCCTGCGGCAAATCAGGTGGTGAATCCGGTGATGCAAATTCTGCGACCGATCAGCCCGATCGCATGGATTCCGGTGGCGATTATTTTTTTCGGAGTGGGAGACAATGCAGCGATTTTCCTCATTTTTCTGGGGTCGTTCTTCCCTATTGTAGTTTCGTGTATCGACGGCGTTTCGAATGTGCCGTCGGTCTATCGACGCACGGGCAGGAACTTTGGCCTTTCGCCGAGCCAGCTTCTGACCCGGGTGGTTTTCCCGGCGGCGCTTCCGCAAATCATCGTGGGGCTGCGGCTGGCGCTGGGAATCGCGTGGTTGGTGGTGGTGGCGGCGGAAATGGTGGCGGTGGATTCCGGACTGGGATACCTGGTGATCGATTCGCGAAATTCGGGGAAACGCTACGACCTGGTGGTCGCGGCGATGCTGATGATTGGAGTGATCGGGCTGATTCTCGATATTGGCGTTCGGCGGCTCGAACGGTTCAAATCGATCCGCTGGGGATTCCGCAATGAGTTTTAAGAAAAAAGTGCTGATCTTCGGGGTGGGATGGCTGGTCTTGATTACCGCGCTACATGGCTACCTGAATGTGAACTGGCCGGCGGTTCTGAATGATTATCTGCCGGTTTCGAAGAGGAAGATTACCGTCGCGTACCTTCCGGCGACCTGCCAGCTTACTTGCCCGGTGACCGATTACATATCCAAGTATTCAGACAACGGGGAGATTTTTCTGCCGCGTTTGTTTCAAGGCTTTCCGGAGATCAAGGAAGCGCTGATTTCGAACAAAGTGCAGGCGGCCTTCATTGTGGCGCCGCTGGCGATTGCGCTAGTAGCGCAGGGAGTGCCGATCAAGGTGGTGTATCTTGGGCACCGGTACGGAAGCGCTGTGGTTGTGCGCAAGGACGGGCCGGTGAAGACGATCCCCGATCTGCGCGGGCGCACGATTGCGATTCCGAGCCGATTTTCCGATGAGCGACTGCTTCTGTTTCGCGCCATGACAGTTTGGGGACTGAAACCAGGCGAAGTGAAGATGGTGGAAATGGCGCCGCCGGATGTTTCCGGTGCGCTGGCCGCGAAAGCGATCGACGGATTTTCGATGGGCGAGCCCTTCCCTTCGCAGGCGGAAATGGCGGGCTATGGAAAGATCTTGTTTCAGGCGCGGGAATATTGGCCAGATTATATGTCCTGCATTCTGGTGGTGAGGCAGGACCTGATCGATTCGCGACCGGATATCGTGCAGACTCTGGTGGACGGAATCGCGCGTTCTGGCTTGTGGCTGGACAAAAGCAAGCCGAATCGCGAAGATGCGGCCGATTTCGTGGGACGCTTTTACTTCCATCAAAAACCGGCGCTGCTGCGGTGGGCGTTGACGAAACCGATAGATCGCGTTGTTTATAGCCCGCTGGCTCCGCGCAAGGACGATTTCGATATGGTTCGCGATCTGATGATGGAAACCGGGGTGCTGAACAAGAAGATTGAGTTCAGCGAGTATACAGATACGCGGTTTTCCGACGCGGCGTCAACGCAGGCTCCGTGGAGGTATCAGGCGGGAATTGCTTCGGCGAAGTGAAGGAATTGGTTTTCAGCTATTTTTTTGGCGCCATTGTCGGTGAGGGGGAGGACGAAATGTTTCGCAGACAATTCATGCAATTCGTGGCGACGCTTGGAGCAAGCAGCGTGGCGACCATCGCGGCAGCCGACGCTAAAGGAATGAAGAGCGTGACGTATGTGGTGAAGGGATTCAGTTGCGTCACTTGCGCGGTGGGGTTGGATACGATGCTGGGAAAACAGAAAGGAATCGCGTGGTGCAAATCCACGTATCCGGAGGGGATTGCAAAAATCCAGTTCGATCCGAAGAAAGTCACGGAGGCGCAGATCAAGGATTTCATCAGCGAAATGGGCTTTACGGTGATGGAAGAGCGGGGTGCCTGACCGCTGCGATTTGTGTGGGCGGATGATGGTAGAAATTATTTCTTGAGCAACGCGAGGATTTGTTCCTGGTTCTTAGTGATAGTGTTCAGGGTGTTCTGATTTTTTAGAATCGAAGCCTGGTTTTTCTTGATGGTGTCCTGATTGGCTTTGATCTGGCTCTGATTGGAAAGGATGGCTTTCTGGTTCTTCAGGATTTGCTTCTGATTGCTGATAACTTCGCGTTCGGACATTTGCTGGCAACCTCCTGCGATCGAGTAGACGTATTGAGGGCAACCCGGACATGCAGCGGCCCTCGTAGCGAGGAGACATGGTGTCTATGAGGCGGAGTTTCGTCAATAGTTATTTCATGTTAGGCATGCCCGTGTGCGCGAGAAGTTCGTTCGGGTACTTTTTTCTGTGTGTTGCTTTTACTTTCGGTTTGTCGGGATGTGGAAGTCGAAACAGGCTTCCGGATAAGTCTTCGAAGGAATATGCGGAAGCTGTTTCGGCGTTTTATATCGCGCTTGGCGCGCTGCAGGTGGGAGACGACGTTCACGCCGACAGCAAACTTTCCGAGTTGAGCAATCTGGTGCCGGGAGAACCGGCGGGCTGGGCGAACTGGGGAGTGCTGGCGTTACGCCAGCGGAAATTGGATGTGGCCGGTGAGCGGTTGGAGAAAGCCCGCGGGCTGGCGCCCCATAACGATCACATTTATCAGCTGCTAGGGCTGCTGGAGAGCAGCCGAGGAAATTCGGCGGCGGCCGTGGCCGATTGGCGGAAAGCGATCGAGATTAACCCTGGAAACTACCGCGCCGCTTACCAACTTGCGGAAGAAGTGGAACGCCAGGGCGGCGCGAATGGCGATGCTGATTATAAACAATTGATCCAGAAGATTCTGGCGGCCCAGCCCGACAATCTGGCCGCGCAACTAGAGCTGGCGCGCGTTGCGGCGAAGAGCGGAGACACTGCGACTCTGAAATCGGTGCTGGGCCAAATCAGCGCGCGCTCCGGGAACTGGCCGAACGAAGTGAAGGCGCAATTGACGGCATTGCAAGTGGTTGCGAACGGGTCCGATCCGCATGCGGCGGCTACGCGAACCACGTTTCTGCACAATGCGCTGATGCGCGTGCCTGAATTTCGGGAGAGCCTGGCGGTGTTGAAAGCGCCTCCGGGTGATGAAGCAGAACCGTTCACGCATTTTCTGCGATTGCCGGTTCCGAACTTTGCGCCCGCTCCTCCGGACACTTCCCTTGCCTTCAGCACAAAGCCGGTTGCGAATGGAGATGCGGCGGCGTGGTCGTGGGTTGGAGCTGTTGCTCTGGGTAGCGCGGGAGCTCCGGTGACCGCATTGGCGAACGGTCGCGAAGTGCGCTTGTCTACCGGTGCGAGTTTTCCATTTCCTGGCGGGCCTGCCGCGGTTGCGCCGCTGCCGGAAGGAATTTTGCAGATTGATTTTAATTACGATTTCAAGACGGACCTTGTGCTTGCTGGCGCTGGCGGATTGCGCTTCATGCGGCAAGATTCACCGGAGAAGTTCACGGACGTGACGGCGAAGACGAAGTTGCCGAGAAGCATTGTCGGAGCGGCTTATACCGGGGCGTGGGCTGTTGATATCGAGGCCGACGGAGATTTGGATGTGGTCCTTGGGAAAAAAGAGGGTGTGCCGCAGGTGCTGCGAAATAATGGCGACGACACTTTCACGGTGGTGCAGCCATTTCCCGGGATTTCTGGCTTGCAGGCGTTTGCGTGGGCGGATTTCGATTCGGACGGCAACGCGGACGCGGCTGTTGTCGATGGTGCGGGACGGTTGCACATTTTTCACAACGAACGACAGGGGCAATTCAGCGAAGTGCGCTTGCCTGCGGGACTTTCTTCGATCAAAGCGATTGGCGTCGCGGATACGAATAACGATAGCGTGTTGGATTTAGTGGCAGTGGAGTCCAGCGGGACGATTTCGAGTGTGTCCTACTCCGAAAAAAATGCTTGGAGTGTTACGCCGCTGGTGCAAATCCCGAACGGAAATGCGATGCTGGCGGGCGATGTTCGACTGCAGATCGCGGACCTGGATAATAACGGGGCGATGGATCTGATTCTCAGTTCCGTTGGAGTGCGGGCGGGGCAGAATTCGAATTCGCCACTGATTTGGTTGGGAGACACAAGCTCGAAATTTACACTTTTGAATGGGACGTCGAGTGGTGCAGGGAGTTTGAGCACGATTTATGATGTGGCGGATTTAAGCGCGGGCGGCAGGCTTGAGCTGCTAGGATTTGATGCGAATGGCAAACCCGGGGAAGCTGCGAGCCACGGTTCGAAGAATTATTACTGGCAGATCGTGCGGCCGCATGCGAAACAGGCTGTGGGCGATCAGCGCATCAATCCTTTTGGAATTGGCGGAGAAATTGAGATTCGCTCGGGGCTGCTTGTGCAGAAGCAGCCTATCGCCGGGCCACAGATTCACTTCGGCCTGGGCAATCAGACGAGCGCGGAAGTGGTGCGCGTCGTTTGGCCGAATGGAACTGTGCGCGCGGAATTCAGTGTGCAGGCGGACCAGGACGTCGTTACCGAACAACGGCTGAAAGCATCGTGTCCATTTCTGTTCACGTGGAATGGCAAGCAGATGGAATTTATCAAGGATGCGGTGCCGTGGGGCTCCGCGATCGGATTGCGGATTAACACGCTGGGATCCGCGAAAATTGCCGCTACCGGCGAGTGGTACAAGATTGGCCGCGAGCAACTGGTGCCGCATGACGGCTACTACGATCTGCGCATCACCGCTGAACTTTGGGAAGTGTACTACTACGATCGCATTGCGCTAATGACTGTGGACCATCCGGCTGCCACGGAAGTTTACGTGGACGAACGGTTCGTGATACCAGCGGCGAAGCTGGGCTTCACGACGGTCGCGACGCCGCACCGCATTGCTCGCGCGACGGACGATAACGGCAATGATGTCACCGCGATTGTCAGCACGCTTGACGGGCACGCGCTCGATAGCTTTGGCCGCGGGCAATATCAGGGGATCACGCGCGATCACTACGTTGAGATCGACCTCGGGGAAGACGCGCCCAAGAGCGGGCCGCTGTACCTTATCGCTCAGGGATCCATTCACGACACGGAGTCGTCGCTTAATGTCGCGATTACGCAGGGTAATCGTTGGCGCGCGCATGGCATGAGCGTGGAAGTTCCGGATGGACACGGTGGATGGGTAACCGCGCAAGATAATCTTGGCTTTCCGGCGGGGCGGAAGAAGACTGTGCTGTTTAACCTTACTAATGTTTTCCGGCCCGGCACACCGCGTCGCGTGCGGTTGCGCACCAATCTGGAAATTTATTGGGATTGCATTGAGTGGGCGCAGGGAAAACCAGAGTCTGAGGTGAAAACGCAGACGCTGGACTCCTCAATGGCGGACCTGCATTATCGCGGCTATTCGGTGATCGACCGACCGGACGCGGGAGCTCCCGAAGTGCCGGACTATTACCAGATTCTGGGAACAAAACAACGCTGGCGCGATTTGATTGGATATTACACGCGCTACGGAGATGTGCGCGAGTTGTTGCAACGCATCGATGACCGCTATGTCATCGTGGATTCGGGGGACGAACTTTCCCTGCGATTCCCGGAGCAAGCGCCACCGCCGGCAGGATGGCTCCGCGATTTTATCCTTGTGGGCGATGGATGGATCAAGGACGGGGATTTCAACTCTACATTTTCGAAGACGGTGCTGCCGCTGCCTTACCACGCGAAAGACGATTACGTGGACCGGCCGGGCAGGCTGGAAGATGAGTACGTTTATCGCAAACATGCGGAAGATTGGCAGAAGTATCATACGCGCTACATCACACCTTATGTGTTTCAGAATTCGTTGAGGAGCACGACACCCGAATGATGCGAGGTCCTGCGGGAAGAATTGCTCTGGCGATCGTGTTCGCCGTGCTGGTGGCGTCTCCGCTGATCATCAAACGAGTTACCTCTCGCGGTGAACGAGCGAAATCGCGGTTGAGTGCGCAAGATGCTTTGGCGCGCCACGGTTTTTATCTGGAGGAAGTGTCGCACGCCGCGGGCGTGAACTTTGTTCACCAAGGGCCGACGCTCGATCCGCAGTTAAATCACATCATGCCGCAAGTTGCTTCGATGGGAGCTTCCGTATCCATCGTCGATTTTGATCGCGATGGCTGGCCGGATATTTATGTGACCAGCAGCAAGGAAGGAACAAAGAACGCGCTTTACCGCAACATGCACGACGGGACATTTAAGGATGTAGCAGAAGAAATGGGAATCGCGGACGTGAATCGGTCAGGCACCGGTGTGTCCATGGGCGCGGTGTGGGGAGATTACGACAACGATGGTTATGAGGATTTGCTGTTGATCAAGTGGGGAAAGCCGGAACTTTTTCACAATGACGGAGGGCACAGCTTTACGCGCGTGACGGAACAAGTTGGGCTGCCTCAGTGGATCAACGCAAACACCGCGTTGTGGTTTGACTATGATGGCGACGGGCTCCTTGACCTTTTTATTGGGGGCTACTACTCCGAGGATGTCGATCTGTGGCATCTGAAAAACACGAAGATGATGCCGGACAGTTTCGAATACGCAAAAAATGGCGGGCGGAAGTATTTGTTTCATAATCTCGGAAACGGGAAATTCGAGGAAGTCAGCGAAAAGGTGGGGATCAACAGCCGGCGTTGGGCGCTGGCCTCCGCGGCGGCCGATCTTCGAGGCACGGGTCATCCCGATCTGTTCGTTGCGAATGATTACGGCGTGTCTGAACTTTATTTCAACGATGGGAAGCGGTTCCACGAAGTTGGCGAGCAGACCGGAGTGGGATTCGCGCCCAAGAGCGGGATGAACGCGAGTTTCGGCGATATTCTGAATCAAGGGCGCTACTCCGTGTATGTTTCTAATATTTCGGAAGAGGGCGTGCTCATTCAGGGGAATAATTTATGGGTGCCGAAGGAAGGCACGAATGGCAGCAATTTGCAGTATGAAAATCTAGCGCGGGATTTTGGCGTGGAAATAGGTGGCTGGAGCTTCGGCGCGCAATTCGGCGATTTGAACAACGATGGAACGCTGGACCTGTATCTGACCAACGGGTACGTTTCCCTCGATCACGACCGAAGTTATTGGTACGATTTTTCGAAAATTGCCGGGGGCCACAGCGCGATTATCATCGACGCGAAGAACTGGCCGTCGATGGAAGGGCGGAGTTTGTCTGGCTATCAAACGAAGCATGTCTGGTTGAATGATGGCAGCGGGAAATTTGTGGATGTGGCGCAAGCCGTCGGCGTGACGGATAGATACGATGGCCGCGCAGTGACGTTTGCGGATTTGTGGAATCGGGGCGTGCTTGACGTGATCGTGGCGAACCAACGGGGGCCGTTGCTGATTTATAAAAACACGGTGACGCCAGAGAACAAGTGGATCGAGTTTGCGTTGGAGGGAACGAAGAGCAATCGAAGCGCGATCGGAGCGGAAGTGACCGTGTTTTGGAATGGACAGCAGCAAAAGCAGGAAGTTTCCGGAGGTAGCGGGTTCGCGGCGCAAAATCAGCGGCGCTTGCATTTCGGGTTGGGGAAAAGTTCGCAGATCGAGAAAGTGCTGATTCGCTGGCCCTGCGGCACAATCCAGACCATCGAGAATCCCGCGGTTAATCAAATTCATGAGGTGAAGGAACCTTCATGAGCCAGCAGAGCATTCCCATGACGCCGCGGCAAACGGTGAAACCGGTCGCATGGAAGCGATTCTTTAGCGCGGAGAACCGTTATCTGGCGCCGATACTGATCACGTGCATCCTGGTGGTAGGCAATTTGTCTTTCGGGATGCTGGAGAGCTACAAGAAAACAGGACTGGCCATCGTTGCGAGTTTGCTGACGGAAATGATCCTGGGACGGCTGTTCGTTGGCAAGTGGCCGAATCTTTCCAGCGCATACATTACCGGCATCAGCGTGGGCATTCTGGTACGCTCACCGGCTTTCTGGCCTTACGCGATCTGCGCCATCGTTTCCATCATGTCGAAGTATGTGCTTCGCGTGAAGGGGCGGCACATCTGGAATCCTTCGAACTTTGGAATTTCAGTGCTTTTGTTTCTGGCTCCGGAAACGGTGGCCAGCTTGAGCATTCAATGGGGCAATTACCTTTTGCCGATGGCGGTGATCTGGATACTAGGATCGATCATTATCTGGCGAGTGCGGCGCTTCCACATTACGGGGACGTACGTGGCTTGCTTCGTCGTGTTTGCTTTTCTGCGCAGTTACTTGACTGGCAGTCCGTGGCAGTCAGAGATTGCACCGCTGACCGGGCCAATGTACCAGCTGTTTATTTTTTTCATGATTACGGATCCGAAGACCACGGTGCGGTCGACAAAGTGGCAGTGCATCGTGGTTGGCATTATTGCGCTGGTGGAAATGATTTTGAGGTTGTCGCAGGTGGTTTACGCGCCATTTTATGCATTGTTTCTTGTTGGTCCCGCGGCGCTGCTTATTCAGATGTGGCGGGATTCGCGGCGAGCGGTTCCGGCGCGTGTTGCAGCATGAATTCTCGACATTTTCCACGGCGATGCCTGGTTGCAGGGTTGCTGCGCCTCTCTTCCCTTTTGCTGCTGGCATTGATGACGGTTGGCTGTAAGCAAAAACCCGCTGAGGAAACAAGCGCGAGTTCGTGGACGGCTAGCGCTTCATCGACTGAGGTGACACCTTCGTCGTCGCCAGCCACCGCCACACCAACTGCCAATATTGCTAAGCCGGCGCGGGCCGAAGTGTTTAGGCCGTCCGGACCGATTGAATTTGTGGACGTGACTGCACAGGCGGGCATCCGCTTCAAGCACAACACCGGGGCGTTTGGGAAAAAGTATTTGCCGGAAACGATGGGAAGCGGCGTGTGCGTGATTGATTACGATAATGATGGTTGGCCGGATATTTTCCTGGTCAATTCGATGGACTGGCCGGAGCACAAAACCGGGAAGTCTTACCCGGCGTTGTACCACAACAATCACGATGGCACTTTCACGGATGTTACACGGCAGGCTGGGCTGGCGATCGAGACGTATGGGCTGGGCTGCGCGGTGGGCGATTACGACAATGATGGGTATGACGATCTGTACTTGACTACAGTCGGGTCGAACCACCTGTTTCACAATCTCGGCAATGGCAAGTTTGCGGACGTAACGGCCAAAGCGGGTGTCGCGAGCCCGGGATTCTCCGCGAGCGCGGTGTGGTTCGATTACGACAACGATGGAAAGCTGGACCTGTTCGTCACGCATTACATCGAATGGTCCGTTGAGAAAGACCAGTACTGTTCGCTGGACAACAAGAATAAATCGTACTGCACGCCGCAAACGTATAAAGGCGAGAGTTCCCGTCTTTATCACAATAAGGGAAATGGAATTTTCGAGGACGTGACGAAACAAGCTGGTATTCTGGATCCAACGAGCAAGGCGCTCGGTTTGACTTTGATCGACTATGACAATGACGGGTGGATGGATCTGTTTGTTTCGAATGATACGGAGCCCAACAAGCTGTATCGCAACAACCATGATGGAACGTTCACCGATGTGGCTGTAAATGTTGGCGTGGCGTTCAGCGATTCCGGAAGGGTGCGGGCGGGGATGGGCACGGATGCCGGGGACTTCGACGGTTCTGGTTACCCGAGTCTGGTGATCGGGAATTTTACGAATGAAAGCACGTCGCTTTATAGGAATGATGGCTCCGGGTTGTTCACGGACGAGTCGATGCGATCGGGTTTGGGACAGATGACGGTACAGTCGCTTACGTTCGGCTGTTTCTTCATAGACTACGACCTGGACGGGCGACTCGATATTGTTGCGGCTAACGGCCATGTGTCCGACGACATTGCGGTGGTGCAGCCGACGCTGCGATACGCGCAGCCGATGGGAATTTACCGGAACATCGGCGATCGTAAATTTGAAAACGTGTCGGGGAAGCTGGGGCCGGCGATACAAAAACCTGTGGTCGGCAGGGGGTTGGCGTTTGCCGATTTTGACAATGATGGCGACCTAGATTTGGTGATGACTGCGAACAATGGTGCCGCGAGGCTGCTTCGCAATGAGAATGGCAATCAAAACGACGTGGTGAGAGTGAAACTGATCGGCACAAAGTCCAATCGCGACGGCATCGGAGCGAAAGTTACGCTGACTACGAACAGCGGTACAAGCTTGGTGCGCATGGTTAAAGGCGGATCGAGTTATTTGTCGCAAAGCGAGTTGCCTTTGACATTTGGATTGGGCAAGCCGGGCAGCGTGCGGACTGTGCGGCTGAAGATTGTTTGGCCCAGCGGACGCACGGATGCCGTCGGCGCGGTGACACCGAACCAGTTCGTGACGATTCAGGAGGGAAAAGGGATTATCGCTGCGGAGCCTATCCATTTCGCGGGGACGGCTGGAACACTTCGCGGAGTTCGTTCGGAATGACGGGTTTTGTTTTGGCGAGGGGAACCCAAGATGCCGGCCTGAAGGCACGGCGGTACAAACCCAAGGCCCTTCGCGGAGGGCGCTGCGAGTGGGGACTCAGGAGGGAGAAAAAGCAGCTCCCTCGCTGTTCTCGGGATGACATTTTTTGTTCGCGGGAATTGTGGCTAGGTTCTCGCGTTCATTGAGAGGCGATCGGTTGAATGGACGTAGCCTTCTTCAGCTAGACGCTTTCCTGTTGCGCGGTAAATTTCCGGATCTGTTGGAGCCCAGGTGGCCAGACCGTCTACGTAGCGGTTATACATGCAAAACGCCGCGGCGATCAGGACGGTGTCGTGGATTTCCGTGTCCGTTGCACCTTCCGCACGGGCGCGCTCCACGTCTTCGGTCGTCACTTTCTTCCCGCCCTTTTGCACATTACCTGCGATAGCTAATAGCGCTTTGAGCTTGTTCGACACGCCTGCCCCTTCGAAATTGCGCTTTACTTCTTGAACCAGGGCTTCGTTGCCACCGAGGTGATGCGCGGCTGCCGCGCCATGAGCCGTCTCGCAGAAATAGCAATCATTTTGCGAGGAGACGTAGGTTGCGATCATCTCGCGCTCTGCGGGAGTCAGCGTGTTTGGCCCGCGTAACAATATTTCGGCCAATTCATTCAGGGGCTTCGCCGTTTCCGGGCTGTACACCATCGGTCCGACAATTCCGGGAAAGCCTTCTGGCAATTTAATGTGCGGCATTGAAAGTCGCTCCTTTTGACTAGTTAAATTCCGAGAACTTTGTTCGCGAGATGTGTGCCTTCCACGCGGCTTCGAATTTTTGCGAATGCGGTTTCGCGGGATGTGGAGGTGTCGTCGGCGAAGGGCGAGAAGCCGCAATCGTCGGTGGTGCCGAGGGACTCAACAGGGATAAACTCAGCGGCTTCGAGGACGCGGTCGCGCACCTCTTCGGCAGTTTCGATTCTGGGATTGATCGGATCGATGACTCCAACGAAGAGCTTCTGGCCAGGTTGCAAGACCTTTCGGGCCGTCTTGAGAACTTTCGGGCGGTCACGTTCACTGGCCAATTGAATGTAGAAGCGGCCGGCTTTGAGTTGAAACAAAAAAGGCGCGAGGTCGGCGTAATCCACGTCGGCGCTGTGTGTGGAATCATGATCGCCGCCGGGACAGGTGTGGACGCCGATTCGTGCACGGTTCGCGTCCGGGAAATGGTCCAGGACGCGGTTATTCAGGCCGATGAAAGCGCTGAGCAGATTGCCGGAAGGATCCAACTTGAGCGCTAGCCGCGCTTCGGTGAAATCAATTTGAACGTTGTGAGCGCCGGCATCGAGGCATTCGCGGATGTCGCGGACGGCTTCGCGGGTAAGATCGCCTAGAAATGCTTCGCGCGAGTATTGGGCGATTCCCTGCTGGGGATAAAGCAAACTCAACGCCGATGCTGAGATGACGGCCTGCTTGAGGGGGCGCTGCGTATAGCGGCGCGCGGCGTTGAGATATGTGACGGCGTGAGTGGCATAGCGGAAAGGACCGGCTGTGAGTTTGGGAAGTTGGCGGGTGTGACCGTCAGCAAAAGGGATGACGACGCCATCGGGCGCGAGATTGGTGAGCCCGGAGAGAGGATAGGTGGCGAAGCTGGATTTGGTTTGTTCGCCGTCAGTGACGACTGGGGAGCCGGTTTGCTCGAAGAGGGAGATGGTGTCTCGCAAGGCAGAGTCTTGCGCGGAGTGGAATTGTTCGAGGGAGATGCGCCCGGCCGAAAAATCCGTTGCAGCGGCCAAGAGTTGAGGTGGGCGAGGGATGCTGCCGATCGGTTCGGTTGGGATAGGCATAGTTTCAGATCCTGAAGTTCTGAACTGTGATTTGAAAAGCGGGGAAGATCAATAATGGAAAAATACTAAGGAGTGGACCCGCACCCTTGAGAGGGTGCGGCACTCGGGGAAACCCAAGTCGGAGGGATTCCTCACTTCGCGGAATTCGTTCGGAATGACGGGGTTTTGGTGCTGGGATTGGTCGACCCAAGAGAAAACCCGCACCTTTGGAAGGCAAAGGGTGCGGCACCCGGCACAAACCGGACATTCTCATTTTGCGCCGGTCACTGCGTTGGCGGGCTTTGCTCTATGTATCGTACTACGATATAATATGGAGGCTCGGGAGTAGGAAGAGGAGACAGGACGGGGATGCTAGAGAACGAAGACGAGAAGGCAGTTGATACGGACTCGAAGAAGGGCTCGGGAGGGGATGGTGCGATGTCCGGTGGACGCCTTGCTGTGCTGCCGACGGGCGAATCTGTTATTACGCCTCCCGCGCAATTCCGGATGGTGCTGATTTCGTTTTTGTCTGCGGGAATTGGCTTGATCGCCGGATGCATCGCCTTTTTGCTTTATAAGCTGATCGGTTTGTTCACGAACATATTTTTCTTTCACCGGATTTCCACGGACTTCAGCAGCGCACGATTGAATCATTTGGGACTGTGGGTAATCGTAACACCCGTGATCGGAGGAATCATTGTTGGGTTCATGGCAAAGTATGGCTCGCAAAAAATCAAAGGCCATGGAATCCCGGAGGCGATGGAGGCAGTGCTTTCTAACCGCAGCCGGATCGAGCCAAAGGTAGCGATACTGAAGCCAATTTCCGCGGCAATTGCGATTGGCACAGGCGGTCCGTTTGGGGCGGAGGGTCCGATCATACAAACGGGCGGAGCGATCGGATCGCTTGTGGGGCAGGTGCTGTACATGACGGCGTCTGAGCGCAAGGTGCTGCTGGCTTGCGGAGCGGCGGCAGGAATGTCGGCTACGTTTAATACGCCGATTGCGGGAGTGATTCTTGCGATCGAGCTTCTGCTGTTTGAATTCAAATCGCGTTCGTTTATTCCCCTGGTGGTTGCCAGCACTTTGGCAACGGCGGTACACGTCTGGCTACTTGGTGGCGGTCCCATGTTTTCCGTTGCGCCGGTGGATTTCGGAATACCGAGGGCGCTTCCCTTCTATCTGGTGCTGGGAGTGTTGTGCGGACTGGCCGCGGTTGGTTTCAGCAAGCTGCTGTACTGGGTGGAAGATCAGTTTGAGAAATTGCCCATCGACGACCTGTGGTGGCCGGCGATCGGCGCGCTGGGATTGGGGATAATCGGATATTTTGTGCCGCGCGTTTTGGGCGTGGGATACGACACCATCGGGGATATTTTGAACGCGAATCTGGCGCTGAAGCTGCTGCTGGTGGTGATGGTGGCAAAAGCAGTGGCGCTAGTGGTGTCGCTGGGATCGGGGACATCGGGAGGATTGCTGGCGCCGATGTTTATGTCGAGCGCGGCGATGGGTGGAGCGTACGCGATGTTGATTGACCGCGTGTATCCCGATGCGCAACTGGCTGCCGGGGCTTTTGCGCTGGTGGCGATGGGGGCGGTGTTCGGAGCGGCATCGCGGGCAACGTTTACATTCATTATTTTTGCGTTTGAAATTACGAGGGACTATAACTCGGTGTTGCCTTTGATGCTGGTGAGCGTGATTGCGGACGGCATGGCGATGTGGCTGATGCCGAAATCGTCGATCATGACGGAGAAGTTGGCGCGGCGCGGCCTTCGGATCCATACGGATTACGAAACCGATGTACTGCAACAAGTGTCGGTGGCGGAAATGATGGATCGCGAGCTGCCTGTTATTTCCGCTGAAATTTCTGTGCGAGAACTGGCGGAGAGAATCGCGCGGCGCGATTCTGCGGTGACGAAACACCAAGGATTGTTGATTTTGGACGCCGACGAAAACCTTAGAGGAATTATTACGCGCAGCGACATATTGCGAGCACTGGAAAAAGACGGAGAGGGCAAGATGAGCGTGCTCGAGGCAGGGACGCGCAATGTGTTGGTGACGTATCCGGATGAACTGCTGCATGATGCGGCCGCAAAGATGCTGAGGCGCAATATAGGCCGGCTGCCGGTGGTGGAACGGCCGGAGTCGAGGCGGGTGGTAGGGTATCTGGGGCGTCAGGGGATTATGGCGGCGCGACTGCGGCGGCTGGACGATGAGCATCTTCGAGAAGTGGGTTGGGCGAGCAGGTTTTTCGGGCGGCGGCCGGTGCAGTAGGGCGGGTTGTCTGGTGTGTTGCGATTTAAACCCGCACCCTTGGACGGCAAAGTGTGCGGCACCCGGTCGGTCACGGTGTCGGATTTCGGGATTGGAAACTCAAGATGCCGGCCTGAAGGCGCGGCTCTACAGGACGAAAGGCGCTCCGCACAGACTGTGGATCTAAGGTTCGGACTTCAAACAGGCGTTGAGTTGGGGTGCTGTTGGCTTAGATAGTCGGCGACGATCCAGGCGGCGCCGGTTATCGCCAAATTTTGAGCGTTGCCGGCCCAATTGATGACTTGGTGGGGATCGGCGAAAGGCGCGGGGAGCCATACGAGGAGCGCGAAGCCGATGAGCATCGCCAGGAGTAAGCGAGAGGCGAGAAGGGCGAAACGTCCGGAAAGTAGAGCGATGGCGGCTAGCGCGAAAGCAATCGTGGTCGCAATGGCCCAGAACATTTGGCTTGGGGGAATCCATTTGGGAACGAAGGCGGCGGTTCCGGATAGATAAAAGAGTTGTTCGAGGGTGAAGGAAATAACGCAGGTGCCGAAGAATATATAGCCGAGGCGAGCCACCGTTGGAGAGCGCTGCGAATCGCTCGGGCCGGACAAGGCGTAAACGATCAGGGCTCCCGAGACCAAAGAAAATTGTTCGAAGAAGTTGCCCCAGCGGTCAAAAAGGAGGGGTTCCTTCGCGATGAAGGGTACCCAGAGCAATGCGAAGATAAGGTAGAGGGAGCCTAGAATGGCGGCACCGACTGGCGCGGTTTTGCGCCATTGAATCGCGAGGCCGCCGATGATCTCGATTGCCGCCGCGAGGTATACGAGAACCTCTCGGTGAGGAACGTTGCCAAGGACGCGGATCTGTTGCCAGATGTTGAAGTCACGGAAGACGATCGTGATGATGCCAAAAGCGAGCGCGGCTAATCCAAACACATGACGTCCGAGATGGGTTCTCGTCATCGCCATCCTAGGTAATGATAGTGGTGATTTTCGGTTGTAGCGAGGAGTAACACAATAACCACTCTGTGGTCTATTGCTATAGCCACTTTGATTCCTCGCTTCGCAGACTGCGCTCGGAATGACGGGGTTTTTGGGCGAGGGGATTCGTTGACCTAAGAGAAAACCC
>Ga0210383_10001171_pt1 | contig 24204 bp, 16 predicted proteins | sample IncBWC14OmetaG_FD_160072 | JGI IMG/M metagenome (GOLD analysis project Ga0210383, IMG submission 160072) | Forest soil microbial communities from Barre Woods Harvard Forest LTER site, Petersham, Massachusetts, United States - Inc-BW-C-14-O ... | reverse complement strand
ACCCTAGTTTGCGGTTGCCGGGTTGCTACTAAGGTTTTTGGGTGGGACGGAGAAGGATTTCGCTCACGAATGATTGTGGGGCTTGCGTGACCAGCATCGCTACGGTGTGAGCTACATCTTCCGGGCGAAGCATTTTGGATTTATCTTTTCCCGTGTGAGGGGTTAATTCGGTGTCCACCGAGCCGGGGCAGACTACCGAGACTCGAATGTTGTGCACGCGCAGTTCTTCCGCGACCGAGTAGCTTAATCCGTTCAGTCCCCACTTCGAGGCGGCGTAGGCGGCGCCGTTCGGTAATGCGTTCTTGCCGGCAAGGGAGGAGATGTTAATGATGTGTCCGGTGCGGGCGCGAATCATTAGCGGGGCGAAGGCGCGTATGCAGTAATACACTCCGCGCAAGTTGGTGTTCAACACTTGTTCCCAGGCTTCGGGCGGCAACTGGTGAAGCAGACCTCCAAAGCCGCCGACGCCGGCATTGTTGACCAGAATGTCGAGCCGTCCGAAGCTCTTTTCGACGTGTGCAGCTGCGGCTTCGACGGAGCGCAAGTCCATCACGTCGCACTCTACGCCTTCGGCGCGACCGCCGGCTTTCGAAATGGCTTCAGCGGTTGAGTCGAGCGGAGCGCGGGTGCGTCCGCAAAGAACGACCGCAGCTCCGAGATCGGCGAGCGTGGCGGCAATGGCGGCTCCAATGCCGCGCCCTGCGCCGGTGACCAAAGCGACTTGTGCAGCCAGACTAGCTTTATTAGTAGTTTCCTGCATCGAACCTCTGGGTATGATTGCGCTTGGGTGCCTGGTGGCATCTTACAAGATCGGAAGGACGCCTGCGAAAGTGTGCTTGCCTTAGTCGAGGTTCATACTTATAATCCGGCTCACCGGAAATAATATCTTGGCCTCGTTGGCGTCACCGGGCGGGCGCCGAGTTTCCGGGCCTGTGGCATGAGCGAAAACGCTCATGGTCTGAGCAGCCGGGGTTAGAGCTGGGGTATACCCGGGTACGAATGCCGTCCGTTTTTCCCGACAATTCAAGGAGCCATTTCAAAATGAAGACGAGTCTAGTGGCGATTGTGATTACGTTTGCTGGGATAGCCTCGAATCAGCAAGTCATAGCGCAAGCGCAAACACAACCTGCCGCGCCAGCCCAGACGCAGCCCGCCGCGTCGCAACCGCAACAGAAGAAAGAGATCAAAGATCCGGCGGAGTACAACGCCTATGTCGGGGCCGTACAACAAACGGATGCGGCCGCGAAGATCAGCGGGATCGAAGCGTTCCTGGCTCAATACCCGAACAGCGTGATGAAGGAAGACGCGCTGGAATTGCTGATGGGGACGTATCAGCAGGCAGGGAATCAGGCGAAGGTGATTGACACCGCGAACCGGTTGTTGGCGGCGAATCCGAATAACGTTCGGGCTCTGGTTTTGCTGGCGTATAACGAGCGGGCAGCGCAAAAGTGGGCGGACGCGAAGCAGCATGCCGAACGTGGCTTGCAGGCGCTAGCCACTATGCCGAAACCTGACGGAGTATCGGATGCGGATTTCCAAAAACAGAAGACGCAGTTTGAAGCTCTTCTTGATAGCGTGGCCGGCTTTTCCGCCCTGCAGTTGAAAGATAACGCTACCGCGGAGAAAGATCTCCGCGCCGCCGTCGAAGCCGATCCGAATAACGTCGAGAACGTTTATCCTCTGGCGCTGGCTTCTCTCACCGCGACACCCGAAGATGATGTGAACGGACTGTTCTTCATTGCTCGAGCCATCAATCTGGTCAAGGATCCAGCGGGCAAGGCGCAGATCACCAAGTTTGGTCACTCCAAATATGTGAAGTACCATGGCTCGGAGGAAGGTTGGAACGAACTGCTGGCGATGACCGCGACTACGCCGTTGCCGCCGCCGGGGTTCACCATTAAGGCATATGTTCCTCCCACGCCCGCCGAACAAGCGGCTGACCTGGTGAAGACGAAAACTCCGAAAGATATGAGCTTCGCCGAATGGGAGCTGGTTCTCTCCGCGGGTGCGCCTGCGGATGCGGAGAAAGTGTGGTCGGCGATCAAGGGCGTGGCCTTGCAGATGGAAGGCACGGTGATCAAAGCGTCCCCGACGGAAGTGCAGATCGCGGCCAGTCAGGACGACATCGACGCCAAGAGAGCTGACATTGTGGTGACGATGGGTGGAACGATTCCTGCGAAGCTGATGCCGACGGAAGGCGCTACCTTGGACTTCGAAGGCACGCCGGTGTCCTATACACCCAGCCCGTTTGTGATGACGATGGAAAAGGGTGCGTTGCTGACCAAAGCGGCGCCAGCGGCCAAGAAGCCGCCGGTCCATCACAAGCCCACTTCGAACTAGGCTTCGTTAATCCCGAAGTATTCGAGGGCAGCGTTTCTACGCTGCCTTTTTTTCGTTCGTGATTTAGCGAAAGGGATTCTTAGCGGATTGCTTTTTTCTCGTAACCGGTGGGACGGGCGCTGCGAGGCGGACGCTTTACTCCCGCGCGCAGTTGCCGAATATCAATCTTCAGCTCCGAGATGGTGCGGCTGAGAGTATTGCGATGCATGCCGAGCTGGCGCGCGGCGCGGCACTGATTTCCGTTGTTTTCCTGCAGAACGGTAAGGATGAACCGCTTCTTGAATTCGCGGACTGCCTCAGAGTACAGGATATTGCTCTTGTACATCTGCAGGATGAGTGCTTCGAGCTGATCTCTCACGGCATCCCTCTTTCTTCGTTTGAAAAGCTGCCAGCGGCGCTTCTCTTTGTATGCCAGACCAATATGTCAGATTCCGGTTCGATGCCGCCGCGTGTGGCTACCGGTGTTGCTGTTCGCGGTGCAGCAAATCGATTCCCTGATAAAAGCGCACCCGCAATTCCGAGGGCGCTACCCAAATGGCGGCGCGTCCCACGACCAGAAAATACGGGGCCAGTTCCGAACCTTCTAATGCTTGTGACGTAGGCGTGAACGCTGCCATGCTCATGAGAACGACTGCCACCATGAGTCCACCGCGCAGCAGTCCCAGCGCTCCGCCCAATATCCGATCGAAAAAACCGAGTCCAGCTTCTTTAACGATATGGCGGGTGATCCGCCCCGCAATTCCGGCGAGGACCATGACCGCCAGGAAAATAATCAGAAATGCCGCGATTTCACCCAACCACTCGGACTTGAGGTGCGGCGCAAACCGTGCCGCCAGCCGCTGGTAGTTCCAGGCTGCCAGCAAGTAGCCGAAGATCAAACCGGCAATCCCGAAGGCCTCATGAAAAAAACCGGAGATCGCGGCCTGAATCACCGACAAAATAATCACAACTACGATGACCCAATCAGCCGCCGTCATCGTGTTCTCCAGCGGATTGCTTCACGAAACATCCAGCTCGTGTCCGGTGAGCTGGTGGAAAGCCTCCAGGTATTTGTCGCTGGTGTGGCGGGCCACATCGACCGGGAGAGCGGGTGCGGGCGGCTGCTTGTTCCAGCGAATTTGCTCAAGATAATCACGAACATATTGCTTGTCGTACGAATCCTGCGCGCGGCCGGGCTGATACTTGTCGGCTGGCCAGAAGCGGGATGAATCGGGAGTGAGGACTTCATCCGCAAGGGTGATGCCCTTCGACGTCATGCCGAACTCGAACTTGGTGTCGGCAATGATGATGCCCTTTTGCAGCGCGTAGTCGGCCGCCTTGCTGTACACCTTCAAACTTAGGTCGCGAAGTTGAGTGCTCAGCTCTACGCCCACGATCCGCGTCATCTCATCGAATGGAATGTTTTCGTCGTGACCGGTGGTCGCCTTGGTGGCGGGAGTGAAAATAGGCTGCGGTAGTTTGCTGGACTCTTTGAGCCCGGCGGGAAGCTCGATTCCGCAGACGCGCCCGCTGGCTTTGTATTCCTTCCATGCCGATCCGGAGATGTATCCACGGACTACGCACTCGACGGGAATCATTTCGGCGCGCATGACCATCATGGAGCGTCCCTGGAGTTGGTCGGCATATTTCTGCGCGGCGGCGGGATATTTTTTCACGTCGGCCGTGACTACATGGTTGGCGACGACGTCGCGCAGGAACTCGAACCAGAAGAGAGAAATCTGGGTCAGCACGCGTCCTTTGTGGGGAATGCCAGTGGCCAGCACGTAGTCGAAGGCAGAGATGCGATCGGTCGCGACAAAAAGCAGATGATCGCTGTCAAGATTGTATACGTCCCGGACTTTTCCGCTGGCGTGGAGTTTGAGTTCGGGGAAGTCAGTACGAAGCAGAACGGAATCGAGAACTTGGGGGCTCATGTAGGGATTTTACAGTTAGAAAACGACGCGTATTCTAACCTGCCAGAAATATTTGTCAACGATTTAAGTTCTAGTCGAAGAGCGAGAATGCGCATTCGCTTGAAAGAAAAAGCGTTGACGTGGGTGATGGGGTTGGGATCGGGCATCTGGCGCGGTTTTGCGGGGGAAGCGGTTTGTGGAAAAGCTGAGGAAGGCAGAGGATAACTGGGGAGGTAAGAAAAAAGCTTCAGTGGAACGCAGCATCTCCGATGAGCGCCCCACTTATGCTGTCGCTCCGAAGCGGACTGAGACCAGTTTTGAAACTCCGGGTTCCTGCATGGTGACGCCGTAGAGCACTGGAGCGATGCTCATGGTCTTTTTGCTGTGCGTGATCAGGACGAATTGTGTCTTGATGCTCATCTCTCGCACTAGCTCCGTGAAGCGTCCGATATTGGCTTCGTCGAGCGGGGCGTCGACTTCGTCGAGAATGCAGAAGGGGCTGGGCTGGTACTGGAATATTCCGACCAGCAACGCCAAGGCCGTCATCGCTTTTTCGCCGCCGGAGAGCAGCAGCACGTTTTGCAGCTTCTTGCCGGGAGGTGAAGCGACGACGTCGATGCCACTTTCCGCGCTGTTCTCTTCATCGGTGAGACGCATGAAGGCGTGTCCACCGCCGAAGAGTTTGCGGAAGGTGGTCTGGAAATTCTCGTTGATCTTGTGGAAAGCTTCCTCGAATTTCTGCCGTGAGAAAGTATCGATTTCCTTGATTGTCGCCTGCGTATTCTGAATCGAATCGAGCAGGTCTTTGCGTTGCGTGTCGAGGAAGGTATGACGCTCGGCGGTTTCTTTGTATTCCTCGAGAGCCATCATATTGACCGGGCCCATGGCATCGAGGCGGGTGCGCATCTCGCGGTAAACCTGGTCCTCGGCGGCTAGCTGATCTCCGGTGGCGATCGGAATTGTGGTGTCGGCCATTAATTCGTGGCGCTGAATGCTCAACTCGTTCAAGCAAGTCTCAGCCATGTATTGCGCGTCCGACTGCAACTTCGCGGCAGCCGCCGAGAGTTCGCCGCGCTGGTCGCGAGCCTGATCGAGCAATTGCCGCGCGTCGCGAAGCGATTCCTCAATCTCTGCGAGCCGGGCACGAACTTGATCGGACTCAAATTGGAGGAGTCCGTCGCGGGCCTCGGTGGTATTGCGCTCAGCTTCGAGTTCTTCCAATTGAGCGAAGATTTGCTGGTTTTCGGTCTCGCGTTGCAATTTTTCAACCGCGGAGGACTCGATCTGGGTTTGGAGTGCGGCGGTTCGGCCGGCCATGTCCGCGACCAGGGCTTCGATTTTCTCGAGGACGGCGGTTGCGGACCGGTGACGTTCTTCCAAAGTCGCTGCCCTAGCCAGTTGCTGGGAAGCGTTCTGTGCCGCCGAGTCGCGGCGTTCTCGCATGCCAGCCAATTCCTCGTTCGCCGTGGCTGCCTGCGCTTCCAATGTTTCACGTTGCTGCTGCAGAGTCGCCACTTCTGCCTGACGAGAAGCAATCAACGACTCCTGTTCGGAGCGATCCGAAGCAAGACGCTGGATCTCATGGTGACAGGTATTCAGCCGCTCGCTTACTCGCGCCATTTCCAAGTCCAGCTGTTGCAACATATGGCCGGAAGTCATGGCTTGCTTTTCGGCTTCGCGCTTGTCCGTTTCCAGACGGTCGAGGCGTGAGGAGAGTTCTTTGATTTCGCGGCCCAGAGTCAGGACGCGCATTTCGTCTTCGCGCAGAGCGGCTTCCAGTTCATTCAACAGTCGCATTACGTCGCGGAGTTCACGTTTCATGGACAGTGGCCCTTCGGCACGCTGTTTGCCGCCGGTGACGGTGACGTTGTGAAAACATTCGCCGGATTGCGAAAGGAAAAACGCGTCGGGATTCGACAGCGCCAGTTCGCGCGCGGCCGCGGGCTCGGGGACGATGTAGCCGTCGCGCAGCTTGGGCAGGATGACTTCCAACGATCGACCAAAGCCATTGAGCACGCGGATGGCATGTTTCAACGGAACGATCGACTGATTGGGCGTAGCCGCGCGCGCCACTTCATCGACGGCAAAAGAGAACTTGGCTTGGGAGTCTTCGGGGTGCACGAGGAATGTAGCGCGTCCGTCTACGTCGGTCCGCAGCAGGCGCAGGCCTTCATCGGCGGCATCCCAGGATTTGACCACGACGTAATTCAGTTCGTCGCGCAGAAAGTCTTCGACTACGCCTTCGTAGCGCGGCTCGACCTCGAGGAAATCGGCGAGCACGCCGGCTGGGGCTAGTCCGCTGTTCATTACTCCCGATTGAAAAAGGCGCCGCACGGACTCGGTGGAATAGCCATGCTCGGCGATCACGGCTTCGAGGGATCCCTTTTTTCCGATTGCGGACGCGTATTCCGCACGCAAGCTGTCGAGGCGATTCTTGGCTTCTGACTCTTCGCGGCGTTTGGATTCGATCCATTGACGCGTTTGAGAAATCTCGTCCGTCAAGCCTGCGACGCGCTGCGAGACGGACTCGAATTCCAAAGCAAATTGTCCGCGCTGGCCGCCGAAAGCTTCGATCTGAGAGTTTGCCGTTTCCATCTCCACTTGCAGACGCTGGGCTTCGCGGCTTACGGCTGCCATGCGTTCTTCGGCCTGGGTCAGCAGGTTTCGCATGTTGGATGAGGAGGCGACGACTTCCATGATAGAGACGCGGGATGTTTCTTGTTGATGTTCCAACTCGGCCAGGGCGTTCGCGGCGTTGCTGGCTGCTTGCTGGCATTGCGCGAGTTCGTGTTGCGCGGCGGCGACCTCCGCTGCTGCGGTCAGCAACACTTGCTGATTCGAGTCGCGCTCGGCATGCAGTGCGGTGAGGCGGTGGTGCGCCTGGGCCAACTCGGCTTCGGAAGCGGCGGCGCGGACCACCAACTCGGCGCAGCGTTCTTCATTGTGGCGGCGTTGGGCGTGGGCGCGTTCGCTTTCGAGCTTGATCTGATTGAGGCGCTCGCGGTTCTCGCGAATTTCGTTTTCGATGGCGTAACCGCGCTGGGTACGGTCGCCATGCTCGGCTTCGAGTTGTTGCACCGACTCGGTCCGATGGCGCATTTCCTCGGACAACGAATTGATCCGCTCATCGACTTCGATGCTTTCGCGATCCAGTTGGGCGAACTTGCTGGCCAGCACCAGGCGCAGCTTGGCGCGCATTTCTTCGCGCAGCCTGGCATAACGCTCGGCCTTTGAGGCTTGGCGCTTGAGGGAATTCATCTGCCGCGTGACTTCGTCGAAGATGTCGTTTATCCGCGAGAGATTTTGTTTGGCATCTTCCAGGCGAGCTTCGGCGAGACGCTTTTTGGTTTTGAATTTGGTGATCCCGGCCGCTTCTTCGATGATGGCGCGGCGATCCGTGGGACGGCTGCTGAGAATCTGTCCGATGCGTCCCTGTTCGATCAGAGCGTAAGATTCGGGTCCGAGACCCGTGCCCATGAACAGTTCCTGAATATCGCGGAGGCGGCAGAGTTTGCCGTTCAGCAAGTATTCGCTGTCTCCCGAGCGGAACAGGCGGCGTGTGACTACGATTTCTCCAGCGCGGAATTGTTGCTGAAATTTGCGGCGGCGAATCTTCAGCACGACCTGCGAAGTTTTTTCGTTCGCTGCGATCGAGAGACCAGGATTGACTGGTGAGTTGCCTTGCCGATAAGCGGCGACGGCAGGATTGGTGAACACCGCGAAGGCTGGTTCGTCCTCGGGATAGACGTCGGCGAGTGCGGCGGATGAGATTGCCCGTTCTATTTCCTCGGTTCTGCCCGGCTGCGCCTCTTCTGTGAGCCGCTCGACTTCCTCCGCGGCTTTGGCCCGCACTTCGGCTTCGTCCCAGTCATCGCTGAGAAGCAGTTCGTCGCGAACTTCGACTTCCGTAGGCTCCTGCGCATCGGGACCGTCGTAGACTTCGGGATCGATCAAGGTGAGCGCGACTTCAGCCATGCCCGTGGGCTTGCGATCGCGAGTGCCGGCGAAGATTACGTCTTCCATGCGCGAACCGCGCAGCGTTTTGGCCGACTGTTCGCCCAGCACCCACGAGATCGCATCAGCGATGTTGGATTTGCCGCAGCCGTTGGGACCGATGATGGCAGCGACGCCGTCCCCGTGGAACTTGAGTTCGGTGCGATCGCAGAAAGATTTGAAGCCGAGAATCTGCAGCTTTTTCAGTTTGAGCAACTTCAACTCCTTTGGAGCCGGTCCAGGATTGCCGGCGTCTTGCCGATCACGTTGTCTCTAGAAATCGTTGTCTCCCGAAATCAGGGAAGCGGTCGGCAGCCTTGGTGTTAACCAATCAGATTCCTCCGCCGTCCACTTCGAAAAAGCTCCCTATGTTTAGACAGGGCTGTACACAGATGGAAGCTACTGTAACGGCGAAATTGTGCCGGGGTCAAGCAAGAAAACACCACATATGGGGCCCCCTTTTGCACAACCACGTCATTTTGCACACGTAATGCAGCATTGGAGCGAAAATTCTGCGGTGGGATCGAAGGAAGGGAGAAATCGCGAGAGCAGAATAAGCCTAACGGAAGCAGGAGGCTGACGCAATCGGATAATCGCTGAGGAGTCGGGTTGCATCGTGATTCGCGGATCAGAGCCTTGCCTACGCGCGACAGGCGCGGGTTTCGGTATGAAGTCGGATGAGCAACGTTAAATCGGATGTTGTAAAATCACACAACCCGTGCCGTAGGGGCGCATCAGAGTAGTCCGAGATCGTGACCTTGTTGTGGTTAGGCGAGAGTCTCGATGCGAGGGTATTATGCGACGTCCGCTCACCGGCCTTGTGGCTCTGCTGTTCATCGGTTGGCTTTCGCCACGCGCTTTCTCCCAACAAGTCATCGCGACAATCAAGGTAGGGAAGTGGCCGATTTATCTCGCGGCGGACCAAAAGACAAATCGCGTTTTCGTGAGCAACCAGCTTGACGACACCGTTTCGGTGATCGATGGCGACACGAATACGGTGGCGGCGACGGTCGCGGTGGGGCGCTATCCGAACGGCGTCGCCGTGAATCCCAGGACAAACACAATCTACGTAGCTAACCTGAACGGCGGATCGCTATCCATCATCGATGGAACTACGCTGAAGACGACTACCCTGCGGTTGGGTCCATCTCCGGCGAAGGTAGCAGTCAACACTTCTACCAATCGGGTGTATGTCACGCTCGAAAACGAGCAAGGATCACTGGCGGTTGTTGACGGAAAGAAACGCAAGCTGATCGCTTCCGTTCCGCTTCCGCCGTATCCGCTGAGCGTGGCAGTGGAGTCCAGGACGAATCGAATTTATGTGGCGGACTTTTTGTGTGGATGCGGGCAGGTATCGGTGATCGACGGTGCAACGAACAAGATGGTCGACACGATCGCACTGCCGGGGGCGTCGATGGTAGCGGGCGTGGCCTTGGATCCAAAAAACCAATTTGGGTACGCCACCGATGAGAACAGCGGCTTCTACGTGATTGATTTGGAGAGCGCGACGATACTTGGTGAGATTGGAAACCTCAGCTCTCCCAATGAGGTCGCCGCAATTCCCGGCACGAGTCTGGCTGTGGAGCCGGATACGGGAAGCGATCGAGCGGTCTTCATTAATGCCAGGAGTCTTTCAGTCCGGAACAGAGTGCGCGTCGGCAAGTTTCCAACAGGAGTAGCGGTCAACGCAGCGACCAAGCGAGTTTATGTTGCCAACCGGCTGGGCAATACGGTTTCTGTGATCCAATTGCCCAGCGGTTGGTGAATGTCTGCCGGCTACTCGCCGAGCTTTTCAAAGAACAGACAGATTGATTCGATCCCTCGATGGAAGTTCGGGATGTGGAACTTCTCATTGGGGGCATGCAGATTGTCGTCAGGTAATCCGAAGCCCATCATCACGCTTGGAATCTTCAGCACGTCCTGAAAGTCGGTGACGATTGGAATCGAGCCGCCCGAGCGGATGAAGACGGTGTCTTTCTTGAAGACCTCGTGCATGGCTTCGGTGGAGGCTTTGACGTACTTGTTGTCCGTCCCCACTACACAAGCCGGACCTTTGCTCCATACTTTGATTTTGGTCTCGATGCCCTTGGGCGTGAGCTTCTTCACGTAGGCCGTATAGCGTTTGAGGATGTCGTCTGGGTCCTGGTTCGGCACCATGCGCATGGAAACCTTTGCCGCCGCCCTTGCCGGGATCACGGTCTTTGCACCGGGAGCGGTAAAACCGCCGGGCATGCCGTGGACTTCGAGCGTTGGACGCGCCCAGGTGCGATAGAGCACGGAGAATCCTGGCTCTCCGGTCAGCACCTTCGAACCGACTTCGGTTTTGCGATAGTGCTCTTCGTTGAAGGGCAGTCGCTTCCACGCCTTCAGTTCGGCCGCGGACGGAGCCTTTACTTTAGAGTAGAAGCCCGGAATCAGCACTTTTCCTTTCGCATCTTTCAACTTGCTGATGATCTCGATGAGCGCGAAGAAAGGATTGGGGGCGGCGCCGCCATACATTCCGGAGTGCAGATCGGTCTTTGCGCCGACGGCTTCGATTTCGGTGTACACCAGCCCGCGCAATCCGACGCACAAAGTCGGAAGATCGGGGGCGAACAGTTCGGTATCGCAAACTAGGGCGAAGTCAGCCTTCAGCTTGCTTTTTTGTTTGCGTACGTACTCCGCGATAGACTCGCCCCCGACTTCCTCTTCGCCTTCGATGATGAATTTCACATTCAGCGGCAGTTTTCCGTTGTGGCCTTTCATCAAAGCTTCGATGGCTTTAATTTCCATCCACAGTTGGCCTTTGTCGTCCACGGCGCCGCGGGCGTAGATGTTGTTGTTGCGTTCCGAGGGCAAAGTCCAGCCTTTCGCCTCGTCGTCCTTGCCGGGATAGGCATCTTTATCCACAAAGGGCGGCGACTTCCATTCGTTCAGCGGGTCGGGCGGTTGGACGTCGTAGTGCGCATAGCAGAGGACGGTCGGCTTTCCGGGCGCGTGCAGCCAGTCGGCATAAATGAGCGGATGGCCTTTCGTGGCGATCAGTTCGACGTTTTCCATACCGATGCGGCGGAGTTCGTTGGCTACAACGTCGGCCGCCTTCTGCACGTCGGACTTATGCTCGGGCGCGGTGCTGATGCTGGGGATGCGAAGCAGATCTTTGAGTTCATTTAAGAATCGCTGCTGATTCGAGCGAGCGTAGTCGACTGCCGGGGAAGCCATAGGTGTGTCCCTTTCATTCGGATTCGAGGTCGCTAAGGGTTTGAGTACCGATGAAACGGATAAGTATACCTGAAGGCGGGATAGGAGTTTCGCGGTGCGATATGCTGCAGGAGGTGATGGAATCCGCAGATACAAAGGACGAACAAAGGCGCGCTGGATTGTGCTTCGCCTGCCTGCACGCGCAGCGCATTCAATCGGACCGCGGATCAACCTTTTACCGCTGCAGGCTTTCGGAGAGCGATTCGAGTTTTCCTAAATATCCGCGGCTGCCGGTGCTGCAGTGTGTCGGTTACAGTCAGAAGCCTTAGACACGCGACCCGCAAAGTTACAGCTGCGCTATAATCAGCTCTCGTCTAAACGGCCCGCCGGGTAAGGAGCAAGTTCCGATATCGATTCCTACAGAAAACTCGCCTTCGAGAAAATTGCCTCGCGCGGCCAACCAACGACGGGATAACAATCTGTCTCGAGCCTCGACGGGAACGGCGGGCATTTCGCAAAAGATTGAGAGCGCCCTGCGGGAGCCGTCGCGGAAAAGCAATATCGTAATTTGCCTGCTGCTGGCGCTGGCAACGCTCGCTATTTATAGTCCTGCCATCGGGCATCCCTTCATCTTCAATTACGACGATGACGTCTACGTCATCAACAACCCTCACGTGCAATCTGGCCTGAGTTGGAACGCTGTCGCTTGGGCTGTGACATCGACCCAGTACTCCAACTGGCATCCGCTGACGTGGCTTTCGCATGCATTGGACTGCGAGGTGTATGGGCTGAATCCGTATGGGCATCACCTCACTAACTTGCTGCTGCACACTCTGAGCGTCGTGCTGCTGTTTCTATTGCTGACGCGTGCCACAGGGGCTGTGGGACGCAGCTTGTTGGTGGCGGCGCTATTCGCGATTCATCCCATGAACGTGGAGTCCGTGGCCTGGGTGGCTGAACGCAAGAACGTCCTGAGTACGCTTTTCTTTCTTCTGACGCTGGGGGCGTATGGCTGGTACGCCGCTAAGCCAAATGTCAAACGCTATCTAGTTCTAGCTTTCCTGTTCGTGCTCGCCCTCGCTGCGAAGCCCATGGTTGTAACTTTGCCATTTGTGCTGCTGCTTCTCGATTTCTGGCCATTGCAAAGAATCCAGCGGTGGGGACAGATGAGCACAGCATTCCCCGTGCCGCAGGTGAGTTTCTCGCGGCTCGTGTTGGAAAAACTTCCGCTGCTCGCGCTTTCTGCTGCCGATTGTGCGATCACTATTTTTGCCCAGCGCTCGGGTGGCTCGATGCGTCTCGTCCTCCCGCTCAGCGTGCGCCTAGAGAACGCGATCTACGCCTACGCAATGTACGTGTGGAAGGGATTTTGGCCGGCGCGGCTGGCGGTGTTTTATCCGCACCCAGGCGCGACACTCGCAGTTTGGCAAGTGACAGTGGCCGGACTGTTTCTACTCCTCGTTACCGCGCTGGTGTGGTGTCAGCGTGCGGCGCGGCCATGTTTGATCACCGGTTGGCTTTGGTTCCTGGGTACGCTCGTGCCCGTGATCGGGTTGGTCCAGGTGGGCGAGCAGGCAATCGCGGATCGCTACGCCTACATTCCTCTGATTGGAATTTTCGTGATGCTGGTTTGGGGAGTTGCTGACCTGGCCGAAGTTCGCCACGTCAACTTCGGGTCCCGCGCCAAAGCCGCAGCCGTCGTTCTCGGCATCCTGGTGCTCTGTACTTCCGATCAAATGCGATATTGGCGGAGCGCGGTCGACCTCTGGGCGCACACGGTCGACGTGACCAAAGATAATTTCTTTGGCGAGCAGAACCTCGGTGCTGCGCTTCTCGCTTCGGAGCGTTACCCGGAGGCCGAACCGCATTTCCAGAAGGCGATCAAACTCAGGCCTTCGGACCCAGGCGGGTATTTGAATCTGGCGGCTGTTTTCGCGCTAACCAACCGTCCGCGGGACGCGGTGCAGGAGTACGAGACAGTGGTTCCCATGCTTTCTAATGGCAATATGCGCCTCGATACTTACGAGACTCTAGGGAGGCTGTATAGCGAACTGGGGCAATATTCGAAGGCGCGCGCCAGTTTTCAAGAGGTGTTGAGGATGGATCCCCAGCACGCAGATGCGAAAGAAGGGCTGGAGAAAGTCGAACTCTCCGACGCGATTCGGAATGTGGCGGAATCTCCGTCCGGGGAAGGCTACTTCCGATTGGGACAGATTTTCCAGCGAGCGGGTCGCGCTCCGGAAGCGCAGTCTGCTTACCGGCAGGCGCTTGTTCTGAACCCTAAACTCGGAGAGGCGCAGAAAGCCCTGGAGACGCTGAACGCGCAGTAAGTAAGACGCCAATGCCGAGGCAGAAACGCGATCAGTCGTGAAATCGTTGGGGAGAAAATCCCGAAATATCGTAGTCGGGCTGCGCGCCTGTGATGACTTGAGCGATGACGTGCGCCGTAACTGGCGTAAGTAAGATTCCGTCGCGAAAATGTCCAGTGGCGACGAAGTATCCTGGAGTGCTGGTCGCGCCTAAGATCGGCAGATCGTCCGGCGTTCCCGGCCTTAGTCCCGCCCATGCTTCCAGCATCCTTGCGTTTTCGAGCGCCGGAATTATCTGAATTGCGGCTTTGTGCAGCCGGCTGATTGTGTCCACGTCGGTGCGCTTGTCAAATCCGGCTTCTTCGAGCGTCGAACCGATCACGATGCGCCCGTCGCTCCGGGGCACAAGATACACCTCAGGGGCGCGGATTACATGACGCACCAGATTGCGTTCAGACGAAGCCACGGCCAGCATCTGTCCCTTTACCGGCCGGGTAGGGAAGCGATGTCGGGAAAAACTCCCCGCCCATGCTCCAGCACAATTCACCACACAGGGTGCAACGTAATGGGTTCGGTCGGTGGCGACGCCGGTGACTCGACCGTCGGCGATAAGCACATCGGTAACGGCGGTGCCGGAAGAAATGTCCACTTCGCGATGTTTGGCGGCCTTCAGCGCGGCCGCGACCAAAGCGCGCGGATCGACGCTTCGTTCTTTTAAATAAACTGCCGTAGCTTCTGTTGCTGCTAGCGCAGGTTCGAGTTCGGCCAGAGATGTGGGAAGCGAGTTTTCTGCGAAGAACTTAGCCTGCTCGAAAAGACACTCAGGCGAAGGAAATAACAACGTGCCCTGATCCCGCAGGTCAACCGTCATTCCTGATTCGTCCTGCAACTCGTGCACAAACTCCGGATACATGCGGGCGCTTGCGGTCGCCAGCGTTTGCAAGGCAGCGGGAGTCTCCAGAATGCAATCGGCCAACATTCCAGCCGCGGCGTGGGAAGCTTCTCGTCCGGGTTCCCCGCGCTCCACCACCAGAACTCGCAGCCCACGCTTGCGCAATGCAATCGATAGCGAGAGTCCGATGATGCCGCCGCCCACTATGATGGCGTCCCACGTTTTCACAAAAGCATTGTAGAGGAGAGCAAGGCACGGTTAGCGCAGGATGCATCGCCCGGGGCAACCGTGTTGAGATTTTAGATCGAAATACAGCAAAGAATGGCGGACCCGGAGAGACTTGAACTCCCAACCCCTGCGTTCGAAGCGCAGTGCTCTATCCAGTTGAGCTACGGGTCCGACGACACATACAAGCCTAGCAGATTCAAAGCGGATATTCTTACGGGAAGACGGTGAACATGCTGCCCAAATCCTTTTCCTTGGCCGCATCCCGCAGTAGTGGCTTCACGCCGAAGATCTCCTCGAGAGTACGCAGCATCGAGCCGTGAGTGTAATGGGTCTCGTTGGAGTAGCCGTGTCCCTTGGCAAAGGGTGAGAGCACAATCATGGGGATGGGACCGTCTCCGCTGTCCGCTTCGTCGAAGACGATGAACAGTGCACCACCCTTCTTGAAGGCTTCCGACTTCAGGATGGCGGGAACGTTATGCGCGAGCCAGGTGTCGCCGTGCGCAATCGAGTTTCCCCCGCAACTGTCATGCATATCGTCGCAAAGATTGGGCGTGATCCAGTTGTATTGCGCCATGGTGCCGTTTTTCAGATCGGTAGCCAGTTCGGTGTAGGGCCGGAGATGGGCAATGCAGTATTGCGATTGACTGTTTTGATGATTGCTGACGTCGTCAAAATAAGCGAACGGCTCGTGCCTGACGGCGTACTCGCCGCTATCGGTTAGCGGGCACACTTTCCCGGTCGTGTTCTCGAGGTACGCCTTCCATGAGACGTTTGCATCTTTCAACAAGGTCACCAAATGCAGCTTGGTGCTCAGGGGATGTTCGCTCGGAGGGCCATCGTCGTAGATACCAAAGTTCGTGCCTGCTTCCAGCCACAAGTAGTTGGGCAGACTGGGATGATTATTCGGAGGATTAAAATACTGCTCCGCGTGCGATGCGATCGGGATGAGGGTTTTATTGATGTATGGGGCCGCCGGGTTTCCCTTGATATCCAGATTGCCGTCGCCGGTCCAGTTGTGATTCTCCATGAGAATGATGAAGACGGTTTGAATGTGATGTTGGACTGGATCGGCGTCGGTTGCAGCGAGGCCAGTGGCGGTCGTCAGGAGGCTTGCGATAAAACTCAAAGCCAGGCAAGCGAAGATTAGAACGCTCAATCGTGTGCGGACTTGCTTGTGGATCATGGCTCTCCCGACCGCAGTCGCTGGTCGGAAAAAGCCTATCATCTCCTGCCTGCAGATGTCGCGGATGAGTTTGAATCACCCTTTTGCAGGAGAGTGGAAGGATTTATTGACACGTTTCGAACTATCGCTCATAGTAAAGGCCGCGTTGGTCGCGGCTTCCAGTCCTTCCGGCAGCAGATGCAGAATTCGCAACGCCTGTTTCGCCAATACTTTAAAGGAGCATTCATGAACCCGAAGAAGACCCGAGCCGCGATACTGCGTAGTTCCGCCCTAGCCATTTGCCTGCCATTGTTGACGATCAGTATTGCCGCCCAGCAGGTGCAGACCGATCCCCAAATCAGCTACGAGATCAAACATGACGTATCGCTGCCTTTGCACTACCTGGCAAGTATCGCTCCGAAACCCAAGCATGGCTTCGTTGAAATGATCGAACCCGAGCGCAGCCTGGGGCTGACCGTCGGCCTTCCCGGCGAGGACACGGTGGTGCAGGACACTTATCTCCCAACCATTCACACCATCCAACTCTTGAATATCGAGGGCACTCGGGAAGATCAGGGGAACGCGCAGGTTCCGGACACGAACGGATCGGTGGGAGCGACGCAATTCGTCGAAATCACCAACTTCGACTACGAAGTATTCGATAAAACCACTGGCAAGGTAATCCTCAAGCCGACCAACACCAATACGATATTTTCAGGTTTCGGGGGGGCGTGCGATGGCACAAATCCCGGCGACCCGGTCGTAGTCTGGGACAAGCTAGCCCAACGTTGGCTGGTCACGTACTTTAACTACACCACCGATCTCACGCTGTGCATCGCGGTATCGACGACCGCAGACTCGACCGGAACTTACAATCGGTATTCCTACGGCTTCGGCAACACGCTGCCGGATTATCCCAAGTATGCGGTGTGGCCGGACGCTTACTACTCTTCGGTCAACGCCTTTGGCAGCGGCGCCGCCGAGCCCTGCGCTTTTGACCGCAACGCCATGTTGAACGGCAAGAGCAAGGCTGCGATGATTTGCTTCACGCCCAACAACAACAATTTCAGCTTCCTGCCGTCGGACCTGGACGGCGCAACGCTTCCTCCGACCGGAGCGCCCAATCATTATGTGGAGCTTGGCAACACCACCGACACGCTGGATGAATACGATTTTCATGTCGACTTCGCTCATCCCAAGAAGTCCACGTTTACCGGCCCGCATTCCATAAAAGTGCCGTCGTATTCGCTTGCCTGCGATGGAGGGGATTGTATTCCGCAGCCGGCTCCGGGAGAAGAAGTGGAGTCGCTGGGCGACCGCCTGCTCTTCCGCCTGGGCTACAGGAATTTTGGCGACCACGAATCCATGGTCGTATCTCATAGCGTGACGCCGGGAAAAGGTTCAACCGCCGCTTCTGCTATGCGGTGGTACGAATTCCGCTCGACTCCTGTAGGCGGAAAATTCTCTCTTTACCAGGCCGGAACCTTCCAGAGCAAAACCACCAGCCTCTGGATGGGTAGCGCAGGTATGGATAAGGAAGGCAACATCGCCATGGGCATGAGCGCCTCCAGCAAATCGGTGAAGCCGAGCGTCTGGTACACCGGCCGCCTTGTGACTGATCCTCTCGGAAAGATGGAAGCGCCCACGATCGCCGTGAAAGGAACCGCCGTCGAAATTGGCGACAGCCAGCGCTGGGGCGATTACAGCAGCATGAGCATCGACCCCACCGACGACTGCACCTTCTGGTATAGCCAGATGTACTACAACAAAAAGCATGGCGGGGCTTCGAGTGTTGACTGGAGCACACGCATGGTGGCCTTCAAGTTCGATAGCTGCAAATAGTCAAAGGCCAGGCTGGACAGACCGGGCATTTTCCTGCCATGCTCGGTTTCAACTTATGCCCTATCACGTAGTGGCTTTCACCATGGCGCAAGTGCGGCAGGGCGCGCTTGATTTCCAGCGCGAGCTTGGCGCCATCCTGCGCGATGCGCCTGAACTGAAGGTTTACTCGGCAAGCCCATTCGACCTCGATGAACGTCGCCGCGTTAAAGATCGATTCGGCGGGGACATCGTTTATTTCTTCAACGAAGCGGCCTATCAGGAGAGCAGGCGTCTTGGCCTGGACATCGGATTCATTGCGGAAATCCCTGAAGAAGAACTGCCGCGTCGACGTACGGTGGTGGTCGGTATGCCGGAATCGAAGACCAAGGTTTAAAGGCCTCCGTCAAGAACACCTGGCCTGACTTCTTCTACATGTTCTTCACGAAAGGAGGCAACGCCGCGGCTCGCGCACATAGCTGCCTCAAAATCGTTGCAATTTTCTGCAACATTCAGCTCATCCCGTGTATAATCGTTTCAGCTAAGTTTGACTCACAAGCAACTGATAGTCGGCACGCCAACCAGCGTCACCCCCTTTCACTAGCAGCGAATCTTCTCAGCACAATCCAAAAATAGAAAAAGGTACACAACAATGGCAGAAACAGGAACAGTAAAGTGGTTTAACGACGCCAAGGGCTATGGTTTCATCAGCCGTCAAAATGGCGAGGACGTCTTCGTGCATTTCTCCGCGATTCAGGCGGGCGGCTTCCGCAGCCTGCAAGAAGGCCAAGCCGTGCAGTTCGACGTCACCAAGGGCCCCAAGGGCTGGCAAGCTGAGAACGTTCAAGCTGTCTAAGTAGTGAAAGAAGAAGGCCCGCGATTCGCAAGGAGAGCGGGCATTTTTGTGTCTACGCGAGAATCCTCATCCGCCCTGCCAACTGCATGAATTTGCACACTCAGAAGCCATATGGCACATCCGTGCCATTCCCATCCCTCCCGTCGCACGCTATCTTAACGGTGAACAGTTTCTCGGGGGAGGAACCTGTTCGAGCGATTCGTCCCATACTCAAACCGAGTCTGGGACGTTTTGTTTTAGGGACGAATTTGTGATCTCATCGGACCTGAATCGCCTTCACTGCTTCAAACCACTCACTTGGCCCCGCACCACCGTGATCGAAGCTTTAGGAAGCGTGAACACGGTCTGCGAAGTTCCGGCGACAGTCGTTCCTACGGGAGCATGATCGGGATTGGGATGGCTGTTCAGGCCATCGTTGATCCACACATACTGCTCGCTCCCGAAAGTGACAACGGCGACCGGCCCGGAAAACGCCGCATTCTGCTTGTTCTTTGAGTCGCCAAACTGAACCCGCACCGCGTGCGCGTTGGTCTCGTCGCGGTTCACCAGCATTAAAGACCAGTTTCCATCCGGCCGGCGCAACGCATACGACGTCACCAGAATACTGCCGTCGGCGTCCTTGATATCCGTCGAAGACGGGAACATGTGATGAACGCCCGAGCGGTGCTGGACCCACTCGAGGTTAATCATGTGAGCCGCGAAATAGGGCGAAGTGTAACCCTTGATGTCGTAGTTTTCGTCGGAGACGAAATTCGACCATGACGCCCAGCCGAGACACGTATTGTGAATCTCCTGCGGCTGAATGGGCGAGTGGTAGAAGGCCGCGCCACCGCCTTCCAAAAAGGATCCCACGTTGTCTGCCAGCCACAACGCCGCAAAGATCGTGGTCATCGGGCCGGTGAGCTCGCTGGCGAGATGATTCTCCGTTACCATCAGCGGCACGTCGTTGGGCACTCCGTCATCTCTCCATACTTGAAGGATGTGCTTCATCAATTGAGGTTCGGTATACAAAGTTTTCCACGTGATGGTGCACGGATCGAACGGATAGTGCTCGAACGAGACGAAGGCCAGATCGGAAAGTCGGCCGTGCGCCTTGAGGTAATCCACAAAGCGTCCCATCCATGAAACCCGACCTTGCGCGTCGGGCCAGACGCGAATGTCTTCGTTGACGCCCTCAAAAACGGGCCCTCCCAGCTTGAGCTTTGGGTCAATCTTGTGAATGGCCGAGGCCCATTGCAGGTAAAGTGCGCCGTAATCTTCGGGCATGGCGTGCTTGCCGTCAGGCTCCTCGCCCATTTCAATGTATCCGATGCGGTAGCCGCGCTTCTCAATGTAGGCGATCTGCGCGGCCGCGTCGTCGGGCGTGCCATAAAGCATGGTGACCGGAATCATCGCAGGTAAATTGTTGGTCAGTCCGCTGGTGAAGAAGAGATCGAAGCCGGTGTGCTGGTATGGCCCTCCGTCGTCCACGTCAGCGGACGAATGCCAGGGATCGATGGACGAAACACAATAAGTGGTTTGGCTTTCGGCAGGAGCTTTCGGCGCTTCCACGAAGGCCTTGTTGTCATCGACCGTGCCAACCGCAATTTGCCGCATGGCATAGCCGACGCAGTTGCGAAGGTCAGACGTGCCATGCTCGTCGCAAGTGTTCGACGATTCTGTCATCAGGACGCGAAGGAATCGTGTCGAAACCGGCGCGTCGGCGAGTTTCAGCGTGACCTCCCCGCCTTGTGCATTCTTTAACACGCCAGAAGAAAAGAGTTTCCATTCACCTTTTGGACCTAGGTCGAAATCAAGCGCGTCGCCGCCCGTCCAATATTCCACTTGGTACGCCGTGGCATAAGGACTCGCCCATGCGATTTGAATCGCGTTGACTGGCTTCTCAGCCTTCAAGTCGACGACCACCCACTGTGGATGCAGCGCATCACTTTCCCCGGTAAACTTGCTGGTGAGATACGGATTGCTCTTCCAATAAGTAAGATTGGGGCTTGGAACCGGCCTATCTCCACTAGTCGCAAAGCCCCGATGAGGAAGCCCGTAGGCCAGAATGTATCGAGTCGGTTCCTTGATCTCGGTGCTCCCCGTGAAGTATCCGCTGCGATGAGCAGCATCGCTCCACGTTCCATTCTCGTTCCAATGCCACGCAGCCATGCGGAGTTCGGTGTTGTTGCGATAGGTGATTGGTCCCCATCCGGCGGACAGCGATTCCTGAATGATATGCGGCGTATAGACTTTGTCGATTCCGCTGCGGGACAACACATCGATCGAACTGCCAAGAGCGCTATCGGGATCAAAGGAATTGATGGCGTGGCCGGGTGTCGCGTCGACGTGAACCGTCGCCGCTAGCTGTTCCGCAGCTCCAGAGCTCGACTGAGCCCAGACAGTCGCGCTCAGCAAACAAAGCACGGTCGCGCTTACTAAAGGGGTCAAAACACAATCTTTTCTCCATTTCCACTGTGTGAAAAAGGTGCGGCGCATGAAATGTTTCCTCGTATCGGCGGGAATCATAGCATTCCGCGGGGCGAGCGAAGTCGCCAGAGATATTGCTTCGAGGACTCGCTCGCAAGAGGGAAGGCAAAGAATGGTGCGCCCGGAGAGATTCGAACTCCCGACCCTTTGGTTCGTAGCCAAATGCTCTATCCAGCTGAGCTACGGGCGCAACAGAAGACAATCAGCAGTGGTTTGATTATATCGGAAACATTCAGTTGATGAAATCGTGAGGCTCGACGACTCGGCATACAGTAAACACCTTACGGCTGAGCTAAATATTTTCTTGCCCACAATTCTCTTGTGACTTTGGCATCTTTCATGCAACCGCGAGTGCACACGTAATTCTTTCTCACTCATGGCAATTCCTACTCTCTCATCTTTTGCGCGCGTCTTGTATTTTCAGAGGATTGGGATTGGCAAATCGGGTGCTACAATTATCGGCAGACGAAGTGGCGCGCAACGGGGCGCCCTTGAAGATAAACTTCGGCCAGAGGTTTTCTTGGACGCCCCTTGCATTTCCTTCAACTCCGACTTCACCTGGCCGACGGAAGCCCTCCCCAACTCTCTTTTTACGCGAGTACCAGTTTTTCTTCGACGTCCAGCCCAGCCTGCCTTAGCAGTCCCGCAATCACCGGTTCCTTGAAGCGCGACGCATCGAATTCCACGCGTACGATTCGCTCTTTCGGTTCAAACTTGATTCGGCGGATGCCATAGACCTCACGCACGCTATCCAAAGCGCGCATTTCCGCTTCTCCGGGCACGGCACCGTAGCGGTAAGCGACTTCCAGTTGGGTCATGCTGTTCGATTGCTCCTCTGTTTAAGATACATCAATCAGGATCCCCCGGCGCGAATCGAAGGGTCGCGGGCGTGAATCTAACAGTGTTATCGTGCGAGCGCTTTTCAGCCTGCGTAAAATAGTTTAAGAATGCTCCCCATGAAAGATGGCATTTCCGACTCCGCGATTGCCGTGAAGGATCCGGTTTGCGGCATGAATGTAACCCCGGCGACAGCCAAACATCGTGTCGACCACGCGGGCAAAACTCAATTCTTCTGTTGCGCCGGCTGTGCGGAGAAGTTCAAGTCTGATCCGGGGAAATACCTCAATCCGGCGCGTCCTGATTCCAACTTGATTACCCTCGCCACCCCCAGCGAACGCCCGCAGCCCGTGGAATATACATGCCCCATGCACCCGGAGATTATTCGGCCCAAGCCCGGATCGTGTCCCATCTGCGGCATGGCACTCGAGCCGCGGACGATCTCCGCCATCGAAGAAGAAAATCCCGAACTGCGCGACATGACCCGCCGCTTCTGGATCAGCTTGGTTTTAACCGCCCCGCTGCTCATCATTGCGATGGCCGACATGTTACCGGGCATGCCGGTCGAACACGCGTTCCGCGCCGGCTGGCTTCCGTGGATCGAACTGCTCCTCGCCACACCCGTCGTTCTCTGGGGAGGATGGCCGTTCTTTCAGCGAGGCTGGGCGTCTATCGTCAATCGCTCCACCAACATGTTTACGCTGATCGCGATGGGCACAGGGGTGGCCTACCTTTTCAGCGTGGTCTCCACCGTATTTCCCGGAGTGTTCCCCACAAGATTTGGAGGCATGAATGGTGCGCCGCCAGTCTACTTCGAGGCGGCCGCGGCCATTGTTACTCTGGTTCTTCTCGGCCAGGTGCTCGAACTCCGTGCCCGCAGCCGCACTGGCGCAGCGATTCGAGCGTTGCTCGACCTGAGTCCTAAAACCGCGCGCGTTCTTCGCGATGGCACGGAACAGGACCTTCCGCTCGATCAAGTAAAGTCCGGCGACCGGCTTCGTGTTCGCCCGGGTGAAAAGATCCCGGTCGACGGTGTGGTCCTTGAAGGAAGCAGTTCGGTTGATGAATCGATGATCACTGGCGAGTCGATGCCGGTTACGAAGGAGCCTGGCGCTCGTGTCATCGGCGGGACGGTGAATGCCACGGGATCGTTCGTAATGCGCGCCGATCACGTCGGCAGTGAAACCGTGCTGGCCCGTATCGTCCAAATGGTGAGCGAGGCGCAGCGCAGCCGGGCTCCGATCCAGCGCTTGGCGGATCGCGTTGCCGCCTGGTTCGTCCCGGCCGTAATCGCAGCCGCAGTAGCCACTTTCATCGTATGGAGTCTGGTCGGCCCCCAACCGCGCCTCGCGCATGCGTTGGTAAATGCCGTGGCCGTGCTCATCATCGCCTGCCCGTGCGCACTCGGACTCGCCACGCCGATGGCGATCATGGTAGGCACCGGACGCGGAGCCCGCGCGGGGGTTCTGATCAAGAATGCTGAAGCCTTGGAGGTCCTCGAAAAAGTTGACACGCTGGTCTTCGACAAGACCGGCACCTTGACCGAAGGCAAGCCGACGGTCGAATCGGTGATCGCGGTCCCGGACGGCGACGAATCCGAACTGGTCCGGCTGGTAGCAAGCGTTGAGCAGGGAAGCGAGCATCCGCTGGGATCCGCAGTTATCGCTGCCGCGAAAGAGAACAACCTAACGTTGAGCCAGGCCTCCAACTTTCAATCTCACACTGGGCTGGGAGTCAGCGGCAAGGTAGATGGAAAGATTGTCTACGCCGGAAATGAAAAGCTCTTGCAGCAAGCGGGAGTCCCAATCGACGCACTCAAAGCTGCCGCGGAAGACCTGCGCCGCAACGGGCAGACCGTCATCTTCGTTGCGCTCGAAGGCCGTCCAGCCGGACTAATCGGGATCGCCGATCCCATCAAGCCATCCACTCCGCAAGCTCTGCGCGATCTTAAGGCGGCGGGATTGCGCGTCGTCATGCTCACCGGCGATAGCCGCAGCACCGCGCAAGCTGTGGCTACGAAGCTCGGCATCGATGACTTCGAGGCGGAAATTTTACCGGAGAAGAAATCCGAAGTAGTGGTGCGCTTGCAAAAAGAAGGGCGAATCGTCGCCATGGCGGGCGACGGTGTCAACGATGCACCAGCCCTGGCGAAAGCCGACGTGGGCATCGCCATGGGCACGGGAACCGACGTCGCCATAGAAAGTGCAGGAATCACGTTGGTAAAAGGC
>Ga0210383_10001170_pt1 | contig 24204 bp, 11 predicted proteins | sample IncBWC14OmetaG_FD_160072 | JGI IMG/M metagenome (GOLD analysis project Ga0210383, IMG submission 160072) | Forest soil microbial communities from Barre Woods Harvard Forest LTER site, Petersham, Massachusetts, United States - Inc-BW-C-14-O ... | reverse complement strand
ATCTCCGATGCCGAGATATTTGCCGCCGATCCATGCCAGTTGTTGTGCGACCTTTGGTTGATCCCCTGCCTCTCTCCTAATGTTCAGTGCCTCCTTTCTGAGCTCAATCGCTTCCAACGATTCTCCACGTGCGAACTTCAGTTCTGCGACGTTTCCCAGCAAACTCGCGGAACGCTTACCACTTTTTGTGGCCTGAGAAAGTGCATCAGTCCAGATAGCTTCCGCCAGCTCTACCTCGCCCTTCTGATAATGAATCGCCCCAATATTGTTCATGGTTTCAAACCCACTCGGATCAGAAAGTTCGTGCTTGACCTCCAGGGCCTGCCGCAACAGCGTGAGACCATCGTCGAGTCGCCCATCTTGGTGAGCGAGTGTTCCCAGGTTGTGAAGCGCTCGAGCTTCAATGGAACGGTCTCCACATTCCCTAGCTAACTCCAGTGTGAGCTGGTGGTATTTTTCACCTTCGGCACGGTTTCCGGCTCGATGATAGACCGCACCCAACTGGTTCAGGACCTTCAACTCCCCGCCAATGTTTGGGGTTTCTTTGTTTAATCTGAGAGCCTCCAGCAGAGCTTCCTGCGCGAGGGTCTCGTGCCCTAACTTCTCCGCAGCGAGTGCCTTCGTGAGGAGGATACTGGCTTGTAGCTGACGCGTCTTGTCTGTGTGGAGCAGTTTGATTGCAGTGTCGCAGGATAAAAGACACTCGTTGAATTCCTTACGCTGGAAACGGATAGAGCCCAGAACAGCTAGGGCCTTTCCAGAAACGAATTCGTTATCCAACTCGCGAGCTTGTCGCAGCACTTCCTGCCAGGCCCCAATAGCTGCCTCCGAACTCGGATCACTCCAAGAGAGTGACAACGCCTTTTGTTCTGCCCTTCTCAGCTTGGGATTCGTCTTATTCGCACGGTCGCTACGACGGCTTACAAACTGCGCCACCACCCACAGAGCGACGATCGTGCCCACGAAAATGATCGCGCCCGCGCTGGTGCCTATGGTTAAGCCTGGACCTGCCATCAACGCCTATATTCGGGGCTAGAAGTGCCATCCGACAAGTCCCAACAGTAATGCACGGAGCGGAACTCGTTCTTGGCAGGTGTCTGCAATCGGGAAAATTGCATGGGGTATTCTCTCTGCTTATGTTGCCTGTTTGTCTCTCAATTTAAGCCAAATGCGCCCATTTCCGTAGAGAGGTCACATAATTGTGATCACAACATAATGCAGAGCATTTTTAGCTCGGCGGCGCGGCTACCAGTACGGTGCAGGCGGAGGAGAGAAATCGTGGGAGCCGCGCCGGTGAGCCAAAAATTCATTGGGCTAAGCCGCCGGCAGGATGTGTGTGCTATGGGTTTTGTAAGGGGAGGGGTACTTCCCGGTTGAGAGGAGAGATTGGAGGTAGTGATGTGAACGAGCTCGGTGGGCAGTGTTTCCCGGGGGGTGCAAGCGCAAGTGGGCAAGATCGGAAGGGGTTGGCTGGCCCAAGCCTGGTTCGGAATGCTGCAAGCAACATGACTCCTCCGACTCGAGGGCTTCGAGTTGATGGAGACAGCGATTTGAAGTCGCGCGGGATCAATCATGACGTATCTTGAATGGCCGGGGGAGAACGAACCCCGGCCAATATGAGTTGAGAGTCGGAGCAGTTTGCTTTCACTCAGGCTTTCGTGCACTATCCCCTGATTACGATCGCAACGAGCGAACAAATATTAGAGAAGTCCCAAATGCCAGAGTTTACCGCTCACGTCGTTGGAGACAACGACACGCCGGCGGCCGGACTATATCTTTCTGGGACTGGCAGAGTCTATTACTTCGCCATGATGGAGGGAGCGCAGGAGGCGCTGGGACAACCGAGCAGTCAAGGCCCGCCCAGTCCGACTTCTCCCTGTGATACCAAGACCGAGATTCGGTGTACTCTTAGCCCCGCGTACCCTCCAAGTAATGCACAGCTGTCCAACTTCCAGCGCATTGTCCAGGCGATCGGTACTGCGATCGGGAACGCCGCCGCGCACGAGAATGGTCACTATCTTGAGCAGATCCGCACTAACGGAAATCCTGGCCTACCAGTGATGGATTGCGGTCTCAATTCAAATAACAAGAGTAAGGTCGGTCAGATTTCTTGTGATAAGGACAAGAATGGCTCGGTCGATAATTTTGTGTACGAGTTCTATAACGCCGATGGCTACCCGCAGGACCCAACTGACCCCAAGAGCTTCAGGGGACAAGTCTTCTATTTCAATGTTCCGGGCGAGCCCGCAATCGATTGGGGCCCAAGTGATGACTGCTGGATTCAAAAATGGATCTACCCAAGCTGCAAGAGTTGGCCCTGTGGACAATGAGACCGAACACCTCAGAGGGCCGCTGTTTGTGAGATTTCGGAGGTCGAAATGCAACAAATCAAGAGAGTGCTCGGTTGGACTGTAGCGTCGCTGACCATGATTGCCTGCAGTTGTTGGCTGGCCTACCTGGGTTCTCGGCCGGTAGAGAGCCTTGGCACGGCAGCATCTCGGTGGCCCTCCACTCTGGCGCTGCTAGTTCTGGTGGCCTTCGTTCCGTCCTGTGCCTCCTCTTTGGCCCTTTGGTTTCCGAAGCGAGCCGCCCTTCTGTTGGTTTTCTGTGTGGTTTTCCTGGGGATCTGGCTTGCGGCTCTCAGGATTGGCCATGCAGGGTTCCCGGCGGAATTGCTGGAAATCTCGGTGCAAAGCGCAAGAGTCAAGATGAGTTACGTGGTTTTCACGTTCCTGCTATTGGTCCTTCCTGGCTTGTTCTGGTTTGCCACGGTTAGGAGGAACTGGCTGCCCGTGGGACCGACGGCGATAATCGGTCAATACAGAATCGCCGCAATAGCAATAGTCATCGCTGGGGTCGTGGTTTCAATCGCAGCGATTCTGATGGACTTGCATATTCATGATTGGGCGGAATGCCATTTCTTAGTACCGCCTTTTTCCCGACAACAGTCTCCGGAACAGGTCGTCTTCAACGGCAGGGTGATAAAGACAGGACTAATCTGGCCATCTCGACTATCGGTTGAGCAGCAACCAACTATCCTTCGCAAGTACTGGGCCGTGACGATTGTCGACAAACACTTTTGGGGGCTGCCTTGGTGGGATCACGAAATCGTGATTGTGACGCTGCTGCAACGAAGCCCTGGCGACTTCCTTCGACCCGGAGAGACGTATTTTATAGATGCGAGACACAGGCCGGGGTCATTGACTCGAGTTCTGCCCGTCTTCGAGACCTCCTGCAGTCGCACCGCCCGCCTGGAGGATGCTGAACTCGATCTTCGGGTCCTGCGTGACGGAAATCCGCAAAATGGAGTACGAATCATCGGGCGCACAGTTCGGGGTACATTCGATCACCGCTCGGAGCCGTTACCACGAACTAGAGTTCTAATCAACGGTCCCGCTGGCCAAATCATTGCGACGTCGGATCAGGATGGCATTTACGACGTTTCAGGATTGCCTCCTGGCGAATACGCGATCGGGGCGCAAGCTAACGACGAGCAGGTGGCATTGCAACATCCTGATTGCATCTTCCGTGGTTGGGATCAGCCGGCAAAATCAGGAGACATCCGCGAGTGTCTTGTGAGCGTAAAATGAAGCAGACGCAAAGGAAGCTAGCGGACTGGACCTAAGGGAAAATCAAGAATCAATTTCGTGAATCTCTGACTGCAAACGAGGCACGACCAGGCGTGCAGACTCACTTCTGCAGACGGAATTCGAGATGGGGACGGTTTTGCTCGTTGCTTAGAAACGGATGGAAGATGGGCGCCGACAAGCCAGACAACCGCCCGGCCCTCCCTGGATCGGTCTCCCACGAATTGTCCTTCCGGAAAGTTTGACGCGAATTGACATGCGCCGATCGGGCGTTTGCGTTGGACCCAAATGCATCAGCTCACCGCGGCTCTCTAACAACGGATTGACAAATCTGGGGACCGAGGGAGAGAAGAGGCGTGGTAATCAACAACTCTTCGCTGTTTCGTTGCTCCATGGGAAACCGGAATATATCTGCAGTCAAGCATGTTAGATTGTTCGTCAGACGGCATACAACGTGCTGTTCGATGACGCACGCCATTGTGTGGGGAGGGCTGCATGAGGGTTTTGATCCAGGATCTTACCTATGCATTTCGCCAGTTGCGCAAGACGCCGGGCTTCACCATCACCGTCATTCTCACCCTGGCTCTCGGCATCGGCGCCAATGCGGCCATCTTCACGCTGGTGAATGCCGTCCTGCTGCGCAATTTGCCCGTTGCCGATCCCAAGATCCTCGTCCGCATCGGCGACACTGACGATTGCTGCGTCAACTCCGGCTACAACGATGCTGGCGACTACTCTTTGTTTTCAACCGAGTCGTATCTCCTGTTCAAAAAGGAGCTGCCGGAGTTTGACGAACTGGCTGCGATGGAAGCCGGATTCGAATATCGGCCGCTGACAGCGCGTCGCGAAGGCCCGCAGGCCGTCGCAAAATCGGTGATGGGCGAATTTGTCTCGGGCAACTACTTCCGCACTTTTGGACTCCAGCCCGCCGCCGGCCTCTTCTTCACCGACGCGGACGACGCCAAGGGCGCGGCCTTTACCGCCGTCATGAGCTACGACACATGGGCGCACGACTATGGCTCCGATCCCGGCATCGTCGGAAGCACGTTCCTCATCAACACGCAGCCGGTCACCATTATCGGCGTCGCCCCGAAGGGCTACTACGGCGATCGGCTCACCAGCAACCCGCCCAATTTCTATTTGCCGATCGAGTCGATGGCGGTGATCTCGAGCGTAGGCTTCGTCCACGATCCTGAAGTTGCATGGGTCTACGTCGTCGGCCGGGTCAAGCCGGGTACCTCGCTCTCCGCGGTTCAAGCGAAGGCCAGCACCCTGCTTAGCCAGCAGTTCACTAGCTTCAAGGTATTTACGAACGAACGCGCAAAGACATTTCTTGGTCGCACCCATGTCGTCCTCACACCGGGAGGTGCCGGCATCCAGCAGTTACAGGACGACGCCAAATCGCAACTGCATCTCCTCGCCTGGATCGCCGCCCTGGTGCTTCTCGTTGCCTGCGCCAACATCGCCAATCTGCAGCTGGTGCGCAGCATGAGCCGGCGAGGGGAGATGTGCGTGCGCACTGCTTTGGGAGCGCAACGTAGCCACATCATCCGCCAGTTGCTCACAGAAAGCGTTCTTCTCGCCGGACTCGGGGGTATGCTCGGCTTAGCCGTGGCGTACGCCGGAGCGCGCATGCTGCTGGCGATGGCGTTTCCCGGAGCGCAGAACATTCCCATCAATGCGGCTCCCTCACCCCTTGTGATCGGCTTTGCTCTTGCCCTTTCGCTCCTCACCGGCATCCTGTTCGGAGTAGCGCCTGCCTGGATCGCTGCCCAGGCACAGCCGGCCGAAGCGCTGCGCTCGGGTACACGCACCGTCGCCTCGGGAGCATCCCTCTTACAGCGCGGCCTTGTCGTCGTGCAGGCGTCGCTCTCCCTGGTGCTGCTCGTCGGCGCCGGCTTGTTCGCGCAGAGCCTCAACAAGCTCGAGACCTCCAACCTGCACCTCGACTCGAAGAACCGCTACATCATTCACATCAACCCGCAGGCCGCGGGATACACCACAACGCAGGTTGAGTCGCTTTATCGCACTCTCGAGGCTCAGTTCCACGCGATTCCGGGCATCGTGAAAGTGGGCATCGCTAACTACACACCTATGGAGGACAACAACTGGGGCACCAGCATGCAGGTGCAGGGCGAGCCCGATCCGAACAAGGGCGCTTCTTTTGTGAAAGGCAACGCCGAGTACTTCGATTCTGTTGGCACGCATGTGCTGATGGGGCGCGGCTTCCTGCCGCTGGACCTGTCGTCTGCGCCTCCGGTGGCCGTGGTCAACAAGGAATTCGTGAAGCAGTTCTTCAAGTCGGGCGAGAATCCCATCGGCCACCGGATTGGTTCGCCGGGTCCGCAAAGCGCGGGAGATTTCGAAATCGTCGGCGTGGTCGACGACACCACCTATACCTCGGTTCAGTGGAAAGATCACGCCATGTTCTTCGTGCCCATCACGCAGCGTCCGGCCAGCGACAAGACGCCGATCGCCACCGATATCTCGCTCTATGCCGGCGCCATCGTCATCGCTTCCGATCGCCCGATGAACGACATGGAGAAGCTTGCGCAGCGCACGCTGTCCGGGATCAATCCCAACCTGACGATCGTGAAGTTCCAGACCCTCGACCAGCAAATCGCGGACCGGTTCAGCGACAACCGCATGATTGCGGAGTTGACGTCGCTGTTCGGCGGCCTGGCACTTCTGCTGGCCACGATCGGACTCTACGGCGTCACTGCGTACACCGTCGTCCGTCGCACCTCGGAAATCGGCATCCGCATGGCTCTGGGCGCCGAACGCACACGCGTCGTCGGCATGGTGATGCGCGGCGCCATGACGCAGGCGTTCCTGGGTCTCATCGTTGGTGCGCCCGTTGCCATGCTCTGCGTCCGTTATATCAAGGCGCAGCTCTACGAGATCGCAAGCGTTGACTTAGGAGTTATGGCGGTAGCGATCACCATTCTGGTTGTCGCCGCTTGCATTGCGGGCATGATCCCCGCTCGCCGCGCCGCATCCATCAACCCCGTCCAGGCTCTGCGCGTCGAATAGCGCGCAGAGTGCCGCCCAGAACCCTCTGCTGCCTCGAGTGTCGCGATGATACGCCGCCACTCCCATGGCCACATGAAGAAAAGGTACGCGAGGCGATTCGCGCCGTGAAACGTCGCAGCATCAAAGAAAAAATTCCGCCCAGCTTGTCGGCTAAATGAAAGTCATCCAGAAACGGACTTCTGAAGCGGGCGATGGCGCGTCAGCCCATCAGCTAAGCAGCTTCTCATCAATAAGTTAATGGCGGAGAGAGTGGGATTCGAACCCGCTTCCAAACGTCAAACAAAGGACTTAACCGAGCACGGTCAGCAATGTTAGTCCACGTAAGTCCATGAAAAACTGAGAACTGATTTTAAATGATTTGCCGCGGCAGCGCTTAATTTAACGGCGGTTGGGCAAAACGGTACGGCGTGCAGGGAAGAGGAGTTCCGAAGCACTAATCATGATCGCAGTGCAGACCGAAGAGATGCATGAGGCGGACTGAGTTCCAGACCTGAATACTAATTGCGAGCGAGCTTGGGTCGGCAGCGAAAAAGCACAGGTCCAACGAGAGCAAAATAGAGCTCTTCCCCGAATGCGCTCTCGTGTGCTTCCGCCGACATTGTCAGAGAGGCGATATGACGCCAACCACGAACGAATCACTGCCGCTTTGAACGGGCGATCTCTTCAGCAGCATTCCCAGCCGTCTTCTGAAATGAACGCCGTCAACGTCGATTATTGTAATTGCTAAATATCTGCTGTGCTCTGTGCCCACGTGCAGCCGCCTCACCGTCTCGGTCGGCCGGTCTCTCGTAATTCCGCGACATGCTCGCGCCCGCATCAAAAGCGGAGTCGGTGTCTCTCAGACGCTGCCCGGCCCTGGCTTCGGTGCCACCCAGCTCGTGCTGTACGAACTGGAGCTGCTGATCGGCGGTCGATCCCCTGATGGCCCGGCCGATGAACGTGTGGAAATTCGCCTGACGGTCTGGGTGCCACTGGCCCATGCCATAGGCTTGACCGCCGTCCCCCACGGCATCCGGACGGAGTGCGCTCTCCGCCTGCAGATTGGCGACGATTCCAGCGGCTTGGGCCGCAGTCCAACCCTGGCCTATGAAATAGTCCATCGCGCCGCGGACGTCTCCCGCCACAACGGTCGGCGCGGGGGGTGCGGGGGCTACGGGGGGGGCGGGTGCCGCATAGGGGGCGGGCGCCGGACTGGACGAACTTGCGCCAAGCGAGCGAAAGGTGGCGCCGTTCGGGTCGACCCGGCCATCCGCTGGGTTCATCTGGAGGTTGCGCCGCTGATATTCCCCGATGGCGAAGATAGTCTTGGGACCGCAGACGCCATCTTCCTCCAAAGGCGCGAGCGGAATGGGTAGATTGGCGTTAATGAGTTTCTGCACTGCGAGCACATCCGCGCGGCGATTCAGACCGCCACTACCGACTGAACCGCTGATTTGAGCCATGATCGATCCTCCTTCGCTCCCCAGAGGCCTAGTACTTCCACTTGCAGTAATCTGGGAATGTAACCAATTCCTTTATTGCCTCCTGGTTTCCGTCGAGGGCATGTTGAGCCAGTTTTCCACAGCGGGAATCGGGGCTTTTCGAGTAGTACTGCGCAATGTTGTCTGCGCAAGCGCTACATGCTCCCATCCCCACAAACTTCCGCTTGGAGCTTCCGTAGGTTTTGCCAACTTCAGATCTTGGCTTTGGCTTGTAAGTTTTGCCCAAAACCTTTCCGATCGCTTCAGCTTCTTGGGCTGTTACCATTCCGCTGTCCACCAGCTTATCAACGCCTCTAATGTCGCCATTGCAAAAATCACGAACGAGCGATTCATGATATCGATTCCAGGAACGGCCTGGTAATTCCGCCTGTTTGGCGAGTTCATCCATTTTGTCAGAATACTGCGGGCTGCCGTACTTGAGATCCTGACACGAAATCTGACCCAGCACCGCAGAGCAAGACGTCAGGTTCAGGATGAGTACGGCATAGATGACGGCTGTATTTTTCCTGACAATCGACACGGTTTTCTCCTTACAATTTACGGCCCGGCGCATGGGGCGCTGAACGCAGGTCTCGGCATCCCCACACGCGAGTTCAAGGGCCTAGATGCGGGGTTTCCTGCGTTTGTGCTGGCGGTGTAGCAGGCGGCGGGCCTGCCAGATCGTTTGACAGCGTGAAGTTGATCTGGATTTGCGTGTCGACGGGGACCGGCTCGCCGTTCAGCCGGAATGGTTTGTACTTCCATTGTTTCGCAGCTTCGATGGCTGCTGGAGCCAATAGAGGATGTCCACTGATGACCTCCAGGTTCATGACATTGCCGTCCTTACGGATGTAAGCCTTGAGAGTCACCACCCCCTGAATGCGGGCCTGCCGGGCGAGCGGAGGATACACTGGGTTCACCCTGTTGACCAAGACACCAGACCCGACGTCTGGGGTTATGTTCGCGCCCTGCGGCCCTTTGACAGGAGCACCACCGCCAAATGCGGCAAAAGGCAGCGGCGGCTGGGGGGGCTCCAGTGCGACCGCGATTCTTGGATTCTTCCTGTTCATTCCCTGCGCCCTCATGTTTTCATCCCTCACAGAGACAAAGTGATCCGCTTCGGTAGTATCGTTTTTTGCGGCTTCCGGATCCCCGCAATCCGTCCACGCTTTTTGCCGAGCTAGTACCGAAAGAACCGTGGATTCGAAAGTAACGTCTGACTGCAGTTCCCATGCTTTCTTGGCGTTGTAGTAGCCCTCGTCGATCAGAGTCCGTGTATTTTTTTTCAAGATGTCGCAGATGTCTTTCCGTCCGGGATCGAGGACAATATCGTCCGCGGCACCAATTCCCCGCTCCTTGGCCAGCTCCGTCCTCTTGCTGAAGGCTTTCCCCCAATCGGCGGTCGCAATTCCGAGATACCCACCCGGGTCCTTGGGCAGTAGTTGGGAAATCTTCAGATAGGCTTCGCGAGCATCGTCGTAGCGTTTCAGGTATTGCGAAAACAAACCAATTTCGTTCCACAACTCAACTTCGTCGGGTTTCTGCGCCACGGCGGTCCGATCGCGAGCGATGAGCTGCTCGGCGATGGGGTGCGAATCGAGCTGACCGCGAAAGTTTCCCGTCAAGACTTCGCGCGCTAGTTGAACGGCAATATCGCGCGACTGCTCGTCCATGACGGACGGCACGTAGATGAGGGCGTAAGTTTGCGAGCCGGAGGTAACGGCGACGCGGTAAGACATCCGCGCATTAGGATCCGCGGTTACAGGACCCCTGACGATCGTCGCTCGGTCGCCAAGGGCAGGGAGAAGCGGTTCGCGCTGGGTGATTTTCGTGTCAACGACCGGAGGTGCGCCAGGATCCGATACGATAATCGTCAACTCTGATCCTGCGGCACTCAAGGATGCTCCATCTCGGGGCCCGGGGACAGATTTCTGATTGCAGAGGGAAACCATTTTGTCCGGAGACTCCCCACGCTTCGTGGCGACGCCCACGGTAGAGCGCAAGGCAGCGAAAACTTCGATCGGGTTGAGCGCGAGACACGCATCACTACCAAACGCGGAAGCTGGCAGCAAGCACCCGGAAAACAACAGTATGCGGCATAACTTTGGCATCTTCATTTGATCCGCAGCCGGATGTTCTAACTCGAAAGCGGCATGATTAAGACCCCATAACCGCTCGATCTCGCTAAGAGGCCCTGACGCACCCTTGTCTCCCGAACAAAAATACTTCGTCTGGCAACTAAAAAGTGTACGAGATCCCGACTAAGGGCACTGGATCGTTTCTCAGGCCATTATGATCGAATCGAATCAAGACGTTTCCTGTGATCAGAAGATTCTTTACCGGGTTGAGTTTCAAGCCGAAGGTACCCTTTGCAGCGTTAAAGCTGCCCTTAGCGGCCGCGACATCAGGCACGCTCGCGTTCAGGGAAGGAATGAAAGTTGCTACCTCTTTCAAGCGATACTGATCGGACAAATAGTCGCCGAGAAAATCGACAGCCAAGGTGAGCTTCGGCACCACTCCGGCATCAATACCGGCAGAATAGAAAAGGTCATTCGAGAGCTTGGCCTTCTGCCCAGCGACTGCCGAGCCGAGAAGAGAATCTCCGTTCCATTGGAAAGCTACGTTGGCGTGCGGGGAGTATCGGCCGCCCCTGGAGAAGGCCATAAAGGGTCTGACTCCGGCAGCACCGGAGCCCAGAAAGTTCGATTCGTCGCCGGTGGGGGCGCGAAAGTCGCCGCCGAAGGCCAGTTTATACTTGTCCACGCTGAACACTTGCCACTTCAAACGAACAACCACATCCCCAAGCCCTGTCTTGCTGCCCGAGGCCGACGCCGGCTTAAACACATATTGTACGGGAGGATTCGTACTGTAGTCGTATGGTCCATTGCACGGATTGCAACTGACTCCGGCACCGCTAATGCTAACGTCATTGATCGGGACGGCCACCGAGACATCGATGTGGTTCGTTAGCCCATAGGTCCCGAACATTGCAATTTGATTGACAGTCAGACCGATTCGATCGGTGGTTCCTATCGGAGCGCACTGGCCGCTGATGGAACAGACGTTGAAAACCACTGGGATATCATTCAGCGCAATCCCGTCAATGCTGCTGAAGGTGAAGTGCTGATAGGTGAATGCAAGAAAGAGTCGATTCCGCCCCATGGTATCGCCGCGGTCGGTGAGCACTGGACCATACGATTCCTGACCGGCCCGAACAGGTAGTTTGATCGCTGGATCGTACTTGTAAATGATGCCGGAAGCCGGCGAAGCTAGCGGAAGCTGGGTCAACTGACTGGCAAATGCAGAAGTGATCGGCACGAACGGACTGGGATTCGCCTCAGCGAATAGACGAGGCAACAAGCAGTAGAGGTTGTCAGACCTGTCCGTGCAATAGGCGGGCGTTCCCGGAACGATTGTTTGCGCAGCCGCAATAGATGCCCATAGCATCCCGGCAATAAGCAATGGTAAACGTCGCGTGCTCATTTAACGTCCTCGCAGAGGTTCAGTATCTTCCGCGGGCGATCCGAATCGCCGCGTCCGCAGAACCTTTAGCACCGGCCAATCACTGAACCGTCAGAGATACCGTACCTATCGATTGTGGGACACCACTTGGCCCGACTCCATCTATCTCAATCGTGTACGTCCCGCTCGGAGTACCGTTGAAGCTCTTTTGTGTGGTGGTGCCAAAGGTACCGTTGGTCCCGCAAGCACTGAAGCTCACCAAGCACACGACCACGAGGAGCGAGAGCATAAGAGGAAGCAAGTTCTTCCCTCGAGCCACCCCTTTCCGCGCACCGGCAAGGGACAAGAGAACACAGCACGGCAAAAGAAGCGCCAGATGAATTCCCCACTGGCCATTTAGCAAAGAAGCATCTTGTCCGGCCGTTGTGTCGACTACTAACGTGAAGCTGGCGCCACTGCTGCTCGGTTGCACGGTGACTGGCGGACAACTGACGCCGGTCGGCAACGTGTTCTGGTGACACTCAATCATGAGCGTGGTCGCCGTGTCGCCAGTGCCAGACGCGAGCGTAAGATTATACGTTGCTGGTTGCCCTGCCACGACTGTCTGCGATGCTCCTGATGTCGAGAGTATCGGCTGTAGATACAAATCAACCTGGGTAGAATTCGTAACGGACGTATTGGAATTCAGCGTTACGGTTACCGTATCGGTGGCCACGACAGAAAGTGTAGCTGGCGCGGTGTAGAGACCGGTCGCATTAATGCTGCCGCAAGCCTGCCCGCGGCATCCGGAACCCGATACTGACCACGTCACCGGTCCGGCAGCACTGGAAGGCGCGAAGTTTGGAGTGAATTGTTGCGTGGCTCCTGCTTGAACGGCCGGATTTGCAGGATAGATCGCGACGGTAATCGGTTGAAAGCCAGTGCCGGTCAGAGATACGGTTTGGGTCGTTCCCGCGCTCCCTCCCGAATTGTCAGTGATCACCAGATTTGCTGTTAGCGTTCCTGCCTCCAGAGGGCTGAAGGTGATTTGGAAGACGCAACTCGAATTTGGCGCAATCGAAAGATTCGCCGTGCACGTCGTTCCCGACGCGATAGCATAATCGGAAGCTGCGCCCGTGATTGTCGCCGCCGTTGCTCCTAACACCAAGTTGGCTTGGCCCGTATTAGTTACCGTGATGCTTTTGGGAGAGCTCGTTGCCCCCACATTCTGCGTTGCGAAGGTCAGGCTTGAGGGATTGACGCTGGCCGTTCCCGTTGGTTGCAGTCCAGTGCCCTTAAGGCTCACTGTCTGTGTCGTTCCACTTGTCCCACCCGAGTTGTCGGTGATGACCAGATTGGCGGTCAGCGTCCCAGTTGTGGAAGGACTGAAAGTGACCTGGATTGCACAGCTGGAGTTCGGTGCGATCGATAGGTTCGCTGTGCAGGTTGTGCCCGTCGCAATCGCATAGTCGGAAGGGTCAGTACCCGAAATCGAAACGGGAGTGGCGGCTAGTACAAGATTCGCGGTACCAGTGTTGGTTACAGTAACTTTTTGCGCTGCGCTAGTCGTGCCCACATTCTGAACACTAAAAGTAAGGCTCGACGGACTCACACTGGCAGTTGGGGTCGGCTGCTGCCCTGTGCCGGTCAGGGTTACCGTCTGTGTCGTTCCGCTTGTCCCACCCGAGTTGTCGGTGATGACCAGATTGGCGGTTAGCGTCCCGGTGGTGGTCGGGCTGAAGGTCACTTCGATTATGCAGTTCGCGCTGGGCGCGATGGAGAGATTCGCCGTGCAAGTTGTGCTTGAGGCGGTCGCATAGTCGGAAGGGTGACTACCGGAAATCGAAACAGGCGTGGCGGCTAGTACAAGATTCGCCGTACCGGTGTTCGTTACGGTAACTTTTTGTGCTGCACTGGTGGTGCCCAGATTCTGGGCGCTGAAAGTCAGACTCGTGGGGCTAATACTGGCTGTTCCGGTCCCAGGCTGCTGCCCAGTGCCGGTAAGGGTCACTGTCTGCGTCGTTCCACTTGTCCCACCCGAGTTGTCGGTGATGACCAGATTGGCGGTCAGCGTCCCGGTTGTGGAAGGACTGAAAGTGACCTGGATTGCACAGCTGGAGTTCGGTGCGATCGATAGGTTCGCTATACAGGTTGTGCCCGTCGCAATCGCATAGTCGGAAGGGTCAGTACCCGAAATCGAAACGGGAGTGGCGGCTAGTACAAGATTCGCCGTACCAGTGTTGGTTACAGTAACTTTTTGCGCTGCGCTAGTCGTGCCCACATTCTGAACACTAAAAGTAAGGCTCGACGGACTTACACTGGCAGTTGGGGTCAGTTGCTGCCCTGTGCCGGTCAGGGTTACCGTCTGTGTCGTTCCGCTTGTCCCACCCGAATTATCCGTGATGACCAGATTCGCCGTGAGCGTTCCGGTTGTCGTCGGGCTGAAGGTCACTTCGATCATGCAGTTCGCGCTGGGCGCGATCGACAGATTTGCCGTGCAAGTTGTGCCCGAGGCAGTTGCATAGTCACCCGGATCGGCACCTGAGAGCGTGACTGGTGTCGCCCCCAGCACAAGATTGGCGCCACCTGTATTCGTTACCGTCACTTTTTGAGAGGCGCTCGTTGTCCCAACATCCTGTGTACTAAACGTAAGGCTTGAGGGCGTTACATTCGCGGTTGGGGCCGTTCCCATACCGGTTAGAGACACGTTCTGTGTCGCTCCGCTGATGCCGCCCGAGTTATCAGTGATGATCAGATTTGCGGTGAGCGTTCCCGTAGTCGAGGGGGTAAACGCGACTAGGATCGTACAGCTAGAGCTCGGCACGATGGAGAGGCCGCCCGTGCAAGTCGTGCCCGAAGCAATCGAGAAATCGGAGGGATCGGCACCAGTAAATGAGGCTGGAGTAGCCCCTAAGACAAGATTGGCCGTGCCTGTATTCGTTACCTTCACCGGTTGGGCGGCGCTCGTAGTCCCTACGTTTTGACCACTGAAGGTTAGGTTCTCAGGGCTGACGTTGGCGATCGGAAAAGTGATCGTCAGGTTTATGACATTTGAGACCGCGGAGGAGTCACTGGGATCCGCATTCGGTATGGCTTCAATTGGGACCGTACCTGAGGGCGGGGTCGTGGGCGCCGTGTAGAGGCCGCTGGAATTGATTGTTCCAAACGGACAACCGCTCCCGCTCGTAGTGCAGACACTACTGTTTACTTCCCACGTGACTGTTTGATCCGTCAGAGGTGGGCTGACCTGCGCCGAGACTTGATCCGTTGCCCCCAGCTGTACAGTCAGTGATTGAGCGACGATTTGGGTTGTAATAGGACCGATGGGGATGGGAACAATGATTGATCCAGAATTCCCGTTTGCGTCTGCCACAACAGCCGGAGTTATCGAAACTGACGCTGACGTGCCCGTCTGATAGGTAGGAAGGTTCGGGGAAATGGTACCGCCGGTCGGTCCTGGTGGCGATAAGGTACTCTGCCAGAGATTTCCCGAATTGAAGCTCGTTTCTCCCCAGTTGCAGGAGAACGCATAACCGCCATTTGTGCTCTCCGGATTCTGAAAATTGCCGTTCACTGTAAAGGTGCCGTTTGTGACAGTGGTCCCGGTCGATGTGATTGAAATCTGTATTTGCGGGTTAAGTTGAAATTCCGGGTGTTGCGTAGCAATCAGCGAGAGAGGGGATACACTCGAAAGCGTGTTGTCAGAATCGAGGGTCGAGGGATTCAAGCGATTGATCTGACCAATAAACCCGACGAATACATTACTTTCGTCGGCATTAGTGGTGACGCTCGTTATGGGAAGACAGACGCCGACACAAGTGTCGACGTTCGTTCCATTGGTAGTGAAGTAGTTTGAAAAGAAAAACCCGGTGCTACTTGTGCCATCTGCCGAAACTAACTGATCAAGGTAGTATTCATCGTCGGCCGCATAAACGTTCAGTCCATCTGGAGACTTCGCCAACACCCAAGGAGAGTACGAGTTTGGACCTCCCCCGCCGGTTAGACAATACAAACACAACGGTTCTTGTGTCGAGCAAGGAGTAGATTGGCAAGCGTCTGAGACGTAGTCGTAGACGGTCCCAGGCACAGCATTCGGAATCGAAGTGTTGTAACCCGGGCCGGTCATGAAGGCGGTATGAACTGGCGCTCCGTTGTTCCATGAAGGGTACGCCGTGATCACCGTAAGCGCGATCGGCGAGATCGCGAATGAAACTGCACCACTCGAGAAGCTTAATTTGCTGGCCTGCTCTATAGTAGTTGTTCCAGTCAACACCGAGGTAAGGAGCCCCGTTCCGTTACCCGAAGAGCTGTAATTTGCCGTCGACCCAACGTACACCAACCCATCAGTCTGATCGGAGCTCGCGGCGACAACAAGGGGAACGGCACCGGTCACGCCGGAGCTGCCTTCAAGGCTGGAACTCGTGAGAGCACCTGCAGGGGTCCAAGGTTGATTCGAGATCTGACTGATGTCGTAATACTGGACATTGGCTCCTGTACAGCTGACAGGTGTCCCTTGGGCGACAGACGGGCCGGCATTCACTACATACAAATAATTGTTGCCAGCGGTCGTAGCGTTTGCTGGAGAAAGTGCAGCGACAGCGAGAGATGTAGGGTAGCAAAGACCCGTATTTATCTGCGTGACCACCCGGTAGGTCGTGGTGTCGATGACTGTAATCACAAAATCAGCGGCATTGGTAGTCTGATATGCAGGATTCGCGATAAACAAGTACTGTTCAGTCGAATTCGGACCGGGTCCGATGGCCATTGCAATCGAGTTTTGCCCATTTTCGCCCCCGTCCGTCAGCCCAGCGTAGTTGGTGACCGTCGTCACCAGGCTCGGAGCCTGGTGCAGCGTGATGTCGTACACCGAGAGATTGCTTCCGTTAGACGCAAACAGCGTGGTTTGAGGGGAAACCGATGTGATCTGCGCGGTTCCGCTGACGCTCCCGCTAGTTGCGGTGATGGTTACCGGATTGACCGTGCCAGATACAGCGGTCGCCACACCGACGTTGTTCACCGAAATTGCCGCGGGGTTGGATGACGACCAATTGGCGAGCACGGGTTTATTGTTCTGGTCGACAGCTTGCAATCCGGCAAAAGCGCCGGTCGACATCGTGGTAGGAGCCCCGTTGATTGTGATTGACGTCACTTGGCCGTTCGCCAAGGAGGCTACGACCATTAAGACTGCGAAAAGAGCAAAGAGGGTCCCCAGGCGTTGACGAAGCATAGCACGCACCCCGCACTAAATTTCACTACGCGGCACTGAGGGATGCCGTGTTTGAAGTGACGAGGTTATATCTGCAACCGAGAAGTTTGTCAATGGCCTAGTGATGAATAACACGAAAATCCGCAGGCACCTACTGAGCCGCAGATGCTGGGATGTCGCTAATTCTCCAGCTATCCTGAATTTTAACGACGTAAAAGTTAATCGCGTCAGGATGCGTCTCCAGTTTGCCGTCCTGCTCGAACGCAAGAATTTGCTGACACGTCACGAGAAAACCGGTTCCGTGGGGCTCCCACTTTTCAGACTTAATCGAAACTGACAACTTCTTGTGGCTTTCGATAAAGGATTGGTACTTGTCAAACTGGGACTTGGGAATCTCCGGCCACACTTCTCGCAGGTCCTTCGCTCGTCTGCGATTGATAATGTCTGTGTAGCGGTTCAAGAGGGCTTGGATCGCTGTTTTATCCGTAGAAGAAATCGATGTTCCGCCGGCGCCGGACCCGCCTTCTCCAGTAGGAGGTCTGGTTGGCGAGAGAGCGACGTCAATGTCTTGTGTGTATCGACTTGCCATTCTTGAATTGTGGTTTAAGAGCTTGGCCTCCGTCTGGAAGTACGCCAGGAGACTTCTGAGAGTGGCTTGACGATCCGGGGACTGTGGCGCACGAATTGCGCTTTCCGCTTCGTCGACTCTCTTGGCGAAAACGGCATCGTCGATGCTCTGACGGAGTCGTTGATAATTAGGATCCGACGGGTCGAGCGATCTGAGTTTCCCTTCTGCGGCATCAAAATCACCGACTTTGATGGAAGACTGAATCGCAGCAATCAACGTCTCACCGGAAGTATTCTTCGCGAGTTTGGCCAGTTCCTCGTTCGCCCTGCGTACCAAATCGGGATCGCCGTAGGGTACTTCAATGACTTTCTTAAAGCTGCTTTCCGCAAATCCTGAATTGGTATTCTCTTGCTTAATGGCCTCGTCAAAAATAGTCTGTTGCTGAACTCGTTCAAGAGTTGTTCTGAGAATCTCTTTGCCCTTGCCGCTTACATCAGGAGCTCCATCTGCATAGTCAGAAACCTCGCCCGCCAGCTTCTTCACCATATCGTAATGCTTGGCCGCAAATTCGCGTTCCGCGTCGTTGAGCAAAGTCAATTGCTGGTAGCGATGTTGGCTCCGTCCGAGAAAATCGCGCGTCTCTGATCGTCTAGACCAATTCTGAGGAGCCCCTCGTAATACTTCCTCAAACGTTTTCTCGGCAAGCAAGTAATCTTTTTTGTCGAACGCATCGACACCTCGGCGAAATCCCTGACCCGCTACTTGGCTCGCATCAGCTCCATTCCGCCGAAGCTTGACATCTTCAATTGCTGCTGTCGCCGAAGCTTCTGCCGTGCCATGCAGGTTGATGACGCCCTGGTACTTCTGGATCGCAAGTTCCCACTGTCTTGAATCTTCGGCAGCTCTGGCCTGGTCCATCAGAGCTCGCTCATTTCTGAGCAATTCCGCGATCTGGTCCAAGTCTTTTGCAGCCCAATGGGACAGCGCTCCTCCCATGTTTTGAAGCGTCCTGTCCACATTCATTGCTTCGTCGAAATTTCGATTCGACTTCAATCGGTCCGACTCGGATTGAAGTGCCAGTTCAGAATTCGAAGGCTGTTTGGCACCACCCTTCGAACGTCTGGAGAGCGGAACGTATACAGCTACACCGATCACCACTATCACAAAGGCCGTAACCAGAACCAAAAGGACACGATGCCGTGAAGGTCTCGGAGGGTCATGTCGAACAGATTCGCGATTCCCTTCCGTTCTAGGGGATTCACTCTTCGCGGTCTCACGGTTGTCTGGGAGAACTGAAGCCAAAGCACTAGTGGCGAGAAACTCGTTTTCCAATCTCTCCTGAGGGGAGGGGGGCGGGGACTCTTTCTCCAATCGCTCCAGGCGCCGAATCTCCGACTCGAGAACGGAATCGGAATGAAGCTGCCTTAGCCTGCGCAACTCCGACGCAGCTTGGGCGTATCGCATGGATCCTTCCAGGGCACGAGCGTTCTCGATGGTCTCGGCGATCTGCTCCTTGAGCGCTCGGACGCTGGCTAATCGTCTCTTGATCTCATCATTTTCTGGATTCTTTCGAAGTGCCGCCTCGGCAAGTCGAACCTTTGCGTCGGGCTCCGTTGTGCCCTCTATATCTCGATCGAGAGTTTCCGCTTCCAAATGCTTTTGGACCGTCGCTGCCAGCACCCTGAACTCGCGGGTTCCTCGATATTTTTCGGGTTGGGCTTGAAGATATTTCGCTGCAGATGCAGCTCCCTTCTCCCGGAAAATTCTGTTGCCTTCCTGGATTGCAGCCGTCAGTTCCGTGCGGAACTGTTGCAACTGATGGCGGGCATTCTCCAATAGATCGAATAGTTGGGGATCCGGGATGTCGAGGGTTTGCTTTTCGAGAAACTGCACAGCAAGCTCAAGGTTGCCATGTGACAGGAGTTTTTCCGCCTCCTTCCGGGCGCGCTCAACAGTTTCAAGCTGTCTCTGAGCGTCACGCGAGTTTTCAAGCAGGGCCTCGATCTCCTGGGTTCCGGCGAACTCTTCTCGCGCGTGCTCCAGAATTTGAGTCGCCTCGCCATATTTACTAGAAGCCGCCAATTCTTGCGCCCGCTGGAGCAACTGGCGTTTGCGGTTTTCTGACTCATCCGTTGCAAGTCGGGCTTTGGCAACCGTTCGCAGGCTCTCAAGCTGTATATCGCCCGGAGCATTGCGCAGGGCTTTCTCGATCGCAGTCAGCGCATCCAGGGTTCTGCCAGCTTCCAACAAGCTACTTGCTGCAAGAGTCTGGCCCCTAACATAGGCCTTCAGCCGGATTGCCCGATCTTCCGCCTCCGCTAAGGCTTTCAGCTTTAGCAGGCCATGGTCGTTGGGATTGCGTTCTAAGCCTTCGTTGACGAGGGAAATAGCTGCCGCATGATCTTCTCGTTTAAGAGCAGAGTCGATCTCGTGAGTTAACTTTTCTAATTCTGCTCTGCGCAGTTGTTCGGCGCGTGCAGTGTTTACAGCATTCAGCAACGAAGAAAGTTCCGATGAGGTGGGGTCGATTTGTGCTGCTTCCTGGATCGTGTTGAAAGCATTAGTCAAATCGCGAGCAGCCATGTGATCGCGTGCGCTCTGAATCAACTCGCGGAGACGCTGTTGCCGGCTTTGTTCCTCTGACCTCCGCATGACCACTACAAGCATCGCCTTTGCGGATGTGTCATGGGGTTCGATCTCGAGCGCCTGTTGAACCGCCTGTCTCGCTTCGGCCAGGTCCCCTGCTTGGTGTGCCTCTTCCGCCTTGCGCAACGCTGACTTGAACTGGGCGGCGCGGGTTTTTGCCTCTTGGATTGATTGTCGGAGACCCGATAAATCTTGATTGTTTCTATCTAGGCTGATTGCCTCATCCACGATCGCAAGTGCGTCTTCATAGCGTCGCTCGAGAAATGCCTGATCGGCCTGGCCACGCAGTTGGCGCACCTGGTCAGCTTGCCGCTGCAGCCGAATCATTTGCTGTACGTTATTCAGCAACTGGTGAGCTTGTGTGTGTCGTGCGTCAATCGAAAGGATCCGGCGAAGACAATCTTCCGCTTTGGTCCATTCCGTTCGCTGAACCTCCATTTCCGCTCGCTTCAGCAACTGCGTAACCTCGAACTGTTTTTGCTTCTCCGCTACTGCGATCAGGTCGAAGGCGAACTCTCGCCCAGTCGGGTACCGCAGATTACGATTCTTCGCCAACGCCTTCGCGATTATCCGATCCAACTCGGGGGGATATTCCTGTAAATAGGTGCCCAACCGCGGCGGATCGTCGTGAATAATCTGATAAATAATTGCTGCCTCGCCCGAGGCCTGAAACGGAACAATTCCGGTCAGCAATTGGTAGAGGACGACTCCGGTCGAGTAAATATCCGTCCTGCGGTCCAACGATTGATCCTGGAATTGCTCGGGGGACATGTAGTAAATCGTGCCAACGATTTCAGTACGACTGATGCCGGTATCGCCGATGCGAGCGATTCCGAAATCGACGATCTTCACCCTGCCGTCATTCAGGAGCATGATGTTGGCCGGTTTGATGTCGCGGTGGATGATGCCCCGCTCGTGCGCGTAATTCAAGCCGTTGCACACTTCGATGCAAATGTTGAGCTTACTGGCAAGGCCGAGTGAGCTGCTTTCCGACCTGAGAACGGAGTCGAGACTCACGCCCTCCAAATACTCCATTACCAGGTATGGGCTTCCGCCCTGGTCGCCGAAATCGTAGATCGTGACAATGTTGGGATGGTGAAGACTTCCGGTCGACCTAGCCTCTATATCGAAACGTTTCACCAATCCCGGTGTCGCTCCGACGATCATCTTGATCGCGACCAGGCGGTCTAGCTGCGGGTCACGTGCTTTGTAGACTACGCCCATACCTCCGCGCCCGATCACGCTGAGGATCTCGTACTTTCCGATTTTCGCAGGTTGGCTTGTCACCGTCACACCACAATCCCGCTGTGAACAGAACGCCCCAGTTTAGTAGGGCCTGAAGACGAACACCCTGATTCTATGAGGTTGGTCTTCCCTAAGTAAATGGCCGAATGTGATCAGAAATGCGATGCCAGCCTCGGATCGGGATGAGGGACTTCTTCCGTTGAGCACCCGCGAGGGGCGAACGAAAGATTCACCGTATATAATGCCCGACATTTGTTGGGACAAGAAAACCAAGAAGAGGGGGCTTTTTACTCAGCCATGATCGCAAATCTAGTGGCACATCTCGTTCTTACATTGGCCCTGCTTTCCGCCGCATTTGCCCAAGCCTTCTTCCAAGCAGGCACCGCTGCGGGTAGTCCCGGAGGGACCCGGAAAAGAGCGACGTCGACTCTTCCACAGAACAATGGGAACGAAGAAATGTGGGAACGAGTACGTGTGTGTGTGGTTCCCGCCCCAGTCCGAGAGAGGCCCGATTCATACACGGTAGGTGTGTGGGGCATCGGATTACGCATTGCGCCGAGCGGTGACGTGATTGATACCCGCCTGATAGGAGGACCGCCGCTTCTGAAAGATGCGGCCCTCAGTGCAGTACTTCAATGGAAATTCCGACCCAATATACTCGACGTAGAAGCGACGTGGTCCCGCATACAGACGGTAGTTCGCTTCAATGCCAATGGAACGACTGAGGTCGCTCTGGCGCAACCAATTGTGGCCGACGATCTCAGTGACGCCGGCAGGCCAGAAGGTTCAGGGGTAGTTCCGAGACCGCGCAATGCGCTTCAGTGCAAAACGGACGAATCCACTCCAGCTGGGCCTCCTGCGGAACGACAGACCATCGAACCTCCAGCTCGAACAGGTGCGCGCGTCGAGCTCGTGCCTCTGGATGGTACATCCCTGCAAGTGGCTGTTCCCTCAGGTTGGCAACGTGGGCCGGTTAAGGCTATGGGGCTTCAGACTGTAGGTCTCCGACAAGAGGGCGCCCCCGGGTTCGAGATAACGGCTGGGCAAATGACCAAGCGGTCCATGGAATTGACCACGAATAACTCGCTGAGCTTGCCGTATGAATGCGATTCCATGTTCGAAGTCATGCGAAGAGTGAGCAACGGCAAGACAGGGTCTCTATTGCCCCGCCCAGAGTACATTCCTCAAGAGTATTATTCGCGAATCCTGGCGGCAAAGCCGGTCGAAAACCACACCGCGATCTTTGCTTGCCTTTATCTCGGAAGTTCCAATGTAACCATCGAAATACGTCCGGCTCCGACCGCGGCCAACGGAGCAAAACTCGCGGCGATGCTGCAATCTATCGTAGATTCCAGCAAACAAAAGTCGACTTTATTGTACGCACCGGGCCGGCTCGAATTGCCGAGTCTCGGAGTTACCGCCTCGTTCAATCATGGGACATGGGCTATCGGCCAACGGACTAATCCTGCAGTAGGTCAGGTTGACTTGCTCATACGAACCGGAGGCGTCTCCGAGCTAAAAATCATGCCGGCGATAATCAGCGGACGGTGCCCAGACGTTCTGAATGGAGCCATGCAAGCAAAGATCCAGTCGGATAGCTCCAAACCCGTGCAGCTAAAAGCGCCTTCCTTCGTGAGTCCCGCCTGGGAGCAGAGTGCGATTGAGTTGCAGCCCCACGATGGTGCCGGCCAGATCCTAATAACGGTTTGCCTGCAACTGTCGCAATCCAAAGTCCTGGACGTAACGCTCTTTTATGGATCCGAAGAAGTACCTCAGAGCGATGCCCCGTTCCTGGCTGAAGCGCTAGATGAGATTGCCGCTGCGGTTAAGGACAGGCATTGAGATTTGCAAGCAGCGCAGTTTTTCCGTCTCTGGAGTGTTCCCGTGACCAAGTTTCATGCTTATCGTTGGGGATTCTGAACGGAAGGTGTCAATCGCACGGAGAATAACCTCTCGTCTACCTCTCAATTGAAAGCTATTAAGTATTGCATAATTGTGATATTTCTTAGGTCGAATGCTTGCAGTCGAGAACGAATCTGCCGAGCGGTTGTCTTGCCTGTCGGCGTCTGTCGTCCATCCCTTTCTAATCAAACAGCACCTCGTGCACGCTCAACAAAGTAGTTAAGTATGGCTTCATTTCCCTGGGCTGCAATTTCAGGTGGCGGATTGGTCAGCGGACAATCCGGACATAGATGCCGGCGCCTTCCCACCAACTGTCTGAACCCCATTTTACGGGGTTACCTTTGCGGATGACGTCCATAGCGGTGCCAGGTTGGTGACTTGCGTTTTCGAGAAACCAATCGTGCGCAGACCGTTCAACTGAGCCAGCGGTGCCAAGTGGGCGACGGGCGTTTTAGTGAAATCAAGCGTCTGCAGAGCAGTCAATCGGGCCAACGGTGCCAGTTCGGTGACGGGACTGAAGGAGAAATTGAGCCATTGCAGCCCGATCACGTGCGTCAGCGGTGCTAGGTCGGTGACTTGCGTGCCCGCGAAAAGAAGGGTCTGCAGGCCGGTCAAGTGCGCCAACGGCGCCAAATCGGTAAAGCGGTTTTCGGGCCCACGTCCTGGCCAATCATTTGCCAACGTGAGGTGCTCCACCCAAACCAGGTCGCTGATCTCAGCAGGTATTTCGTCCAGCCCGCAAATTACCGAGATCGAGACCGGTCGCCTTGATAGATTCATTTTTGGCGATGCGTTGTACCGCGAGGCCAGACATCAAATGTCTCCTAGGCTCGGTGTCTTTCCGAGATTAACTGCAGTGTATATTTGTGCCCCTAGCGTAGCTAGCTTTAGCTAAAGGCTGTTGCGAAACTGCAAGTCTTCAATTATTCGGCTGAAAACCAGTAATTTCGCGGACAAGGTTGCTCGATGACGTTGATTTGAGTTGCCGGCTTGACCGGCAACTCGCCCAGGCCCGATCGACCCCGGTGGCCCATGGGTCTCCGGCGCCAGGTGGACCAAGATGGCCCGCAGTCGACGCACAGTCTTGCATTAGAGATCGAAGAGGTCCAGCGCGAG
>Ga0210383_10001168_pt1 | contig 24211 bp, 22 predicted proteins | sample IncBWC14OmetaG_FD_160072 | JGI IMG/M metagenome (GOLD analysis project Ga0210383, IMG submission 160072) | Forest soil microbial communities from Barre Woods Harvard Forest LTER site, Petersham, Massachusetts, United States - Inc-BW-C-14-O ... | reverse complement strand
ACCACCGCCTCGATTGCCACCGCCGCCCCGGTTACCGCCGCCGCTATTCCTCGGTGCCGGCGCTCCTGCTGCGCCTTTCGGCCGCGCCTCGTTGACCTTCAGATTGCGCCCGCCAATTTCTTTGCCATCGAGGCCCGCAATAGCCTTCGCCGCTTCGTCATCATTGGGCATTTCCACGAACGCAAAGCCGCGCGCCCGGCCGGTTTCCCGGTCCATCGCGATGTGCGCACGCGTCACCTTGCCGAATTGGCTGAACAGCGTAGTCAGCTCCGACTCGGTAGTTTGAAAACTCATGTTCCCTACGAATAAGCTCTTCATGTTTCTCTCCTCAACTCACCGCCGGTGGCCCTGCATTTCGATCCACGGTCAGCGCCGGAACTGGAATACTATCTCAGGAAGACCCCTGGACAAACGTCCGGAACCTGCTTGAGCGAGACGGATGACGCAGCTTGCGCAGCGCTTTGGCTTCGATCTGGCGAATGCGTTCACGCGTAACCGCAAAAACCTCCCCTACTTCTTCGAGCGTGTGTTCATTGCCATCATCCAAACCAAAACGCATCTTGATGATTCTCTCCTCGCGTGGAGTGAGAGTCCTCAGCATCGTGGCAATCTGATCCTTCAGATTGAGCTTGATAGCGGCGTCCGCGGGCGACAGCACCGCCTTATCCTCGATGAAATCCCCCAGGTGCGAATCTCCCGCTTCTCCAATGGGAGTCTCGAACGACATCGGCACCTGCGCAATTTTCTTGGTCTTGCGCACGGTGTCCACGGGAATATCCATGCGCTTGGCAATTTCTTCCGAAGTCGGCTCGCGGCCAAGCTCCTGCACCAGCTGGCGGCTGGTGCGCCCCTGCTTATTGATGGTCTCGATCATGTGCACGGGAACGCGAATGGTGCGCGCCTGGTCCGCGATAGCGCGCGTAATCGCCTGGCGAATCCACCAGGTGGCGTAGGTTGAGAATTTGTACCCGCGACGCCACTCGAATTTATCGGTGCCGCGCATCAGGCCGATGTTGCCTTCCTGAATCAAGTCCAGAAACTGCAGCCCGCGGTTGGTGTATTTCTTCGCGATGGATACCACCAGACGGAGGTTCGCCTCGGTAAGCTCGCTCTTGGCTTGCTGCGCGTCCGCTTCGCCGCGCTGAATCACCGTAAGCGCGCGTTTCAGTGTGTTACGTCCGGCTTCGTTCGATTCTTCAAGCTCTTTGATATGAGCACGGACGGCGCGCAGTTCTTTACGGGCCTCCTGCGCGGATTCAGGGCGAGTACTACCGTTGGCGCGGCGCTCCAGCCGCGCAGCTTCGCGCTCCAGGCTGTGCAGTCTTTCGGCGGCGTGACGCAGAATGTCGATCAGACGCTTTTTTTCGCGTTCTTTGAACTCGATCGAGCGGATAAGGTGGGACATCTCGATGCGCGTGCGTGCCAGACGATATTTGGCGCGGCGGTACGCATTTTTGTTTGCCGCACCGATGCTTTCCATCTTGGCGAATTGCTTCAGCGTCAATTCGTGCAGCTTCTCGATCTTCTCGATGGTGCGCAGCGTTTGCCGGGTCTTTTCCTCAATTTTGTCGGTAGTCAGTTCTTCTTCGTCAAATTGGATGATTTCCTTGATCGGCCGCGCGCCATTGCGCAATTCTGCTCCGGTTTCGATCAGTTCCTTCACGATCAGCGGTGAACGCGAAATCGTCTTCAACACCAACAGGTTTCCCCGCTCCAGCCGCTTGGCAATGGCTACTTCGTGTTCGCGCGTCAAAAGAGGGACAATGCCCATCTCACGCAGGTACACCCGGACCGGGTCGCTGGTCTTGTCAGGTACCAACGCGACCTGTTCAACCTCTCCCTCGTCGTTAGCCGCTACCTCGACCAGATCGACGGCTTCCGTTGTATCCACCACGTCCAATGTTGTTCGCGCCGCTTTGGCGACGGAAGCATCTTCGTAAATTTCGAGACCTTCGCTCTCGAACGTAGTGAAGAGGTTGTCGATTTCTTCCGTCGTTTGCTCTTCGGCGGCAAGGACATCATTCACCTGGTCTTGAAGCAGATAGCCCTGCTCCTTACCCAGTTTTACCAGGCCGCGGACTAGTTCGAGTTTTTCTTGAATAGTAGTATCCCTCGACAAATATTTCTCCTGTCAGCCACCGCGGGATCCATCGGGCCTCGTGCGGACCAAATGTTCCAGCGTGCAAAAACACCCGGACACAACAAACCAACGTAAACATCCTAGACAATGTATGGATTGCAACTCAGGCTACTTCAAGCTGCTTTAATAAGTGGACGGGATCCGTCGTTCCCGCTGCCCTCGTGAACCGCAGCATTTGCAGTCCAAGACTCAATTCTTCACCAGTATACACTACCTGTCTCAGGTTTGAGTCTGGTCAGATGTGCTTACCGGCAAGATTCGTCGTCTTCCACTAAAATCCAAGATCGTCCAATGACTTGTGCGGTTCCAGACGTTGCTTCTGCTCCGTCCGGAATTCGCAATTGTTACTCCTAGATCTCCATTCGCGCTTGCAGAACTTCGCCCGGAAGCGCAACCATCGTCGACCGTTGCGGAGCCCCTTTTGTCAGCCGTTGCGAAGAATGCGGGGTTCTGTGGTTCCGGGCAACGGGATCCGAAACATGGTCCATCTTCTCCGAGCGTGGCACAGCGGCCGCCTGAATTCTTTCCATGCGAATGCCTAACGCGCGTTCGATCTGGTAAATTTCGGACCGCTGGTCCTTTGAAAAGAGGGTGGAAGCGATGCCGTGCTTTCCGGCGCGTCCAGTGCGTCCAACGCGGTGGATGAAATTCTCCGCCACATCGGGCAGGTCATAGTTGATGACGTGAGCGATTTCTTCGACGTGAATCCCACGCGCAGCCAGGTCGGTAGCCACCAGGACGCGAAAGCGTCCCTGTTGGAACCCGGTTAGCGCGGCGGTGCGTTGTGATTGCGAGCGATCGCCGTGAATGGTCGCGGCTGCGATCCCTTCACGACTCAGGCCCTTGGCAATCTTTTCTGTCCCGCGTTTCGTGCGCGAGAATACCAGGCAACGTCCGGTTTCCTTGCTGAGCAAGTGCCGCAGCAAGTCCAGCTTGCCATCCACGGGAACTTCAAACGCCTGGAGTCGCACGTTTTCCGCGGGCTTTAGCGTCGAACCCAGGGTTATGCGCACTGGAGTTCGGGTGTAATCCTTCACCAGGCGAATCATGTCCCCTTCCATCGTCGCGGAAAAGCACATCGTCTGGCGATCTTTTGGAAGTACGGACGCGATCCTGCGAATAGCGGGCAAGAAGCCCATATCCAGCATGCGATCCGCTTCATCAAGCACCAACACTTGAAGATTGGGGAATTGGACTAGACGGCGGTCGAGATAATCTTCCAACCGGCCGGGAGTCGCAACGATTACCCGCGCTCCGTTGCGGATGGCCCTCAGTTGGTGGCCTTCCGCGAGACCGCCGACCACCAAACCTGCCGGGATCAGTTGCTTGCCGCGCAACACGTTGTATTGCTCCACCACCTGCATGGCGAGTTCGCGCGTGGGCACGAGCACCAGCGCGGCAATTCCTGGCTTGTTGGACTGTAACAGCTTTTCGATGATGGGGATCAAAAACGCCAGGGTCTTACCGGTGCCGGTCTGCGCCGTCGCGATGACGTCCTTGCCTTCCAGGGCAGGAGGTATTGCCGCAGCTTGCACCGGCGTGGGTATTGAGAAGCGCGCTGCTTGCAGCCGCTCCTTCAGGTAATTCGAGATAGAAACTTCCGAGAAATTTTGCATTTTGCTTTCTTACTGGCAGGGATAGGTGTGGGGCCAGCCACAATTCGGCATGACCACATCGACTGTATCGCCAGTCTTGTTTTAAATTACGCTGAAGACGTACGGAGGAAACGAGGGGCGGGGAGTCTCAGATCAAACCAGAGGGACCGCACAACACTGCCGCGGAATTAAGCGCAAACGAAGTATACCACACTTCACGGGGAACTGTTTATCGAAAGGGGAATACCGTCCACGGCGTACTCTTTCGGTTACCGGGTCCGGCTGCCACGAGAAATCCAGCCGATGGGCCACCGCCTACCTCAGGAAGGTTTTGATTTGCGAGTTTTGGGGCGATTGTTTCTCGTCCACCGCCGAATGGCGTTTTTTCTGGATTCCGCCTGCATCAATTTGTCCAGGTCATCACCCTTACGTCTCTTGTGCAATCCTTCCACGGATTTGTCCGGGAAATGCAGGGGATCGCGAAGGCTTTGGAGTTCGCGGTAATAATAAAGCGGCCCAGGCCGTTTGTGTTTGAACCGCAAACTCTTCAGGAACTCGATCTCATCGCCGGTGGCATCGGCGCTCATCGCTGTATTGCGAAGAAATTCCTTGAAGCCCGGTTCTTCTTCCGGGGACGTCCCAATCCCCATGGTCCCCATTTCCACAAACTGAAATTTCATCAGTGGTGTGGAAGCCCATCGCTTGTTCAGCACGATCTCCATCGCAAAGGTCTTCAGGTCTATGTCCCAGGAATCAATCACCGGCTCCAGAAAAGTGGAACAATGTTCGATGGAAACGTTGAAAACGTCCGTATCCAGGAACTCCAATATGGTGGCGCGCATCTCTTCATAGGACTGGTGGCGCGACTTTGCCACGCTGCGCAGCCAGCTTTCGTTGTTCAATTCGTCCCGGGCGACACCTTTAGTCACGTCCAGAAGCTTCTGCGTAACCAATCTTTCCAATTCACCGAAGGCTTGCTTTTCGAAAATTTCGCGTACCTGGCTTCGCTGCTCGCTTGTGCACTTGCGGATGATCAACTCGCGAACTTCCCGAAATAACGGGGCCGGCGGATCGGCCAGCGTCTTCTTCAGTTCCTCGCGGCGCTGCTCTTTCACCATGGCCGAGAGCTGGCCTTTCGGCAGCTTCAGGAACGCATTCATCTTCTCGTAGAGGTCCGTGCGCTCGGTGGCCGGAGGCGCCTTCTTTCGCGTAAGCAGCTGCGAGATATAGGACTCCGTGACCTGCGCTGCCGCCGCGAGGTCCCGCTGCTCCAGTCCCAGTTCCTTCAGCCTTTGCTGAATCACAAAACAAACGTCCACGACGAGCGCTCCTCTCTTGCTCAGCTTAACTATAGTGGTTAAATTACATCTTATAGAAACGATGAATACTTGACAAGATGTGTAAAGCAAGCGATACTCGTGGTGTGATCCAAGGCTGTCTTCAGGTCCCAAAAATTCAGTAATTCCTGAAATATACCTTTGCTCATGCTCTCAAGGAGAGTCCTATGTTTGTTCGCAAAGTCTCTATGCGTTTAAAGGCGGATAGCGCGGGAGAATTCACTCGAAAGATGGAAGCCGACATTATCCCGCTGCTTCGCAAGCAGCAGGGCTTCCTGGATGAAATGACCCTGATTGCGCAGAGCGGCAAGGAAGTTTACGCGTACAGCTTCTGGGAAAACAGCGCCGACGCCGAAAAATACGACAAGACCGACTTTGCCCAGGTCACCGACCTTCTCTCCGGCGTGATCGAGGGCGCTCTCCGCATTCACACCTATATGGTTGCTAATTCCACGTTTCACAAGATGGCCACTGCCGTCGCTTCGTGAGCTACAAGCCTTTTTCCTGGACGAATTATTTCAGCCCGAGGCCGCTGATTGTTCGAACGGCGCAGGCGCCAAGCCTTCTTCTTGTGTTCAACGAAGAACAGGCCTTTTGTACATTGAGTTTCGAGAATTAGATAGTCAAAGGACACGCGCATGACAAAACTTTATGTTGGCAATCTCACTTTTGGAATGACGGATGAATCCCTGCAGCAACTTTTCGCCGGAAAGGGATATCAGGTCTCGTCGGCACGTGTCATTACAGACCGGGAAACCGGGCGCTCGCGTGGCTTTGGCTTCGTGGAGTTGGGTGCGGGCGACGACGCCACAAAGGCTATCGGCGAATTCAACGGCATGGAAGTGGAAGGCCGTGCGCTGCAAGTGAATGAAGCGCGTCCGCAAGAATCACGCGGTGGCGGCGGCGACCGGGGTGGCCGTGGTGGATACGGTGGTGGGGGAAGAGATGGCGGGCGCGACGGCGGCGGCCGGGGTCGCGGACGATACTAATTTCTTTGTAGCGGCCGCGTTTTTTTGCTCTGAGCGAAGTGAAGGACTGGGGCGGGCGCTTTTTCTGCGGTCAATTAACCTGGAGGAATTGTGGCGAATCATGCGACGGGCAAATACATCAAACATTTTCAGTATGGCTGCGGTGTAGTTACCGAATCGGGCGACGATCGCACCACTATTGATTTCGATACCCATGGACTCAAGAAATTTGTCACCAGCCTCCTGGTCATCGAAGCCGCCGAAGGTGTTCCGCCAAAGCGTCGTCGGGCCAAGCGCGCCAAGGCCGTTAAGCCGGCGCCCACGCTTTCCGGTCCTGTGTTTGTTCCCGGTGCGAAGTGAGCACCAGCATTATCGTCCAGTATCTCGGTTTCCAGGCGAAGCCGCTCTCGCGTGAATACATTTTCAATGTGCGCGGCGCAGGCGAAGATCGCGAATTTACTCTGAATATTGCCAACGAAGCGTTCGTCTCTCATCGCGCCCGCTATCAGGATGCCCCCGGCATCTGTGCCGAAAGACTACAGGCGGAACTGGCCGCACATTCGAATCATCCTCTCGAAACGCAGTACGTAATTTCGGCCTCGGAATTGGATACCTATCGCGAGTCGCGCTCCCCAAAGGGGCAAAAACCGTGGAGCAAGAAGCCGCAAGAAAATTTCTAATCGGACAATAGAGCGCACCTGTCCAATCCGGCACAGACGCCTCTAGCAATCCCGTTCACAATGAAAGGCGGAAGGCTAGCTCTCGCCTGTTTCCTACAAGTGTGGGAACTCAGCGGTAACCAGTCTCGAAAATAAAATCATGGCGTTACCCAGGACAGTTCCGGAAATGGAGAACCCCATCTTAATTGACCTCTTGTCAGGTCACGCGACGTTCGGCCTCGCGCAGGATACGGATGTGGTGCGTCTTGATCCCGTCATCGTCGAAGAAAGACCCGTGCCTTTGGTTCCCATGCACCCAAGGTCGATTCTGCCTGCCAGAGTGGCGATCATCGGCAACTACCTGCCTCGAAAATGCGGAATCGCCACATTCACCACGGATTTGTCCGACGCGCTTCACTCCGAGTACGAATCCACGGAGTTGCTGGCCCTGCCGGTAAACGATACGCCAGAAGGCTACTCGTATCCTGACCGTATTCGATTCGAGCTCTCCCAGGACGAGGTCTCTTCCTACCGGCAAGCCGCCGATTTCTTGAATTTCAGCAATATTGATTTGGTTTGTCTGCAACATGAGTACGGAATTTTTGGTGGCCCGGCAGGCGCGCACATTCTGGAACTCTTGCGCAGACTTCATATGCCTATCGTAACCACCCTGCACACTGTCCTGCGCGAACCAAATACCGATCAGCGTCTGGTGATGGAGGAAATCGTAGCACTCTCGGATCGCTTGATCGTCATGAGCCGCCAATCCTCGGAAATTCTGCAGGAAGTCTTTCACGTTCCGAGCTCTAAGATCGACTTGATTCCACACGGAATTCCCGAAGTAGCGTTCACCGACCCTAGCTTTTACAAGGACGCTTTCGGAACCGAAGGGAAAGACGTCCTACTCACATTCGGCTTACTGTCGCCAAACAAGGGTATAGAAAACGTCATTAAGGCGTTGCCGAACATTCTGTCGCGCCACAGCAATGTCGTTTACATGGTCTCCGGGGTGACTCACCCGCATGTCCTGCGGCAAGAGGGCGACAAATATAGACAATATTTGCAGAAACTGGCGAAAGATCTCGGAGTTGAGTCCAGCGTGATCTTTCGGAATCGTTTCGTGAGCCCGCAGGAACTGGTGGAATTGATCGGCGCGGCCGATATCTACATCACTCCTTATAAAAGCAAAGGCCAAGTCGTTTCCGGGACGCTCGCCTACGCGTTAAGCGCCGGGAAAGCGATTATCTCGACTCCGTACCTTCATGCCATCGAATTGTTGGACGAGGAACGCGGCGTGCTTGTCCCCTTTGATGATCCACAGGCGATTGCCGATAGGACCATAGAACTCCTGGACAACGCCACCGCTCGCCATGCCATGCGCAAGCGAGCGTATCTCTACACCAGGAATATGGTTTGGAACCGTGTAGCGCAGCAATACATGGGGAGTTTTGAACGCGTGTACAACGAACGTTTGCGCAATCCGCGCGCCACATTTTCCGCGCAGAACACGGAAAAGATTCTCGATCGTCTTCCCATCGTGAAGCTCGATCACCTGCTGCGCATGACCGACCATACCGGAATCATCGAACACGCGGTGTTCGTCGTGCCCAACTATCCGGAAGGTTACTCGACCGACGACAACGCCCGTGCGCTTATCGTCGCGATTCTTCTGGAAGAACTTGGCCCGGGCGGCCCGTTGGGCCCGCTCGATCTCGCCTCACGCTATCTGGCTTTTCTCTGGTTTGCCTTCGATCCAATCACCAAGAGGTTCAGAAACTGCCTCAGCTACGAACGTCAGTGGCAAGAGGCGGAAGGCTCCGAAGACAGCCACGGACGCGCGTTGTGGGGACTGGGAACGGTCCTGGGAAGAACCAAGGATGCTGGACTTCGCGGTGCCGCAGGACGTCTGTTTGAGCTGGCTGTTCCCGCAGCGGTGGAATTTCGAAGCCCTCGAGCTTGCGCATTCGCGCTGCTGGGGCTGCTGGAATATCTGGAATCATTTCCCGGCGATCGCGCCGCTCTCAATGCAGCCGATGCGCTCGCCAATCGCCTGCTCGATTCTTACCGCGCACATCACTCGGCGGACTGGAGCTGGTTTGAGAAGGGGCTGTCGTACTCGAACGCTCGATTACCACAAGCGCTGATACGAGCCGGCGTGCGAAACGCGAATGAAGCGATGCTCGCCGCGGGGCTGGAGGCCTTGGATTGGCTGGCAAACGTCCAGCGTTGCGAAGCTAAGGGTCACTTTGTGCCCGTCGGATCGCATGGGTTCTACTCGACGAAAAGCGAAAAGGCCCGTTTCGACCAGCAACCCATCGACGCCTGCGCCGCCGTTTCCGCGTATCTACAGGCCTATCGGGCAACCAATAAGGGCCGCTGGCGCAAGGAAGCGTGGACGGCATTCAATTGGTTTCTGGGAGATAACGACCTGCAAATCGCGCTGTACGACCCCACAACCGGTGGATGTCGCGATGGTCTGCACCCGGATCGCGCCAACGAAAACCAGGGAGCGGAATCGACCCTTTCCTTCCTTATGGCGCTTCTGGAAATGCGCAAGTTGGAAGAAACGGACTTAACCGATAGCAAGTCCTGAACCATCCGTAGGTAGCTTTCGTTGGTCCTTATTACCTGAGGTGTCTCGGTGTCGACAGTCAATTTGCTTTCCAAAAATACCATGATCCAACACGACATATTGTTTAAGCGCCACGCCGCAAATCCAATTTTGACCGCAGCCGACTGGCCGTACTCCATGAACTCCGTTTTCAACGCGGGCGCCACATTGCTGCCCGATGGGTCCACTCTACTTCTGTGTCGCGTGGAGGATCGCCGAGGTCTTTCGCATCTTTGCGCCGCGCGTTCCGCGAACGGCGTTGACGGATGGAAGATCGACAGCGAGCCTACGCTGCTGCCCGATCCCGAAAATTTCCCCGAGGAATTGTGGGGCATTGAGGATCCGCGCATCACCTATGTGCCGGAGCTCGCGCAGTACGCGATTGTCTACACTTCCTACTCGCGTGGCGGCCCCGGCGTTTCGCTGGCGCTCACGAAAGATTTTCGTTCCTTTGAAAGACTCGGCGTCGTGATGTCGCCGGACGACAAAGACGCGGCCTTGTTGCCGAGGAGAATCAACGGGCGATGGGCCTTGATCCATCGGCCCATGACCCCGCTGGGGGCGCACATCTGGATTTCCTATTCGCCGGACCTGCGGCATTGGGGAACCCACAAGCTCATGTTGGAGGCTCGCAGGGGAGCGTGGTGGGACGCCAACAAAATTGGCATTTCGCCGCCGCCCATCGAAACGTCCCGTGGCTGGCTGATGATCTATCACGGCGTTCGAAGGACGCCATCCAGTTCCATCTATCGACTGGGCTTGGCCCTTTTTGATTTGGAAGATCCCGAGAAATGTCTGAATCGCGGCGATTCGTGGATGTTCGCTCCAGAGACCGACTACGAACGCCAGGGCGATGTTCAGGATGTGGTGTTCCCCTGCGGCTACACGATCGCGCCGGATGGCGACACCATAAATCTTTACTACGGCGCGGCTGATTCGAGTATTGCCTTGGCACACGGCAGCATCCGCTGCCTGCTGGCCTGGCTGGATGCGAACGGCCACTCGGAGCTAAGTCGCGACCGGCGCCATCGACATGCCTAAATTTCGATTTGTTCGCTGCGGCTAGTGATCTTGCTGTCATTCAACTTGGGAGAAGACATTAATGCAGATCACCTGTCCGAATTGCCGGAGCCCGCTGAATCACCGCTCGCGGCCCAAAGGTATCGCGGAAACTTTCCTGCTACCTCTGATTTTCCTGCGCCCTTTTCGCTGCGAAGAGTGCGATGACCGTTTCTTGCGGTGGTCTATCAGCGAAAAGCCCGGTCCCGAGCGTCCCGTCACCACAAGTTGAATAGTGTTAACCTATCCCCGTCGAATCGCTTTTCACCGTCCGTGCGCGCTTTTCCCGTCCAGCACCATACATGTCGAAGCTGCCTTGGCTACCAGTCGTCCTTGCTCGTCAGTTACTTCGCACTCCAGATACCCCACCGTGGAGCCTCGGCGAATCACCTTGGCCTCTGCCTTTAGGTGCGCTTCCCACACCGGCCGGAAAAAATTAATTTTCAGTTCGATGGTGGTGAAAGACTGGCCGTCTTTCAGCGTGCTAGCGAAGGCCACGCCCATTGCGGCATCGGCAATGTCACACAAAATTCCTCCGTGCAGGGTGCCCATTGGATTGGCGTGCTGCGAACCGGTTGTGAGCGTCACCACCGCGCAGCCCTCGGAAATTGTCCGCGGTTGAAATCCAATGAGCCGTGCGACTGGGAATCCCCGTTCTTTTTCGCTGCCTCCGATGACTATTTTCTGCGATGGATCTGGCGCGTTCATGCTCGTGACTCCTGGTGGATTGGTTCCGCCTCGCGGACCTGCGTTTCCAGATAGGACTCCAAATGCTGAACTACTGCGGCGAGCGCGTCACCATTTTTTTGCAGCCGTCCCAGCCCCAGGCCCCTTCTATGGCGCTGACGTCAACCCCGCGCTGTCATCCTGAAGGCATCCGATGAGGATGACTGAAGGATCTCAATTTCCAACTCATGCAGGCACATTCAGATGAGATCCTTCGGTCCGCAAAATTCGCGGGCCTAAGGATGACACGAGTCGGCGACTGCTTGTAGACGGCGATACATTCAGAGAAAGCATTTCGGGGGCGACTCACGGTTGGCTAGCTGAATTGCCTCCGAAAATCACAGGGTGGTCGTAGCCGGTCATCTCCAGGTAGCCCACGCCGCGAGCCGCAGCTCCGTTTTTCTTGCCGCTAAGATTGATCGCGCCTTCCCAGTAAGTGGGAGCAAATTTACCCTTGCCGGAAAGTTCCTGCGATTTTAGTGGCGTCGTCGCTTCGAGCTCAAGACCCAGGCCGGGCACCGAAATACTCCATTGAATCGGATACGTCGCTCCTGTAGCCGGACTCTTCCACGAAGTTCCGCCAGGTTTTAGAGAGAACTCCGCCGCGCGCAAATGAGTAGCCTTCCCCTCAGCGTCCACATACGTTCCCGAGGAAAATGGATCGAGCGCACCGTCCTTGTGCCGGAGTTCAAACAGCATCAGCTCGGTATTGTCCGCCAATTGCAGGCTGAACCAGTCCCAACCGGTTTGCTCGTCGGAAAGCTGGTGAGTGAAAAACTCGTGGTCCATCCAGGCTGTGCCGGAAACCTGGAAGTTTTTTCCGTGAAGCTGAATGGTGCCGGAAGCGACCAAACGCGTGAAGGACATATAGTGCGAAGCGTGCCCCAGTCCTTCCGCTTTCTGGCTGACACCGTTTTCTCCGTGAATAACTGGGGGTTTCTGTGACCGTAGCAAGAGTTCCAGCGTGAATCGTTCATCAATGGCTCGCAGTTGCTGCGCGTCGCTTTTCCACTCCGCCGACCAGTTGCCATTCCACACGCGCCGAGAGGTCTCGCTCGCTCCAGCAACGCCCGGGCCCGCGCGATTCGTGCGCTCCGCGTGATAAAACTCCCCGCCGTCCAGATCGCTCAGCGCCAGGTGTGCCAGGTAAACATCCTGTACGTCCCAAGTGGCGGTCTTCGAAACGTCACGGCTTACCGCTTCACGAAAAAACGTCAATTCAAATCCAAACCGGCGCCCGTCCGTTGCCGTCAGATTTCCGGTGTAATACCACCACTCGGTTTGAAATTCCGGGTGGCTGAAATGATCGCGCGGAAATTCGTAACGATACCCGGGCAACGCGGTGCGGTATTGCGCAGCGGCAGGCACCAGGGCGAGGAAGAGTAGCGTCAAAAATCGCGCACTACTCTTCATGCACAACCTCAAGTGGATTCAGCCGCACCGCCAGCCGCGCCGGATACAGGCCAGCCAGAACCGTGGCGATGTAAACGACGGTGAGCGCGCCCAGCAGCACCGAAGCCGGCCAGTGAAATCGGATGGTCCAGCCAAAAGATTGTTTGTTGATGACGAACACCAGGATCAGCGAAAGAAGATAACCCAGGACGAATCCAGCGGCATTCGCAAAGAGGCCCAGCAAACCCGCTTCCACCAGAATAAGCTTCCGTAACTGGCCTGACGATGCGCCCAGAAAACGCAGCAGACCGAATTCGCGCCGCCTGTCGATCACCAGCGCAATCAACGCGCCTGCGATTCCCATCACCGCCACAAGAATTGCCACCGCTTCCAGCGCGTACGTGATCGCAAACGTGCGATCAAAAATCCTCACTGCTTCGCCGCGCAAATCCTTGTCGGAAAATATCAGGATGTGATGACCGGCGGCAATCTCTTGAATTTGTGCGCGCTCGGCATCCACGTTTGTGCCCGGCTTCAGAAAAATTCCCAGATTCGACGGAGTAGGATCGGGTAGATAGCGAAGCATGACATCGCGATCCATGAGTATGTATCCGCGTTCGCTGGCGTAATCGAACGAAACGTCCACGATACGGAAATCGGCTTTCTTCTCTCCCAGCGCCAGTGTCAGCACGTCTCCCGTGTGCACGCGATGTTTGTACGTGAACGGCTCGCTGACGATGACATTTTGCTGGCCGCGCAGTTGCCGCAAAACTTGTTCCGGTGCGCGCCCGGAGACAAAATCGGAAGCTTGGTTGGCGCGAGCGGTGCGCAAATCCACGGAAGCAAGCGTTACGGGCATCCCGTCGTAGCTGATCTCGTACGCGCGCAAACGGTCAACGGACGCTACGCCGGGTAGAGCGGCGATTTTCTCCGTCAACTCCAGCGATAGCGTCGGATGCCTGTCTGCCGCGGGATTACCCGCCGGCCGAAGATACAAATCCGCCGGCAATTCGTCATTCATCCAGGCGACCACCGTCTGCCGAAAACTTCCAACCATGATCTCCACGGAAACCATCATGGCCACGGAAGTGGAGAGAGCCGCGACCAATACCGAAGTTCGCCGCAACGACGCGCCCAAACTGCGCGAAGCCAGCAGCGCTTCCACGCCAAACAATTTCCCCAATGCTTTCGATGTGGCGCGAGAAATGAAACTGACCAGAGCAGGCATCGCGAAAGACGCCGCTGCAATGAGCAAAATCGTGGCCACGTATCCAAACACCGGCTTGCCCGCTACCGCTGGCAGTCTTGCGGCGAGGGCCCCGAGTACCGCGAGCACCAAGGCGATCAACAGATCGCGCTCCTTGTGCACCTGCACCGTATATTCGCGCCGGCCGCGCGACATCGCATCCACCGGCGACACCTGCGTGGCCTCGCGCGTCGGTGCCAGCGCGGAAATCACGGAAACTCCGATGCCGATGAATAGCGCCAAAGCCACTGATCCGGCGGTGAGTTCAATCGGCCCGGGTCGGCTGCTCACATAGAGAGAATCGACGGTAAGAGCCATCAGCTTTACCGCGCCAGCTGCCATCAATCTTCCCAAGGGCAAACCGACAAGAGCGCCGGCCGCTCCCAGGCACGCAGCTTCTCCGAGAAACGCGAGCAAAATGTCCGCGCGGCTCGCGCCGAGAGCGCGGACCACGCCAATTTCCGGCCGCCGCCGCACTACTGAAACAGAAATCGTGTTGTAAATCAGGAACGCGCCGACCACCAGAGCGATATAACTAAGTAGCCGCAAATTCCAGCGAAACGCGGACAGCATCTTGCGATTTTCTTCTGTTCCGCTGCCCTGTGGCCGTATCTGCACGCCTTCCGGCAATCCCACTGCCAGCCTTTTCTGCCACTCGCCAATGTCCGCATTGTGCGGCAGTTTGATCAGGATGCGATCCAACGTGCCTGGTCGCCCTAGCACGCGCTGCGCGGCGGCAATATCCATTACAATCGCGTTTTCGTTACCGTTCGAATCCGGATAGACGCCGCGGACGGTGCAAACATATGCCCGGTCGTTTATCAGCAGCTCCAGAGTCTCGCCCGGTCTTTTCTGCAGGCTGACCCCGACCCAAATGCTCATCGGCTCGATGAGTTGCTGAAACGAAGGCATATTGGCAGCATTCCCTGACGCCGGGGAACTTTTCGCCGAGCCCTCAAAAATGTAACGGCTACCCTCGCCGACCAGGTCAATGCCGATCAGCGGCAAGGTTTGTTTCGACGCGGAAATTTCCGCGAAATCCTCCACTCGCGCAGTGACGCGAATCGGCTCCGGTTCCGTCGAAAGAGTGGCAAAAACATGTTCCGGCACGCCACCCGACGCAACAACTTCCAGGTCGTTGTCACCCGTCAAACTCTCCATCGAGGAATGAAACGAACCGGCGGCGGCGTTTCCAGCCAGTTCGATGGCCAGCACCACCGCTACGCCCAACGCTACTGCGAGTACCATCAGCCCAAGCCGCACCGGCTCGTGAAAAAGCGGGCGAACAATCAACCGGTAGAAGAGGCGCAAGCGAGCCATTTCAACGACGAACGACCTCCTCGATTTTTCCGTCCCTCATACGTACCAGCGTGTCGCAAACGCCGGCTGCCTCCAGGCTGTGCGTGGCCATAATTGTGGCGGTTTGTTGCTCGCGGGTAAGTCGCCGCAGGAGCTCGAGAATCACGCTGCCCGTCGCCGTGTCCAGATTCCCGGTCGGCTCATCGGCGAGCAAAATCTTCGGCGAATGGACCAGCGCGCGCGCGATGGCCACGCGCTGCATCTGGCCCCCGGAAAGCTGGTGCGGATAGCGATCACCCAGACCACCCAACTCCACCCAGTGCAATCGCTCTTCCGCCGCCTTCCGTGCATCGGGTTTTCCCGCAATAAGCAGCGGCAATTCCACATTTTCGAAAACGGTTAGCGTGTGCAACAGCTGGAACGACTGAAACACAAAGCCAACTTTTTCCCGCCTCAAATGCGTCTGCGTTTTGTCATCGAGCGTTGAAGTGATCTGCCCGTCAATCGTAACCGTACCGGAGGTAGGAAAATCCATCGCGCCTGCAAGGTTCAGCAATGTGGATTTGCCACAGCCGCTGCGCCCTACCAGCGCCAGAAACTCGCCTTCCCGTACTGCCAACGAGATATCGGACAGAGCAGGAATCTTCTCTCCGTCAGCGACGTAGTCCTTGCTGACGTGTTGCAAGGAAAGGATGGACATAGTGGGGTTGCGTCGTTCTGCGGCACCGTCTGGTGCAGAATAGTCCCTCGTGGCTGAGGTCAGACTCAAGTCTTCGCGGCGCTCAACGCCTTCTCAATCGCGCTGGTAATTTCCGGAGAATCCGGCGCGACCTTGGAATCAAACCGCGCGATCACTTTGCCATCCGGCCCAATCAAAAACTTGGTGAAGTTCCAGCCAATCTCCCCGCCAGTTTGCGGAAAAAGATTCTTGTCGGTCAGAAATTGATATAATGGCGTGATGTCGCTGCCCTTCACCGAGACTTTCGCCATCATGGGAAACGTCACGTGATACTTGGCCGAACAAAACGTCTTGATCTCCTCATTCGTGCCCGGTTCCTGCCCGCCAAAATTGTTGGCGGGAATTCCGACAATCACAAATCCCCGCTCCTTGTATTTTTCGTAGATCGATTCGAGCGCGGTGTATTGCGGCGTGAAGCCGCAACGGCTCGCCACGTTCACCAGCAGAACCACTTTTCCCTTATAGGCGGACAACGGAGCAGACTGCCCATCAATGGAATTCAGCGTAAAGTCGTACACAGTTTTTTCAGCGGCCATTAGCGATGTCCCCACAAGTGCCAGCAGCACCAGAATTTTTTTCATTGCAACCTTCCTTTGCTCTCGTTTGATAAAGCCACGGGTGGACGTCTCGGCGGCGGCCACCGGCAGAACAGTGCCGGCGACGCTCAGCACATCCAGTATATAAGGATGACACAGCGCCACGCGCCGTTATGCCGGTATTTCCAACGGTTCAATTGTCCACCCATAATTTGCGTCCCCGGAAAGCTCTGTTATAGACTTCGCCCATAAAGCTCGTCCGCGCCCGCGTTTCCTGGGCACCCGGAGGCACGATTGCTCTTTGCATCGTCTGTGGCAGTCACCCACCGTACTCTTGCTCCCATCGACCTGATTATCATCGCCATCTACTTCGTGCTCATCTTCGGCATCGGCTTTTATTTTTCGATGAAGGAACGCACCTCCGAGGATTATTTCCTGGCCAGCCGCAATATCGGCTGGTTCGCCATAGGCGCCTCGCTTTTCGTTTCGAACATCTCTACCGAACATTTCATCGGGCTTGCGGGTTCTGGCGCAACCGTAGGACTTGCCCCAGGCCATTACGAGTGGCTCGCAGCCCTCATCCTGCTGCTGCTGGGCTGGGTTTTCGTGCCGTTTTATCTGCGGTCGAATGTGTTTACCATGCCGGAATTTCTGGAGCGGCGGTTTAATCGCAGCTGCGCCACGTACCTCGCCAGCATTTCGGTGATCGCCTATATCTTCACCAAAATCTCCGTGCACTTGTATGCCGCAGCGATCGTGCTGGAGCGTGTTGTGGGCTGGAGCCCGATGACTGCCGCGATCATCCTGGTGGTGGCCACTGGCATTTACACTGTCGCAGGCGGATTGGCCGCGGTCATCTATACCGACCTGGTGCAAACGCTTATCTTGCTCGCGGGCGCGATCGCCCTGACCATGATCGGCCTGGATAAAGTTGGCGGCTTCGCAGGATTGCGCGCCGCTGTTCCCGCGGACTATTTCCACATGATCAAACCGGCCAGCGATCCCGATTATCCCTGGACCGGCATCTTCTTCGGCGCGCCGATTCTAGGGATCTGGTATTGGTGCACCGACCAGGTCATTGTCCAGCGCGTTCTCTCCGCCAAGGACGAAGGCCACGCCAAGGCCGGCACCATTTTTGCCGGCTTCCTAAAAGTTCTTCCCGTTTTTCTTCTGGTGATTCCGGGACTGATCGCTTACGCGCTGTATCCCCAGATGTTCACGACGGTGAACGGCCACGTCACCAACGGCGATATCGCCTATCCGATGATGGTCGTAAATCTTCTTCCAGCCGGACTCGTGGGCCTGATGATTGCAGCGCTGCTTGCCGCGTTGATGGGTGCAATGAGTTCGGTATTCAACTCCGCGTCGACGATGGTCACTCTCGACTTCTATAAGAAATTCCGCCCCGGTGCCAGCGAATCGCAGTTGGTCACCTTCGGCCGCATCGCCACGGGAATCATGGTGGTGCTTGGTCTTCTTTGGGTTCCGTTCATTCATCTGCTGAGCGCCCAATTGTGGATCTACCTGCAAAGTGTGCAGGCCTACATCAGTCCGCCCATCGCGGCGTGCTTTATTTTCGGAATCTTGTGGCCTCGCTTGAATGGTCAAGGCGCCATCACTTCGCTGCTCTGCGGTTTCGTTCTTGGCGCCACACGTTTCATCTACGAGGTTCTGGACAAGGGCAATCACTACCAATCGCCCGCAATTCGTTGGCTGGTGGACATGAACTTCCTTCATTACGCCATCGTGATGTTCGTTGTGTGCACTGCGGTGCTCATTGGGGTGAGCTATATGTTCCCGGCGCCGCCGCGTAAACAGCTCGCGGGACTCACCTTTGCCACCGTCGACGACAAACTGGAAACCGTGAACGCCAACGCGCCGCACCTCGCCAGGGAAACGCCGCGAGAGCGCACTTTGAACCTGATCTTCACTGCGATTCTTTTGGTCACCGTCATCAGCTTATGGATTCATTTCCGCTAAGCCATGGTTTCCGCGCCCATACTTTGGAACGACCAGCAGACTGCGCTTCTCAGCCTGCGCCCAAACGTTACGCAGCAAGAAGCGTTCCAGGCATTTCGCGGGAGCGGCATAGGCGCCCTCTATTTGCGAACCTTCCGCGGATCTCTCCAGCGCCTCGCGGCCGCTTACGTTCCCTTCCGGTTGTATCGCGTGGAATACGATCTGGGCCGTACCCATAATTCCCGCACTTTTGGACTCGATCAGGTGAACGGGTCTCTGGACATATTTGAATTTGCGTCGATTCCAGGGAATGACCGATTGGTTGTTCTGGAATCGCGGAACGTTCTACCGGCCCGGATAAGCAGTGAACGAGCGGACGCGGCTGTGCGCGAAAAGTCGTTGCGTACTATTTTTCAAAAAGGTTTTTTCCAGGTAAGAAATCTCAATCTGCGCATCGAACCGTTAGCGGAGAACTTTTGCATGCCCTACTGGCTGGGCTTCTACGGTACCGATGGGACACTTCGTTGTCGCGTCATGGACGCCGTCCGCCGCCGCATGGAAGGCTCAAAAGCCGCCGCCCTCTTCGAATCCTGGCTAACCTCCGAGTAGGGGCGCGTTTTCTCGCAGCAACAAATCGCTCACTGCTCAAACACCAAATACCCAAACGCCGCCGGTACATGAAAATTCGGCTTCTCCGTTTTTGTCGGGCTCCACGCGGAATAAAAACGCGGCTCCTGTTCCCCCTCCACACGGAAAAAATTCACTCGCCACGGATGCAATGCATCAAACTTGTCCGTCAGACCCTTTATCGGCACGGCCAATTCCGCCGTCCACACTTTCTTTTCCGCGTTGATGGACGCGCGCCGCTTCAATCCACTCTTTAGTTCGTTGTTTTTTCCATGCAAGATATGCAAATCAATCCACATTCCGTTCGGGGCCACTTCCAGCTCCTGATATTCGAACGGGTCGCCGGACTCCGGCTGCAAAAATGCTTCCGCAACGTCTTTCTCCCAAAGCTGGTAGCGCCATCCATCGCTCCGTGAGTCCGAATAAACAGTGATGGTCCGGTAGCGCGCCTCAAATCGGATAAAGAGCGTTTCTGGCGTCCACAGCAGCCGCACCTCGGTGGCTCGCTGGCCGTCTTTGTTTTCACCGCGCCAGTCCCAATCAAATTGCACCGGCTGCGCGGCACGCCAATCCTCTGTGGAAGGAAATCCCTCGGCACCGACTGCATGCTCCAGGCAATGCGCACGAATCGTCGGGAGGGAATCAGGATTCGTAGCGCTTTGGCCATTCATCGTCCAGATAGTGTAGTGCACCGCGGCGAATATGAAAAAGAGCAGCGCTCTTCGTTCAACTGGGGCGATTTTCATCTCATAACCTTTCGACGGAGTGCGGCGGCTTGGCGCCGCTTTTGCCGTGTTTCCAAGCCTCAATTACGGGTGTTCGCGATGAAAGCGTCTCATCCCTTCCTACTCGGAAGCAATGTCCCACCACTTCTTCTTCCGGGAACGTGCGTTGCCCGGCATCATGGCCAGCAAACCGATTGCGCACTCTCTCTCTACACGTTCGGCCCGCCGCTCCAACCGCGTGCTACTCTCCGGAAAGGCCGAGAACGATGCCAATTCCGGGGAGGACCAGTCGCGTGGAAACCCGCAGCAAAGTCCGCGTTCGTACCGTGGAAGTAAGCACGCAAGTGAAGCGCCACACACCTGAGGAATTTCAATTTATCCAGTTCCGCGTCGAAGACCACACCGCCCGCCTGACGCTGAATCGTCCAGAGCACAATTTGCTCAACGAAACCATGCTGCGCGAAATGTCCGACGCTATCACGATTGCCGGCGGAAACGACCAGATCCGGCTGATCGTGGTGGATTCCGCCTGCCGCGTCTTCAGCGGCGGCGTGGATGTCGGCGAATACACTTCCGAGCGCGTTTTTCAAATGATTGACGCTTTTCATGCCGTTTTCGCCGGCATCCTGGAAACTTCGAAACCCGTTCTTTGCGTGGTCAACGGTCCAGCCATCGGCGGAGGAGCGGAGCTTGCTGCCTTTGGCGATCTGGTCATCGCCACTCCCAAAGCGCGTTTTGCCCAACCGGAAATTACCATTGGCGTTTTTCCGCCGCTGGCCTCCACCATTCTGCCTTTCCTCGTGGGGCCGAAGGTTGCCCTGGAGTTGGTCCTGCTCGGTGAGCCGGTCACCGCGGAGCGCGCTCTCGAACTCGGCCTGGTCAACCGCCTCGTGCCGGAAGCTCAGCTTGAGGCTACCGTGAAAGAACTTATCGCGCGCATCAGCAGCCACTCGGGTCCCGTGCTCACCATGGCGAAAAAAGCAATTCTTGGTGGCATGGGTCTGTCGTTGCGCGATGGCCTGAAAAACTCCATGGACATTTTCCTGAACGAGCTCTATCGCCTGGAAGATTCCCAGGAGGGTGTGCGCGCTCTGGTGGAGAAGCGCAAGCCAAACTGGAAGAATCGCTGATTTTTCCAGGAGCATTTCAGAACGCTCATTGACACTCTTTCCCGCCGTCCGTACACTGAATTCTCAATCAGCAGGCTAGGGAAGTGGGGAAGTGCCGTGCAAATCGGCCGCGGTCGCGCCACTGTGATCGGCATTCCTGCCGTCAGCCAGGCTACCCTCTCAAGCTGTAGCGGTTGGGTGTTCTTCGCGAGAAGGAACGCCGCCCGTGTGGCCCCGGTTCTCGCGGGGCTTTTTTTGTGGGTGGACCTTTCTCGAGGGCCTCTCGTCAGGGGAGTGTAGTGTCTCGTAATTGCTCAAATTTCGCGCACCGCCTCACGTCCGTCCTCGGAGCGTGTCTGCTCGTTGCGACGAACGTGACCGGAAAGACCGCGGAGCAGGCCTCCTCGTCATCAATCGCCCCTGCCACTCACGAAGTCGTGGATGGAGCTGGCCGCACCATCCGCATACCTATTTCTCCCGCGAGAATCATTTCCCTCGCTCCCAGCCTCACGGAAACCGTCTACGCGCTTGGCCTGCAGGATCACCTGGTGGGGGATACCGATTATTGCGACTACCCGCCCGATGCACAAAAGAAACAGAAAGTCGGCGGCGCGATCAATCCCAGCCTGGAAGCGATTGCTGCTCTTCGCCCGGACCTGGTTTTGGTCACCAAAGACTTCAACCGGCTGGAAACGGTCCACGCGTTGGAGACACTGGGAATTCCTTCCTACGCAGTCGATCCTCATACCGTTGCGGATATCTTGTCCTCAACGGAAAAATTGGCGGACGTTCTAGGAGCGCCAGAGGCCGGCAAGGCGCTCGAAAGCGAATTGCGCCAGCGCCTCTCGGCATTGCAGACAAGGCTTGAGGGCATTCCGCCCCGCCGCGTTCTCTTTATTGTTTGGACGGAACCCCTCATTTCTATTGGCAAGCAGACCTTCATCGCCGATGCCCTTCGCGAGGCCGGTGCCGTCTCGATCGTCGACTCTCAACAGAATTGGCCGCAGATGAGCATGGAAGAAGTCGTTCACTTGCAGCCGGACTATTTAGTGTTTGCCGCGGCCCACTTCGCCGGTGGAGAACATGATTTCGACGTGTTGGCCACTCAACCCGGATGGGACATCCTGCAGGCAGTTCAAAATAGGCGCTACGCCGTCATTAGCGACGCCGTGAATCGCCCAGCCCCGCGTATCGTTTCCGCAATCGCATAGCTAGCGCGTCAGTTACATCCGGAAGCCTTTCAGGCAACGCCACCACCACAAAAAGACGCTCCTGCTCCGAAATCCCCTGCTACCGTTCACGCGGATTCTTCCTATCCGTTTGTCCCCATCACGCCATCGTCAGCAGCGCAGGAGCCGTTATGCGCCCGCTGACGCTCGGCCGTCTCCTTCTTCGCTGCGGCGTTCTCGCCGTCATATTGTTCATAGTTGTCGTCATCGCCCTGAAATTGGGGGCCGTGCAGGTGTCGCTCTACGGTTTGGGGCGCGACCTTATTCACGTTCTGCTCGGCCGCAGCAACGCCATTTCCACCGAGTATGGAATGGTAGTCATCAACATTCGTTTGCCGCGTATTCTGCTTAGCATTTTCGTGGGCGCTGCGCTTGCCGTCGCTGGAACAAGCTTTCAAGCGCTACTGCGCAATCCACTTGCGGATCCCTATGTTCTCGGTGTTTCTTCAGGCGCGTCGGTTGGTGCAATCCTGGCTCTGATTGTGGAGAATCACCTTTCTCTTCCCCCCGAGTATGCCGGGCTGATTACGCCGGTGGGCGCCTTCCTCGGTGCAGCAATCACCATCGCGGCGGTTTACCTTTTGGGACGCCGCGACGGTCAGATTGACGGCAGCACGCTGCTGCTGGGGGGCATCATCACCGCTTCGTTTCTTTCCGCGATCATCAATTTCCTGATGTCCACGCTGGCGGGAGGGAATCTCCGAGGCGCTTCCTACTGGATGATGGGCAATCTGTCCACACCCCAAAGCAAAAGCCTCATGTATTTGCTTGGAATTGGATTTGTGATTGCCGCTGGGGCAATCTACACCACCGCCTCGGATCTGAACCTGCTCCTCGCCGGCGAAAAAGAAGCCATGCACCTGGGCGTGGACGTGCGCCGCGTGCGCATCGTCGTGTATCTCGCGGCGTCGATTCTTACGGGGCTTGCCGTTTCCGTAAGCGGCACCATCGGATATGTGGGCCTTCTTGTCCCGCATGTGATGCGCCTTATCTTTGGCTCGGATCATCGCATGCTGCTTCCCTCCGCAGCTCTAGGTGGTGCTATCGCACTGGTCATTGCCGATACGATTGCTCGCACCGTCGTGGCTCCTTCCGAACTCCCGGTCGGAGCGGTGACCGCGATCGTCGGCGCGCCGCTCTTTATTTATCTGTTGCGCCGGAGGCTCGCATGAGCACGAGCGCGCGCAGCCCGCTGCCCACTCCGGATCGTCCAAATGCTAATCCAGACGTGCGTCTCAGCGTTGAGCAAGTAAGCTACGCATACTCTCCAAACCCCTCCCAGGCCCCGGTTTTCACTCTTGAGGCGCTCAGTTTCCAGGCCAAACCCAGCGAGATCGTTGCTGTGCTCGGGCCAAACGCCAGTGGCAAATCCACTCTTCTCAAGCTCATCTCTGGCGAACTACAACCGCTCTCCGGCCGCATTTTTCTCAACAATTTCGTCATCCATTCGCTGCCCACAAAAACGCGCGCGCAGCGTATTGCGCTGGTCCAGCAGGAAAGCGCGCTCCTCTTTCCATCGCTCGTCTGGGAATTTGTACTTCAGGGGAGGCATCCCTATGGTCGCAGCCTGCGCTTCGAATCCGATGACGACATCACCATCGCGAAAAACGCCTTGGCGCAGGTTGGCGCGTCTCACTTGAGTGATCGCCGCATGGACAAGATTTCCGGTGGAGAGAAACAGCGCGTCATCCTGGCGCGCGCGTTGTCCCAACAGCCGCTGCTACTGCTGCTCGATGAGCCAACGCTTCACCTAGATATCGGCGCGCAAGTGGATTTGCTCGAGACGCTGCGCCGTTTAGCGGCGGAGAATCGCTATTCCGTCGTGGTTGTCACGCATGAACTCAACCTGGCGGGAGAATACGCCGATCAAGTGGTGCTGATGCAAAAAGGAAAATGTCTTCGAGTAGGTACGCCCGCGGCTGTTTACCAGCGCGAGCTTCTGGAGCAAGTTTTCCAGGCGCCGCTCAGCGTGGCTATTGCCCCTTCGGGCAGGCCTCGCGTCACGCTTTTTTCGAACACCTAGCCGTTACCTTGTTCACCTGAACCCGGACGTCGCGAGCGTCCGACATTGCAACCAACAGTGGGCGCCGCGCCCCTCACAATCACCGCAGACCTCGTGCTCGGGAAGACGGTGCAAAGCCGTCGCCGCCGCGCGACTGTAAGGCGGATGTATAGCTCGCTTGCCACTGTGGCTTCACTCGCCGCGGGAAGGCCGCGAGCGGAAAAGGTTCCTCCGAATCGGAGCCCTTTGCCGC
>Ga0210383_10001167_pt1 | contig 24222 bp, 20 predicted proteins | sample IncBWC14OmetaG_FD_160072 | JGI IMG/M metagenome (GOLD analysis project Ga0210383, IMG submission 160072) | Forest soil microbial communities from Barre Woods Harvard Forest LTER site, Petersham, Massachusetts, United States - Inc-BW-C-14-O ... | reverse complement strand
GAAGGCAACACTGCGGGCCAGACCGATGTCGCCGTCCGGGACGGCCAGGTAATCGGCTTCGTCCGCTACGGCACCAGGACCGGGGAACCGGGCGGCTACGTGTTCGGGTTGTACGTGCATCCCGCGCGGGCCGGTCACGGCACCGGCCGATCGCTGCTGAGCCACGCGGAGCAGCGGCTGCGCGAGCAAGGTTCGGACACCGTCTCGCTGCACGTCTTCGAAGCCAACGAGCGCGCCCGGCGGCTCTACACGAAGGCCGGATACACGCCTGACGGCAGCACACGGGTCGAGCCGGAGTACGAGGCGACCGAGGTCCGGCTGGTAAAGGCCCTGTCATGAGACAACTGCCGTGATGCCTGCGCCGCCTCGCGTGAGCGCCAGCTACCAGGCGCTGCCCGGCCACCCGGCCGACGGGTACCCAGCGGTGTCCAAGGTGCTGCTGGCCCGGCTGACCGACGGCTTCCCGCCCGCCGCCGCGGTCCGGGTATGCACGACGGACAGTACCCCGTACTCGGCGGCCGGCGGCTGGGCCAGGCTGGCCGACGCGGACTTCCCGGAGCCGGTTCCGGCCGATGCCGACACGCTGTTCGACCTGGCCTCGCTGACCAAGGTCGTGGCCACGCTGCCGCTCGTGCTGCTGCTGCACCAGCAAGGCCGGTGGAGCATCGACGACCCGGTGGCCCGCTGGCTGCCCGGGGCGCCACGGTCGCCGGTCTCCATCAGCCAGTGCCTGCTGCACGTGGCCGGGCTGGTCCCGCACCGGCCCTACTACCAGACCTGCGCCGACCCGGCCGAGGTCAGGCGCGCGGTGATCGCCGAGCTGGCCGACGCCGTGCCGGGTCCGGTCAGCTACAGCGACCTGGGCTTCATGCTGCTCGGCTGGGCCGTGGAAGAATGCGCGGGCGAGCCGCTGGCCGACCTGGCCAGCCGTGAGGTATTCGGGCCGCTCGGCATGACCACGACCGGGTACCGGCCGCGGGCCCCGCGGCCGCGCATCGCGGCCACCGAGACCGACGGCGATCAGCGGCCCGGCATGGGCGTGGTCTGGGGCCAGGTACACGACGGCAACGCGTTCGCGCTCGGGGGGGTCAGCGGGCACGCCGGGTTGTTCGGGACGGCGGCAGATCTCGCCCGGTTCGCGAGCGCGCTGCTCACGCCGGACCGGCACCCGGTGCTCAGCGCCGGGACTCTCGCGCTGATGACCGCCCGGCGGGCGGGCGCGGGCACCGAGTCGCGCGTGCTGGGCTGGCGGCTGCAGCCCGACGCCTGGGGCCGTTGGCCGGAGGAGACCCTCTGGCATACCGGCTTCACCGGTACATCGCTGCTGATTGCCCCAGCGCTCGACGTCGCGGTGGTGCTGCTGAGCAACGCGGTCCACCCGGTCCGGCGGCTGGATCAGATCGGGGCGTTCCGGGCCCAGGTTCACCGGGCCATCCACGACGCTCTGGACCATCCGGAAATGGACTCCGAGGCATCCGGTTAACCACAGCACAGAGAGCTGGACCCAGGCGAGGTGGTCAGCTCCGGGAACCCAGGGATCGCGGTTGACGGTTTCACGTCCAGCAGAGCGGCAGCCTGATCCGGACCTCGGCCGATCGCCCGGTGGCGACCACATCGATCCAGGCGGTGCCGCTGTCCAGCGGGGGCACGATCTCAAGCCACAGGATGACCTCGCCGCTGTTCGGTGACGGGCCCGTGCCATTGGTGCGCGTGGCGTGCCAGCGGCCGCTGCTGTCGCGTACCCACAGCGCCGGCAGCGGCCGGACTACCCTGCCGTACGTCCAGTCGTCCTCCGGCGTGACGCCGCTGACCAGTGTGTGCACGATGGTTTGCGTAGTGCTGTTGTGCAGGCCGACGATCGTAGAGTGGTGCAGGCCGAGGATCGTGATGTGGGTTCCGTCCAGCTCGGGCAGCTCGGCCACGGTCGCGGCCGCGATGCCGGGCGCGGGCCCGGCCTCCGGCAGGCCGCGGGGGCGGGTCAGCATGCTGTGCCACCGTTCGGGAAGGTCGGCGGGCGGCGCGGTGATGCCGTGGCCGGGGATACCGATCCTGGTGCACAGTCCGGCGAGCTGGCCGGGGACGGGGCTGGCCGGGGGCAGCGCGCCTGACGCGTGCAGCGCGGCGACGATGTCCCCGGGACCGTCGGCGATAAACGCGCGCAGGTCGGCCGCGCCGGCGGGCGGATGCTCGAGGTCGTCCTGCGGGAAGGCCGCCCCGCTGCAGAGGATCCGGGCGGCGATGACGTCGAGCAGGAGCTCGCCGGGACTATGTGCGTTCCGGGTCACGGTGACGTCCGGCGCCGGGATCTGCGGGTCCAGGTCGATGCGGGTGGCGGGTTCGCCGGGGGCCGCGATCAGGTCAAGCCAGCGGATTTGGGGCGGCGGGTCCGGGCGCAGCACGAGCTCGACCGCTGTATGCCCGCCGCGGAACCCGAGCTGGTAGCTGGCACCGTGGTCATCTACGGCGGTAAGCGGGCGGAACGGCCAGCCGGCCATGGTGAACCGCGCGCCGTCTGCAGACTGCAGGTAAGCCACCAGGAGCAACTCGCGGCGGACGTCGTCGTCCCGGATCGGGATCACCTGGCCGACCGGCACTACCCGCCATGATGCCCGGTGCGGCGTCGGCCGGGTGCGTCCCGTGCTCAGGCCGGAGACTGGGAGCGCCACGGTGCCGACCCGGCCAGCAGGGCTGTGCATCAGCCGGGCCAGCCGCTTCCGATCGTCTGGCGGCAGCCCGCGCTGACCCGGGCCGGCCTGGTTTTCCTGGCCGGGCCGGCGGACAGCGACGGCAAGCTCGAGGCCGGCCCGGATCTGAGCGGCGGTGCCGGCGTCGACAGCGCCCACGGCCACCAGCGCCTGCGCCACCAGTGCGAGCCTGGCGGTATTCCGCCGGCCAGGAATCCGGGCCGCGGGCAACGTCCTCGCGCGCCGCAGTTCGGCCTCTGCCAGCTGCCGCAGGTAGGCTTCCGCGCGCTCGCCGTCCATGTACTCAGTGTCCCCCCGGAAGCACGCAGCAGCTCCCTGGTCGCTGGCCTTCAACGCCGGATCACCCCGGGACTCCGCCGGATCCGCCGGGAGCGTAGTGCTATGGACTATTGCGTATGCGACACCCCTGAGTCGTCGGCGGGACGCTGGCCGTCGCGGTGTCCGGCGCCCTGATCGCGCACCGGGCGTCGTTCCTGCCTGGCATGCGGACCAGCCTGTTGATCGCCGTCGTGGTGCTGGCCGTGGCCGCGGCGACGGCGGTCACCCTGTCGCGCCCGGCGCGGGAAAACGAGTTGACCGTTTTGGGCCGGTAAGTCAGCGTTAATACAGGCCTGCGACGTAACACCATCACGGCGGGTGCGCGGTGCGGCGCTGGCCCCGCAGACACCCGCCGTCCAGAGCGGGGGTGCCGCACCCTGTCAGCGGCACCCCCGCTCGCAGCATGCCGACCGTCGTCGGCGGGCACGCGGGGATGCGATACGGTGCCGACTCATGGAAGTGAACCTCTGCGTCCTTTTGTGGGCCCACGAAGGACGCGACGCCGAGCTCAGCGCCTACGAAGACCAGGTGCTGAGCCTGCTCGCCGAGCATGACGGGCACGTGATCCAGCGGGCCAAGACCGTGGCCGGGAACGGCACTAGCGACGAGCCCACCGAGGTTCAGCTGCTGCGGTTCGCCTCCGACGCCGCGCTGGACGGCTACATGCAGGACGCCCGCCGCCAAGCCCTGGCCGGGCAGCGTGACGCAGCCATCGCCATGACCGAGGTCATGCGCATCCAGCTGGTCTAGCCGACCCCGGCTTTTGGCCGCTGCCAGGCTAGGGTGCGGGCATGGAGACCGCCTTCTCGGCCCGGCTGCGCGACCGGTGCGATCGCGTGTGGGCCGGACTGCACGCGCATCCGTTCCTGGGTGAGCTGGCCCGGGGTACGTTGCCGCTCGACCGGTTCCGCTTCTTCATCGAGCAGGACCTGCTGTACCTGCCCGCCTTCGCCAGGTGCATGGCCATGGGCGCGGCGAAGTCGGCCAGCGACGAGGATCTGGAGTTCTTCACCAGGCAGTTGGACGGGGTCATCCGGCTGGAGATCCCGAGTAACCGGAGGCTGCTGGACCAGGTGATCGGCCTGGGCGCCGAGGACCGGGGCGGCGCGCGGGGAATGGCTCCGGCCAACGTGGCCTACACCAGCTTCCTGCTGGCCACCGCGGCGGCCGGCGGCCCGCTGGAGATCACCGCGGCCATCCTCCCGTGCTCCTGGAGCTACATCGAAATCGCGGCGGGGCTGAAGGACGAGATCGCCGAGCATCCCGTGTACTCGGACTGGGTGGCGTTCTACCTTCAGGACGAGGAGGCGGATCTCGTCCTGAACATGCGCGAGACGTTCGACGATATGACCCGGGACGGGGCCATCAGCGACGCGAAGCGCGAGCAGCTGGCCGAGATCTTCATGATGAGCTCACGGCTCGAGGGCAGGTTCTGGGAGATGGCCTACACCCTGGATCAGTGGCCCGACCTCGGCTAGCCGCGTCAGTCCGCCGACGGCTCGGGGACGAGGACCTCGATCCAATCGCGGATAACCCACTTCCGGACTATTCCGTTTAGGACGAACGGGTCGCCGCGCACGAACTCCTCGGCCGCCTCATGGGTGGTGAAGATGGCCATCGCGCCGTCTTCCTGCGCGTTGGCGAACGGTCCGATCATGAGCAGCTCACCGCGCCGGACGAACTCCTGCCACCGCTCCTGGTGCGCGGACATGTGGGCGGGGACCTGGGACATTATGTCGGGGGTCATCTCGTACAGCGCCACGGCCTTCATGCCGGTCCTCCCACAGTGGCGGCGAAGAGGCCGAGGATGTGCGCCCAGCCCTCGCGGTACGCACCGCCCAGGTAGCCGCCCTCCAGTGCGCAGTCCCGGGCCAGTTCCTCGTCGGTCAGCTGCTCCCAGCCCCGGTGCTCGACCGCGACCCGGGTCAGCGCCGGGCCGAGGGCGGCGAAGGTCAGCTCGACCTCCGTCACCGCGGCGGCCAGATTCCAGGTTATGACGAACCGGGCGGGCGGCTCCCAGACGAGCACCTCGCCCCAGTCGAGCTCGGTGCCGTCCCGCCAGGTCTCGAAGACCCGCCCGCCCGCGCGCCGCTCGAACGTCACGTCCCGGACCCGGTCCTTCCCAGCCGAGAACGGCGTGACCGGCCACCAGATGCCTATGGTGTCCACGAACGTGTCGAACGTGTTCCGCTGGTCGCTGCGGACCAGCACCGACTGGCGGACCGGCGGCCGGCGCAGCGCCGTCACCGTCCCCGGTACCTGGCCCTCGCCGTCTTGCGCCATGCCCGTACCCTCTCGATCTGACCTGCCGTACTTATCGTCGCAGGCCGCGTAGCTGCTCCGCATGTGCGGGCAGGTGAACCTCGCCCAAGCCGGCCAGCAGAGCCCGAAGCGGGCGGGGCTCGTCCACTAGGATCTGGTCCTTGGAGATGATCAGTACCGGCAAGCTGACCTCCAGTTCCCGCTCGGTCAGACCCGCCGTGATGTCGCACAGCAACTCGCCGGACCTGCGGACGAGGCTGGTCATGTCACCCGCGCCGCGGGCCTCGCCCATCACCCGTTGCAGGTTCCATTCGTCCAGGCTGGGGCGGTTGTCGTAGACAGCTCGCTGACCAGCGGCGATAGCGAGCGCGGCGGCAGCGCCGCTCATCTCGCCGAGCGCAACATGAGCGAGTATCCGGTCGGCGTCCCACTCCCCCGCCGGCGGCGGGCCGAAGCCGCCCGCCGCGGCGACGGCCAGGAAGTCGTCGTGGGCCTTGCGCAATCTGGTGACGTCCATGCTGAGCCTCCGCGTGGGCATGGCAGCCGCTATCCCGCGGCCGGGGTGCGGTCGGCGGCGCCGGCCGCCCGGTCGGCTTCGACCAGGTCGCGGGCGACCTCCAGGGACGAGGCCCACATCTGGTCGAGAAACTCGCGCAGCCCCGCCAGCCCCTCGGGGCGGGCCCGGTACAGGCGGCGGGTCGCCACCTTCCGTTCGGTTAGCAGACCTGCGTTCTTGAGCACGGTCAGGTGCTGGCTGACGGCGGTCCTGGTCACCTCGAAGCAGCCGGCTATCTCGCCCGCGGCGAGCTCGGTGTGGGCGACGAGCCGCAGGATGGCGCGGCGGCGAGGCTCGGCGAGCGCGCGGAGCGCATCGTCCATGTCGTGTTCCCGGCTGTCCATGTGCACCCGTCCGCTAACGTTCGTCGCTGCTAACGTTAGCGACTGCTTACTTTTTACGTCAAGCGGTGGACAGCTACGGGATCAGCCCGAACACGGTCGCCGGGGAACCGGAGCCGGCCCGGATCCTGAGTCCCCCGATGATGATCCAGCCTCCCGTCGGCGGCATCTGGTTCAGCCCGCACAGGTTTTCCAGATGCAGGCGATGGTCTCGAAGGAGCAACTGGTTGGCCGCGAAAGAGGCGTCGGCGCCTGGGTCGATCCCCATCGTGTCGATCCCGAGGACGCCGATGGAGCGCTGCTCGATCAGCCAGCGCGCCGCCTCGGCACCGAAGCCCGGATAGTGCGGCTGACCGGCGGAGTCCGCGTTCAGGTAGGCGGCCGGGTCGTCCCACCGGTCCTCGAAGCCGGTCCACATGATGACGGCGCTGCCGGGCGGGATCGGGCCGAAGGCCGCCTCCCACTGCCTGATCTCCGGGACGCCGAGGGCAAAATCGGCGGCCCGGCCGGCCGCGGCCCGTACGTCAAGCACAACTGCCGGGTGGAAGAAGTCACCGGGATCTAGTTCGTCGGCGGACGGCTGGCCGACGTGGAAATGCGCGGGCGCGGCCCAGTGCGTCCCGGCCTGCTCGCCGAACGTGAGCGACTGCAGGTAGTAGCCGTCCTGCTCGATGACGGCGGCCGGACGGATCTCGACCGCCGGATCGCCAGGGAACACCGGCGTGCCAGCGTCGATGACGTGGCTGAGGAACACGACCCGGCTGAAACCGAACGGAGCAGCGCGCGTCTCGACGCCCGGTTGGACGGGAGCGTGACCCGCATCAGGACTCGTCTGATCCGCCAGGATTTCCCTCGTCGGGAGGCGCGGTCCGGCCCTGGCCGGCGCCGCGCTGGAATGCGGTCGACCCGCCGCGGCCAGTGGTGCCGGGCCGGCTCGGCGCGCCAGGTGGCGAACTCGGGACGGTGCGCTGAGCCTGGGTCGCGGCCGACGGCCGCCTGGGCAGTCCGCCTGCGGCCGGGCCGTCTCCCGCCGGACCGCCCGCTGCCGGACCGGCCGCTGCCGGACCGGGGGTGGTGGCCGGGCCGGAGGCCGTGGCGCGGCCGGCTGGGCCGGGGGCCTCGCGACCACCCCTGGACCAGCGCGACTCGACCTCGTCGAAGATGGGAAGCCCACGCGTTCTGGAATGGCTCTCCGCGTGTGGCACGACCACGCCGACGTCCCCGCTCGGCGCGTCGGGCCGTCCGGGGCCGGCGAGCCGGACGGTCGCAGCCGACGCGGCCTGGACGGTGGCCCGCGAGCCGCGGGCCGACCAGGCCGGATCGGGGCGGGCCGCCGACGCGTCCGGCATATTCACCCGCGCTGGCGCGAAGGCCGCTGAGTTGGCCGCGGCGGCCCGCTGCTCCGCGAAGGGGCCGGGATCAGCGGCGGCACCCTGGTGAGTGAGAATTTCATCCGGGAGCCAGACGAGCGCGATAAGACCACCAAGCTCGGCCTGGTTCAGCCGGACCCTGATCCCGTGCCGCGCGGCCAGCCGGGAGACCACCAGCAAACCCATCCACTTGGGGACATCGATATCCGCCGCCGGAGGATTATCCAACTGCTGGTTCGCGTAGGCCATCTCATTGGCGGCCATCCCAATGCCTCGGTCAGTGATGTCGACCAAAGCACCACCGGTGGTCAGAATCTGGGCCTTGATATGGACCGGCATTTCTGCCGCCGAGAACGATGTCGCGTTCTCTATCAACTCGACGAGCAGATGCACCAGATCGTTGACCGCAGGGCCGCGTACCGCGACGTCCGCCTGGATATCAGACGAGACACGCTCGTAGTCTTCGACCTCCGCCAGCGCCGCCCTGACCAGTTGTACCAGCGTCACCGGCTGGTTCCACTGAGGAGATTGCTGATGACCGGCCAGGATGAGCAGGTTCTGCGAGTTGCGGTAGATCCGGACGGCGATCCGATTCAGCTTGGACAGGCTGGTCAGACGACGCGCGTCCCGCTCCCCGTGCTCGAGATCCTCGATCAGGCGGAGTTGGCGGTCTACCAGGGACTGGCTGCGGTGCGAAAGGTTCACGAAGATGTTGAACCTGTCGCGGTCGCCGTCGCTGGCTGCCGACCGCGACGTTTCCCGGAACGTCTGGTCGTACGTCTGGTCGAAGGCGCGCGTCGCCTCGTCCTGCCGCGCAGACAGGCCCGCGGCAGTCGCCGGGATGGCAACGGCCGGGGGGACGGCCGCGGACGCGGGGGCGGTAGCCACACTCCTGGCGGGCTCAGGGGAGAACACGCTGGCCCCAGAGCTGCGAAGTGGCGCGGCGATCAGTCGGTCGGCGCCGTATGCCTGGCGGTCGGCGTGCCCGTGCGAGCTCTCGCCCCGGGTCCTGATCAGATCCACGGCCATCAGGGCGGCTACTACCAAGACCAAGAGCACAAAGAGGATTTCGCTTAGCATGCCACTCACATCTCGCCGGTGGCCGGAGGCACGTGCGTGACGCCACCCCTGACGTGATGCCAGTACGGCCGGATTCCGGGCGGATCGAGGCGCTCGGCCCTGCGGACCATCGGGAACCGACCCGGCGGCGTATTCAGCATGGCACCCTCCCTAGCGGCCTATTCTGGGCGCCGACGGTATAGTCGACGCCACTCTAACGGCTAACCAGGCGGCGCATGCCTGATATGGAGGGAAAATCCCATATAGTACGACGCTGGCCGTCGAAGCTTGCGACACACCAAGCTTAACCTGTCGCGCTGGAGTCATGCCCAGAATGTCCGTTTCCATCCCGTCCGGATGTTGTCGGTGGTTCTCGCAAGGCCGTCTGGTGCAGCGGAACCCGGATAAGGACATGATCGAATAGCAACGCCAGAATGACTGCGTGCCATCCCGCGTCCGCAGTTTGTGACCAAACTTTGCTCAGGATCAATGGTGCGCAGGCTGGCAGAACGCTACAGTCGCACAGTACGGCCAAGAGCGGCGCAGCATCGGTGATGCGCACCAACCAGGCGGAGGATCCGTTGGAGCAGGAAACGGCCGAGGGAGTCTTGGTCCACGCTGTAGACACGGTGGCGGCCACACAGGAGCGGACAAAACTCCGGCGCACCGTGGGGCGCATGGACACCGCGTTCCTCATGCTGGCCGCGATCATCGTGCTGGACACGCTCGGCGCGGTGTCGAGCTACGGGGCTCAGGCGTTCACCTGGCTCATCGTCATGGTGGTGTTCTTCCTGTTCCCCTACGGCCTGCTCACCGCCGAGCTTGGGACCGCATTTCCCGAGGAAGGCGGTCCCTACGTCTGGGTCAAGCTCGCCTTCGGCCGGGCAGCGGCGGCGGTAATCACCGTCATGTACTGGGTCGATAACCCCATCTGGCTGGCCGGAACGCTATCGATCACGGCGATGGCCACCTTCAGCACATTCTTCGTCAACCTCTCGCTGACTTGGGAGTACATCTTCGGCCTGCTGTTCGTCTGGGCTGGCATCGCGTCCGTGATCATGGCGCTGAAATTCGGCAAGTGGGTAGCGACCATCGGCGCGGTCGTCCGTGTGCTGCTGATGGCGTTCTTCACCCTCACCGTGTTCATCTACGCGGGCGAGCATGGCGTACACGGTTTCGGGGGCGGCGCGTTCAAGCCCACCTGGTTGGTCTTCCTGGCGGCAGCGCCCATCCTGATTTTCGACCTCGAGGGCTTTGAGCTGCCCAGTGCCGCGTCTGAGGAACTGAAAAACCCGCGCCGGGATGTCCCCTTTGCCATTCTGCGCTCGGGAATCGGCACCGTGCTGTTCTACGGCGTGCCCATCCTGGCCATCCTGCTCGTGCTCCCGGCCTCCAGGCTGTCCAACGTGGCGGGCTTCGTCGACGCGTTGCAGCAGGTCTTCGTGGTCTACGGGGGTCACCTGACCAGTTCGGGCTCGGTGCTCACCGGCGCCGGGAAGGTGCTGGCCGATATCGCGGCGGTCGGGGTGATCTTCGGCCTGCTTTCCTCGGGCGTGGTCTGGCTGATCGGATCCGACCGGGTCCAGGCGGTCGCCGGGTACGACGGCTCCGCGCCGAGGGCGCTCGGGTACTTCTCCAAGCGTCTCGGGACGCCGATCGGCGTGAACCTGCTCTCGGGCGTGGTGTCGACCGTCGTCCTGATCCTCGCGCTCCAACTGACCAGCGGCAACGTGGCCAAGTACTTCAGCGTCACGCTGGCGCTGGTCATCTCGATGGTGACCATCACCTACGTGCTGATCTTCCCGGCGGTGATCAGACTCAGGTACAAGTATCCCGATCTTCCGCGTCCCTACCGGATCCCGGGCGGAACCGTCGGGCTGTGGGTGGTCGGAATCTTGACCACGGCCTGGGCCGCGTTCACCACCATCGCGATCATCTACCCGGGCATCGGCACGGCCGATCCTGACGCCTCGCTGCCGAGCGGGTTCGCCGGGCAGCGCCTCGAGTACACGCTGTCACAGGTGATACCGCTCGCCGTGATGATCCTCATCGGCCTGGCCTTCTACGCGGCCGGTGCGCCGACCCGCAGGCAGGCCCGGACGACGGCGGCGGCCATGGCGGGCGGAGCGCCCCAAGCCGAAGCCGTGCCGGTGGCGGATCCGCCAGCCGAAGCCGTGCAGGCGGCGGACCCGCCGGCCGAAGCCGCGCCGACGGAAAGCCAGAAGGAGTAGCCGGCCGGCCAGGGGTCAGGCGTCCCAGACGACGGGCAACCGCTTGGCGGCCCGTACCGCCCAGCCTTGCACGATCGCTTCCCGGTCGGGATCTGGCCGCAGGTTAGGCAACCGGGTAAACATCTCCTCGAGCATGACCTGTTCGAGCTGACGGGCGACGAAATGCCCGAGGCAGAAATGCAGCCCGTAGCCGAAGGAAGCGTGGCTCTGCCTCGGACGGTCCAGGTCAAAGACGTCGGGGTCGGCATACCGGGTCTCGTCGCGGTTAGCCGAACCGAGGACCATGGCCACCTCGGTCCCGGCCGGAAAGGGAACATCCCCGACCGTCGCGTCGGCGGTGGTGAGCTTTTCGGTCATGCCGAAAGGGGCCAGCCATCTCAGGCCCTCTTCCACAGCCGCCGCGGACCAGGCCGACGGGTCGGCACGGAGCCGGGCGGCCTGATCGGGGCGAGTGAACAGCCCGTGCAGGGAGTTGGCAGCCCCGTGGGCGGGTTCCTGGAATCCGCCCACGATCATGACGCCGACGTCGCCGATGATCTCCTCCAGCCCGCGGACGGTTCCTTCCGGCATGCCGTCATGAAGCAGGTGGGACAGGGTGGAGCCGTCAGGATGCGCGGCGAGCTGGTCAAGGCGCGCCCGCAGGTAGGCGGCCACCTCCGCCTTGATGGCCCGGCCGTGCTCGGCGACTTCGCTACTGCGGCCGAAGTCGACGAGGTAGGCGGCGAATCCGTGGAACCAGCGGATCAGGACGTCATCGTGAACGTCGTTGAAGCCGAGCACATCGCCGACGGCGCGCAGGCTGACACGCTCGAGGATCTCGGTGCTCGCGTCGGCCGCGCCGCGGTCGCGGACGGCATCGACGTACCTGGCGGCGGTGGCGCGCAGTTGCTCGCGGTATCCATTGACCGCCCGGGGACGGAAACAGGCGTTCAGCGCGGTGCGATGGGCCAGGTGCTCCGCTCCGGTGAGACTCATCACGTTCGGGTTGCCGTAGACGGCGTGAAAGACATCTCTGGTGGGGCCGAAGAGCGCGTCGTTCCGGCCCGCCTTGTCGCACAGATCCCAGGTAGTGATCCAGACCCGCCCGGTTTCCGGGACGTAGGCGACCGGGCGATGGCGGCGCATCCAGGCGTAGGTGGGATACGGGTCGTCCTCCAGGATCTCCAGCGCGACGTCGTGGACGGCTATCACTGAGCGGCCAGGGCCGTGTATTCGCGCCGGTAGCTCCGGTCACGCGACGGCGGGCCCGGCGTATCCAGTTCCTCTGCGTAGCGCCGGCCCGCCCACACCGCGGCGGCGATAGTGGCGGGGGCCCAGGCGTCCCCCACGCAGGTCACCGACCGGACACCGTGTGCCGGCCACTCGGCCCGCCGCTGGTCCAGCGCCAGGAACAGGCCGTCGCGGGGCAACCGGGCGGTCACCAGCAGCACGACATCGGCGGGCACGCTGGTTTCCGCGCCGGTAAACACGCACGCTGTTCGCGCTTCGCCGGTACCGACGGACACCAGGACCCGGTTGGCGTCCACGACGATTCCCGCCTCGAGTACCCGCCGCTGGATATCGCCGATCTCCAGGGTGTGAGCCGTCCACGAGGACACTAGCGGGGCTGAGGTAACCAGCCGGACCTCATGCCCGAGCCGGGCGAGCAGCTCGCCCAAGACCCCGCCGAGGTAGTAGTGGTCATCGTCGAACACGAGTACCTTACGCGGCGCCGTACCGGGCCGGCTGAGCGGATGAGCGCCAGTCAGCAGGTCATCGGGGGTCAGAACGCTGGCCTGATCAGCGACCGGGATCGCGCTGGTATGCCAGCGTCCGACGCCGTCGTTCCGCCAGCGCGCGCCGGTTGCGACCAGGATGTCGGTAAATCCGGATCCGAGAGCGTCGTCCGGAGTGATCTCGCTGCCTAGGCCGATGTCTACGACATCGCGGTAGTGCCGCGTCAGCTGTCCGACCCGATACTCGGCGACGCGACGCCAGGTGGCCAGGCCGGGTAGGCCCGCCTCCCGAGTTACTCTCCCGCCGAGCTCACGGGTGGCCTCGGCCAGCATCACGGAATAGCCCCGCTGGCCAAGGGCGCGCGCGGCCTCCAAGCCGGCCGGCCCGGCCCCGACGATCAGGATGCTGGCCTCGGATTCCCTCGGCCTGATCCGCTCCGGATGCCAGCCCCGGCGCCATTCCTCGCCCATAGCGGGATTCTGCGTGCAGCGGATCGGAGACATGGTCATGTCACCGGAGATACAGATGTTGCAGCCGATGCATTCGCGAATGTCCTCGAGCTGCCCGGCCTCGATCTTGGCCGGCAGGAACGGATCGGCAATGGACGGCCGGGCCGCGCCGATCATGTCCAGGATGCCGGCGCGCACCTGCCGGACCATGGTGTCCGGCGAGGTGAAACGCCCCACCCCCACCACCGGCTTGGCTGACAGTTGCTTGAGACCGGCGATCAGCGGCTCACGCTCGGCCTCCGCCGCGAAGCGCGAGGTGGCCGAGTCCAGCTCCCAGGTGCCGAGGACCAGATCCCAGACATCGGGCAGATGATCCAGCAGCGAAATGACCTCCGCCGCCTCGGCCGGCGTGATTCCGGCGTCGCCGATTCCCTCGTCCACGGTCAGACGGCAGGCCACCGCCGCCCGGCCCGCGCATTCCTCGCGCGTGTCTTCCAGGACCTCGGCCAGCAGCCGCGCCCGATTGGCGACCGAACCCCCGTAGGAATCGGTGCGCTGGTTGTACCGGCGGGACAGGAAGTGATTCAGCATGCTTAGGTTGTGGCCGCTGTAGACGTAGATGACGTCGTACCCGGCGGCCAAGGCGCGACGGACGGCCAGGCGGTGCCAGCGGCGCAGGTCGGCGATGTCCGACGCGGACATCATGCGGGCTTGAACTGGGTCGTTGGTCCAGGTCACTACGGGCAGATGGGCCGGTCCCAGGGGAGGTTCCCGGCTCGACAGGTTCGGCGCGTTCATCCCGTTGTGCGCGAGCTCGATCCCGGCGAGGGCTCCGCCGGCGTGAATCGCGTCCGCGATCCTGGCCAGCGCGGGCAGGTCACCGTCGTCCCACAGCCGAAGCTCGATGTAGGGCGTAATGTCCGAGCTGGGGTGGATCTCCACCTGCTCGGTACAGACGACAGCCCAGCCGCCCTCGGCCTTGACGTTGCGCATGGCCGCCTGAGCGGTCGGATCCCGGTATCCCATGCCATTGCAGTGCGGCACCTGGAAGAACCGGTTCTTGGCGCGGACCGGCCCCAGCTGCACCGGCTCGAACAGGATGTCGTAACGGCTGTCGCGCGCGGTCTTACCGCCCGGGGGGATCGTATCGGTCACGCGTGCGCCTCGTCGGTCCGCTACCGGACCCGGCCTTCGGTCTCCCGCTTGAGGTGGAAGAACTGCGGCCGGAGCACTAGGCGCGCGATGAGCATCAGGATGACCCCGACGCCGACGATGCCGACCAGCGACCAGATCTGCGGCGCCGCGGCAGCCTGCAGCGACTTGACAAAGATCCAGGAGAGGAACCCGGCGGCGGCCAGCGGCAGCACCCCGAGGATCACCCCGTCCAGGACGTTGCTGAACACTCGGCGCCAGTAGTAGACAACGGCGGCGAGCGCGGTAAGGACATAGAAGGCCGCGTACAGCAGGGCGGTCACGGCGATCGCGTCGTCGAAGGCGTTGGCCAGCGAGGTGGACAGCAGGTAGGCCCAGGTTCCGCCGAGCAGGATCAGCCCGACCAGGATGCTCGCGGCGACCGGGGTGGAGAACCGGCGGTTGACGTTGCCGAGGAACGGCGGCAGCACCCGGTGGCTGGCCATCCCGTAGATGACCCGGGCGCCGAGCACGATACCGACGCCGGTGGTGGCGACCACCGACAGCGCGAGGCTAAGCGCCATGACCTTGGCCCATCCGCCACCGCCGAGCGCTTGGGCGACGTAGACCAAAGCAGTGTCGGAGTTGGCCTGCAGTTTGGCGGGCGACACCGCGCCCTGGAGGCCTACCTGCGTCAGGGTATAGACGACGGCCAGGAGGGCGACGGCCGCCATGGCCGCCTTGCCGGGGTTGACGCGCCGGTGCCTGACCTCCTCGTTGACGTAGACGGTGCCGTCCCATCCGGTGTATGCAAACAGCGCGACCAGGAATCCCGCGGTGAGGCTGCCCTTACCGCCGATCCCGCTGAGGCTGAACCAGCCCTTGGTAATGGGGAAGGTGCCGTGCCGGTGGCCGATGACCGCCACCAGACCGACGATGGCGAACCCGAGGAGGATCGTGTACTCGACCAGCGCCATGCTGACCTGGGTCCGGGCGGTGAGACGGATGCCGACGATCGCGATTACCAGCATGCCGACGATGACGGCGGTGTCGATGGCCAGGTTGGCCGGGATCGCGGTCGAGCTGGAGCCGAAGACGGAGAGCACCGACGGCCCGAGGACCACCGTGGTGCTGACCGTGCCGATGATGCCACCCATGATCATCAGCCAGCCCACGATGAAGCCGACGTACGGGTTGATCACGCGGCCGACCCACTCGAAGGCCGCGCCGCAGTTGGCGTTCCACAGGTTCAGGCGGCGGTAGCAGTTGGCGATCACGATCATCGGCAGGGCCATGATGATCAGCGCCGGACCGCTTGCGTACGCGGTCGACGCGGCGAGGCCGGCCAGGATCAGCCCGGCCGAGGCAGCCGGTGCGGCCGTGGACATCCCGATGACGGTGTCCTGGGCCACCCCGATCGCGTTGGGCTCGAGTCTGGCCTCGGGGACAGATCCGGCTCTAGCCAGACCAGCCGGGGACTCGACCGTCATCCGGGTCTCCTATTCTGCTGCCGACGCTTACGTGGTTACGGGCAGCGGAAATCTCGTTCAGCGCCCCAGAAGGCACAGGTGGACACGTGCGAGATAGTAGCGCCCGATTCGGGCAGATGGAGACAAGAGGCAGAAATACGCCAGCATACGGCCGTCGCGGAGAGTGACGACATCAGCCCTCCCCCATGTTCAACAGGCTCTGGTGGACGGTCTGCGTCAGCGGATTTCCGTACGGTAGGACTCGCTCGCAGCGCGCCGCCGTGTCGTGAAGCATCGCAAGCGCATCTCCTACCCGCCCCACCGCATAGTAGAGGTGAGCCAGGTTCACGAGGCGGATCAGGGTATCGGTGTGGTCAGGACCGAGGACCCGCTCCGAATCCGCACAACACCGTTCGGCGTACTGCATTGCGGCCGGCATCCGGCCTGCCTCCCGATAGGTGGCGGACAGGCTGGCGGCGGTCGCGATCGTATCCGGGTGGTCGCGTCCCAGTACCTTCTCGCGGTCGGATAGCACCCGCTTGTAGTGCGAGATAGCGTCCTTGATCTTGCCTTCGGCCAGGCAGGCCGCGGCCAGCCGCTCCCGGGTGGCCATGGTCAGCAGATCGCGCGGCCCCTGGAGACGTTCACGATCGGCCAGGCTGCGGGCCAGCAACCGACCCGCCGCCGCGTAGTCGCCCGCAGCCTGGTAGGCCGCGGCCAGCTCATCCCGGGCGCTGAGGGTCTGCGGGTGCCCGTCACCATGGGACTGCTCGTACTCACCGACCACGCGGAGCATGACGGTCACAGCGTCCGCGGGCTCGCCGTCCATGATCAGAGCCTGGGCCAGGCTGATCCGAGCGGCCCCGATGGCGGGATCTCCGGACGCCAGGTCACGGGTCCGGTCGGCCAGCACACGCTGGTACCACTGGACGCCCTCCTCCGCGTTCCCCGCGGCCAGGTACGCGGCGGCAAGCTGATCGGCCACCACCAGCGCGTCCGGATGGCCGGGGGGCAGCTTGGCGTCGCAGCGCGCGGCCAGGTCCTGCCAGAATTCGACGGCCGGCCCGGCCAGACGGGCGTCGGTCAGGCTCCGGCCCACCCGCAGCAACAGCGGATGGCACCCGTCGGTCCACAGGGAATCCGGGGCCGAGTCCTGCAGGCGGGCCGCGTTCGCCCGCAGGCCGGCCGCGGCCCACGGCGCCGTCTCCCTGGCCGGCCACGCCTCGAGCAGGGCGTCCGCGGCGGCTCGCGCGGCGGGCTCCTGGAACTCGGCCGGGGCGGCCAGCTTGATCGCGGTCTGCAGGGCCGAGCTCACCAGGACGGTCGGCGGCGTGACGTCCCGGCTGATGATGATCAGACCGGCCCGCTCCAAGGCCAGCAGCACGTCCCAGACCTGTCTCGGGTGGGCGGCAGCGGCAGCGGACGGAGTGGCCGCCCCGCCTAGGTACGCGATCAGCGCCTGCGTGCTGAACAGCACACCCGGGATGCCGTGTCCGTCGAGCAGGGCCAGAAAGACCAGCATGAGCCGGACCGCCGAACTCGGCAGCAGCGATTCGGCCCGCTCCAAGCAGAGAATCCAGGTGACCATGGCCGCCGACGGGATCTCGTCGGGACCGGTCCATATCTCGTCGCGCCGCTGAAGGAACAGGTCCCGGTAGTCCCGGCAGGTCAGGTTGGAACTCGCGACCACCGCGGAGGCCTGGCCGAGCGCCAGCGGCTCGCGGCCGAGAGTCTCGGCCAGATCGATGGCCCCCTGACGCTGGATCGGGTTCACGGTGAGGCGTTCGGACAGGCCGTTCAGCGCCTCGCGGGTGCTGAACAACCCGACCGGGATGACCCGCGCGCCGGGGCGGCCCACGGCGGGAGCAGGCTGTGAACTGGTGATCAGTAGCCGACCCGCGCGCCCATCGGGCCACAGTCCGGTCAGGTCGACGTTTCCCGGCAGGTCGTCGAGGACCACCAGCCAGGGCTGCCTGGTCTCGGCCAGCCAGCTGACGAAGCGGACCGCGACCGAGTCAGCCGTCCCAGTGGGTTCGAGGCCGGTGGCCGCCACCGAGGCCTCCACGAACCCGGACAAGACCGTGGCCCGGTTGGTCACTGAGATCCAGATCAGCCCGTCTATGGCCCGTGACCGCCACAACGACTCCGCGATCATTACGGCGATCTGGGTCTTGCCGCCCGCGCCGGGCCAGTTCGGTAGGGTCTCGGCCACCGCCGGGTCTGGTACGAGCGCTACGGCTGAACCCGGGACCAGGACGTCCGCGAGGCCGCCGGCGGTGTCGGGACGGTCGGTGAAGCCATCGGCGAGCGGCGGCACCTCACCGATCCGGAATCGCCGCGCCAGCTCAGCCGGCATTCCCACTGGGCATCACCGCCCGCCACCCCCATCGATGCTGCTGTCCCGGGAACCTCCTCTTAACATCTAATAACATGCGAGGGATCCGGCCCGGAGAGCTTTGCCTAATATCGGGATGTTTCCTGACATTCTGATTCTGCACGTGCATGGAAGATAGGCGCCACCTCCACGTGGACGACTAGCAAGTGGTACTAAAGCGGATTAATGCACTCTATTGTCATTAAGTCACACGAGCCACTGGTCGCCGTTAATCAGGTGTCGCCCGCGATGCTCGCCAGGCTCCGGTGGATGGTCTGGGTCAGCGGATCTCCGTAGGGCAGGACCCGCTTGCAGCGGGCGAGCGTATCCCGGAGCAGCGCCTCGGCGTCGCCGACCCGGCCCACGGCGTAGTAGACGGCCGCCAAGCGCGCCCGACGGGCCAGCGTGTCGGCGTGATCAGCACCGAGGACCCGCTCGGAATCGGCGCACGTCTGCTCGGAGAGCTGCACTGCCGAGGGCATCTTGCCCGAGGAGTAGTAGGCGCCGGCCAGGCTCGCCTTGGTCTCGATGGTGTCCGGGTGATCGCGCCCGAGCACCGCCGCCCGGTCCGCCAGTACCCGCTTGTAGCCGGAGATGGCCTGCTTGACCTTGCCGCCGGCGAGCAAGGCCGCGGCCAGCTGATCGCGGGTGGAAATGGTGTGCACGTCGCGGGTGCCCTGGGACCGCTCGCGCTCGGCCAGCGTCTGGGTCAGCAGCCCGATCGCGGCCGCGGCGTCGCCCGCGGCCCCGTGCGCCCGCGCGAGCTCGTCCCGGACCGCGAGGGTGTCCGGGTGAGCCGGGCCACGGAACTGCTCGGATTCGGTCACCGCCCGGCGCAGGACGATCACCGCGTCCGCGGGCTCGCCCGCGGCGATCAGCGCGCCGGCCAGGCTGGCCCGCGCCGCGATGATGGCCGGGTGCCCGGGCGCGAGATCGACGCTGCGTTCGGCCAGGACCCGCTGGTACCAGGTGACCGCCTCGGCGCCGTACCCGGCCGCGAGGTAGGCACCGGCCAGCTGGGCGGCGACGACCAGCGCGTCGGGGTGCCCCGGGGCCAGCTTGTTATCGCAGTGGATGGACAGCTCCCGCCAGTACTCGACGGCCGGCCCGGCTAGGCGGGCGCTGTCCAGGCTCCGCCCGGCGCGCAGCAGCAGCGGATGGCATCCGTCGGCCCACAAGACGTCGGTGGCCACGCCCTGCAGGCTGGTCGCGTTCGCGCGCAGCGCGACGGCCGTCCACGGCTCGGGCTCGTCGAGCGGCCACGCTTCCAGCAGCGCGCTGGCCGCCGTCCGCGCCGCCCGCTCGTGGAACGCGGGCGGGGCGGCCAACTTGATCGCCGCCTGCAACACCGGGCTCATCAGGATCGTCGCCCGTCCCTCGCCCCGGTTGATAGAGATCAGACCGGCCCGTTCGCAGATGAGCAGCGCGTCCCAGGCGGGCTTGGGATCGACTGGCGTACCGAACCCGACGGTGGGGCCACCCAGGTAGACGCTCACCGATTGCGTGCTGAACACCGTGCCAGGGATCCCGTGGCCGTCGAGCAGGGCGATGAGGACCAGCATCATCCGGACCGACTGGCCCGGCAACAGCTGCTCGGCCTGGCCGAGGGACAGCGTCCAGGTGACCGAGGCGGCCGAGGGGACTTCGCCCGCCGCCACCCCGATCTGCTGCCGCCGACGGACGAAGTAGTCACGGTAGTCCCGGCAGGCCAGCGCCGAGTTGGCGACCACCGCGGCGGCCTGGGCCAGGGCCAGCGGCTCACGGCCGAGCGCCTCGATGAGGTCGATGGCACCCTGCCGCTGCACCGGGTTCACGCTGAGCCGCTCGGTCAGGCAGCCGAGGGCCTCACGGACGCTGAAGAAACCCACCGGGAAGATCCGGGTCCGGTACCGGCTGGCCGCGACGGTCGACTGCACGCTGGTGATCAGGAGCCGGCCCGCCGGGCCTTCGGGCCAGAGCCCGTCAAGCTCGTCCGCGCTGGGCAGGTCATCCAGCACGACCAGCCACGGCTGATCGGTTTCGGCAAGCCAGCTGACGAAGCGGGCCGCGACCGATTCGGCCGTGCCGGTCGGCTCGATGCCGGTGGCCGCCATCCATGCCTCGACGTATCCCGAGAGCACCGCTGACCGGCTGGTGGCGGAGATCCAGACCACCACGTCGACGGCGCCAGATCGCCACAGCGTTTCGGCGAGCATCGCCGCGATCTGAGTCTTCCCCGACGCGCCCAGCCAGTTCTGCTTGCCTTCGGCAAATTCCGAGCCGGGCACGAGCGCGATGGTCGACCCCGGGATGAGTGCGTCCAGGATGCCCCGGGCGGTATCGGGCCGGTCGCTAAATCCCTCGGCCAGCGCAGGCATGTCGCCCACCCGGAACCGTACTGATTGCTCAGTCGGTGTTCCTCCTGAGGGCACCGCCCGCAACTCCCATCTATTCGGTTGCGTCTAATCCTTCCCGGAACGCTAAATCGGTAACACGGGGAGGTTCAGCCACGGGGAGCCTTCTGAAGTATCGGGATCTTGCTGTCACCACCATTATGCACGTGCAGGCGCGTCACGGGATGTGCATCGTGCGGGTCATTTTCTGCGGTTGGCGGCCGGTTCGCCAGCGTGACCAACGGATTGCGCTGTGTTTTGGCGGACCGCACGCGCCCCGGTCCGTTCGGAATAAAACTCCTATCGCCCAGGGTCAGCGACTGAGGCCAGCAAGGCGGCGCGGGCCTGGTCTACGGCGGCCAGCATCGCGCCGCGCAGGACCGGCTCACCAGGTACCCCGGTCGGGACGACCCGCGGGCGGGCGGGGCAGATGGCGGCTACGGCGGCCGCCACCCGAGAGGCCAGGGCGGTGCCGCCAGCGCGGCCCACCTCGCCGCCGAGCACGACCAGGCCCGGGTCGAGCACGACGCAGACCGAGGCGACCCCGACCGCGACCCGCTGCGCGAGCTCATCGAGGAACGCGGCGGAGCCAGGCCCGGGCCCGGCGGCCTGCGCCGCCACGGCGGCCTGGACGGCCTCGGCGGCCGTCGGGGCCCCGAACCCGTGGCGGGCTGCGAGCGCGCGCACCGCTGCTCCCCCGGCCAGCAGCTGGAACCCGCCGTTGTCGGGAAGCGTGATGTCGGTGTGCAGCGGCGCGCCGTGCACCGGCAGGTAGCCGATCTCGCCCGCCGCCCCGGCCGTGCCCCGGTGCAGCTGGCCGCCGAGCATGGTGGCCAGGCCCAGCCCGCCGCCCAGCCACACCAGGACGAAGTCGTCAGCGCCGGCGGCGGCGCCCGCGGCCCGTTCGGCCATGGCGGCGAGGTTCACGTCGTTCTCGATCACGACCGGCTTGTGCAGGACGGCGCGCAGCGCGTCCAGCGCGCCCTCGTGCCACGCGGGCAGGTTCACCGCCAGCCGCGGGTCGCCGGTCTGCGGGTCGACCACGCCGGGACTGCCGATCACCAGCGCGCTGAGCCGGGCGAGGTCCACCCCGGCAGTGGCGCAGGCCCGTTCGATGACCTCACGGACCAGTTCGGTCGGGTCGTCGGCGCCGTTCGGATTAACGCTCACATCCGCGACGCGCCGGCCCGTCACATCAGCCACCTCGGCGCTGACCAGGTCGGATTCCATGTACAGGCCGGCCACGTAGGCGCTGGACGGGACGACCGAGTACAGCGCGGCGTTCGGACCGCGGTTCCCGGCCTGCTCCCCCACGATCGTCACCAGGCCGCGTTCCTCGAGCCGGGCCAGCATCTGGGCTACCGTCACCTTGGACACCCCGGTGTACTCGCTGATCTGAGTGCGGGTCAGCATCCCGCCGCGCAGCAGCAGGTCGAGGGCGGCCCGGTCGTTCAGCTCACGCAGCAGGCTCGGTGTGCCCGGGCGGCCGCGCGCTTCAGCCGCAGGCTGTGACTGGAGTGGGTGCTGCATCGCGGTCCCTTCGGTGACAGGAGCGTTACGCAAGACCGGCTCGCGAGAACAGGCCGTCTGCGGGGGGTGCCAGGGGGGTCGCCCTCCGTGGCGGCAGAGCCTGCGCGAGCGATCGGTGCAGGTGAGCGGACAGCAACCACAGCTGGTTCTGCATAACGCGAACTTTTCCACAAAACACGAGCCCCCCGCCTATCACGTCACGGAAGTAGCTTTCGTCTCGATCTGGCCACGAAGGCTATCTTATAGGAAAGTTTCCTGTTAGTTTCGCTCTACGGTTTAGTCATAGTCTCGACGCCGAATCATCACCCCGGAAGGAGTGCCAGCAGTGGGACTCAGGAAAACACCGGCCGCGCTGGTCGCGTTCGGTACCGCGGCTGCGCTCGCGATCGCGGGCTGCAGCTCGAGCAGCTCGTCGGCCGGCGGGTCAACATCATCCTCATCGTCGGCGCCGGCGCAGCTCACGGTCTGGCGGATGGGCGCTTCGGTCCCATCCGAGGTCACCTGGATGAACGGTGTGGTCACCCAGTTCCACACGGACTACCCCGCCTACGCCAAGACCAAGGTCAACGTGGTGTGGGTGCCCTGGACCAGCCGCACCACCGACTGGAACGACGCCCTGGCCAGCGGCAAGAACGCCCCCGACATCACCGAGTTGGGCAACACCGACACCCCGACCGAGGCCTCGCTCGGCGTGCTGGCCAACGTGTCCAGCTACGTCAACTCATGGTCGGCCAAGCCCGGCATCGTGACCGGCATGCTCGCCAACGACACGCAGAACGGGGACGTCTACGCGGTCCCGTGGTTCGGCGGGGTGCGCGGGGTCTGGTACCGCACTGACCAGTTCAAGGCCGCGGGCATCACCAGCCCGCCGACCACCTGGGCCGAGCTGGCCACCGACGCGCAGAAGCTGATGGCGAAGTTCCCCGGCACCTACGGCATCGACGCCATCACCGACGACACGAACGCGTTCGCCAGCTTCGTCTGGGGAGCCGGCGGCCAGATCGCCACCCAGAGCAACGGAACCTGGACCGCGGACCTGACCTCGCCGGCGGACGAGGCCGCGATTAAGTTCTACGTCTCCCTCTACACCAAGGACCACCTGTCGCCGTCGAAGTACATCGGCCAGACCGAGCTCGGTAACACCGGCTCGACCTCGGGCGGCGCGAACACCGACTTCGGCCTGGGCAAGCTCGACCTCTACATCGACGGACCGTGGGCCACGGCCACTATGCCGGCCAACTCCACGGACAAGTCCAACTGGGCCTCGTTCCCGATCCCGAGCGAGAACGGCCCGAACGCGGCGCCGGTCTTCGCGGGCGGCTCGGACCTGGCCATCTTCAAGACCAGCAAGTACCAGCAGGCGGACTGGGACCTGATCTCGGTCATGGACAACACGGCGAACTCCACCTCGTTCGCCAACCTGCAGGGCTTCTTCCCGCCGTACACCGCCGAACTGACCGGCGGGGTGTACAAGACGGAGAAGTTCATGTCCGGCTTCGCGACGGCCGCCGCCAACAGCCAGGTCTCGCCGCTGAACGCCAAGAACTGGCCGACCGCCGACACCGGCAAGTACTACATCATCCCCGACATGCTCAAGTCGCTGATGAACGGGGCTCCGTTCGCCTCGACCGTCGCGTCGGCCAACTCGCAGCTCCAGACCGTCCTGAACACCGGCACCGAGAGCTAGGCGCGGGGTTTAGCCTCCGCATGGTGAGAACCATTTCGGGCCAGCCGGGTCACCTTCGGGCCCCGGCTGGCCCTCCGTCCGGGCCGGTTAGTTTCCGCCAGCGCGGCGTGATCTTCTTCAGGCGTCATCGCCTGGCCCCGTACCTGCTCTTGCTCCCGTCGGCGGCGGTCATCGCGGTCCTGGTGCTGTGGCCCACCGTCCAGATCGCGGAGTTCTCATTCCAGAACTACGGGCTGCCGCAGGAGATCGGGGCCGCGCCCGCGCAGTGGGTGGGCCTGGCCAACTACTCGCACATCCTGCACGACCCGGAGTTCTGGCTGTCGCTACGGCTTTCTGTGATCTCCGCCGCGGTCATGGTGCCGCTGACGCTGATCGTCGGCACGCTGGTCGGGCTGCTGTTGAGTCACCTGGGCCGCCGGATGGCCGCGTTCGTGTCGTCGGTGTCGGTGCTGGCCTGGGCCACACCCGCGGTGTCGGCCAGCGTGATCTTCGTCTGGCTCGCCACCCCGGACGGCGGGGTGGTGGACTGGTTCTTGACCAAGCTGCCGCCCTGGCTGGGCGGCGGCGCGCACTGGGCCGGGTTTTCCTGGACGAACGCGGCGCTGCCGGCCTACACGCTGGCCACCGCCGTGGTGGTCTGGCTGGGCTTCCC
>Ga0210383_10001166_pt1 | contig 24232 bp, 17 predicted proteins | sample IncBWC14OmetaG_FD_160072 | JGI IMG/M metagenome (GOLD analysis project Ga0210383, IMG submission 160072) | Forest soil microbial communities from Barre Woods Harvard Forest LTER site, Petersham, Massachusetts, United States - Inc-BW-C-14-O ... | reverse complement strand
ATGAGCGCGACTGGAAAGCTTTGCGTTATTCAACTCGCGTGCACGGGGACAAGTCCTATGGAGACGACTCCCCGACTTAGCCGCAGACTGGGAAAATTGAATTGGGTAACTGATCATTGGCGAAGGCACATGCCCGAAGACTCTACAAACGTACTACGTACAGAGCTGGGGACGATCAAGCGGAAGGCGCTGCGCTGATCCAGGGAGCCCGGAACCCGGCTGCAGGTGGTTGGCATATGGATGTTTGTTGCGCTGCTGGCAGCGATGACCGGATCGGAGGTTCGCGAAGCATCCACTCCGCTCAGGATGACAATACCTTTCTGATCATGGGAATAACGGGCGAAAAGCATTGTGGCCCGCGGGCGCTTTAGTGTACAAGCAGAAGCACTCTGCAATCCTCGAGGAGGATCTTGTGATACGAATTTCCCCTGCTGTCACGTTGCTGCTGTTCTTCGCTGTCGCGCTGCCCGCCGCCTCTCATGCCCAGTCGCCCACGGCTTCCGGGCAACCGTTTGTGGTGGAGTATTACTACAAGACGAAGTGGGGGCATGCGGATGAATTTTTGAAACTGTTCAAGAAGAATCATTATCCGCTGCTCAAGAAGGAAGTGGAGATGGGGCGGATGGTGAAGGTCTGGATGGATCAGCCGCGTTATCACACCACGGAAGACGGGCGCTGGGATTTCCGCGTGACCATTGTGTTCAAGAATGCGACCGTGGCGAACGAACCGTTCGAAGAGGATGCCATCAAAAAGCAGCTCTGGCCCGATCAGGATGCGTATGCTCGCGAGGAGCAGCGGCGGTTTGAGATTCTGGATGCGCATTGGGATTTGCCGGTGAAGATGGTGGAGTTAGACGTGAAATAGGCGCCGGCCGGTAACGCCGCCGTCCCTTCGACTTCGCTCAGAGTTTGTGAGTTTTTCGAAGTTGCCAAAAATCGATGCTGCAAACAAAGCGGTTACGACGACCAAATCATCGAAATTCAAAAAAGTCACAAACTCTCAGGGCAGGCTCTGGCGGCAATGGTGGAGCCCCGGACGAGGGCGTCCGCCCCTCCATTTGTCGTTTAAGTTTCCGTTTGAGCCGGGATGCAGATTATCCGAAAAGGATGTTAAACGAAGGTCACAATTGGAGGGAAATCCTTTATCAGGCCCATCAAAATTTGGAATTAGACATACGCGGCGGCGCACCATACTTTAGATCATGGAACCGATCATGTCGTTTGAGGAATCACACGTTGATTTGTTGCATGAGATTGGCGTCCGGCTAGGAACGGCGGACGGATTTCATGAAGTGTTAAGTCGCGTAGTGGAGTTTGCGGCGGGGCTGGTGAAGTGCGATTCCTGCCTGGTGTACGTGCTGGAGGGCGAGGAATTGGTTTTGCGGGCGTCGAAGAATCCGCATCCCGAAGTGGTGGATCGGTTGAAACTGCGCGTGGGGCAGGGGATTACGGGCTGGGTGGCGGAACACGGCGAACCGGTTTCGGTTTCCGGAAAAGCGCAAGCGGATCCGCGATTTCGGTTTTTTCACGAGCTTCCGGAAGATACTTATGAGGCGTTTCTTTCGGTGCCGCTGATGTGCCGGGGGCGGGTGATGGGAGTCATTAACCTGCAGCACCGGCTGCCACATGTTTACAACCGGCGGCAGATCCAGCTGATTTCTGCCATTGGATTTCTGGTGGGAGCGGAGATCGAGATGGCGCGGCTGGATACGGTGAACTCCAATCTCTCGGAACAGTTGCAGACGCGGAAGATCGTGGAGCGGGCGAAGGGGATTTTGCAGCGCGATCTGGGATTGGACGAAGAACAGGCTTACCTGGCGCTGCAGCGGCAAAGCCGGCAGAAGCGCAGGCCCATGAAAGAAATTGCCGAGGCCATCGTGCTGAGCGACGAGGTGAAGGGCGAGTCGCGGTTGCCGGTGCCGTCGTAGAGTCTGCGTTAGCGGCACGAGAAAAACTTGTGCCCATCCCAAAATCTACATTGAACTTGTCGGGAGTCGGCACGCCGCCGGGACGGGTGAGTTAGAGAAGCGTCGCACGATAAAAAGAGAGCAGATTCCGTCAGGAATCTGCTCTCTGGTTTTGGTGCCGATTCATTTAGCGCGATGCCCGGATAGGCGTTGGGTCTGCCACCGCAACCTGACGGGTCTCGGAGGGCACTGCGAAATGCAGCGTCACGCCCGCCGCGGGTAAGTCCAGGGTGCTGACGAAACTCTTTCCTTCGCGTGCGACTAGAAGCAAGTGGTCGGCGCGGGAAGGTTTGGTCTCGGTGACGTCGGTTACGAGCATGAGGAATCCGGGTCCCGAGCCGCTGAGCTTGCGAACGAACAGCATCTCGGAAGGACCGTCGGGCTGGAGCGAGAACTCGTACTCTCCGGCAGGGAGCAGCGCGCTTTGCCAGTGCACTTCGTGAGTGAGAACGAAGCGGCCACGCGCCTGCTGGGCAGAAGCCAGGCTGGGGGCGAAGTTGAAGGCGGTGAAGCTTAGGGCTGCGGCGTATACGAATCTGCGAATGGAAGTCACGGAAATCTCCTGTTCTTGGTCCGAAAACCAATCTGCGAGCACACTTCGGCGTCCGGCCTGAAGAAGTGCTCAGATTGCGGTGGAGAACAACGAGGTCAGGAGATTTGCGATGCGGGCAACAAAGCTCGCATGCAAACGTCGGCTTCACGGGACCGGCTGCGGAGCTGGTTGGTGAAGTGAGTCCATTGTGAAGGATGCGCAGGCGGGAGTCCAATTCAAAAATGTTATGGGGCGGATTAAGGCGAAGGGCGTGACGGAAGTAATGGGAACGCGCCAATTGTGTCGCAAGTAAGCTCGGAGAAAATGAGCGACAGCATGGAAGGCGCCGCTCGGTTTCGCCCCTTCGTGGGACAGCCGAGGCTACTGTCTCTACATGGGTTGTGGTTGTCGCGACTAGGGCTGTGGTGGTTTCCGTTCGATGATGCGGCTACGCCGTTGAACTGATTTTTCTGCGCGTTTGGCCGTGCTGGTTTGCAATCTTCCTACCGGATACGAGAACATACGAGGTTTGCATATCCATTCTGATACTTACTGAGGAAGCGGCCAGCCTATGGCGACAAAGAAGAAGTCTAGAAAAGCGGCAGGGAAGACGGCGAGAGTTGAAGTTGTGAACGAAGTTCGCGAGAAAGCCAAAGCCAAGGCGAAGGGGCACGACTCAGAACACGAGATTACGATCGCGCCCGCGAAAGGGAAGCTGGGAGTGATGATCCCCGGCATGGGAGCGGTCGCGACTACGTTTGTCGCGGGTGTAGAGGCGATTCGCAAAGGGCTGGCCAAGCCGATCGGGTCGCTCACGCAGATGGGGACGGTGCGGCTGGGGAAGCGTACCGACGGGCGCTCGCCGAAGGTTACGGAATTTGTGCCGCTGGCCACGCTCGACGATCTGGTGTTCACGGGCTGGGACATTTTTGAAGACAACATGTACGACGCCGCGACGCATGCGGGCGTGCTCGACCAGAGGTTGCTCGACCAGCTGAAGCCGTTTCTTTCGTCGGTAAAGCCGCGAGCGGCGGTGTTTGACCACAACTACGTGAAGAAGATCGACGGACCCAACGTGAAGAAGGGCAAGAGCAAGATGGATTTGGCGGAGCAGTTGCGCGCCGATATCCGCGACTTCCGGAAGACGAGCGGGGCGAGCCGGCTGGTGACGATGTGGTGCGGGTCGACGGAATCGTATATCGAGGCGACGGCGGCGCACCAGTCGGTGAAGGCATTTGAGAAGGCGCTGCATGAGAGCGACGACATGATTGCGCCTTCGATGATTTATGCCTACGCGTCGCTGATGGAAGGCGTTCCGTTCGCGAATGGCGCGCCGAATTTGACGGTTGATCTGCCGGTGATGCTGGAGCTTTCGCGGAAGAATAACGCGCCGATTTGCGGGAAGGATTTCAAGACCGGGCAGACTTTGATGAAAACGGTTCTTGCTCCCGCGTTCAAAGCCCGGCTGCTGGGGTTGAGTGGATGGTACTCAACCAATATTCTGGGCAACCGCGATGGGGAAGTGCTGGACGATCCGGGATCGTTCAAGACCAAGGAAGAGTCGAAGCTGGGGGTGCTGGAGCACATCCTGCAGCCGGCTCTTTATCCTGATCTATACGGGAATATTTTTCACAAGGTTCGGATTAACTATTATCCGCCGCGTGGTGATAATAAAGAGGGTTGGGACAACATTGATATCTTCGGATGGCTGGGATATCCGATGCAGATTAAGGTTGATTTTCTGTGCCGCGATTCAATTTTGGCGGCGCCGATCGTGCTGGACCTGGTTTTGTTTGTCGACTTGGCGCAACGCTGTTCGGAGTTGAAGGGAATTGGAATTCAGGAATGGTTAAGCTTTTACTTTAAGTCTCCCATGACCGCGCCGGGGCTCTATCCGGAGCACGATTTGTTTATTCAGTTGATGAAGTTGAAGAACACGCTGCGGCATTTGAAGGGCGAGGAGTTGATCACGCATCTGGGGCTGGAGTATTACGACTAGGTTCAGTCCTATAAAACTTCGGTGGCTCGACGGCACCCAAAGCCTCAGAGGCTAAAGCCAGAATCGCTGGGTGACTGCACGGCATGGGTGAAGCCGTGCCCTTCCCGGAACCCTCCGCGCTCTTGTCGAACTTCCTTAAACCCATTTATCTGAGGGCGTCTAAGTTCGCGTGGGCGCGGGTGCTACGGGATGTCTGCGAGTTGGCAGTTATTGCCGAAGGTGAAGGAGTTCAGGCCCAGGCCGGGGGTTTCGGGTTGCATCGAGATCAGGTGGGCGCTGAAGGCGGGACTGCGCACAAGGTAGTACATGCGGGAGCCGGTGACGTCGATGTAGGCTCGGTTGGCGTCGAATTTCACGTCGGCTCCGGCGCCGTCTTTCGGCAAGGGGCTGCCATCCTCGAACAGGTTGACGCGAATCGGCTTCTCGTTTTTCAGGCTTAGGACCGCGTAGAGCGAGCGGGCGTGGTAGCGGAGTTCGGCGGCGGCGCCGTGACCGTCGGAAAACACGCCATCGCGTTCGACACGCCAGCGGCCGACCAGCATCACTCCGCCGTCGGGCGGGGAATGCGGAGGCTGGAAATCGGCTTCGTCGCCGGCGTGGTGGCCGGCCATGTCCTCGACCGCACTGCGTCCGTAGATTTCGCCGACGAAAGTTTCCTGAGTTGTGGCTCCGCATTCCGGTTTGAAGGCGTTCTCATCGGGATCGAGCGCGATCTTGGTGATTTCCTGCGCCATTTCAGGATGCGCTGCCACGAGCAGGTCGCGGATCTTCGATTCGAGTTCGCGGTTGCCGAACTCGCCGAACACTTTCATCACGATGTTGCCCTGCGGGTCCACGAGATAGCGGTTGGGCCATCCGTCGGATGCGAAAGCCTTCCAGGTGGAACCTTTCTGATCGGCGACCACGGGCCAGGGCAGGCGGAAGCGCTGTGCCGCGGCGCGGACGTTGTCGATATTGAACCCGATCGCGAATTCGCCGTAGTGCACTCCAACGACGTCGAGACCGTACTGGTGGTATTTGCTGTACCAGCGCTTGACCGCGCCGAAGTCGCGGATGCAGTTGATGCAGGTGTACTCCCAGAAGTCGATGAGCAGAACGCGGCCGTGGTAGCCGGAGATGTGGTGTGGCGTGGGTGCGCCCTGGTCAAGCCATGTGCCGTCGGCCCCGAAATCGGGCGCGAGATGCACCTTCAGGTCGATCGTCTTCGAATCCGTTTGAGCGAGCGTCGGGATCGCGAAGCCGAGCGACAGAAATAGGAATAGGGAAGCCGCGAATGCGCTCCGCGACTTCCCCCGTGATTTGCGACTGGGCCCTGTACTCATTTCTTGCAATTTCGATTTTCGCACTCACTCAGAAAACGATTTTAGCCTGAAGCTGGCCCTCGCGGCCGGCGGGCAGACCCTGGAAGAACGAGCCATACGCCCCGGTCGGCGGTGCGGCTTGGGTTGAGATGTTTCCGCAACTGGATTGCTGGGATCCGGTAGCGATCGTGGAACAACCCGGCGTCCAGTTCCGGTTCGGGTTTTGGAAGTTCGGGTGATTGAAGATGTTGTAGATGTTCGCCCCGATCGTAAGCTTTACCCGCTCCGTAGCGCGGAAACCCTTCCCAAACGTGAAGTCGGAGGTGAAGAATCCCGGACCCCTGTACTGGTTGCGTATTTGCGTCGGGTAGAGTCCCAGTCCGGTAGCCTTCACAAAGTCTGCGGAGTTGAAGCATACGCTGTATCCGTTCTGGCAGTTTTGTTGTGCCTGCAGGCTGACCAGTTGTGCTGGCACGGCTACGCCTGTCCCTCCATTGTTAATCGAGGCGCTCCCGTCGGTCACGGTGAAGGGCAGGCCAGTTCGGGTGATGAAATTCTGCGAGAAGATCCAGCCCCCGAGTATGCCGTTTGCGAAGCGGTTTTCGAAGCGGTACGGCTCAGTCCAGACATAGTTCGCGTTAAAGCTGTGCCGGATATCGTAATCCGCATTACCGTAATTGTTCGCGCGCAGGCTCAGCGGATTCCATTGCCCCAGGAGGCCAGAGCCGCTCGTGGTGGCGTTCTCAAGCCCTCCGTTGGAAATTTCGTCGATGGTATGCGCCCAAGTGTAGTTGGCATTGAGCACAAATCCAGCCGTCATGCGGCGAGTATAGGTCGCGGTCATTTCGTGGTTGTTGGAAACGGCCCCTGAATTCCAGTCGGTCCAGGACCCGAACCGTGGATCGGGTGTGGTGCTTGCAAACCCGGTTATATTGGCCGATGCGTTCAGAGTGCCATTCGGGTACGGCTCGTGGTAGCCATGGTTGCCCACGTAGGCGACAGTAATCCTGCTCTTGCTGTCAATTGCCTCTTGCACCTGGAAGTTCCATTCCTGGTAGTCCGGAGTGTGCAGCTGAGTTGGGAAACCGGTGATGCTCGGCGGCGCTCCTCCTGCTGCAAGCAGCTGCTTGTACGTCAAGCCGTTGGCAAGTGACGGAATTCCCAGCGCGGAGTTTCCGTTGCGAATGGTATTCGCGGTATTGTTAACCGTCGCCAGGGCGCCGTTCTTATCGCCCCATGCAATGTTCGTTGTCCCTCCCACGTCTGGGCCGAATAAATCTACCGTGATCAGGTAGGGGACGTTGACGAACGAGTCGGTGATAAACGCCGGGAAGGCATCATAGAACAGACCGAAGCCGCCGCTCACCACGGTCTTACTGTCGGAACGCGGCGACCAGGTGAAACCAAAGCGCGGAGCGAGATTAATGGCGTCCACGGAACCAAACGCATCCTTGCGCCCGGTCAGCAGCGCCTGGTCGTAAGGGGCGTCTACGCCCTGCGTCTTGATTTGGGCGAACGGCGCATTGGGCAACGTGAAGCAGTTGATGTTGCAGGTTGGATTAAAGTTGTGTTCTGCGCGTAGGGCAAGCGTCAGCTTCAACCTCGGCAACACCGACCACTCGTCCTGCGCATAGACGCCGAAACCACCCGTATTCATGGGCGCTGAGGGGTGCAGCGGGTTGGCCTGCTGATATATCGTAGAACTACCATTGAAGAAATCACCCAACCCGGCGTAGATAAGCGGGGTGGCGAAAATAGAAGCGTCGTAGTTGGTGATATCGTAACGGCGGAAGTTGACGCCAAGTTTGAAGCTGTGCCGCCCGAGGGTCTTGGCAAAATCATCCACCAATTGCCACTGGGTTACGTTCCGGCCCTCCGGGAAAGCAAAGTTCTGTGCGTTCAAGCCGGTGGCAGCCGGCAGTCCAAACGGACTGGGCAACCCGACCGGGGTCCCCACGAACATGGAATACGGGAACGGCGAGTTAGCCCCGTTCGTATTCTCCACGAAAATTGCGCGGTAGTAGCTGATCGCCGCCACAAACTGGTTGGTGGCCGTGCCACTGAAGGCGTGCGACCAGTTCAGGCTGTTGTTATATGCCGGTTGGTAGCTGGCGGCGGAAAACTTGGAAGGATCGATCGGGTCCGCGTATGTAGCCTGCGTCCCGGTGTCGATATCGAAACGGAAGAATGTGCGGTCCTTAGTTCCGAAGTTCTGGTCGAACCTCCCGACCAGCAGCCACTCTTTCGCAGGTAGGGCAGGGCTTGCACTGTACGACTGAAAGCACCCGGCGGTTGCGGTTGCAGTCGGGCCGTTGTCGATCTGTACCCCGGTAAGGGGATCCACGCAACTCACGCTGGCCGGACTGACGGCGCCGTGGCTGAAGCCAGGCGCAGCCTCCCAAACCGAGGCGGCCTGCTTGTAGGTGGCGACCGTGTTGGGGGATGCCCCTGCAGCCGGCAGGCCGATGTTGATCGTGTCATTCAGAAAGGCCGTTGTAGGCGTGTACGCGGTCGTCGTTGAGGGCACGATGTAACGAATTCCCTCCGTGTCGATAAAAAAGAAGGTCTTGTCCTTCTTGATCGGTCCGCCGAAAGACGCTGCCCACTGGTTATTGTTTGCGAACGGACGAGGCTGCGCCGGCTGAAAGAATGTGTTGAACCAATCGTTCGCATCCAGCACCCGTCCGGTCCACTGGTACTCGACGTTGCCGTGGAAATCGTTTGTTCCTCCCCGGCTCACCAGGTTTACTTGCGCTCCTGCCTGTTGCCCGTACTGCCCTGAATAGGCGTTGGTAACGACCGTAGCTTCGTCAATGCTGTTCTTGCCCAGCATCAAATTGGTGGGACCGGAGTTGTTCAGATTGAGGAACGGGTCCATCTGATTCTCGCCATCCACCGTGAACACGTTCGAGGTGGCGGGCAAGCCGTTCACGTTAAAGTTGCCCATCCCGCCGCCCGTGTTCATGATGACTCCAGGCGCCGTGTAGGCCACGGCGGTCAAGTCATTGCCGCCGTTGGGCAGATTCTCGACCAAGTTGTGATCGAACGAGGTGGACAGGTCGGCGGCTTCGGTATCGAGCAAAGGGGCAGCGGCGGAGACCTCAACCGTGGTTCCGGCCGCACCCACTTCGAGCTTGGCATTGACCACGGTGACCTGACCGACGTTCACCGCTGCTTTGACCCCAAACTGCTTAAAGCCACTGGCCCTGATGACAACCTCGTAGTTGCCCGGGTCCGCGAGCGTGAACTGGAAAACGCCCTGCGCGTTGGTGGTGGTTTGGCGTGAATAGCCTTTGTCCAAGTTCTTCAACGTCACGGTGGTGTTGGCGAGAACCGCGTTCGATGCATCGGTAACCGTTCCGCTGATGGCTCCCTCGGTTGCACTTTGCGATAGCAGCGCGCCCGGTAGCACAAGGGCCAACACGACCGCCAAAACAAATAGCTTGATCGATGTGTTAAATCGCATTGTTGATCTCCGCTTGTGAAATCCACTGACTAGCGGTGTCTAGTGCAGTCGCAGGACCACCTGCGGCGAGTTCTGCGGTCTGAGTTACAGCTAAACAAAAGGAAGGTGCGGTCCTACAAGTCTGAATATTGGGCAGACGGGATTAAGATTCGCGGTCGGAGCAATGAGATCGGTGTGTTTGTAGATATTCGCGACGTATCTACCAGAAAAGGAATTTGTGGCATTGATGTCTACGAAAAGACGGAGCCGAGCGATCAGCCGGACGAGACTTCGGTCTTTGCTCAAATCTCAACGTGCCAGACCACAGGGCGATTGCCGAACGAGCTCGCCGCAGGATGCATTTGCCTGCTGCCGAACCTCGTGCAAGTATGCTCGAAGTGTTTTCTTGTAGACCTGTACCTCTATCGTCAGGGGACGCGGCGAGGGGAATAAGATGCAGTGGATGAAGCTGAAAGACTTTCGGCCAGTGGTTCGCGCCTACGGCCTGTCGATTGCCGTCTGGTGCGGGCTTTCGTTATTGACTGGTGTGCAGTATCGCGTCTTCGACAAGGCGATGAACATAAATTCGTCTCTGCTCGACATGCTGCTGCTGGCAGAGTCACGGGGCTTTTCCTTTGCCCTGCTGACGCCGCCGATCTTTTATCTGGCGCGTCGCTCGATCGGCGGGGCGCGAAACCGATTTCGATATTTGTTGGTCTATTGCCTCGGAGTAGGGCCCTTCATGCTGCTTTATGCATGGATTCGCTGGACCATTTTGCCGCCATGGGATGCAGCGCTGCAGCAATACGTTCCGAGAACGAACCACGGTCCGCTGGAGCTGATTCACTCGGGATTTGCCGATCAAATCACGATGTACATCGCGATCGTGGCGGCCGCCCATGCTTACTGGTACTTCGAAAAGCTGCGTAAGCAGGAGATGGAAAACGTCGAATTTCAGAGGGCTCTGGCCGCCAGCGAACTCCAGGCGCTGAAGATGCAGCTACATCCTCATTTTCTTTTCAATACGTTGCACGGAATCTCGACGTTGATTGACACCGACCAGGCCGGCGCAAAGGAAATGGTGGTGAAGCTTTCCAGCCTGTTGCGGGGCACGCTCGAGCACAGCAGTTCGGATCTGATTCCATTGAGCGAAGAACTGAAGTTCGTGCGAGAGTACCTCGATCTCGAAGCGACGCGCCTCGGAACTCGTTTGAACGTGGAGTGGTCGATCGATGCCGATACGGGGCCGGCGTTGGTTCCCCAATTGATCCTGCAGCCGCTGGTGGAAAATGCGGTGCGGCACGGAATCGCCTGTTCGCGGGACGGCGGCTGGGTGGAGATTACATCCAAAAAGCGCGCTGGGGTCCTTGAGCTTGGCATTCGCAACAGCATGGGAGGCAAACGCACGCCCGGCCTGGGAGTTGGCTTGAGAAATACGGACGCGCGGCTGCGATATTTGTATTCCGACGAAGCGACTTTTACTTTTGCCGAACAGGGCGATCACACGGCGACCGCGACGCTTCGGTTGCCGGCTTTAGGCTGCGGTCCGGTGGAAACGGAAATGGAAGAGGGAACCCATGCGCGTGCTGATCGTGGATGATGAGCCGCTGGCTCAAACCGCCTTGTCAAATATCCTGGCGGCACGAACGGACGTCGAGCATTTTGATTCGGCCAACGATGCGATCGAGGCGCTGGAGAAGCTGGCCGCTGAGTCCTATGACGTTTTGCTGCTCGATATCAACATGCCGGAGCTGTCTGGCACGGATCTCGCAGATCAGCTTAGGGGAAGAAACCCGCCGCTTCCGTCCATTGTGTTTGTGACCGCGCACGATGAATATGCGATTGCGGCTTTTGAAAAACACGCCGTCGACTACGTGCTAAAACCGTTCTCGAACGAACGAATCGGGGAAGCGCTCGATCGGGCTGTACGAAGGGCCCAGGGGGAGCGCGCCGCGAGATTGATTGAAGCCTTGCCCCAGTTGCAGAAATTGGCTCGCCCGCAGCATTCGAGGATTGCGATTAAAGCGAAGGGCCGGATTCTCTTCATCAATCCTGGCGATGTGGTCGCCGTTCAGGCTGAGGGCAACTATGTGCTGCTGCAGCGGGAGTCGGGATCGTATCTACTCCGCGAGTCGATCACCGTGGTGGCAGAAAAACTCAGGCCCTACGGGTTTATTCGGATCCATCGCTCGGTGCTGGTGAATGTCTCGTTCGTCGAAGAGATCAAACCGTATGAGACGGGAGAATACGGTCTGCGGGTAAAAGGCGGAAGGGAATATACCGTGACGCGTACTTACAAGAAGAATCTTAAGTCGCTGGCGGAATTTTGGATCGGGGGCGGAGCGTTTCTGGCTGAGTAGCGGGCCTCTTTGTCGATTGGCGTTTGTTCTGCGTGTATCTGTTTCCACACTGTGTGATCGCAACGGCTGATACTCCCTTCGCATTATGAACTGAGCATTTCGCCGATTTATAATCGGCGGTGGTTGGCGGAAGCTAGAAACCGCGCGGCCGGAGGCACTTACACAATGTCAGAAAGCAAAGTGATCGCAAATCAGCAGACGATTATCAAGAATCAGAAGACCATCATCGCCAATCAGGCCGCACTTCGGGCGAATCAGACTGCCATCAAGAAGAATCAGGCAAGCATTCTGAAGAATCAGGCGGGAATTCTCAGGAACCAGGGAGCGCTCAAGACGATCGTTGAGAATCAAAAAGAGATTCTCGCGAGACTCAGCAAATGATCGGCTTACCTAAGAACCAGTCATCCTTTATTTTTGCCGAGAGGACGGCGTTGAGGACTGAATGAGTCCGAGCCTGGCAAAGACAATAGGCCGGGATGAAATAATTCCTTTGCCTTCTTTCACCGTGATGAACTGATTCGGCTTGACGTCTGGAATGCTATCTTTCTGGCCGCTGGGCCAGACAATCTCCAGGCTCACGGCCTTGCCAGTTTCCGGCTTGCCGAGGCCAAAGGTTAATGGCAGCTCGCTTTGGGATAGGTAGCTTGAACCCGTCTTCACCATTCCGAACAGGCGCTCTCCCTTCTTGGTTATGACCGTGATCTTCGCTCCTATGCCGTCGCGGTTCGATCGCGTGCCGACGGTTTTCACTCGCAGCATGTCATTCTGGTTTCCGTTGTCGTTGCGCAGCAGACGTGCGGGTCCGTTGTTAGCGGTGATCAATAAATCCAGATCGCCGTCGTTGTCGAAGTCTGCGTAAGCCGCGCCCCGACCCACGATCGCTCGTTGCAGCGCGGGGCCGAGGGTCGGGGTGACCTCGTCAAAGTTATTCTTGCCCAGGTTCCGGAAAAGGTGAGGCGGTTGCGCATACTTGACATTGGGCTGCACCACGCTGATGTCGTCGGAAACGTGGCCGTTGATGGCGAGAATATCGGGAAGCCCATCGAGATCGTAATCAAAAAAGAAAGTGCCGAACGTGAGGGACTTTGTCGATATCCTCTTGAGGCCCGTGGCGGGGGCTTCGTCCGTAAACAACCCCGAACCATCGTTGTGGTAAAGCGCCATCCCCTCGTTGGTGAAGTTGCCGATCACCAGGCTCTGCCATCCGGAGCCGTCGTAATCCGCCGCATCGGTGCCCATTCCCGCGCGCACCGTGCCGGCTTCGCTATAGGCCACACCGGCGGCTACTGCGACATCCGTGAAGGTTCCGTCGTGATTGTTATGGTAGAGCTTGTTGGGTTCGGTGTCGTTGGAAACGAAGAGATCGAGCCAGCCATCGTTGTCATAATCCAACAGTGCGACACCGAGGGATTTGCTCGTGGGATCGTAGAGACCGGCGCGCCGCGTCACGTTCTCGAACGTTCCGTCGCCCAAGTTGTGAAACAGCGTGGAGCTTTGGCCTTTGTACCTCTGCGGAGTGCAGTAAGACTTGTTTTTGTTGTCGAGCGAACAGTATTGATCGGTTTCCATGGACCAGTCGATGTAGTGGGCAACGAAAAGATCGAGCTTGCCGTCGTTGTCATAGTCGAACCATACGGCGCTTGCGGAGAATCCGGGATCGGCCACTCCCGCCTTGGCGGTAACGTCGGCAAACTTGCCATTCCCTAAATTGCGAAACAGATGGTTGGAGCCGACGGTAGTGATGTAGATATCGACGTTGCCGTCATTATCGAAGTCGCCAACCGCGCAACCAAGTCCGTACATTTCAACCGCGAGGCCGGCCTGCCGCGTGACGTCGGTAAAGGTTCCGTCTCGATTGTTGTGATACAGCGCAGGAAGGGACTTGCCAGACTTGTGCCCCGGCCAATCCATGGAATTGACCAGGAAAATATCCTGCCAGCCGTCGTTGTCGTAATCGAGAAAGCAAACGCCGCTGCCCATGGTTTCCGGAAGATATTTCTTTCCAAAGGCGCCGCTGTTGTGTTTGAAGTGAATGCCCGACTGAGCGGTTACATCCGTGAATTCAATGGAGCCAGAAGGGCGTGGCAGATTCGCGCTCGCCGCTAGCGGCGGCGGTGCAGGCTGAGAATCGGTTGGTGCGGCAGCAGGCAATGCTGCCACCGGCGCAGGTTTGGGTTCACCGGGTTGCTTTTGTTGACAGCCCGACGACGCCAGGAGAGCGGCCAGCAGACAGGAAACGGCTCGGCATCTGAACATCGAAGATTGACGATCTCTTTCGCGAAGGATCACTGCGCCACCGTCTGCTTCGCGGCGTTTGCACGGCGCGAATCCAGCCAAATCTCGATCAGCATGGCGGTCGGGCCGACTATAAAGAGCGCATAAAAAGGGGCGTAGACAATCCGGTATAAGCGCAGCACCATCTCAAACAGCGCCACCAGGAACACAACCAGGCATTGGCCCCGTCGCGACCGGACCGTGGTTTTTGGATCGGTAATCATGAAGAAGATAAACAGTTGATACATGGGCCCGGTGATTGGGGCGATCTCCGATTGCCAGGGACTCCCGGTCATCCAGCTTCGGATAAATGCGAACGCGACAAACGATGCGACATAAATGCCAGTGATGTGAAAGCGCCGCAAGCGCCAAATGATGACTGAACCAAGCGCCCAGATCACCAGCATGGGCAAAAGATAGTTGCCCCACTGAATGCTCAGCGTGGCCACTGTTTCGGCAGCCAGAAACAGCATTACGGAGATCCCGAAGTTGGAGGGATTCCAGATATGGCGGCCCTTAACCCGCAACACATATTTGGATGTGATCGAGATCGCGCTGCACAGCGCGTAGGGCCAGAACGCCGGTGAACGAACCAGAATTCCAACGCTGATGCCCGTGATGTAAGCGCTGGCGGGATGCAGCCACTTGTGAAAGAAAATGCGCCCGAGCACGAGTTCGAGCACCATGCTGGTAACAATTGCCAGCAGCGTTTTCTGATAGCTCTCGAGAATGCCGAACGACAAGTGCCCGGCCAGCAGAATGCAGGTGATGAAAGCGGGAGCGATGTACCGGTTATCGAGGCTGAAGATGGGTTTCCGCTGGCTGGGCGGCTCGCCTGGCGATGGGACAGGAATGACGGGCACGCTTGTCGGCGGGCTCATGCGGGCTCCTTCATCTTGTGCAGCTGATTCGCTGCCGGCTTGTCGATGGTCTGAAGTTTGCCGGAGGGCCAGCGAATCATGGCCTTGTCGATCTGTGGGTTTGGGCCCAGGCCGAAGTGCAGACGCCGGTCATTCTCGGAGGCGAAACCGCTGCCGCCGGAGACTTCCTGCACCTGCTTTTGATCGTTCCAAAATAATGTGACTTGGGCGCCGATCGCGCTGCGGTTGCTGCGGGTTCCTTCCAACTCGAATTCGATCCACCCGTTTTGGGCTGCCACTGTGTTCTTGTATAGGAGCAACGGTCCGTTCTGGTTGGCGACCACAACGTCGAGCACTCCGCGATTCCACAAATCGACCAGCGCAACGGAACGTCCGTCGTAGATATCGGTCGCGCCTACGGCCTGGGCAACATCGACAAACTTGCCGGCGCCATCGTTGAGCCAGACTCGTTTGCTTTGATAGCCTGACAAACTGCGTCCGTCAAACGCCGGCCAGTTCTTTGCGTCGCCGATGATGGTGCTGTTTCCACCAGCCACTTTCGAGAAGTCGTACCAGTAACTGCGATTCCGGTCGAGCGAGATGTAGCCATTCGTCAGATACAGGTCGAGTGTTCCATCGTTATTTAGATCACCGAACTGCGCCCCGAAACTCCAGCCGCCAAGTTCTACGCCAAAATCACGCGCCAGGTTCTGATACTTGACGGCATCGCCCGCAGTGCCCTCCTTCGGCACCCATAAATTATTTCCCTGGATGAGGATTCCATCCTCAGAAATATTGGAAACGTAAACGGCGTACCGGCCCTGATTGAGGATATCGCCAAAAGCTGCGTTCATGCCGCTCTTGGGGGCGAAGCCCACGCCCGTCTGTTCGCCGACTTCGTGGAATCGCTTGCCGTCATTGAAATAAAGTTCCGACACCCCGTAGTCATTCGCGACAAATAAATCAGGATGTCCAGTTCCGCGCAAATCCGCCGCGGCAGCGGCCAAGGCCCAGCGGCGGCTGTTGATGCCGACTTTCGCGCTGACTTCTTCAAACTTGCCGTTGCCGAGATTGTGAAACAGATACTTGCGGCCTCCGTTCTTCGCATACTCGAAACTCTCGGGCATGATGCGCGTTGTGGTGAGATGCCAAAGGTCGATACCTTCCGAATAGTAGCCGCCGACGAAAAGGTCGAGCAGTCCGTCGCCGTCGTAATCGAACCAGATGGCGGCGTTCGCGTTGATCCACGGCGGCAGGCCTGCCTGCTCGGTTACACGCGTGAAGCCATGGCCGTGATCATTATGAAATAGTTCGGGACGCCCCCACTTGATCAGGAATAAATCTTCGTACCCGTCATTGTCATAGTCGCCCCACACCGCGCCGGTGGAAACTCCAGTGCCGGGCTGGTTGACATCGGCAACGCCTAGTTCGCCGGCCACGTCTTTGAAGGTGCCGTCATGCATGTTGCGATAGAGGGCGTTCTTGCTGCTGACGGCGCTATTCGTCACATAGATGTCAGGCCAGCCGTCGCGATCGAAATCGACGATCGACACGGATGCTCCCATCGAGGCGACTTCCGGCATGATGGGATCCAGCCTGGAATCGAGCTTGGGCGAGTGATGGATAAAATCGATCCCGGCCACATGAGAGACTTCTTGCAGGTAAAACCCGTGACGAGCGAGTGCTGTCGTGGCGTCGGCCTTGGATTTGTCGGCTTCACGCCCAGCCGAAATTCGCCTGATAACGAAGGGCGTAGCCAATAGCGCGATAAAGAAGAGGCCGACTAAAACTCTTGCAATCCGGGTGGCTGTCATTTCCCGATTGCACCCCTGCCGGTTTCATCCCGGTCGGGTTGGTCCCTTAATGCGTTCTTGAAAACTTCAGGAGTCACGTAGCGCGTGTGGTAAGTTTTCCAGTCGTCGGGATGTTGCCGGTAAACCCACTCGTCTTCAAGGTTGCCGGGACGCGTTGTGTATTCATTTTTCGCGTGATAGGGCAAAGGCAGTACAGTTTTCGAGAAAGTGGAATTGTAATCGCCGTCTTTGATCCAGCCGTCGCCGACGATTACGAAATCGCGCACCCAGCCCGCGGGCGGAGGCGGCTGCTGGGCAAAGCGCAGTGATAGCTCGTCGCCCGAATTCACTATTACGTAACGATCGTCGATATGGTCGACGAGTTCGCGGACGTCGCCGTAGCGTGTATAGTAGCCGATCAAATCGCGCCAGTGCTGTTTGGTCCCTTCAAGCTGGTTGTAATCGGGAACCTCGGGTGCGCGAGCGGCCCCGGGCATGTGCATCACCGAATATCCGCGATAATGCAGGTCGGCCACGGTGGGGTTGAGTGTGACCGACCTCAACGGAGTCTCTGGTGCGCCCTGTGCCCAGTGAATCGCATCCCAATAAATTTCCAGGTTGGTTCGAATACGCACGCGGCGCGGAGTTCCGGACCGAAAGACGTTCGTCAGATTGAAAAGAATTGTCTTCTTGCGTCCCGCAGGAAAGCCGAGATTGTCCTGAGCGGTAACCCAACCACCATGCCCATCGGGGACTTCCACGCTCAGCCCGTGGGCGCGCCAGCGGCTGCCCTGAGTGATAGCAACGTTCACCGATGACTCGGTGTCATGGATCGATCCCTGCGCAATCAGATACAGCGGACCGCTTTTCGGCGCGTCGTCGCCAAGGTCCACTTCGAGATAGTGATCGCGCGTGATGCCCTGATACTGGCCGCGGCCGAAGCTGGCAAGGGCCTTGCCGTCGAGTGTGTTGACGATGTCGGTAACATCCTGGCCGGTATCATCAACGGCCTGGGCAATCTTGTGGGGCGTGATCACGGTAGTAAGGCCAAGCTTCAACGGGGGAATCACGAACCGCTCATCGACAAAAATCTCTGTGCCCATGGGATGATCCACCGTCATGAGGGCCAGGTAATCGTAGTAATAAACTTCCCACAACTCCGCTGTGATACGCAGGTCGTAATAGCCGTCATGCGGGACGAGCTGGTCGCGGCCAATCTTGTACCACTCACCGGTCGCCGCGATCTGCGCAGAGCCAAGAGTATTGATTCGCAGACCAATGGCGGAGCCCCAGGGCACGGCGTCTTTCACGAACTCCATCTGCTTTCCGTTGTAAGCAAAGAGGAACGGGCACGACGCTTTCAGGCGCTGCTCGGTCACAATCGCCATATCCGCTTTTACCCCGAATTCGGCGCGCACAGTTCCATTCGGCCAAACCACGCGCACGACCTCTGCTTCGGTTTGGTCGCCCAATCCGAAGTGAAGCTGGGGGCCGGTGATGGGCTGTTTCTGCAGCAGCAACCCGGAGCGAACTTCAATTTCACCACCAACACCAAACGGGTTGATGCGCTGGTCGCCCACCGCTTGCACGGCGTGCGGTCGAACTATCTGCCAGTGGTAATTCTTCGGTCCTTGATTGATTGCTTGCACCGGCTGTCCGTCGGCGGAGAGACCCAGCAGGTCGAGCTTGCCATTTCCACGCAAGTCCGCCGTGTCAAACACCATGGCCGGCCCCGCCGGGTGGTCCAGCAACACGAATTTGCCATTGTCGTCGCCGAGCCAAATCAGCGCGCCGGCTGTGCCGGAATTAGAAGGCGGCGTCGTGGGAGCCAGAACCAGATCAAGCGCTCCGTTATTATCGAGATCAGCGACGTGCAAGCGTACGTCGCCAGCGAGATTTAGGTTCGGGTCTGGGACCCTCGCAATCTCCGCCGTCTCCCAGCTTTCTCCCTCATTCTTGTCAGAGATTCGAACGATGGAGCCATCCGCCTGCACCGCCAGCAGATCCAGCACGCCGTCGTTATTGGCATCGGCGACCGCAATCGCTTTAACGACGGGCAACCCTGCAGGCAGCGGCCGCTCCTTGAACTGGCCCTGGCGCTCATTCATAAAGACGTGAAGGCGCCTGGCGCCGTCGATGATGGCGGCGTCAGGATTACCGTCACCGTCAAAATCAGCCCACGCAAATCCGCGCACGCCTGAGATTCCTGCAAAAGGATGGATCGGCAAAAAGGTGTCGTCTCCGTTGTTTCTCAGCACGATTGGCAATCCGCCGTTCGCGCCCAGCACGATATCGAGATCGCCGTCCGCTTCAATGTCGACCGCCCACGCGCCGGTATAGAGAGCATTGGTCACGGACTTCGGCAACTTGGTCTGCGTGGTTACATCGGTGAATGCGCTCGGACTGTCCTGGCGAAACAGACGCACGCCGCCCGCGCCCGCCAGCACCAGATCCGTTTTGAAGTCATAGTTGAAGTCCACTTGCAGAAGTCCTTCGGGCGTGGGCGGAACGTGGGACGGACCGCCGGGGAAGGGAACCGTTGCGCCCGTGGACAAATGCACTTCGCGGCCATCAGCTTCCGCAATCGCGGGTGTGCCTGCGCTGCCGAGCTGGATGGCTCCAATCCAGTTCCACCGATGATTGCCAGCATCGGGAATCGGCTGCACGTCAAATTTAATCGCGGTGTCTGCGGGCGCCGGCTTGAACACGGGCGATTCCAACCTCAGAAAATGAGTGAAGGGCTGCGCTTCTTCTCCAGCGGACGCCTTGATGATGGAGAGACTTTGGCGGTACTCGGGAACGCGCATGAGCACATTGCGCAGAAAAGTGGTTCGCGTAGCGGCCGCGCGCAAATCTGTGCCTGCTTCCGCGACTTGCACTGCTGCCAGCTGCTGCTTCACTTCCCCAGGCCAGGTGGAGGATTGCGCGCTAATCTGGGCTACGGCTGATTTCAATGTGCCGGCATCGCCGCGCTTCGCGGCCACACGGGCAAGCTCGAGCAAGGCCGCCAGATTATCTGGCTGCGCGGCCAGAATTGTCTGCATCACTTTCTGAAATTCCGCTTCGCTGTTGGTGTCGTTTTGACGTTCGATCTCTTCTGCAAGCGCATAAGCGGCCCGCATATTCTTCGGATTCAGAGCCACCGCTTTCCGCAGGCTGGCAATCGCTTGCGCGGAATGGCCGCGATCGCCTTCAAGAATTCCCAGCAGATCGTAGATCTGATCGTTGCGCGGTGCCATGGCGCGCGCCCGTTCGAGCCGGTATGCGGCCAGGTCATAGTTCCTTTGTCGCAATGCCAGCACTCCCCAATTCGCCCATCCCGCGGGCTCAACGGGCACAAGCTGAGTTACTTCAGAAAGTTTGCTCTCGGCGTGAACGTCATCACCGACCTGGAGCGCCGCGAGACCAACATAGAATGCGGAGACAACGTCGGCGTAGGCTTTTGATCCCTTCTCGGGAAGCTTGGGGCCGGAGTGGCAACCCGAAAGCGCTGATGCAAGGCTCCCGATAAGCAGTAGGCACGCCATCCGTCGGAGACAGTTCGGTCGCCGCTGGGCAAGTTCGCAGACTTCGGACCTCGGGCGTCGGCGCCAGGTTTCGCCCTGGCTTGGACAGCCGAGGCGGCTCGCGCCACATGGATCGGGGCGGTTTTTCAACCTTGGGGCTTCGGACGTGCAAGAACTATGCGAGTCAGCACACATTGGGAAAACAGTCTCCATCGGAACTTTGGTGATCGCACGTCAAGTTGCTCGGGCGGCATTATCTGCAGCCTTAAGCCGGATTAGGTGCTCCCGCCGCTTTCCGCACTTCCTCACTTCTGCGCCGCCGCGTGCGCGAAATGCCGCGGAACCACAAGAATGCCACGAGAAGAAACGGCAAAAGGTACAGCAAAAGGTCCCATCGGCCGAAACCCGGAGGAGTCACTTCTACCTGGGTTGTTGCCTCGCCGCCGCCCTGCGAACTCTGCACCACCAGGCGCACGCGCCACAATTCTTGCCGGTCGAACTCGGCCTGAGCGTTATATTGCAGCGGGCCGTGCGATTTCACGCGCTCGGTGGCATACAGCACTTCGGGGAGCCGGCCGGTTAGCGGTTGCACCCCTATTTCGATCTTCAAGTCGTTCGGAACCGTGCCGCCCGGCGCCGGTTCCACAAATACGTAGAAGGCTCCAGTGCCCACGTCAGGGTGCGTCCAGAGAGCAACGATACAAGGCCCTACTTTCTTATTCTCAATAATAGGAAACGGCGGGCCGTTGTGTGCGCTTGCCGTCACAGGCGACAACAGCGAGAGCACCAACAGAAGCCCAACCCAAATGTTTCCCGCGTCTCTAGGGTGACCCAGCATGTCATTAAAACGCCGGTTATCCGCTCATCTTATCCACTCATCAGCGTGGCGCGCATTTCCATCGGCTGAAACATCAGCCACATCGACGCGCACCAGAGAACCAGGCAAACCGCCGCCCACGGCAGGAACGCCCGCAACGGCCTGTCCGGAGAATCGTCTTCCGCCAATCCGTACGTCACCACCAGGGAACCTGCAAACCCGAGCAGCAGGAATCCGATCTCAATCACCTGCACAACGTTGGCTGGCAGGCCCGTCAGCGTCCATCGGGGTTCTCCCAGCAAGGGCCGGCCCAGGCTTGCGATCGCATTCTGAGTAACGGGAATCAGCGTGTAGAGTCCCGTCAGGAAATGAAAGCAGTAATGAGCCAGCCACATCCCGAAGCCTAGAGGAACCAGGCCATATGCATATCTCACGGCCAGGGGCAACAGGGCGCGCGTGCCTTTAGCGCTTGCCTCTCCAACCCATGCCCGAGTCAACCATGCGGCCACCCCCAGCAGCAGGACCGGCTCCACGATCAGGAAGAACGCGAAGATCACGCCGAGCACTGGAGCTTCATGACTCACATGCAGCCTTTGTCCCAGCCAACGTTCCACCGCATAAACGGGACTGACCATGCCAAAAGCATTCAGCAGCGCGCCCAGAGTAAATACGATGGCCAGCGCTGCGATATCCTTGCGGCGTGAAAAATATCCAACCCCTGAGCGAAGAGGATCCACCATCAACTCGCTCGCCGGAAGCCTGCTCAAGATGCCGATGTTGTCGTGGGGGCAGGCATGGACGCAGTCCAAGCAGAAAGTGCAATCCATATTGCCGACTTTTCTGGGTTGAAACAGGGCTAGTTCGCAGCCGCGGATGGTCACGAGGTCGGAGACCGGCTCACGCCGGCCGCGAATGCAGTCCTTGGTATGGCAGCGCGTACAGACGTCCTGTTCGCGGACCTTCACCTCGAACGGCGAAAGTGTGGAAGCCACAAAGTTGAATTGTCCAATGGGGCAGACGAACTTGCAGAACGAAGCCTGCTTGAAAAATCCGTCGACCACGAGCACCGAAAGAAAGTAGCCAACAATCAGCCACGCCGTCCACCACGGCGAAGACCACAGATCGAACAGTTCGTAAGTAAAAAGAATCAGGACAAAAAGACCAACCGAAAGCCACTTATTACGCAAGGCTCGAGGCCAGTTGAACCGAGGCTGAAAGATCCTGCGCGCCCATTGACGCACGAGCATAAAGGGACATGCAAGACAGAAAAAATTCCCCGCGCACAGCAGTACGAGCACCAGCAGGCCACGAAAGTGAAGCCAGCTCAGGGTGGTCGCGAGATTCTTAGGCGCCAGGGAGGGCCCGAACAATCCGTGAAGGATCATGACCAAGCTGAGCACGAGCAGAGGAGCCTGAAGCACCGGACGGGCATAACGCCAGCGGAATAAATGTCCCAAGCCAGGCACGCGCATCAGATCAAAAGGAAGCGAATCTGAAGTTTCCGGGGACGGGATGGAGGATGGATTCAACAAGCTTGCCTAGTTGGGTCGGACGCCCCTCACGTCGAACTGGCGTTCCAACTTCTTCCCGTCGGGCAACGTGACATGGAGGAGGATAACCCAGTCACCCGCCATCTGAAACTCGACGTGCGCCTCGTAGCGGCCCAGGTCCGTTTCTTTCGCCTCCGCGAACCTGGGATTCATGCCCGCATGCGACATGTCCGCCTCAATCGCAACGTGCGCGCCGGTAATCGGCCTGGCGGCGGAGTCGGCCAACCTTAGAGTGAGCGTAGCCGGGCCGACCCGCGCTGGTTCAGGAGAAAGTTCGTGCTCAATCGCGACCAACGTTGTGGAATCGACCGTCCGGGAACAGCCAGCTACGAGCAAAGTTGCCACGCAAACGATCCCTGCGAGCCATCTTGCCCGCACCTGAATTAAGGAGCTATTCGACACCACTCGGTCAGGCAGCTTTCGCGGAATCGTCGCGACCCCACTCGCACGTGCAAGCCATGTTGCCTTGCTCACCCACCGGAGGAAAGATGTGGTAGTACATGGCGACCACCATCGGGATGAACACGATCGAGTTGTAAAAAAGATGGAGCTCCACCCGCGGGAAGATCAGCTGCAACACGCTGCAGGGAACCGGCTTACCCCAGAAATTGTGATGCGTCGTGGCCTGCCAGATCAGCAGAAAATGCTCGATGTGATGCCAGAATTGAATCCAAAACGCCACCATCCACCAGGAGTGCGACCGGCCGGTAAAGCCTTTGCGAAATATCCACAGGCCGATCAGCATGACCAAGGCGTAGCCGTAGTGCAAAGCTTCCGACTTTATCAGCCAGGGATACCACAAACCCAGCAGGCCGTTTGCTTGGGGACGGGGCCATGCCATGACATAAATCTGGTAAGCCTGGACAAGATGCTCAGCCCAATGCGCTAGTACCACGAGCATGAAGACCTGCAGCCCGCGTTCATGCCATGTAGTGTTGAGCTTCTCGTAGAAGCCTGCGTTCGTCCCCGGCGCAGCATGATGAATGCTGGGAACCGCAGGATTTGAAACCGCCATTACCGCCCTCCCCAACCCCCCAGAGTCATTTCATTGTGACCACGATCACACCTGACCCAGGTTGGGTCAATAATGGAATTATATTAGGGCAGGAGCCCAGTCCAAACCGGCTTCAGAAGTGAAAGTTCGTCTCCAGAAAAATAAGCTGCCCGTTCGCGTCGTTCGGATAAATTGCCGAAATCACGCCCTTGCCCCAGGCATGGCCGTAATAAAGAGTGGTGCTCAAAGAGCGCGTAACCTGGAAGTCGGCGCTGAGGTCCCAGACATTGGCCAGACCGCGGTTACCGTTGTTGGGTCGGCCCGTGTAGCCGAAGGTGGTGGGCTGAAACGCGCCGCCACCCGAATACCAGAGATCATGTGAGTTCGCCAGCCGCAGCGTGTGCACCTCGCTGCGAAGAGACAGTCTCGAGACCGGCCGCAGATTCAGGCTGCCGTATAAGTCCTCGTTATTCATCATGTTGTAAAAAGGGAAGCGTGCGTACTGACGCGGCGTGGTCAGAACCTGGAAGAACGTGCCGTGACGCGAGTCATGGGGGTTCCCGTCGCCGCTTCCGTACGAATAGCCCATGCTAACCCAGGGTTTTAGGACTTTGACAGGCGCTTGCCATCCAGCCTCGGTCACGAACGAGCTGGCATGTTGCGCAAGGCTGCCCCATGAACCGGTCTGCAAGGCGCCCCAAAGCAGAAAATCAAACCTGCCGGCATCGGCGGTGTTGAAAACATGAACGTAATCGGCGCCCCACGTCGCAATCTCGATTTTCCCCAGGTCGGTGGCGCGAACCGCCGTGGGACGGTTATCGGTTTTGAGGACCG
>Ga0210383_10001165_pt1 | contig 24249 bp, 20 predicted proteins | sample IncBWC14OmetaG_FD_160072 | JGI IMG/M metagenome (GOLD analysis project Ga0210383, IMG submission 160072) | Forest soil microbial communities from Barre Woods Harvard Forest LTER site, Petersham, Massachusetts, United States - Inc-BW-C-14-O ... | reverse complement strand
CTTCCGATCTCGCTCACGGTGGCTGGCGGCGAGCCGGCGGTGATTCAGAAGATAGATGAAGACACTTTTCGCGGAGCTCGCTTCGCGCTTCTAGCGGGTTCCAGGGCGTTCAGCAAACGCTCCCTCGCGCCGGCGAAAGAGGCAGGAGCGATTGTCGCCGATTTTTCCGGTACGACGCTTTCCGATCCCGATGCGATCCCCTGGTTCCCGAAAATTCAAGCCGTGACCGGCAAAACGGTTCCTAAGAGTGGGCGCGTTTTCTGTGTTTTTTCTGCCGGTGGCACGGCCATTGCGAGTCTTGCGCTTGCTCTGAAGAAGCTCGACATTCAGCGACTCGTCGCGGTCATCTACTGGCCTGTTTCCGAATCAGGCCGCGAGGGCATCGAAGAGCTCGAAACGCAAACTTCGCAGCTTTTGTCATTTCAGCCCATTGGCCATCGCATTTTTGGAACGCAGACGGCTTTCAATCTTCTGCCAGCCTACGGAGCGGACAGCCGATATGCTTTGCAGGATCGGCTGCTCAGCACGCGAGCCGAAGTGAGTGCGGCGATCGGCGATCCCGTCGATGATGCCAAGGTCTCTCTGAATCTCATTCACGTCCCCGTTTTTTACGGCACGACGTTCAACATCTGTGTGGACCTGAGCTCTGATGTTTCCGGGGAAGCGCTAGCGGAAGCGTGCGAAGAGGCCGGATTCTCTGTGGTTCTGGAGACGGAAGGAGGGCCGAGCAACGTAAGTGTCGCAGGCGAAACCTCCTTGTATCTCCGCGCGCCAACTCCGGACTCCAATCACCCGAAGAGCTGGTGGCTGTGGGGTGCCGCTGACAATCTGCGCGTTCCGGCTCACAGCGGAATCAAGCTGGCGGAGTGGCTGGATTCATGAAATTCGCCGCCATGCTATCGACCCTGTGCATCGCCGTTTGTCTGATCTCCTGCGGCTATCATGTCGCTGGGCACTCTTCCACGCTTCCGACCACCATCCACACAATTGCAATACCGGCGCTCGAAAACAAGACCACCACCTACCGTATCGAGCAAAAGCTCACCGCCGCCACGATCCACGAATTTCTGGCGAAAACGCGTTACAGAGTGGTATCCGATCCAAATGGGGGCGATGCGATTCTTCGCGGAAAGGTCTTGAGCGTCGAGATCGTGCCGCTTACTTTCCAAACCACCAGCACCGCAACGTCCTCCGTCGCTCAGGCCACCACCATGCTCATCACCATTAAATGCGAGGTCACCCTTACCGAGCGCGAAACTGAGAAAGTCATCTACAAGAACGACGCCCTTGTTTTCCGGAATGAGTATGAACTGGCTTCGACTGTGCAGAATTCCACTGTTGCAGCGTCAAACGTGGAAAGTTTCTTCTCCGAAAGCGATCCCGCTTTCGATCGGATGTCCCAGGATTTTGCAACACGCCTGGTCGCTGCCATTACGGAGAACTACTGATGGCGCGCATAACCACCGAACAATTGGCCGCCAAGCTGGAAAAGGCCAAGCCCATTCCCTCGATCTTGCTTCTCGGCGACGAACCTTATCTTCGCGACGCCTGCCGCGCACTGTTGATCGAGCGTTTTGTGCCGGAGGCCGCCCGCACGTGGGCCATTTCCCGCTTTTCCGCCTATCGCGGCGAAACGCAATACGCGATGGATCAAGCGCAAACGCTTCCCATGCTTTCTCCGGTGCAGATCGTTTTTCTGGAGGAAGCCGAGGCAATCGAGAAGTTAGGCGAGAAATCGCGCGACGAAGCGGTCAAGACGCTCGAAACCTACCTCGAGAATCCTGCGCCATTTACGATCCTGGTCGTGGAAGCCACTGGTCTCGATCAACGTATGCGGCTCGCGAAACTGCTCGTGGACAAATCGCTGACTGTGGACGTTGCTCTTAGCGATCGAGCCGACGAGCGTATCGGCGCCGCTACCGGCCTCGCCAAATCGTTGGCGAAAGAGCAGGGAATTAGCTTCGAAGCGGGAGCCGCCGAGGATCTCGCCGAATTTGTCAGCGGCGACTTGATGCGGCTAAAAACGGAGGTAGACAAGTTGGCGACCTTTGCCGCGGAACGCAAACTGATTCGCCGACAGGATGTCAGCCTCCTGGTGATTTCGGAGAAAACTTCCACCATCTGGGAAGTTGCGGAACTGCTTGCGTCTCGCCAACCGAAAAAAGCTCTTGAGTTTTTCGATCGCTTGCTGCGCGAGGGCGAAGAACCTCTACAGATGCTCGGCGCAATGGCTTGGATGTACCGCAAACTTGTGGAGGCCTCTGAAGTCCGCGGTGTTACCAATGGCTGGCAAGCTGCGAAGGCGCTTGGGATGCGTCCCGAGCAAGCGGAACTCGCCATCCGGAGCGCACAGAAAATTTCCAAGGATCGCCTGCTCGACGGCTTGCGCATCCTGCAAAAAGCCGACGACCAACTCAAACGCGGTCAGGACCAACGCATAGTGATGGAATTTCTGGTAGCTCAACTAGCGGGCGCCACGGCGTAGCTGCGCTGCGCGCACCGAGGGGAATTGGGCGGCTGAGTTGGAGTTGAGATCCTTCAGGCATCCTTGTCGGATGCCTTCAGGATGACAGCGAGTTCCTATGGACGATCGATTTGTCTTGCATGGTATTCTCCGCGGCCTCTGCGCGCTTCCTCTGTGCTCTCTGCGCTACATCTTCGCCTTCGGTTTGGTCGCGCCGCTCTACACGTAGAGCAACCACCCACGCGGATCCGGTTCCTTCCCGGTTTGAATTGCGGTCAGCTTTGCGTGCAGTTTTGCCGCAATGCCGGTCGGACTTCCCGTGGCGATCTCCATATCCTTCCCCCGATAACCGATGCAAGCGATCGGCGCAATAATCGCGGCCGTCCCGATTCCAAAGGCCTCCTGCAATTTCATGGAGGCGTGCGCGGCGACCACCTCGTCAACGGAGACGGGCCGCTCCTCGAGCGGGATGTTCATATCGCGCAACAGCGTCAGCACGGAATCCCGCGTCACTCCCGGAAGAATCGTTCCCGAGAGCGCCGGAGTGATGGCCACGCCGTCGATCACGAACATGATATTCATCACGCCGGATTCTTCGATGAAGCGCCGCTCCTGGCCATCGAGCCACATCACATTGTGATACCCCTTGCCCTGCGCCAACTTCGCTGCCAGCAAGCCGCCGCCGTAATTTCCGGCAGTCTTCGCATCGCCCGTGCCGCCAGGGAACGCCCGCACGTAAGTTTCTTCGGCGAGCAGGCGAATCGGCTGGGCAAAGTACGGTCCACCCGGCGAAGTGAAAATCGTGAACCGGTAACGGCTCGCGGGACGTACCATCAGCGAATCATCCATCCCGAAATAAACCGGCCGAACATAAAGCGATCCGCCATCGCGATGAGGCGTCCACTCACGGTCGGTGCGCAGCAACTCCAGCAATCCATCGCGGAAAAGCTCAGCGGGTACTTCCGGCATCGCCAATCGCGTGGCGGTTCTGTTTAACCGCGCATGATTGGCCATCGGACGAAACACCGCGACCCTTCCATCAGCGGTCCGGTGCGCTTTGAATCCCTCAAACAACGATTGCCCGTAGTGCAGCGCCGTCATCGCGGGAGAGAAAGTCATCTCGCCGAACGGCACGATGCGCGGCTCATTCCACTCGCCGTCATTATAATCCGCCACGAACATGTGATCGCTGTAGTTCGTCCCGAAGGGCGAATTCTCGCGAAGCTCTTCGCTCAGTCGCGACTTCGCAATTCGTGTCACAGCAATTTGTGTTGCCACAGTAGTGTCGCCCATACCAATCCTCGCTTCAGCCCGCTAGAAGGGCCATTCCCATCTCGAGTGAAAGAATGTACCTCAACCGCGCCAGAAAAAGAGCCAATGTGGTTCCGTGGGCCGAAACCGTTAAAGCGGCGGCGAGTCGCCGCACTCCACGTAAAGACGGGTCCGTTTGTCCCGCCATTTGTTGGTGCGAGATCGGCCGGTCGCGGACGGCCTCAGAAGGCCGTCCCTACACAAGAAAGAAAGGGCCCTCGCCGCAACAAAAAAGCGGAAAGCTCATCGAGCCTCCCGCCACAAACCTCGCCAAACTTCCGACTTAAAACTAATAACTCAAAACCTATAACCAAAAACTCCCTACTTCGTGGCCTTCGCCTTCACCTGGTTATAAGCCAGCGTCAAGCGAGATTTGTACCGGTTCGCGGTATTCTCGTGGAGCACGCCCTTGGTAATCGCTTGATCAATCGCGGACATCGTGGGGTGCAGCAAATTCTGTGCCGCGGTGGCGTCTCCAGCCGTGATGGCGGTCCGCAGCCGCTTCATTGCCGTACGCACACGCGTCCGGTTCGCCCGGTTCACTTCCGCACGTTGTAAAGATTGTGCCGCCCGCTTTAGAACGGACTTTTTCTTCTTCTTTATTTTGGTACCCTGACCTTGCGCCATCTATCGCTCCTTAAGCGTTTTTCTCAAACAACTAGTTTGAGACGAGAGCAACTCTTTGTCAAACGACGCAAAACCGCTTTCAAAGCCCGTTGCCGCCGCCCCAACCGCCCGTCCGGCCGGTGGCACCACTGCCTCTGGCTCAGGAACGGGTCGAAGCAACCGCGATGCCCTGCGCCTCTTGCTCAATTCGCGCTGCCCCATCATCACTATCGAAACCGCCGAAGAGCAGCGCGCCTGCGAGCTTCTCGAGCAAGTCGCCGGAGAATTGAATATTTCTCTCTTCGTCTGGAGCGTCACCGAAGGCCTGGCGCGGGCCCATGGCGCAAGTCTCTACAATTCCGATCAACCGGAGCAAGCGCTTTCGAACATCGGCACAATACCCGGCGACGCGATTTTCGTGCTCAAGGATTTTGCCCGTTATTGCGACAACGACCGTGTCAGCCGCCGACTTCGCGATGCCGCCGACGGTTGCCGCACCTCCCGCCGCTCCATCATCCTGTTAGGCGCAAACCTTACGTTACCTCCGGAGCTCGAAGCCGATGCCGCCCAGTTCGATCTTGGCTTGCCCAGCGCGGAAGAACTGATCGCGGGCGTCCGTCGAGTCCTCACAGAGCTGAATCAGCAGCAAGGTCTACCCAGCGCTCTCGACACTCCCGCGATAGCGCAGCTCGCCAAAAATCTCGTCGGCCTCCCCGAAGAAGAAGCCCTCCGCGTCTTGCGTAAATGTGCGCTGGCCAAGGGGCGCGCAGACGCTTCACTCCTCGACGACGTACTCGAAGCAAAACGCGACGCTTTGCACACGGATGGTCTGCTCGAAACGGTCAAGCGGGATTCTTCGTTCAATGATGTGGCTGGACTTCAGCATCTCCGTGATTGGGTCAATAAACGCAAGAGTGCCTGGACACCCGAAGGACAGAAATTTGGACTTGTCGCACCCAAAGGCGTGCTGATTACCGGCGTTCAGGGTTGTGGCAAGAGTCTGGCGGCCAGATCGATTGCCGGGGAATGGGGTTACGAACTTGCGCGCCTTGATGCGGGCGCACTGTACGACAAATTTGTCGGTGAAAGTGAAAAGCGATTGAAGAAAGCTCTGGATCTCGCACAGAAACTCTCACCGGTGGTCCTCTGGATTGACGAAATCGAAAAAGCGTTCGCATCCGCCGGCTCCAGCGGTGACGCCGATGCGGGACTCTCACAACGCCTTCTGGCCACGCTGTTGACCTGGATGCAGGATCGCGAAAGCGGCGTCTTTCTCGCCGCCACCTCCAACAACATCACCATCTTGCCTCCGGAAATGCTGCGTAAAGGGCGTTTCGACGAAATCTTCTTTGTGGATCTTCCCGGCCCCTCCGAAAGGTCCGCCCTATTCACGATCCATCTGAAGAAGCGCGGCCGTGTTCCCGATGCGTTTGACGTTCCTCGTCTGTCCGCATCCTCGGATGGTTTTTCTGGAGCCGAGATCGAACAAGTGATCGCCGCTGGCCTGTACACCGCCTTCAATCAGAAGCAGCAACTCAACACGGAAATTCTCCTCGCGGAAATCAGCGCGACGCGTCCCCTCAGCGTAACTCGTGCTGAAGAAATTGCCTCTATCCGCGAATGGGCTCGTTCCCGCGCCGTCGCCGCGGATTGAAACATTATTCCGGTTCCAAAAGCAGGTCGGCCCGGCGGAGGGAGCGCCGGGCCGACCTGTGGGGTGCCGCAGGGGGTTGTCTTTTATTTTTTCTGTTCGAAGGAAAGTGGGAAGTCGAAGATCACGTCGCCTACTGGAATGCGCAGTGACAATTCCCGCGCATTCGCGTCGCGCTCGAACCAAACCACACCAGCCGTCTTTTCCTGCGTCGCCAGCGGACCTGCCTTCAGCGCCAGCGCCTTGATGTCCGCGGGATCGGCGTAAGCGGAAGCGCGATTCTTGGCTGTCGCGGCGCTGAGGTGTTCGGACATATAGTCCGGCGTCTCGGTCGTGTGGTACGCCGCGTCGTTCACCGACGCTCCGATGGTGCGCGTCGAGACCGCGCTGGGCGAAGGCTGCGCCATTGCTTCGGTCCAAAATATGCCGTGGTTCACCACGTGTCCCAGCTTCGCGGGATCCTGCTTATGCAGGGCCCGAAGACTGGGCTGTAGTTCGTCCAGCGTAATCTGACCCGGCACGATTTCCACCTCGTCCGCAGTCCGGTTGGACACCGCAATATTGGCGCGCAGTTTCCAGCCCGTATCCTGCAGCGAAATCTGCACGGTAATGCCGTGCGCGGTAATCGATTGCACCACATGTCCGTTGCTCTGGAACTGGTCGCAGCCGACGGCGCCGGCTTGCCAACGCGCTATACCGTTCACCGCATTCGCGGAAACCGCCTCCGCTCGCGGAGCGACGACCGGGGCGCTCGCGCCCATCGCCAGATACATGACCGCGACGTAACCTTCTTTTCCGTCGACGGTGCGGACGTGCGCCGTATAGCCTTCGGCGTCGCTCAGCACGGTAACGTTCTGTCCGCAGGTGAGATTTGCCACCAGCTTCATTGGCAACGACTGCTCAGCGTCCGTGGTCATTGGAATGCTGGTCATTCCCGGGCACTTCAGCATCGCGTGCGGGGCTGCGGCCACCGCACTGGAGTTCGTCGTAGCTTCCGCCGCCATCGCCGGCAAACCCGTTGCTATTAGCGCGGCGCCCAACATCAATCCCGATAAGGGGCCCTTCATTCCCGTAAACATGATCCGACTCCTCCCTCAGATAGAGTCCTAAGAAATCTTTCGCTGACGAGATACATTTTTGCGTTTGCCTCGCACTGCGTCTATAGTGCTCGGGTACCAGAGGACAGTAATCAGCTTGCAACTGTACTTGCCCTTCGAAATCGTGGAAAAGGTACAGGTCGTCACACCGAGAGAGCTCACCCATGAAACGGTTATTTCTTGCAGGAGCGGCGGCACTATTTCTGACCACATTCGTGCGTGCCCAGCAGCAAAATCCTGCAACTCCGGCGCTCCGCGCACAGGAAATCCCTGCGACCAGCCTTGATTGCAAAGATCTGCCGCAAATTCTGAACCGGCTCGAAGACGCCAACAATCGCTTGCGGGACTGGGCGCAACTTGATCGCTATCGCGAATCCGATGCGCAGCTCGCGGCTCCCTCCAAGGGCGAGGATCGCGTGGTCTTCATGGGCGATTCCATTACGGATGGCTGGAACAATCCTCAATTCGGTGGATTCTTTCCTGGCAAGCCTTACGTCAACCGCGGTATCAGCGGCCAAACTACGCCGCAGATGTTGATTCGTTTCCGCCCGGATGTAATCGCGCTTCAACCGGAAGTTGTCGTGATACTCGCCGGAACGAACGATCTTGCCGGCAACACCGGCCCGATATCCGTTGAAGAAACCGAAGGCAATCTCGCAACAATGGCGGAACTCGCGAAAGCGCACGGCATTCGCGTGGTGCTCTCCTCGGTGATGCCGGTGAGCGATGCAATCGCCAATCCCAAGGGCGGAACGTTTCTGCAAACTGCCAGGCGCGCACCGGAGAAAATTCTCGCCGTCAATCAATGGATGAAAAAGTATGCGGACGAAAACGGATGCGTCTATCTCGATTACTTCAACGCGATGGTGGATGAAAAGGGCGCGTTCAAGACCGAATTGACTTACGACGGCTTGCATCCCAACGGCCAGGGTTATACGGTCATGGCGCCGCTCGCCGAAAAGGCCATTCATCAAGCGCTGCGGCAAAAACCCTAGTGACCGCGCGCATTGTTCCAAGCGAAAATTTTACTCACGCGTAACTTGACCCCGGCGCTTTCGTGCGCTACGTTGAAAAGAGTTCGCTCGTGTCCGGCTGAGCGCAGCCATAGATTTTCGGGAGAATGCCATCGGCCACCTCTCAGGAGCTGCAAAACCTTCCAAGTGCATGCAACGCACGATTCACATTTCGGGAAAAATTGAACCGCTCTTCGGTACCCTGGACGAGAACATTCGGCTTCTCGAGGACACCCTTCACGTCCGCACCCGTTTGCAGGACACTCGCCTGACCGTCGAAGGCGACCAGGAGAGCGTCGACCAGGCCGTTCGCATCGTCGAAGAGTATAACCACCTTACTCGCCACGGCCGCACGCTCGGCAGTTCCGAAGTGAAAGCGCTGATGCGGGTCGCCACAGAAGAGCCACTCGAATCTCCGCGTGGCATGTTCGAGCCCGCCAAGCCGCGCTCTTTCGGGAAAAAAGCGGTCACGCCAAAAAATGCCAGCCAGCGCCGCTACATGGAAGAGATCGAGTCGCACGACATGACCTTTGGCATCGGCCCCGGCGGTACGGGTAAGACATATCTCGCCGTTGCCATGGCCGTCAGCGCCTTGCTCACCAAGCAGGTCAATCGCATCATTCTTGCACGCCCCGCTGTGGAAGCCGGTGAACGACTCGGCTTTCTCCCAGGCACGCTGCAACAAAAAATCGACCCCTACATGCGTCCTCTCTACGACGCGCTCTACGACATGCTCGACGCTGACAAACTCGAGCGCTTTCTGGAGAAAGGCATCATCGAGGTTGCGCCACTTGCTTTCATGCGCGGGCGCACCCTGAACGATTCCTTTGTCATTCTGGACGAAGCGCAAAACACCACCAGCGAACAAATGAAAATGTTTTTGACGCGCCTTGGGTTTAATTCCAAAGCGGTGATCACTGGCGACGTTACACAAATCGATCTGCCCCTCGGCAAAAAATCCGGACTTGTGGAAGCCATGGAGATCTGCGGCAAAATTCCCGGCATCAGCGTGGTGCAGTTCGGCGAAAAAGACGTTGTGCGCCACAATCTGGTGCAGCAAATCATTCGTGCTTACGAGGAATTCGACGCGACACATCCGCAACGTGGCGGCAACCAGAAAACGTCCGCGGCACAGAGAGAGTCCGTTCGCCTGGAACAGCAATCGCCTACTTCAGCCCCGCAAGAAGCGCCCTCGCCACAGGCTCCAGCAGCAAAAGTTTCATCGATGAACGTTCCTTTGCTCGAAGAATGACTCTCGAAGAATGATCTTTGAGAAATGAACAGGGAAAGCAGCTTTTCTCAGCGCCTCCCGTTAGCGGGCGCGTCCGCAGCGATTGAGAATCGCCAAAAATCCGTCCGCGTAAAAATGCGCGCTCTGCAGGATTTCCTCGCCGAGGTCATTCAGGAACTTGGCCTAGACAAAGACTCCGTGGCCGTCTGCCTCATCAACGACACCCAGATGGCCCGCCTTAACGGCCAATATAGAAACAAGCGGCGGACGACAGACGTGCTATCGTTTCCCGCGGAGGAGCGCCGCCGCCCGTCCAGTCTGCAAAGTAGCGTCAGAAAGCTGAGGGGATCGTTCCTGGGAGACATCGCCATTTCGCCCGTTGTCGCGCGACGCAACGCACGCACTTTCGGACGCCGCTTCGAAGACGAGTTGCGGATTCTCACCCTTCACGGCGTGCTTCATCTACTTGGGTATGATCATGAAACCGACCGCGGCGAAATGAGTCGCGTTGAAACGCGTCTCCGGCGTCGTTTGGGAATTATCCGATGATGGAAAGTTGGGCATATATCGGCAGCGTGGTGGTCCTCGCCCTCGGCCTGCCTATCTTTTCCTATCTCACGCTTATCTACCGCGAGCTAGGACGCATGACCACTGGCCGCGTTCATGAGCACCTCGACATTTTCGAATCGGAGATCGAACCCAAACTGCGAATCAATCGCCGTAGCGGTGGCCGAACGTTTCGCATCCTCGGTCATTTCTGGCTTGCCTTCGTGGTCCTGGAGACCACTCGTGGAGTCGTTTATCTCGTTCCCAATCGTTGGGAAGCCGGCTTGCAGTTTCTTGTTTTCCTTACGCTCGAAGTCGTCATCGCCATGCATTTTGTACCGGACATGCTTCTGTATCGTACTTCCGGCCGTTGGCTGGTGCCGTTGCTTCCTTTGATTCGACTTGCCATGCTCCTCGTCTGGCCGATCCGTATTTTTCTGGAGGGCGCGGAATCGCTTGCGCGAATCTCCGAAAAAGAATTTGAGCAGACCGAAGAGGAGCGCACGGAGCAGGGAATTGGAGCGCTCGTGGAAGTGGCCGAGGAAGAGGGAATCATCGAACCGGAGCAAGGTGACCTGATCGAGCAGGTGGTCGAATTCAGTGACAAGCGCGTGCGCGAAGTCATGACTCCTCGCCCCGACGTCGTCGCCATGCAGGCTGATGCCTCTCTGGAAGAAATGCACGCGCGGTTCGTGGAAACCAAGCTGGCAAAGATGCCGGTTTACGAAAAATCGCTAGATGACATGATCGGAGTCGTTTACGCGCAAGACCTGTTGCAGGTGGCGGACACCGATCTTCCCAAGCGCAAGGTTCGCGAGCTGATGCGCCCGGCGCTGTTCGTTCCGGAAACCAAGTCCGGCTCGGACCTCTTGCGGGAGATGCGTCAGAAGAATCAGCCGCTGGCGATTGTCATCGATGAGCACGGTTCCGTCGCTGGTATCGTCACCATAGAGGACCTGGTCGAGGAAATCGTGGGCGAAAGCGGTGCAGACGACGAGCAACCCGCTCCCGAAGTTCTGCACGAGTCCGACGGCGCCTATGTCCTCCTCGGCAGCATGTCGATCGTGGACGTCGAGAGCCTCCTGGATGTTCAATTCGGCGACCACTCCGACGATACAGTGACAACTCTGGCCGGCTTGCTTAGCCATGTCTCCGGCAAAGTGCCGGCCCCAGGCGATAGAATTGACGTCCACGGCTATCGCTTTGACGTGCTGGACGCGAATCAGCGTAAAGTTCTAAGGGTACGCGTGCGGCCGATTCGCGCCGCCGCAATCGCCACCCCTGCCGAAGTTTAGTCGGCGAGAAGACGCCGTGAGTTCGCAGAACAGATAGAAACTATGCCGAAGAATACGAAGGTGGCTCCTACCGCCAAGCTTGACGACAAAAAGAAAAAGGGATTTCGCTCGGGGTTCGTCGCGATTATCGGACGCCCGAACGCCGGAAAATCCACGCTTCTGAATCGCTTCGTCGGGCAAAAGATTGCCATCGTCACGTCCAAGCCGCAGACCACCCGCAACCGCATTCAAGGAATCGTTACGCGCCCGGAAGGCCAAATCGTATTTATCGATACACCCGGCCTTCACGACGCCAAATCCTTACTTAATCGCCAGATGATGCGCGAGGTCAACGCGGCACTCGAAGGTATAGACGTCCTGCTGCTTATGGTCGACGCGAGCGCCGCCCAGCCTCACGCCGATTCCTTGGTCCTCGATAAGGCCAAGCGATTCGAGGGCAAAGCTATTCTTGCTCTCAACAAAGTGGATCGTCTTCCCAAGCAAAAGCTTTTGCCGCTGATCGAAGCATTCTCCAAATCGTTTCCCTTTAATGCGGTTGTTCCCATCTCCGCCCTCAAAGGCGATGGTTGCGACGAACTGCTTGACGAAATTCTCAAGCTGCTGCCGCAAGGCGAGCCCTATTTTCCCGAGGATCAAATCACCGACCAGCCCGAGCGCTTTCTCGCCAGCGAAATCATTCGTGAAAAGGCCATTCAGCTCACCTACCACGAAGTCCCCCACGCGCTGGCTGTCATGGTCGACAAATTTGAAGAGACGCCCAAAATCCTGCGCATCGAAGCCACACTCCATGTCGAGCGCGATTCGCAGAAGAAAATCCTCATCGGCCGCAAAGCCGACATGCTGAAGAAAATCGGCACACAAGCCCGTAAGGAACTAGAAACTCTCCTCGGAACAAAGATTTATCTCGGCTTATTTGTGAAGGTCGCTCCGGATTGGCGCGATAACCCGGAGAAGGTCCGTGAAATCAGTTGGCACACCCAACTCGAAGGCCTGGTCCAGGACGCCCCGCGAGAAGAATTCGAAGTGGATCAGCCGCGCAGCGAAGATGCGACGGAGATAGACGAAGAGCAAGAACCAGACGAGGACTCCAAGACCTAGCTCAGAGCTGCGGGTACCCGTTCTTTCGCTCTTACTCTGGCGCGGCAATTCCCAACGACTTCATCTTCCGGTACAAATGCGACCGCTCCAGCCCCAATGCCGCCGCCGTCTGCGTCATGTTCCAGCGGTGCTCCTGCAACTTCCTCAAAATAAATTCCCGCTCGTACGCGCTTCGAGCCTCATGAAGTGTCGCATAAAGCTGCTGCGGGCTCTCCGCCACGCCGCGAAACAGCTCGGGCGGCAAATGATGCGGTTCGATGCGCGCCTGCGGGCACACAATCACCAGCCGCTCCACCAGATTCTTCAACTCTCGAACATTTCCCGGCCATGGATACCGCAGTAGAATTTCCATTGCGCCGTCACTTAGTTCCCGCGTCTTCTTTCCATACTCAGTGCTAAATTCCGCCAGGAAATAGCGCGTCAGCACCGGGATATCCTCTTTTCGCTCTCTCAGCGGCGGCACGTAGAAAGGAATTACGTTCAGCCGGTAAAACAAATCTTGCCGGAAGGTGCCACGATTAATCTCCTGCTCCAGATTTTTGTTAGTCGCCGCTATCACGCGCACATCCACATGCAGCGTCTGGTTCGATCCAACCGGTTCGACGCGCTGCTCTTCAAGTACGCGCAACACCTTCGATTGCGTACGCAAACTCATGTCGCCCACTTCATCCAGAAATAGTGTCCCGCTATCGGCTTTTTGAAACTTGCCAATCCTGTCTTCCGTCGGCCCTGCGAAGCCGCCCTTGACGTGTCCAAACAACTCGGTTTCGATCTGATCCTCGGGGATCGCCGCGCAGCTGACTTCCACAAACGGTCCCTTGGCCCGCAAGCTTGCCGCGTGCAATGCGCGCGCAACAAGTTCCTTGCCCGTTCCGCTTTCGCCGTAAATAAGCACGCGCCCATGGCTCGGTGCGGTAACGGCAATTTGTTGACGCAGCGCCTTCATCGGCACGCTGTCACCCAGCACCTGGTAACGGTGGCTCAATTCGCTGCGGAGCGTCTTATTTTCGGCTTCGAGCCTCCGTTGAAGTACAGCATTCCTGACCAGCACGATAATTTTCTCGAGGGAAAGCGGCTTCTCGATAAAATCGAAAGCCCCGAGTTTCGTCGCGCGCACAGCCGTTTCGATCGTTCCGTGTCCCGAAATCATGATTACCGCAGGGGCATTCTGCAGCTCCTGAATCCGCGTCAGCGCTTCCATGCCGTCGATGCCGGGCAACCACACGTCTAGCAACACCACATCAAAGTCCCCGTCGGCGATTCGCTGTAGGGCAGCTTCCGCGGACTCCACCGCATCTACGTTGTAGTGTTCGTCTCGCAGGATGGAGCCCAACGACTCCCGTATGCCAGCTTCATCATCTACGATTAGAACTTTTCCGTGTTGGTTCATGAAGGTAGTTCTGGCCCGGCGTGCCCGTTGGAACCATTCGTCGAAGTTTCCGCTACGGGAAGCTCAATCAGGAATCTCGAACCCACCGGTACGTTATCCTCTACGCGAAGCGATCCGCCGTGTTCGGAGATAATGCGCGACGCAATCGCCAATCCCAAGCCGGTTCCGCGATCTTTTGTAGAAAAATGCGGCAGAAAGAGCTTGTCTTTATCCTGCGGCGAAATTCCTTGCCCAGTATCGCTAACGACTATTTCAATGGTATCGGATTCATGCCGCAGATGTGTGGACACCACGATTTCCCGGTGCGGCGAATCTTCCAGAGCTTCCGCGGCATTATCGATCAGGTTTACCAACACGCTACGCAGCAGGGGACCATCCGCGCGCACGGCCGGTAGATCCTTTTCCAGCAGACTGCTTAAAGCAATACCATCCAGCCTGCCACTGAAGACTTCCAGCGCTTCCTGCACCGTGGCGTTCGTATCGGTGGCCGCGAGCTTGGAAGCTGGAAAGCGCACGAACTGTGAAAACTCGTTGACCAGCGACGAAAGAGTGCCTACTTCGCGCTCGATCAGACGCGCGCAGTCCCGCGCGATTTGCGCCAGCTCCGGATCCCTTTGTGTTTCCCCCGCCCGCCTTTCAAGTTGCCGGGCAAGTCGTTGCGCCGACAATTGAATTGGCGTAAGCGGATTCTTGATTTCGTGCGCGATCCTGCGCGCGACTTCCTGCCAGGCCGCGGATCGCTGAGCTTGAAGCATTTCCGTCAGATCGTCAAAGACCAACACGAATCCTGTATTCGCACGTCGCGCTCCCAACGAACTGACCGTAACCGCGATGTGCCGAACCCGCCCGCCGACCACCGCCTCAATTTCTCCGGAAACCACGCCCATGCGAAGCGAGCGGCGCATCAGCGGCCGCAACAGTTTCTCTGCTTCGCCACCAACAAGCGACGCCAACGAATTCATTTGTTGCACCGACATTCCGAACATCCGCAAAATCGCCGCATTGGTTCGCAGGATCAGCCCGTTGGTATCCAGATAGATCACCCCGGCTGGAATATTTTCGAGCACAGTTTCCATTAACTGCCGTCGCCGCTCGAGTTCTTGCACCGCTTGCTGAAGGTTGCGTGTGAATTCGTCGATTTGCCCGCGGCTGTCTTGCAATTGCGCGGTCATGCTATTGAACGATCGCACCAGGATTCCCAATTCGTCCTGAACCTGTTCCGGTACTTGATAGCCAAAATTTCCGGCGGTTATTTCCCGGGTGCCTTCCGCAAGCGCTTGAATCGGTACCGTCACTTGTCTGGCCAAAAACAGGGCAACCCACATGGCCGCGGAGAGCACCAGCACGGTGAAGAAAAAGAGAATCAACAGCATCTGCTGCTTCAGCGCGCGAAGATGCTGCTTTTCGTTCTCGTATTCCAACGTCTGCTTCTGAATGATATTCAATCGATTCAGAAAATCCGGGCTGGTGCGAAAAGCCGCTACCAGAGTCCCGCGCTGCTGCCCCTTGACTATTGCGGGCACACGCGCGGCGAAGTAACTCTGGTTGCGAGCTTCCCAAAGCTCCACGCCACTCGGCAGCGTTCGCTGTGGCGTACCGGGAACACCGCTCATCGTGCAAATTTGTTCCGTGCGGTTCTCTGGCTGATCGGCGCAAACAACGCCACCGACGATCGGTTTTCCATCCCCGTCCAGGAGCCACACTCCATCCAGTCCCAGTTCCAGCGAATGCTGCAGGAATGCTTCCGGCGTTTCTCGTGAATACATCGCAGCCCGGTAGCCTAGCGTGTGGAGGCGCGGCAGCGTTCCCTTTCCCAGATCGTTCAGCAGTTGCTGGGTCTGCTCCGACGCAATCTCCAAGGGGCGCGGGAACCAGCGTCCCAGTGTGCGGTTAAGCAACGCATAACTTACGAAAAACATGAAAATTACCGGTAGCAGAGATACCGCCATCGCACCGAGCACCATCTTGGTCTTGAATCTTGCTCCGAGTTGTTGCTTGCTGCGTTCGGTCCAGAGTCTTACCAGACTTCGCGCGAGGATCAGGCTAAATACCAGCAGAGCGGCCACGATAATGCTGGACACCGCATAGAGCGCGATCACTTCTCGCCATGAACTCGGTTCGATCGGTACGTCCAGAGATCCCAGGGTGAACACGGCTGCCAGCAGAAGCGTTAGCAGCACGCCACCGATGATGAGTTTCACCCGTGATTTATTGCTGGAGGGACTCATCGCATTTCCTTAATCGTTGGCGGCAGGAACGGGCGAAGAGGGCACTCCGAGCATCGTGGATTTTTCGTTCGGCAAAAGTGTTTTCCGGTGTGCACGATCAACGCGTGATATTCGTTGAACAAAGCGGGATCGGCAGGCAAACTCCGTTCGAAGAGCGCACGAATCTCCTCGTAGGGGTCTCGCACGTCCGCATGGCCATGCCGCTGCAACATCCTGCGCGTGTAGGCGTCCACCACAAACACGGGGTGATCGCCTGCGTAAAGCAAAATGGAATCCGCCGTCTCTGGCCCGATGCCATGAATCGCAAGCAACTGCTCGCGCAGAACCGCCGTCGGAGTGCGAAACATCTTGTCGAGCGATCCCTGATAGTTTGTCCGCAGAAAATGGACGAACGCTTTGAGTTTTCGCGCCTTCTGCCGGAAGTAGCCTGAAGAGCGGACCAGTTGCGCCAAAGCAGCTTCCGAAATCTCCTCCAAGCCGCGCACAGAAAGCAATCTTTCCCGGCGCAAGGCAACGATGACGCGCTCCACGTTCGTCCAACTGGTATTCTGGGTGAGGATGGCCCCGACGATGACCTCAAAGCGGGTTCGTGCTGGCCACCAGTTCTGACCGCCGTGAGCGCGAAGAAGCGTATCGTAGTATTCGCGCAAAACGGGAAGGGCCAGCCCATCCATTCGAGGCGATTTGTTCCTCGAATTCCGGCGCGTGGGCAGAGTTTTCCCGAGCAGGGGGATGGGCAAAACGCGATGCGTGGACATCTCCTTCGCACGATAGCCATGCACGCGCGTCAAGTCAAGAAAAGGACGCTGTACTTCGATGCAGGAGACTGGTCTGCAGTACAGGTATTAGCCAATTCACAACGAGTGGCCAATTTCGGTCATCGTCCGAGCCGGGCCTTTGCTATGGTTGGCGTTGGGTGCAAGATTTTCAGGGAGTGCAGCGGATGTCTGTCCGTTTGGGCGAAATACTGTTAAAGGAAAGCCTGATCACGCAGGACCAGTTGGATAAAGCGCTGGAATTCCAGCGCTCCAACGGTGGCAAGCTGGGAAGCTGCCTGACGAAGATGGGCTTCATCACCGATGACGACATCACCGGCGTGCTGTCGCGCCAGTATGGCGTTCCCTCCATCAATCTGAAGTATTACGAGATAGACCCCATTGTCATCAAGCTGATCCCGCAAGACACTGCCCTTCGCTACCAGGTCGTTCCGCTGTCGCGTGTCGGTTCGGTGCTGACTATCGCAATGACGGATCCCACCAACGTCTTTGCTATGGATGACATCAAATTCATGACCGGGTTTAACGTCGAACCCGTCGTGGCCTCGGAATCCGCCATCGCCGAGGCCATCACCCGCTTCTACGGCGGGGGCCAGTCCAACCACGAAGAACTCAGCAACTTGATGAAGGACCTGGTTGATGACGACCAGGAGCTGGAACTTGCTACTGACGAACAGGAAATGGACGCGACGGCCCTCGAACGCGCCGCCGAAGAAGCCCCCATCATCAAGCTGGTCAACCTTATTCTGACGGACTCCCTGAAGCGCGGAGCTAGCGATATTCACGTGGAACCGTACGAAAACGAAATGCGCGTGCGATTCCGTGTTGACGGCGTGCTACAGACGGTCATGAATCCGCCGCTGAAACTGCGCGACGCCATGACCAGCCGTATGAAAATTATGGCCAAACTGGACATCGCCGAAAAGCGTCTCCCGCAAGACGGCCGCATCATGATCAAGTTCAAGGCCGACGGGAAAAAGAAAGAACTCGACTTCCGCGTCTCCACCGTTCCGACTCTTTACGGCGAAAAAATCGTTCTCCGGTTGCTGGACAAAGAAAACCTCCGCCTGGATATGACCAAGCTGGGCTTCGAGGCCGAATCTCTGAAAAAGTTCGAACGCAACATTCTGAAGCCCTACGGCATGGTGCTTGTTACTGGGCCGACCGGTTCCGGTAAAACCAACACGCTTTATTCTTCAGTCTCCCGCCTCAATCAGGTGGACACGAACATTATGACCGCCGAGGATCCCGTCGAATTCCAGTTGGCGGGAATCAACCAGGTGCAGATGAAAGAGCAAATCGGCCTGAATTTCGCGGCTGCGTTGCGCGCCTTTCTTCGGCAAGACCCGAACATCATTCTGGTTGGTGAGATTCGAGACTTTGAAACGGCGGAAATCGCCGTCAAGGCGGCCCTCACTGGCCACTTGGTGCTGTCCACACTGCACACCAACGATGCGCCATCCACCATCAGCCGTCTGATGAACATGGGTATTGAGCCTTTCCTTGTGGCCACCTCGGTGAACCTGATTTGCGCACAGCGCCTTGTGCGTCGCATCTGCTCCAACTGCAAAGAGGAGTTGGAAGTCCCAGAGCAGGCTTTGATCGACGCTGGCTATTCTCCCGAAGAAGTAAAGACCACCAAGATTTATCACGGGAAAGGCTGCAGCACATGCAACAAAGGTGGCTATAAAGGACGCACGGGCTTGTATGAAGTAATGGAAGTGAATGATGAATTGCGGGAACTTATCCTGGTCGGCGCCTCGGCTCTGGAATTGAAGAAAAAGGCGATTGAGCAGGGAATGATCACTCTGCGCCGCAGCGGTCTTATCAAGGTCGCCGCGGGAATGACCACCATGGAAGAAGTTTTGCGCGAAACGGTTTTATAAGTTGGAAAGGATATAAAAATGGCCGGCATAACACTGAGCGAACTGCTGAAAAAGATGATCGAGATGGGAGGCAGCGACCTCCATATCACCACGAACAGCGCGCCGCGCGTGCGTGTTCACGGCCGCCTGCGTCCTTTGGATATGCCGCCGCTGACTGCTGCCGACACCAAGTCGCTGGCGTATAGCGTACTGACCGACGCGCAGAAGCACCGCTTTGAGGAAAATCTGGAGCTGGACTTCTCCTTCGGCCTGAAAAATCTTGCGCGCTTCCGCGGCAACGTCTTTAACCAGCGCGGTGCCGTAGGCGCTGTGTTCCGTACCATTCCTTGGGAAATCAAGGGCTTCGATGCGCTCGGCCTGCCGAATGTCGTCCGTGGGTTGTGCGACAAGCCGCGTGGTCTTGTGCTTGTCACGGGACCTACGGGTTCCGGTAAGTCCACCACGCTCGCAGCTATGCTCGACAAGATCAACGCAGAGCGCGAAGAGCACATGATTACCATCGAGGACCCCATCGAGTTCTTGCACAACCACAAGAAGTGCCTCGTCAATCAGCGCGAGGTTCACGCCGACACCCATTCGTTTTCGAACTCCCTGCGCGCCGCACTCCGTGAAGATCCCGACGTGGTGCTCATCGGAGAAATGCGCGACCTGGAAACTATTGAATCCGCGCTCCGCATCGCCGAAACCGGCCACTTGACCTTCGCCACGCTGCACACGAACTCCGCTGCGTCGACCATCAACCGTATCATTGACGTTTTTCCAGCTCACCAGCAGCCGCAGATTCGCGCGCAACTCTCCATGGTGCTGGAAGGAATTCTCTGTCAAGCGCTCCTGCCCCGCACCGACGGGCGGGGACGCGCGATGGTGATGGAAGTACTGATTCCTACGCCGGCTATCCGTAACCTGATCCGCGAGGACAAGATTCACCAGATTTACTCTGCGATGCAGACCGGAACGGGGATCACGGGAATGCAGACGTTCAATCAGGGCTTGGCGAGTGCTTATTTGGCGAAGGCCATTACCTTAGATATGGCCCTTTCTCGTTCGTCGAATCCGGACGAACTTCAGGACATGATCAACCGCGGGGCGGCTGGAACGTCGGGCGCAGGCGGGAAAACTCCTGCTGGAAAGTCGCCTGTCGGATCGAAGCATTAGGGCCAAAATTTGTGAGAGACTACCGGAAATCGAACATTTTGAAGTTTGACCGCTGAGGAGGATTACCATGCCGGTCTTTACGTATCGCGGAACCAATCGCTCGGGCAACTCTGTTGCCGGCGAGATGAACGCCACCAATAAGTCGGAGGCGCAGAGCCAACTGCGGCGCCAGCAAATCACACCGACCAAAATGTCGGAAAAGGGCAAGGAGTTCAACCTACCGACCTTCGGCAGCGGCGTGAATTCCAAAGAACTTGCCGTTTTCACAAGGCAATTCTCGGTCATGATTGACGCTGGCTTGCCGCTGGTGCAGTGCCTCGAAATTCTTGCCTCTCAGCAGGAGAACAAGACGTTTCAGAAGGTACTGGCGGGAACACGCGCTTCGGTGGAGGGCGGCAGCACACTATCCGCCGCCATGAAACAGTATCCCAAAGTCTTCGACCCCCTCTATTCGAACATGGTCGAGGCCGGCGAGACGGGCGGTATTCTCGACACCATTCTGCAGCGCCTTTCCAGTTATATCGAAAAGAACGTAAAACTGAAGTCCGCCGTGAAATCCGCGCTGATTTATCCGGTTGGCGTCATAACCGTCGCCGGCGGCGTCATCACCCTGCTGCTGTGGAAGGTCGTCCCGATTTTCGCCACTTTGTTCACTGGTTTGGGCGTGGACCTTCCGCTTCCCACCAAAATCGTCATCAGCTTGAGTAATTTCATCGGCAGCATTTTTGGTTTGTTGATTCTCGTCGGGCTGGTTGGCAGCATCATCGGGCTGAAGATTTGGTACGGCACGCCGCAAGGCCGATTTGTGCTTGACACCATTATTCTTAAGCTGCCGATCCTGGGCATGGTCATGCGCAAGATCGCTGTTGCGAGATTCACTCGGACGCTTGGTACGCTGATATCGAGCGGTGTTCCCATCCTGGAAAGCTTGGACATCACCGCGAAGACTTCCGGCAACGCCGTCGTCGAGAAAGCTCTCTTTGCGGTGCGCAAAGCGCTGGAAGAAGGCAAATCCCTCACCGAGCCATTGAAGGAATCCGGCGTTTTCCCTGGCATGGTTACGCAGATGATCGCAGTCGGCGAACAAACCGGTGCCATGGATGCCATGCTCCAGAAAATCGCGGACTTCTACGAAGACGAAGTGGATGCAGCTGTGAAGGACCTGCTCACCGCCCTCGAGCCAATCATGATCGTCTTCCTTGGTGTGGTCGTCGGCGGCGTGGTCATTTCCATGTACTTGCCACTGTTCTCGCTGATCGGCAAGCTCAGCAGCGCGCACTAAGCGTAGTAGCTCTTCGGAAAGGGAGGACAGGACGATCAACCCTGTCCTCCTTTTTCTGTTTAAGATAGATGTGGGGGCGTTACACCGCGTTAAGCGGCAATCTGCTATGGAGCAAACTTTTAACCGCCGAGAGTGGCTGGAATGGCTCACCCGTGTGCGCTTGTTGATGATCGCGCTCATTCTGGGCGTCGGCGTTGTCTGGCCGCAGTTCGTTCCCTCCACCGCGGCTCCCCGTTACTTCCTTCCCATCATCATTCTGTGGATCACCATCAGCGTTCTTCATCTGATGCTCGTGCGCCTGTTGCCGCCCGCCAATTGGTTTGGCGTTGTCCAAGTGCTGTGCGACGTCGCGATGATCACCGGCATCGTCTACGCCACTGGTTTACAGGACAGCAATTTCAGCTCTCTTTATCTCCTTGTGATCATTGTCGCCAGCATCCTCTTCACGCGTCAGGCAGCGTTTTCTATCGCGGTTCTGTGCCTCGTGCTGCTCGGAGGACTTACTTGGTTTTGCTACACCGGCGCGATTCCTAGAACCTGGATCGGCACGCCGTCCGTCGAAACGCTGCGTATCTGGTTTCTGAGCAACACCTTTGGGTTTCTCGCGGTCGCTTATCTTGCGAGTTTGCTGGCGAACTCCCTTCGCCGCCAGAGCACTGAGCTCGCCGCAAAGCGCGAAGAACTTCTCGAACTACAGGGCTTCACCTCCGACATTATCCATTCCATGCGCGGCGGCCTGGTAACCACGGATATGGAAGGACGCGTCGTTCTGATCAATCGCACCGGCGAGGAAATTCTTGGCAGAACCTTTTCTGAACTGCGCGGGCAGGATCTGCGGGAAGTAAGCCCGGATTTCTGGCTTCAGGACATGACCGCGATGCTGGATAAATCCTCCTTGCGCCGTGAGATTGAAATCAAGACGCCCAGCGGCAACCGGCGGTTTCTGGGTATTTCGATTTCTCCCCTGCGCACCCGGGACGCCTCCAAAAGCGGCTACGTGTTCAACTTCCAGGATCTGACGGAGCTTCGCCGCCTGGAGCAGGAAGTAGCCACAAAGGAGCGCATGGCCGCGGTTGGGCGCCTTTCAGCCGCCATTGCCCACGAGATTCGCCAGCCATTGACGGCCATGGCCGGGGCGGTCAAGGAACTTGGCCGGCTGGTACCTCTGGAGGACGACGAGAAGCACCTCGTCAACATCGTTGGCAGGGAATCAGAGCGCCTGAATCACATCATTACGGACTTCCTGAACTACTCGCGAGAAAAATCCTACACCTTCCAGGAAGCGGACATTCGTCCGCTGCTGGAGGAAACGCTCTTGTTGATCGAAAAGAAGCCGGGAGTGGAGAAGGATGTCCGTATCTCTCGCGCGTTCAACGGCAGTATCTATAAAGCGCAGGTTGATCCGAACAGGATCAAGCAGGTTTTCTGGAACCTCTGCGACAACGCCTTGCGCGCCATGCCTTCCGGGGGAACCCTCACCGTGGGACTCGAAAACGCCTCGGACTGGCTGCGTATCTCCTTCCGCGATACCGGCATTGGCCTCGACCCGCGCCAGAAGGCAAAGATTTTCGAACCACTGCAATCTAATTTCGAAGGCGGCACGGGACTAGGCTTGGCCATCGTTTACCAAATCGTTCAAGCTCACAGCGGAAGAATTACGGTCTTCAGCGAGAAAGAAAAAGGCGCGGAATTTATCGTCGAACTCCCCCGCGTCGAATGAGGGCGTATGCAAGCGACTAAAAGCGCACCCCGGGACACTGCAAAGGATACGGCTCACATCCTTGTTGTGGATGACGAACGGTCGATCTGCGAACTCCTCGAAATCACTTTCCGAAAAGAAGGCCATCGCGTGGAAATTGCCCACAGCGTTGAGGCTGCCAAACGCAAGCTGGAAGGCTCGCTGTTCGACATCATTATTTCCGATGTGCGCATGCCCGGGGCCACAGGCGTCGAGCTCTTGCGTTTCAGCCGCGAGGTCGCTCCGGACTCCTACTTCGTGCTCATCACCGGCGTTCCCACGCTTGAAACCGCGATCGCGGCTGCGAATGAGGGCGCGAATCGCTACGTCATCAAGGATCACGACCTGGTGGAACAATTGCGTGTCGCGGTCCGCGAAGTTACCGAAAGCTTGAAGTGGAAAAAGGAAGCCGGCTATCTTCGCCGCGAAATTCGGCGCCTCACAGGTCTGGATAACATCATCGGGCAGAGCCCGAAGATGCGCGCGATTTTCGATCTCATTCAGACGGTCGCGCCGCAAACCAGCCGGATTCTGATCACCGGTGAAAGCGGGACCGGAAAAGAGCTGGTCGCACGCGCTATTCACGAAAACAGTGCGCGGGCCAATGCGCCCTTTATCACCATCAATTGCGGCGCCTTCCCGGAAACGCTTCTGGAATCGGAGCTGTTCGGTTACGTAAAGGGCGCGTTCACCGGTGCGAATGACAATCGCCGCGGCCTTTTCCAGGCGGCTCATGGCGGCACGCTGTTCATGGACGAAATCGGCAATATGAATCTCGCGATGCAGGTGAAGCTTTTCCGTGTTTTGCAGGAAGGGAAGGTTCGTCCCCTGGGGAGCACCGAAGAGTTGGATGTCGATGTTCGTGTTATTGCCGCGACAAACAAGGATCTGGAGAAAGCCATTGCGGCAGGGGAGTTCCGCGAGGATCTTTTTTATCGCCTAAGCGTGATTCCCATGCACGTGCCGGCTCTCCGCGAACGCCGCGAGGATATTCCGCTGCTGGCGCTTCACTTCCTTGAGAATTTCCGCAAGACGATGGAAAAGCCCATTGAAGGTATCTCTCCGAAGGCCATGAACCATCTGGAAACCTACGATTGGCCGGGCAACGTCCGCGAGCTGGAGAACACCATTGAACGGGCCGTGGCCCTCGAAACCGGCCCGGAAATTGGAGTGGCGGTCTTACCGGATCGAGTTGCGGGGCAAGCCGGAGGAGCTACCTTAACGAACGGGGCGCGCCACGAGGGAGTGGAACTCCTTCCCGAAGGGATCGACTTTGAGCGCGTGATCGCCGAGACGGAGAAGCGCTACCTGCAGGCGGCGCTGGAAAAGGCACATGGAGTGCGGACGCATGCGGCGGAGATCCTGAATATCAGCTACCGTTCCTTCCGGCATTACGCCAAGAAGCATCAGCTGTAGCCAGAAGCGCGATGACAGTAATTGACCGGCCAGAGTGACGTTTAATGTCACAAGCGGGGACACCTT
>Ga0210383_10001161_pt1 | contig 24288 bp, 59 predicted proteins | sample IncBWC14OmetaG_FD_160072 | JGI IMG/M metagenome (GOLD analysis project Ga0210383, IMG submission 160072) | Forest soil microbial communities from Barre Woods Harvard Forest LTER site, Petersham, Massachusetts, United States - Inc-BW-C-14-O ... | reverse complement strand
TAAATGAATAACATGTTATTAGCTCATGAACTTATTAAAGCAACATATACTAAATTCATACCTATCCTATATCATTATAAATATGATTTTAAGGGTATATCAGAAATACTTTTAAATAAAGAAGATGGCTATATAGGTATCGAGTTTAGACCTGATGGTGTAACATATTACATTAAAAAATATTTTATACCAAAGAAAAATTGTAATTATTTTATTTTTACAGAAGAAATAGCTAAAGAGCGAAAGAAACGAATCAATAAAATTTTAAATGGATAAAGAATTGATAAAACAAAAATTAGAAGAAGCATTTCATAAACATGCTCCAAATTTTTTATTGGCAGACAATAGTATAGATCTTATTTTTGATAAGATGGTAAGAAATAATTACAAAGGACTTGAGTTTAGAAATGGCACTAATGCTACATATTTAACAGATAAGTATTCTGTACTATTACCAGAATATAAATATTTCATTTTAGCAGATGTGATAGCTGACGAAAGGAAGAAACGAATTAATAATGTCTTAAATGGATAAGGAACTGCTTAAACAATTAATATGGAAAGCTTTTGGTAAATACTCAAAAGAAACATTTAAACGGCCAAACGCTGATGTAAATATTATGATTAATGATATAGCAAGATCTGGCCCAGTTATTGGATTGAGATTTCCAACAAAAGAGATACCTAATTCTAGTGGCTGGTATGTGATGAAAGATGATAGAAGATTTAAAAGTAATACGTATTTTATTTTTTCCGAAGAATTGAATAAAAAAAGAAAGAAACGAATTAAACAAATATTGAAATGAACTATCAAGAAGCAATAGATAATACAGGTAAAGAAGTTTCTACCAGTTATGGTATAGGAATTCTTAAATCTACACACCAAGCTAATGAAAATAATAAAAAAGATTGGTGTGTTGTACAGTATCTGAATGAATGCTTAGATAAAGATGGTAAAATGAAAGTTATCTATCCTAAAATACAAACTCCGACAAATACTATATATTGTAGTAGCTATACGTTAGATGAGGTTGATTTGATATGAAAAAACCATTACATCGCGAAATATTACGCGAAATTAGAATATTACTGCAGCCTAATATGGCAGGACCATACTACGAGCAAGAGGTAAATACTGGATACAAATATTTGATAAATTATTCACAGAATCGCACCAAAGCTGATATAGCAGTAATTCGTGAAAAATTAGAAAATAATTTTAAAAACTGTATTACAATTAGGCACTATAACAACGATGCCTTATTTGTAATAGTTGTTCATTATAAAAAAATTAGATCTGCTAAAATTAACGAAATATTAGAATAATATGAACGACGAAGAATATTTACAGTTAAATGAAACTCTGACAAGTGGTCTGTTAAAAGAAATACAAATAATTCTTAAAGGAATGTCATTGAAAATAGATTTTTATAGTGTTGGACATAGTTCGTGTGTTTACATAATTGAATATCCACATAAACATAAAGGAAAACAAATATCTATAATTTCTAAAAAATTAAAAGCATATTATAAAAATAGTGTTGATATATCACATTATAAATACGAACGTTATTTTAATATAAGTATTTCCCGAAAAAAACTAATACCAATAATTCGTTCATCAATAATTGAAAAAATATTAAACTAATGGAACATCCAACATATTATGACGTATTTACTGAAATAAGTAATTTGGTGCAAAGTGTGATTCCTAATGGTGTATATAATTTAGATTTTATTGATGAGAAAAATGTCAACATTAGCAGCAATTATTTATACTCGCTAAGATATCCTGAATCTTATCCGTTCACGAAAATAATAGAAATAACAAACAAATTAATAAATTATTATGGTGATAAATGTATAACAATTAAACATTATTATACTGATAATAAAATGACTATCTATATTAAATATAAAATGATACGTTCCGCTAGAATAAGTCAAATATTTGAATAATGCATGTGATAAAATTCGCTACATTAGAATAAATTAAATACTTGATTAATGGCCTACATACCAAATAATAAAATAGAAAATATAATTGATAATATAGGCGAATCAATACCACATGGACATGTTAAAAGAATTGAATTTTATTATGAGAATAGATCTGCTTAATATGTTTTTGGTATAACATATATCTATCCTATACACAAATAAGTGAGTATAATAAAATTATACGTGATCTGTATTTTAATTGCGTTCAGATAGTTAAAAAACATGATTATTATTATGACTTTTTCATTATGTATAAGAAAATACGATTCGAAAAAATTAAATCTATACTGGATTAATTTACAACAATAACTTCTGATTCTTCACTTGGGTTATCTATATAATCTTTAAAATCTGCATTTGTTGATTCAGGATAATAACCATTTCTCTTAACCCAATCTAATACATATTCTACCGAAACTACCTTAGCTGGTAATGGTATTTCAACTATATTATCACCGAAAGATTTAGCAACATCTTTATCATATGTCCAGCTATACGCATCAACATCTTGATACGAACCGGGCGAAAATCCTCTGTAAATTTTTGTAATTCCGTGATTTTTTAAAAACTGATAACTAAATTTAATTATCCACTCCGGCGCATCAGTAGGACTATATTTATCTTCTTCGTCTGGATTATTATAATAAACATATTCTAACAGATATGTGATATATTTTTTGTCACTGTCAGAAATGTTGTTAATATTTGGTTCTTGACTGAATTCTTCAAAGAGCTTAATATATTTCATAATGCTATATATTAAATTGTTATATAAGGAGTTGTGATATTTAATATATACTAAGTATGGAAAAATACTTGGAAATATTAAAATCCGATCCTGTTAGATATAGGGAGAATTCTGTTCGGTTGATTGAGGAATTAATTGCTGAAAGTCATATATACGATCAATCAGAAGTTTATTATACATATGTATACTTAGATCCCACTGCTGAAAAAGGAGAATATAAATATATTGGTATAGATCAAATATTCGAATATCCTATTTTTTATGTTGGTAAAGGAGTGAAATATCGTTTTAGTGTTACACAGCATACAAGAAAAGAAGGCACACTTAAAAATAAAATATTAAAAATAAGAAGAAATAATAACGAACCCATAGTTATTAAATTATATGATAAAATATCAGAATACATGGCTTTTATACATGAAGCATTTATTATAGCAGCCGTAGGACGAAGAGATTTAAAATTAGGTACAACAACAAATCTAACAGATGGTGGTGAAGGGCCTAGTGGTAAAAAAGGGTCTAATGGCAGAAAAGGACATAAGGCATCTGACGAAACTAAAGAAAGAATGTCTGTTTCTGGTAAAGCTTTAAATAGAAAAATAACTCCAGAGCATAAAGAGAAATTAAAGAAAAGTAGACAAAGAGCAGTACATAAAATAGACCCTCTTACCAATGATATATTAGAAACTTTTGAATCAATGCATGATGCTGAAAATAAAACAGGTATACATCATGGTAATATTTGCGCAGTATGTGTTGGTACAATTCCTTTTGCAGGTGGTTTTAAATGGGAACTAGTAGATAAAACTAGACCTTTAAATACTATGAGTCTTGAACGCAGGAAACAAATTTCTGAACAATTTGCAAGAAAAATACGTCAGATAGATATCAAAACTGGCAAAAATATTAAAGTATTTGATTCTTTATTAGTAGCACAAGAAGAAACTAACATAGATGCACGGAGGATAAGTGAAGTTTGTTATGATCAAAAAGAATCTGCTGGTGGATTTTTGTGGGAATATCTAGATAAACCTATACTCAACCGAAGAAAACATAAATATATGCGAATGATAAAAGACATACTAAAAAAACCTAGGATAGGAGTTACCGTTGCTAAGGCTGTAAATAAAATTGATCCAAATAGTGGTAAAATTATTAAGACATATAAAACTATTGACGCTGCTGGTTTAGATAATAGTATCGATTCGCGTAAAATAGGGTATATTTTAAAAACTAATTCAGATAAGATCGTAGGTGGTTTCATATGGAAATTATCAGATAAATTAATCTTACCTATTAAACTTGATTATAAAAAATTGATATTAGATATATTAAGAACTCCAGTAGTTGGTGGAAATATTGTTAGGTATATACATAAAATTGATCCAAGTGATGGTAAAGTTATAGCTATATATTCCAGTAATATAAAAGCTGCTAATGATAATAATATAGATTCACGTAGAATAAGTCAATACTTAAATACTGGCAAAACATATAAAGGATTTAAATGGATAACAATATACAAAGAAGTATTGCCTATTAAACCTCGACCAGACTATAAAAAAATCATAATGGATATTCTTAAAGAACCAATTTTAGGACGTACTAAACCAAAAAATGTAAATAAAATTAATCCTGATAATGATGAAATTATTAGTACATACAGTTCCATACATAAAGCAGCTACTGATAATAATATAAGTCCACGTTGGTTAACAGAAGTGTTGACAGACTACCCTTCTAAAATATTAAAAGGATTTAAATGGGAAATAGCTAAAAATTGATAAAACAAGCAATTGGTTTAATTTAATATATACAAATATGGCGTCACCACTTAATTTGGTATCTTTTCAAGGGATTAGTAATTATACTTCTGACCCTACTAATTTAAATTACACTAAATCCATGTTTAATGCTGGTGCTACTGGCAGTGTAAGCGGTGCTAAATTTTATTATAGACCTAGTGGATTAAATTACGAGAAAAATAATGCAGACCATCCACACTTAGCAGGAGCCGCTGACGCTGGAACAGGAACAAGATTTACAAATGATGTTTATGATACTTCTATAAATTCTATTATTGATTATACTAGTCATTTTAATAGTATGAAATTAATACCAGCAGATTTTGCTTATTTAAAAAATGTAGGCGTTTATCCTAATAATAGATTAATAGTCGCAAGACGCTATGCATCACCAGTTTATAACGATTTGACCATAGTAACTCAATCACCTGTTAGTACTGTTGTATCTTGGATTCCACCAGAACAAGATACTTTTTTTGATATTTCATTTGGGGAAGAATGGATAGATGAGAATTCAGGGTTCAAAGATTTGCTTGACAAATTAACCCATGAGTTTACGAACAAGGCAGTCGGAGACGTACTGCCTGTTCCTATACCAATGGGTGGATTTACTGTAGGATTTCAAGCTGCTGTTCTGCAGAAGCTTGGAGTCAACATCAGTCCATCAAATCTTCCAGATGGAAATGCTAATATTATAAGATCAGCAAAAAGACGTAAAGTAATGGAAGATGGTGCAAGCCTTAAATGTGACATTAGTGTAAAAGTAATAGTTGAATATGAGCAGAAGTGGATTAATGGTGTTGATCCCACAATTGTTTTTCTAGATATCATAAACAACGCTCTTCGTTTTGGAACTTCTTATTCACAATTTTTAATTAACGGACAATTGTCTGGTAAGTTAAAAGAATTTTTTGATGACTTTCGTACAGGAAATTGGGATGCTGCTATTAAATTGATTGTACAAGCTGTTATAGATGCTATTGATATTGTTAAAGATAAAATTTTAGGATTCATGACACAGGCTGTTGATTCTACTAAACAACCAAGTACAACGACTACGCCAGGACCTTTAGGTGGACTTACTAATCCAGTACAACAGGCAGGTAATTCGCAATTAGGAGATTTTTTATTAGGATCTCTTAAAAAAGCTGCTACAAATATTGGTTCAGCAATTTTTTCTAAATATAAACATCAGTTGAATGCTATTATAGCAGGCATGACTGGGGAATCTAGTGTGCCTTGGCACCTCACACTAGGTAATCCAAAGAAACCTTTCTTCTCTTCTGCTGATATGTTATGTGATGAAGTAAAACTGTCTTTTGGTAATACACTATCATTCAATGATCTTCCATCAACCATTAGAATGGAATTTAATTTAAAGAATGCACGTCCATTAGGTATGCAAGAAATTTTTGACCGTTTTAATATAGGCGGTGGTCGTACATACTTACCACCGTTAACACAATACGAAACACCAGCATTTACTGTTACAGCTAATAGTTTAGCAAATAAAGCATCATAACAACATGAACATATACGCCTTAGATACTTTAAAAAAAGACCCAAGTAATAACCTCTATTACGATTTGACTGTTAGTACTTTCATGTATCAAAAGAATTATAGACTATTCGTTCATACTGTCGAACCACATGAAGAGATGCGTATTGATTTAATATGTAAGGCCATTTATAACAATACAACTAATGTTGATGTTATTCTTGATTTGAATAATATCATTATGCCACTTAATATTCGTGCAGGCGATAATTTATTTTATTTAGATGCGAATGATATTTCATTCTTTAGGCCAGTTATTAAAAATCTATCGGACATTAAAGCACAATTGGCTAATACTAATAAAAGGAAACGAGTTGACCTTAATCGCATACAGGCAAATAATCAAAATATTACTTTGGCACCGAACGTTAATACATCAGAAATTGATCAGGTGCGTATTGTCGATACTAATATAGTTATTGGTGAAGGGGTATTTAAGTAGCATATTTCCATTTAAACCCTCCAGCTTGTGCTTGGATTCCTTTACAAGCATCACAGATTCTACGTGGATTTATATTGCTTTTTAACCCAGCGTTTGCAACAGATATATATGTTTCTAATTCTTTCCCAGTTTTAATATCTATTTTAACTACTTTTTTATTTCTTGTTGAATTTAATACCATTTTCTTTTTATATTCATCAGAAAAAGATCTCTTTTTAAAATTTATCCTATCAGGATGGGTAAATTTCCATTTAAACCCTGCACACGTTTCTCTTATTCCTTCGCACACTTTATAAATATTTTTCAAAGAACAATGGTTATCTTTTGCAGCTAAAACTGCTGATTCATATTCTTTTATCGTATTACCAGCTAAATCCATTTTAGTTACGCCTGTTTTGTCTTTTATAGCTTTTGCTTTCTTTTCCTTCTGTGATACTGATTGCTTTTTGCCTCTATTAAATTCTGCTAAATACATTATATGTTCTAATTGAGCTGGTGTAGCTTTTTTACCTGTTTGCAAATTTGTTATTTTAATACCAGCACCGCGTCTATTATCACCGTCAGTTAGATTAACAGCTGTTCCTAAATTTAAATCTCTTCGGCCAACACTTGCGATAATAAAAGCTTCGTGTATGAATGCTTCAACTTCTGAAATATTATCATAAACTCGTTCGATTATAATTTCACGACCTACTTTATTTATTTTGTTTATTTTATTGTTTAAAAATTGACTATATTCACGTTTTCTGAAATCTCGATCTCTATTACCAGTTCCTTTACCCACATAAAAAATTTCATGTTTAAAAACTTTATCAATACCTGGATATGTATATTCTCCTTCTGGTGAAAAAGGATCAAGATATACATAAGTATAAAATTTTTCTGTCTGATCATATTTACTCACATTATTGAGTAAATCATTAATCAATTCAATCGACTCTTTTCTATATCTGGTACACTATCAGATTTTAAGATATTTAAGTATTTTTCAGCATACATAGTATATTTATATATTATAAATTAATAATATAAAAATATTTATATAATTATTTGTTTATTCCAAAAATACTTTGTACCTTTGTATCATAATTAAACATTAAAACTGTACAATATGACACGTAACAAGTATAACCGCGATTCAGCAGAAACTTTTAAAAAAGAGTTTCGACAATATTCTATACAAGAATTATTGGTACGTCAATCAAAAGGTAAATTTTTAACTATAGGTGAAAAAGAGCAGGTTAAACAATACGCAGAAGAAAAACGCAAAGAAAGACTTAATTCTTAATTATAACAAATCAAGATATGTTAATAAATATAATATATTTGTTTATTACAAAAATACTTCCTACCTTTGTATTTACAATTCGTTCTTTGATAGAAAAACATTGCCGACAAGCATTAACTCAATTAATGTTTTTAATGGATGGGAATAATTCTGAGCTGGACCTGAGAATCTTGTTAGTAAGAAAAAATCTGAAATTAAATAGGCAACCGTTTTCACTTCTGGCTGTTCTCAAGACAGCAACTTATAGTAAACGACCGTTCATTAAGTTCGGTAGATCCATGATAAAAGGTTGTTCAATGCTAAATGCGCTCAGATAAACGTCAAAATACATATTAGCGAAATGGAAGTACATCAACGTAATATAAAGGAACTATAAGCAGATTTGAGAGTACTAGTAGTGCTCGGGACTATGTAGAAATACATTGGAATCGCTCCGGGTAAATGTACATGAACAGCTACTAGTATAAAAACCACAGAAGTGATTGTTAATAACTTATCGTATAATTATTTGTTTATTTTAATAATTTAACATACCTTTGTGTCATAATCAAACTCAAATGGAAAAATTAAAAGGATATAACAGAAATTGTGCAGGCGGTAGAAGACCTCACAAAAAGATTCAAAGATTTGGTAAATATAAAACTTTGGCAGAGCGTATGAAAGCTGAAAGTGAAGCTCTTGAAAAATATCGTAAAAGAGTGAACCAATAAATTTTATAAAATTAAATTCTATGAATAAAAAAGAAAAAGAAAATTATTTACTCCTTTATGGTGGTAATAACAAAAATAAAAACATTTTTAATGTTGGTGATAAGATAAAACAAACACACGGAAGTAATTCGAGTGGTAGTATAATCTTAAATGGCGGAACGGAAGAATATGAGTTTGTTGGATATAAAGGAGATTTGGCTTTGTTGAAATCCTTAAATGAGGCTGCTAAATTTGCGTTCGATACTGTTAACCCAAGAATATTATATGATTCCATTATGGCGGGTTATAAACCAGCACTTGGAAGTATCACAAGATTACATTATAAATTTCTGGATAGATTCAGTAAGATAAATTAAAAAAATGACAGTTAAAGAATTTGTTAAACAATATTATCCAAATGCGTGTTGTGAACGGCACCTCAATGGTCGTATAAAGGGTTTACAACAGGCATATTACTTAATTAGGCCAAAAACAACAAGAGGACAGACAGAGAGTAAGGCTTGGAGAGAAGCAAAAGAATATATTGTAAAAAATAATATAAAGAAATCTATTTAATTTTTAATTCATGAAACCAATTTTGCGTTTAGATAAAGAAGGCAATAACAATTTTACTTTTTTTGAAATAACCGATGATAATTGTATAATTATTTCGGGTAACAGATGGAAAGAAAAAAGAGTTGGTGGGATGCCTATATACGGATCATGTAAAACAGACCAGTTAGGTTCGCGTAAAATGGCAAAAGCTATCCTTGATATTCTTATAAAAGAAACAACTATTAACAAAATAACATCTAAATGAAACCAAAAATTAAAAAATTTAATACAGCAGAACTGATTAAAGAGAATAGAAAACTCAAAAAAGAAAACAAAAAATTAAATAAGTTCATCTCAGAGGTGAAAACTTCGGTTGAAGAACTTAGAAAAGAATTTAAATGCTATCTTTACGATAGTTCTGGAAGTATTTAAAAATTATTCTTCGTTAGCTCAGCTGGTATTAGAGCATCTGCCTGTTAAGCAGAAGGTCGGTGGTTCAAGTCCATCACGGAGAGCAAAATAAAAAATTATGAAAAATAAAGTCTTAACATTCGAAGAATTCAGAAAGAAACAACCTAAGTATTTTAAAACAATTGACTTGTTTGAAGAGGAAATTGGTATAGAAAATACTATCGATTATATTGAATCCCTCATCACTAAAGCAAAAGAATTAGGTGCAGAAGATGTATATATCACAGAAGAAACAGACCAAGACAGAGATTATTTATCAACAAAAATATCTTTTTTTAAGAAAGTACATGAAACAGATGATGAATTTGAGTCTCGGGTAAAAAGAAATTACGAAGATTACTTGAAGGAATTGATTCGCGCAGAAGAGCGTCAAAATAATTTGGATAAATCCGAACGCGAATTATATTTGAGATTGAAAAATAAATTTGAATCTAAAAAATAACAGGTGCCAGCAATCTCGAATGAGGCGAGCTGAATGTGTCCTTTAAAGGACAACCCTGTTATTTATTTTTCTGTGTTTAAAACCATAACAAATGATCGAATTCTTCAAACATATGTTCGGTTTATGCCCCGATCATTATGCACATACTAATCTTATGGTTATGTATGACTATTCGCTGCTAAAAAGCATAAAAATATTTTTGCTGTCGTTGAAATTTAAATTTAATAAATCACCAACACCTACAAAAGTAATTAATGATCCAAATATTAAATTAAAAGAATTGATTGTTAGTTTTATGGAAAGAAACGGAATAAAAGAATACATTTCTTTCTTACCTGAAATTGTTTATACCTTAACCGCTTATGATGATGAAATTAAAAACGTTTCAGTTCAAACCGATCTTAATAATAAAGTATTACGTGTAAATGGTACCGGAGCTAGTCCAGATGCTGAAAGAGATTTGCGTTTTGGTGTTCAGTTTTCTGAACGTTATTTTTTCATTAACAAAGATAAAATTAACCAATTACTTAAACGTAATGATACAATATCTGAACTTTTTAATAATTAATAACAAGCACACTAAACAATAATCATATGAAAAAATTAACAGCAAAACAAATTCTTAAAAATTTTAACTGGAAAGTTGAGATCAGAACCCAATGGTTAGGTAAAAAAATCGAAAAAGATGTTTTACTTCCAAGTAGTTATCAGGAGCTTATTGAAAAGTTATTACAAGAGCATATTAACTCCGGTAAAGATGTTTTTGACAACACATATACAAGTTTGGGTGGGTCAGAAAAATGTGATGTTGAAATGTTAGTAAAACATATTCAAGCATTCAAAAGAAAATATGCAGGTAAATTGCGCACACATATCGATGAATATAATAAATTTCCGATCAGTGTACATGCAACCGGAGATGATGGTGATGAAGGCTGTATTACAATACGTGGTAAAATCGAATATGATAAAAATTATTTGATTAATTATGCACAAAGAGAGTTTGCTAGATATTCTTATCAATATAAGCAAGAATATGACACTATGATTCGTATTCAGAATACTGAAAAAATAATTTAATCTTAAAATAATATCATATGTTCAACATCATTCTTGTCATTTTTATGCTTATACTTGCAGTACCGTTTAGTATCATTTTAATTTATTTAGAAATAGAAGATAGAAAAACAACGGATAGTATTCACAATAAACATATGAAATTACTTCATCGTAAATATTTTGATAAAGCTAATTTCACGAACGATGATAAACAATTGTTAATAATTCTTAATAGTCGAGCAATTTAATATGCAAATATTAGCTATTTTTATTATAATTATTCTTCTTAGTTCAAGCGGTTCTATAACTTTATATAAATTATATATTCATTGGGAATCTTTGATCAGAATAATTTTATTTCCAAAAATAACGGGTCGCTGGTTATGGTTGGGTACAATCGATCAATATCGCAAATATTTATCAGATGAGAATGAACGTTTAACTAAATTAAGCAAGAAATAACATGATAAAAATTCTGTGGCGATTATTATTCATTATACTTTTTGTAGTTACACCTGTCGCTGCAATAGTTTACTATATCTTTACTGGAAAAGATTTATTTGAGAAATTTTTAAAATATTTCGATGCTAAAAGTGCTGAATTAAACAAAATTAATTGATATATTGATTTTTAATATTAATTATAATATTATATAAATCATTTGTTATTCTTGAATAATTAACGTATCTTTGTGTTATAAATAATAATTAATCAAAACCTTAAACATCATGTCCAGACACAACTATTTAATCTGCTATGAAAAAACACACATACAAGGAGCTATATTACCAAAAAAAGGCAATTGTATAATCAGTAGTACAAATTGGGAAAATTTGGATCATAGTATAGACGAACCCAACGACATCGATGAAATAATAAAAACAGTTAAGGAAGAAATAGGTATTAATAATAATGATGATGAAAACATAAATATTGTTATTATTTCAATGAATCGATTTTAAAAACATTATTAAAATATAATACCATGAAAGTAAAAATTATTTTCGAAAAAGTAACAACAGGAGTGTCCACAGATACTTGTAAATTTACATTTGAAAAAGTATCATATGATAAATATCGACAATTTGCAACTGTAAATGTTGAATTGGGTACATATAATACCATAGTTGAGCTGGTCGAAAAAATAGGATTAAAAGAATATTTTGATTATGAATTGGGAGGTAGTTTAGAAAAATGGTTAGATACTCATGATAATGATATTAAATATAAAAATGTACCTACGTGGTGTGGTGTACAGCAATTAATGGTGCACTATTTTGGCTATTATTATAACCCCAAGCTCAAATATAAATCTCCTGTATCAAAAGATTGGAGAAAAAGCCCAATAACAATATTAGAAGCTAATTATAAATCAAAATTGGAAGCTTGGTTAGCTGATGATCACAATGATTTCATGTTAATCAAAACACTGAAAGAAGCAACAATACGTGGTGGATATTCTTTACCCACCAAAGAAGAAGCAATGACAGCAATTTCTAATTGGGAAAAGGGTCGATCAATTAACATCAAAGAATTAAATATACGATACAACTCTACTGATTATTCGTTTGAAATGGAATTACATTAGCAAATAGTACTTATATATTTCATATTTTAAATTAATTATTTGGAAAAATTAAATTATCAGTTAAAAGTAGGAAATAATTATAAATATATTGATAAAAAAGGCGATAAACCTTTATTGTGTACATTGGTACGTATTACAAACGATGGTAATTATGCTGTATATGAATTTAAGCACTACAATTCGCGAGCAATAGGATCAACTATTTATCCTGAAAAATTAAAACGTATAACTAAAGAATTGTCGTATATGATCCGTAATAAATTAATTTAAATAATCATTATACTGATAATTTGTCATTCACAAATAATTAAATAACATGTCAAAAAAACTTTTAAAAAGAATCTTAGGTATAATTCTCATTGCACATTTCTTTCCGTTAATGGGAATATTCGCAGCCAATTATGGTGTTCCACATATGCCGACATTGGAAGGTTATGTGTTAGGGTGGTGCTTGAATGGTATATTTACCGTAGTCGGGGGATTTATTTTTCTGTGCGTCTGGCTTATAAAAGATTAATTTACGTATCACATTATTATTTAACGGTAAACAAATATAAACATGGCAAAATCTAAATGGACACCAATTAAAATTTCAACAAATGTTGATAAAATTTTAAATAGACATAAGATTATTATCTGTGAGCAACCTGATCCTACATACAAATCAATTTGGCTAAAAAGGAAAAATGTCCCAGTGCTGTGTGCTTGTTATCATTTAAATGAAATAAATAATAATTTAGCATTACTTAAACATATCAAAAAATCATTATTAGAATTAATGGATGAGGAAAATTTTATTCCTAATCATTATAATAAAACAGCGGATAGTCTTAAGGTGATTTGTGTTGCTATTAATATGATAAAAGCAGAATCTCCAAACGAATACACAAAAACAATTAATGCTCAAAATTAAATATAATCATGGGAATAACACTAGGTGACTTGAAAGCAGAATACGTTGCTGATCTTTTTGTTGAGAAATTGAAAAAAGGAGATAAAATTACCATGGATGAATGGCTATGGGCCATTGATGCAGTCAAACTTACCAATCCTGATATTAAATCCATCATTGACAGCAATCAAGAGTATGTAAATCAACTGATAAAATTAGGAAATGATATGGGTTATAATTTTTATCCTATTAAATAATGTACTACCTGATACAAGAAAATCTTTTCCGTGAAATTCATTATGATAAGCTAATTGATACTATGTCAAGGTATGACCTTAAACATCAAGTAGTAAAAATTGTACCATTTACCCGAGATATTTTATTTGAACCAATTGATACTAAGAATGTGTTTTGTTTTGGGTCAGTTAAGATGGCCCACATAGCAAAAGATTATTGTTGGAATCCCGGTTCTATGTTTAATGATAATCATGATTATCGAGTTTATTCGCAGTATTACAAAGAGAACCTACTTAACTATGATTCTTTAGTTTGTAAATTTTCTGACAATTTTGTACCACCCGGACATCTTTTCTTTGCTCGTCCGTGTGAAGATACTAAAACTTTCACAGGACAAGTCTTTGTGAAAGATTCATGGAATGAATTTGTACATGAGCAATTGACTAATGGCCACACGACTACTCTTAATAAAGATACTGCTATACAAATTTGTTCACTGAAAGAAATTCAACGTGAAATCAGGTGTTGGATTGTTAAAGGAGAAGTTGTTACCGCATCTCAATATAGAATTGGTAATACTACTACATATAAAGAATGTACAGAACCATATATTTTAGATTATGTGAAAGAAATGGTTGATATTTATCAACCTGCTGAGGCATTCGTTCTTGATGTTGCTTTGACAGATAATGGCCTAAAAATAATCGAGGTCAATTGTATAAATTGTGCAGGATTTTATGATTGTAACTTATATAAGTTAGTCGAAAAAATTGACACAGCTTTTTCACTTTAAAATAAAAATATGAAAAAATTTAGCAAAGAAAGCATTAAAATAATTCCTAAAAAGGATAAGAAAACTGGCATGTATGTTTATCCAGAAAATGCCGAAGCTAAAAACATTCCTGTAAATTTTTTCCCTAAGGTTAAGATTATCACAGATTCAGAAGAAAGTAAAGAACAATTGCTTAAAGCACTTGAATATATTCACAACTTATCGTGCATTGATCCAAATTTTATACCAGTTAATGGTTTAATGCATTTGTACTTATTTGCAGAAAGCGTGGAAGTTAAACCAAATTATAATTTCAATTTAGGCGAACAAACAAATAAATAATTTTAACTATGCAAGTATACCTCGCAATTTGTTTCTTTAGTTTGGCAGCAAGTGTGATAGCAGGATTATTAAGAGCTGATTTTAAAAGAGTCAATTATGTTGATGGTTGGCCTTTACTGTGGATTATTATTAGTATGTTAGTAATGATCGAGTCATTTTTAGCTATGATTATTTTCAATTTTTCAAACTTAACAATTTAAATTAAGATAATTTATGAAAACATATAAGAAACCTAGTATAGTAGAAAAAATTCTATTCGGTTCTAAATGGATGTTGATACCATTTTATCTCGGTCTAATGGTAGCGTTGGCTATTTATACATTCGTAGACGTTAGACAAGTTTATGAAATGGTTGTAAGCATATCAGCAATGGATGAAGAACGTTCTATGATGATGCTACTTAAATTAGTTGATATAGCCATGATAGCTAATCTTGTTAAAATGATTATCGTAGGTAGTTATACATCATTTGTTGATAAAAATCATGGACAAGATGGGGAGAAAACAAGTTCTGGTGTCTTAAAAGTTAAAATGACAACATCACTGATAGGAGTATCATCTATTAACCTTCTGCAGACTTTCATACATGCCAAAGATTGTTCAAATGAAACTTTATACAAACAGCTTATTATACATAGTGTGTTCTTAATTGGTGCTGTTATGTTAGCTTTTATAGACTATTTACATGTTAAATCAGAAGTAATCCACGATAATTCAGAACCAAACAAACACCACTAAACTCATGAAAAAACTACTATTTTTATTATTTATTTGTTCGGCATTTTTGGGATGTCAACAAAAGCATAAAAAGAAACTAATCTCTATCAAAGAATATAAAGTTTCACACGATAAAGAATGTTATACAAATGTTTCACCCAATGAAAACAAATCTGCATCAGATGATTTATTATTCTGGTATATCATAACATGTAATTCAAATAATAGTGCGTATTACTATTATTATAGTTCACCGACAGCTATGACCAATTTTTCTAATGTTAATTGGACATTGTCACAAACATTTCCAGTTGAAACTGCTGATGAAGCTAATGGAGTGACTGTGGCACAAACAAATATCTCTGAACCAGTAACAGATATGTCACAAGATATGCAAACTGAAATGTCAGATAACCCTGAATATTTCGGAGGAATGACAGAAAGTGAAATGGGTGATTATGAAGGTGGTGAATCGTCACAATCATCATCTGAATCAAGCGGAGAATCATCTAGCAGTGATTCTGGATCTTCTGACTCAGGTGGTGATAGTGGAGGAGATGGCGGGGGTGGAGGTGGGGATTAAATATTTGTAAGTTTTAATCTAAAATAATAATTTATACTAAGCACATGATGTTAACAGATTCTAAACATAAACTTTCCAATTGTCACATACAGGAAGATTTAATTGAGCAAAAAATATGGGTATATTATAATAATGGTCAAAGAGCATGGATACCATTCGAACTAAAGACAGTAAAGAAAACTAATTACACAGAATCTAAATTTTATACTGATATAACTACTTTCCCATTTGCTATGGCTATGTGTATGATTATGCCTATGTGTTTTTTGTTTTTATGGTTAATGTTTCTCAATTGGTGGATTGTAATACCGTGCACTGTTGTCATGATGATATTAGTTAATTATATTGATAATAAATTAACTAAAAAGGTACGTAAAGAGCAAGATGAAATTCATGTAGAATACCTTGATATAAGGGATTATCAAAAAGAAGCAATAAGACTTAATGATATTAAATGAATTAAATAACAAAAAATAAACCTATGAAAAATAACGACCATTTAACTATACTTCAAGAAACTTTTTTTGAACTTTCAAATAAATTATCTAAAGAAGATGCCACAGAAATGTCAAAAGTTATGACAATACATGGTCTAAAAATGGAAAATAAACTTTTGAAACAATTAATTAAATCTGCAAATGATTTAATAGTATATGCTAGAAAAACAGATGATCAAGTTTCTAATATTTGGATATCATCACTCAAATCACGCATCAGAGAATATGATACTATAATTAATGAAAATAATGAATTAATGATTAAAATATTAGAAATTAAATAACTAACATTATAAAAATAAACATATTTGCTCATAATTAATATTTATTCATATGTCGTTAACCAGAATCGAAACCATGTTTCCACGTAAAAATAATTATTTACATAATAAGTTAGGTGTCTATTATCGTGGTGCACTATTAGGTAAATTTTATAATGAAAAGGAAATAAAGCTATGGATAAATGAATTAAAACGGATGAACTTTGAATTAGTCTATGAAATAAAACCTTTTAATAAATATGAAAAAGTAAATACTAAGGTTGTTAAATCATTATGTGACGAATGGCAAATTTTGAAAAATAAAAATCGTGAGAAAAATACTAAATAATAAGTATTTTAGATATTTATATATGTGTAATGATAATCCAAAAAATATCGGATTACACGCAGTTATATTAACTGTGTATATACTCATTTTTTATTGTATCCTATCATTAATTACACATGGTTGCATATTACCTTTTGGTAAATAATATATAAATTAAAAAGAAATGAAAGACATACTAAACAGTAAATATTTTCCATTTTCATTTTTATGGAATTACAGTAAATATATCGATGATATAGAAAGCACTATTATAAATGGCCTTTCAACAGGTGCTTTCTTAGCAATAATTATAATATTCGACACACTGATAAGAAATTTATAAATGTCTTTAGTATTACTTTTTATATTGTAATATAATAATTTGCATAATTAATAATTTTTCTCTATCTTTGTAGTATATAATAAATTATTATGCAAGCTACTAAATCAAAATTTTTCGATAAAGATTTCTACCCCACCCCTAAAGAAGTTATCTATCAAATGATAGATGGTCTTGATTTAGAAGGAAAAACAGTATATGAACCACAGGCAGGAAAAGGTGACATTGTGGATGTTCTTAAAGAACAAGGAGCAAATGTTATTGCCACTGAAAAAAACGAAGATCTTGCTAAAATTGTTGGGGCTAAATGTAAATTAATCGGTACAGATTTTCTTAAAATAAAAGCAGAACAAATAAGCCACATAAATTATATTATATCAAATCCTCCTTTCAGCAAAGGAGACAAGCATTTATTACATGCTTGGAATATAGCACCTGATGGTTGTGAAATTGTCTGTTTGTTAAATCAAGAAACTATTAATAATCTACGTTATAGTGATCATAGAGAATTAAAACAAATAATCGATAGTTATGGTAACATAACAGAATTAGGCAATTGTTTTAGCACCGCTGAGCGAAAAACTAAAGTAGAGGTGGTTATGATTAAATTATATAAACCAATACTTGAAGGAGATAATGAATTTGAAGGTTTCTTCATGGGTGAAGAACCACAGGAAGCCCAAGAAAATGGTATTATGACTTTTAATGTTATTAGAGATGTAGTACAAAGGTATGTACATTCCGTTCAATGCTTTGATGAGCATTTAAAAATAGCAGAAAGAATGAATAGTTTAACTAAGCCGTTTGGTGTTGAATCGTTTGAATTTAAAATTGATTATAATAACTCAGTCTGTACAAAAGAAGATTTCAAGAAAGCTATACAGAAAAAAGCATGGCAATACATATTCGATAAAATGAATATGGAGAAATATGTTACTACTAATGTACTTAAAGATATAAATAAGTTTGTAAATTCACAACAACAAGTACCATTTACGATGAGAAATATTTATAAAATGTTTGAAATCATTGTAGGTACTCGTGAAGAAACCTTCAAGAAATCATTAACGGAAGCTGTTGATCATTTTACTAAACATATACACGAAAATAGGTATGCTGTTGAAGGTTGGAAAACAAACGAAGGACACTTACTAGCCGAGAAATTTATTGTACCATATATATGTGAAGTTGGTTGGAGTGGGCAAATGGGAATACGTTATAGCTCATATAGAGATGATCTTGGCGATTTAGTTAAAGTGTTATGTTCGATCACAGGAACAGATTATAATACTATACCAGCATTAAGTACATTCGTAAGTAGTAACAAATGTGAATTTGGTAAATGGTATCGGTGGGGATTTTTTGAAATACGAGGCTATAAGAAAGGCACTATGCATATGAAATTTATTAAACGAGATGATTGGGCACGATTGAATCAACAATATGCAAAAGCTAAAGGACAAGTTTTACCAGAGAAAATATAATTAATATGGGATATTCAATATTCGTAATAGCAAAAAGTAAAAAATTACAAAACAAAATGGCTTTTTTTATCGAAGAGCATGCCATTAGTTTTAATCATCATTATTACAATGAACCTGATAAAAGTTTATACATTAAAAAAGGTCAGGAAAAATTATCTTATACCGGAAGGATTAAAAACAAATGTATCATAGGGTTTGATTATAATTCTAGCGGTGGTGAAAGAGAACAATTGTTTGAGATTGTGAAATGGATGGCTGAGAAAATAGGAAAAGATCCTTCTGTTTATTATTATGACGGTAATAAGTCTAAAACAAAATCTTTAAAAGAGACTGTGGAAAACGAAGCTAAAACACTTTCGGAAATCCAATCAAATAAAGGATAGAGGTAGATCTTACGAAGACATTAAACGAAGTATTTATATGGGATTGTTAAGTGTAAACGCGGAATACATAGAAACTGGCTTACCTTATCCTGATGAATATAAACTAGATGATGTAAATAGTCCTAAAGAAAAAATAGATCAAGAAATAAAAGAAAAAATAGAATTTATTGAGAATGATATTAAACGACTTGATAAATTGTGGGAAACTTATTAACTTAAAATAAAAAATGATAGACGACAAAAATATATTAGGACTTTTAATGTTTGCTGTTTTTATCTACTTATTTTCAGGTGTATTGTTCTGTATTTATTATATATGCGATAAGAAAATAAAAAACGCAAAAGTTAGAAATTTCTTATCAAGAATATATAACCGTACAATTTATTGTAAAGGATTTGTTAATTTATTTATTATCATAAACCGTAAAATATTAAAATTATATAAAAGAATCACTAATAAATAACAAAATGAAAGTAATTAAAATTGATATGAAAAATACCATCCAACTAATTAAAAAGAATCTTGACACAGCAGAAATTACTGTTAACTCTAGTGAGCCTGATTTTAATAGTATTAGTAAAGAGTTTGATGATCGACACAGAAATGCAAAAGTAATATGCGTGATAAAGTGCAAAAAAAGTTTATTCAAATCTACCTATGGGAAAAATGCTTTCACAAAAAATAAAAAATATGACCTTGTGGAAAACCCACACATTGATTGTGTGAAGCCAGAGAATATAAATGATGATATTGTATATGTCAGAGATTCTTCGGGCCGAGCATTTAGTTTTTCTAAAACAGGTCATAGAAGAATGTATGTGCTTGGCGATTATTTCAATTTAGCTCTTTTACGGCGTAAAATTATTAAAGATGTTTTAAAATAATAAAGATGAAAACATTCAATAGTTTGGAAGAGTTCAGACAACTTCCACAATTTAAAACTCTTAAACCTTATTTACGCAAATCTATCATCAGTGTAGGTAAAAATTTTCCAGAAACTGGATTTATGTTTGGGTCAGAGTCTAAAGCACGTATTTATTTTAAAAATGATTTTATTGGAAATACCGTTAAACTTGATGGATATGAATTAAAAACTATTAATCAAGAAGAAAAAATATTTAACTTACTTAACAATATATCTAAATATTCTTTATGTGTAAGTTCACAGGGAGTTAATAATACACATGGTTTTTATCGTTTCACTCTCAGAGAGTCGATCAGAACTCCTGAATTTGTATATCACTCTTCTGATATAGCACCATCTATAATTATGGCTGAAGGAATATGTAGACGTTATTCACTGGGCGTTAAAGCTTTCCCTCCGCTTGTATTTGTTGGCACTAAGAAATGTTGGAAAGGAAAATATACATATAAAATAAAAACATCTAAGCAATTTTATATAGACACAAATTTAGACTGGCAAGCGCGAGATATAAGGCCATATCTTTGTGTAAAGGAGGATATATTACCCTCTGAAATAGTTAATTACTCAATAGATTGTGAAACTGAATAATAATATTTTTAAATGGAATTAATATGTGTTGATAATAAGTATACAGATAAAAATAAAGGATCATGTATTGTAGAATATTGGCCAATTACCGTAGGTAAAATATATGAAAGTGATAATATCACTAGGCAATATGTTTATATTACAGATGATACTGGACATAAAACTTCATACTCAAGTATATATTTTAAACCTCGCTTAGAACATAGAAATAATATAATTAAAGATCTTTTAAATGAATAAAATAATATTAAATAGTAAATATCGTCAATTATATAAAATGACACTAAATTCTTCATATGGATCTTATTCGCAAGGAAATCTTACTGCATCTGAATATTACAAACAAATTAAATTGATGGAAACTACCATTCTTAAAAATATACGTAACGAAACAATTAATCTAATTTTAAATGACTGATCAAAAACCATTCAAGGATCTTATAATTAAGTTAACGGAACATATAACTAAGCGTAAATGTTTAGTTGTTGACGATCATGACAACGTTTATGCTGATAAAAATTATATAAGATATTCTAAAAATGATGGCGAATATATGTTATTAATACATGAAATTGGTCATTATTTGGCAGCCAATAAAAAGAAAAGAGATGATCTCAACTTTGGCATATCAATGTTTAAAGGACATACTAATATTATTAATCATAAAGAATTAATAGAAGAGGTGAAAGCTCGCTATTTTGGATATCTGTTGTTTGGGAGATGGTTAGAGCACACCCAAAAAATAAATAAAACAGATACTCATATAACTAATCTTATGAACTATGGAAAGTATTTATGCCCAGCTGATGGCAGAATAATTTTATTGCGTGAATTTGGAATTTCTAAAATTGTAAATACTAATTCATGGCATAAGCAACTTAATAGAAGATTGAAAGAAATCGGGATATCTAAAAAAACAATTGATAAATATTTAATATGATACGAAAATCGTTAACTACTAAACGAATGAATATAAGCATTCCTGTTGAATCTAATACAAATATTCTTCATTGGATTGTCAGTCAATCATTGGTCGCACACAAAGCAAATAGAAAATCATTAACAGCGGACTTACGTAAAGAATTAACTGAAATATTTGGTAAGCAAAATAAAGAAAGAACATTAGAATTTAGATCCAAATGCTGGTTTTTAGAATTCAAAGGACTTAATTTTGCAATTTACAGTGCTGCAGGTAAAGGTACTTCTATCGAAACATGTGATTTTTCATATGATAATATGTACAATAGAAAAGGTGAAAAAGAAATAATTGAATTTTTGACTGAACTAGATAATTCATTGTTGAAACTAAGCAGAGGTAAAAAAATTAAAAATATGTTAAATGATATTAAATGACAGAAAAATATTTTTGATAGATTACTATCTTAAACATGAAATTAGTAATTGGAAAACAATAGAAGAAAGAGATTGGATAGTAGAAATATGGAGTACTGTCTCCTGTCATAGTGAATTTAACACCAAATTAATATTACTATATAAAAAGTATAAAATAGAAAAACGTCAAGAAGTAATTAATCAAATTTTAAACAATTAAAAATTAAACAAAATGGTAAAAACAACAGCATACAAAGACAAAGAAGGAAAACTACACAATACAGAAATTGAAGCATTAAAAGCAGATTTTGCTATTAGCCTTGCCGCAGCAAAAGGTTCGAGAGAAATGATTCTGAGTGGAACAAATTCTAATAACCCTTCCTGCTTCATGGCAGGTACTGATCCAACTGAAAGATATTTTGCATATACACTAATGCAAAAAGCGATGATTGTTAAAAATATAGAAAATAAAGGTCTTGATACAGTAATAGCTGAAATAAAAGAAGAATATAAAAATCTCAAATTAATTGGCAAAGAATATTTGATTAAAGTACCTGGAAATCCATATTGCTAGTCATGAAAATAATTTGTATATCTAACGAATGTAATGCTTGGTATTTTACGATTGGTAAAATTTATATTTATGATAACATAGCTTCAGGTGGTTATTATCTTTTAAATGATTTAGGAAATTATAGTTTTGGTCCTTACCGTTTATTTAAAACTATTAAAGAACATCGATCTGAAATTATTAAATCATTATTAAAATGAAAGTAATTTGTGTGAATAATAAAGATACTCTCAATCCAACTGGATTAACATTAAATAAAACCTATGAGACAGATTTTATTAGTTCATCGGTATGCGTAATTTTAAATGATGATAATAGATGGTGGAAATATCCTCGTTATCGTTTTAAAACAATTTCAGAATACAAAAAGCAGCGTATAAATACTATTAATGAAATTTTACAATGAGTGAAGAATTAAAAATAATTTGTATTAATAAAAAATCATATGAAGAATATTTAACTTTGTTTAAAATCTATACTACTGTTAAAGTAGGCAATTACTTATATGCAATTAATGATGATACAAATAAGACTAATGGCTATATGAAGGATAGATTTAAATTATTAAATGAATATCGAAGAGAAATCATACAGTTAATATTAGAGTGATGAATATAAAATTAATATGTGTAAATAATAAATTTTATAATAATGTACTCACTGTGGGTAAAATTTATCATTGCTCTAAGGTTCATACAAAATGGTATACTATTACGAACGATAAAGGACGTAAACATCTTTACAGAAAGACTAAGTTTCAATTTTTGAGTAAATATAGGGAAGAGACAATTAGTAATATATTGAAATGAAAGCTAAGCAATTAATATGTATAATAGAAGATGGATCTAAGCATTACGGACGTAGACTTACTATAGGCAAAAAATATAATGCAATAGATTACGCTGTTTTCGGGGATATTGTACATTGGTATATTAAAAATGATATTGGTAGATATGATTATTACTGTATAAATAATTTTATTGAATTATCAGAACATCGTAAAAAAATTTTGAGGATATTATTGAAATGAATTCTTACAAAATAGTCTGTATTAAAGTGCCGGAGGGATATACACGAGAACTTACATTTGGTAAAATTTATACATTACAAAGTATATCAATTTTTTCTAATTGTCATTATGTAATTAATGATGAAGACCAATACGGCTATTATTACACAACCTGTTTCATGCCTTTAATTTTGTATAGAGCAGAAACATTAAAATTATTATTAAATAATGAATAATTTTGATAAAATGGTATGTGTTGATAACCTATATTTTGAGGACGAACTTACCATTGGTAAATGTTATGATGTCAACGCCGTACCAACTAATAATAAATGGATAGCCATTATTAATGATATTAGAGAAGAAAAATGTTATAATAT
>Ga0210383_10001160_pt1 | contig 24299 bp, 20 predicted proteins | sample IncBWC14OmetaG_FD_160072 | JGI IMG/M metagenome (GOLD analysis project Ga0210383, IMG submission 160072) | Forest soil microbial communities from Barre Woods Harvard Forest LTER site, Petersham, Massachusetts, United States - Inc-BW-C-14-O ... | reverse complement strand
GCGCCACCAGCTTGCCATTGCGGTCGTAGACAAAACTCTTCGGTATTCCCTCGATCTGAAAAAGACCGTTCACTTTGCGTCCCGGATCGAGCAACACCGGATAAGTGATCGCCCGTTCCGCAATAAATGGCGTCACCTTTGCAGTCTCCTCATCGGAAATGGCCAACACCACGAACCCCTGCTCTTGGAACCGGATGTAAAGCGATTGCAGATCCGGCATTTCCTTGCGGCAGGGTGGACACCACGTCGCCCAGAAATTCACCAGCACCACCTTGCCTTGCAGGTCTTTCAGCCGCCAGCTCTTGCCCTGCAGATCAGAAAGCGTGAAGTCGACTTGCTGGCGTTGCGTATCCTCGGCTTCCAGTTTCGCCGTAGCCGCTGCAAACTGAGGATTATCCGACGCGACTGACACATGTTCATAGCGCGCCAGTGAAGCCAGTTCCACATAGAGATCATTCGGCTCGCCGCTCTTGCCCGTCGCCGGTTGCTCGCGTAACGCAACGGCCAGCGTGTTTGCTACTTCCTGCAAAGCCTCATGCCCAAAGTCGCCTTCGGTGGATAGGCTCGCCAACGCTCCGGCCAGTCGCAGCTTGTTGGGACTAACCGGCAATTGCCGAATCTGCATCGCCAGATCTTTGGTTGTGCGGGCGCGCACATCGTCGGGCAATTTTCGCAGCCCCCGAATCTGCTCAACGATCGGTTTTTCCCGATCGCTCCAGACAATCTTGTCCTGAGCGACAACGACGAGCGGCGTCGGGAGAACGAGACACCCAGCTGCAGCCAGAAAAAAGGTCGCAACAAAGGAAGGCAGGACGCGAAAGCGCGACCGAAGGAAACTCGGTGTCATGGATGAAAGCTTACATCAGGAAAGAACCACGGTCCACGCGGTCAAATAAACATCTCGTCCTGCGGCAGCGGACGCCGCGCTTCACTCCCGCCTCCATTGCGCCGCTTGCGGTTGCCCAGCAGAAACTCGATCCCGGCCGTGATCCCCTGCACCAGTCCTGACATTTGCCGGACCGGAGAAATCACTGTGTTATGCACCAGGTCAGAGGTTTGTTCCACGCGGTCCAGCGTACGGCTCAGCAGTTCGTCGGCGCGAATCACCTGCAACCGCGCGCGATCCACCACGTCGGTCACAGTCGCGTCCACCCGGTGCACTTGCGAACGCATCAGGGTGGTCGTTTCTTCCAGATTATCGGCAATGACCAGCAGCTTGGGATGCACTTCCGTCAGCACCATCTGCACAACTTCCATGGTAGGGATTGCTTTGACCTTCAGTTCTGTTGCCAGCGTTTCCATGCGCTCACTGCTTTTGCGCATCGTCACATACATCGCCAGCAACACGCCAGCCTGCAAGGCCACGGCGATTCCGGTCAGAGCGATAAAAACTGCAGTCAGATTTCCCATAACCAACCCTCCGCCAACCAACTCAAAGCGATCTCTGCCAGCGCGGGAGGAGAACACGCCGGCTCCAAACTGCAGACTAACTCTTCGGTGCCCCAGTCTCCGTTGTGGCCTCACGATACGCCTGCCGGCCAGCTTCATAAGCCGAGCGGAACTGTTCTTTCTGCTGATTCACGGCGTCGCGGCCGCGGTCTGCCCACTCCGCCGCCTGCTCGCGCGCTTCACGCGCCCGGCTGCGCATGTAGTCGCGGCCTTCCTCGGCGCGCGCCCGCAACACTTCCCGAGTTTCGCTGCCAGAGCGCGGCGCATAGAGCACTCCCACTACCGCGCCCAAGCCCAATCCCGCCAAAAACCACACAAAACTATTACCATCACGGTCCGACATGTGGATACCTCCCGGCCTTCCCTGCTTAAACATGACTGCCTAACCCGGATGTTAGCACCCGAGGTGTCGAAATACAATTACAGGAGATCAAGTAGAGGGCGATCAGAATGGGAGCGCAGTCTTGCCGCCGGAGAGCGTCAACCAAGTTCGGCGCGATCCCGAGAGTAGCCATTCTCAGGCGGATCGCCACCGTCGAGGGTTTCTCGTAAGTCAGGGCATCGGGACCTAAGCATCGACGCCGTGCGCTGCATTGTCGAAACGACAATTCCGAAACAGTTACTTCTGCGTGGGCTTCGCGGGCGATGGAGTCGCAGGCTGCGTCTTCACTGGCTGCGACTTAATTCCCTCCAGCACGGACTTCGGGCCGCTATGCCCCGTTGCATAAATCGAGAGTGTAATCGACGTCACCAGGAACAGCACAGCCGACCACGTGGTCGCCCTCGAAAGTGCGCTGGCAGCACCCCGCGGACCAAACGCCGTTTGGCTGCCCTGACCGCCGAACGCCGCGGAAATGTCCCCGCTCTTGCCGCTTTGCAGCAGCACCACCACGATGATGAAGAAACAGACAAGAATGTGAACAGTAACGATTAGACCGTGAATCATAAGTTTGGACTTATCCTGGGTACGTCTTGGCCAAGCTTGGAACCGGATCCTCGATCCCTCTCGAATCGTTCGAATCTCTGTCGGCCAGCAGAAAACATAGTGCGGAAGGGGGATTTCCTGCCAAAGACAGTTTGACATCCGCCCTTCCCATCGGTCAAGGCCACCGTTCGAGATCAGCCGCGGCAACTCATGCCCCGGGGCAGCGAAGACCGAAGTGCGGTTCGCTCTCAGAAATGCCCCGCGCGGAGGATCCAAAGGTCACACGACCGATCTCATCGGCCCGCTGATGGTCTAGGTTGATCCTGTGCCACGCCTGTTCCTCAGGCCAGTTAGACCGACTTATCTATCGTACTTATATGGCTTATTATCAACACCATGCATACCATTATTTGCACAGGGGTTGAAGCGTGAAAGCATGCAAGAATCAATTGCTTAGAACCCACTGGCACTGTTCATGATGCAATTCGGAAAAGGGGTTGCCTGCGCGGGTTTATTTGCCTAGGAGCCTTAAAGTCAAAAATCCCCACCTTTACCGCAAACTACGCAGCCCACCTGAGGCACTCAGGGAGGAACAAACGCAGAGCTAGACGCGGGGATTCGCGGCCACACTCCTCACTTTTTTGTCCACCCCTACAATATCCGCTACCGCTCATTCGTCTGCAGGTGTAGATGAACGAAGCGGCGAGCCCGCAGCACATGGCACTCGAGCGGATGGCACTCGAACAGGACCAGCACATTTCTGACGTGGTCAAGCGGGAGCAGTCGCGGCTGCGCAACTTCATTCGCCGGCGCGTGCCCGATCCGCTGGATGCGGAGGACATTCTGCAGGAAGTCTTCTACCGGCTGGTGGAGGCGAACCGGCTGCTGATGCCAATCGAACACGTGACCGGGTGGCTGTTTCGTGTGGCGCGGAACCGCATTACCGATCTGTTCCGCAAGAAGGAGCCGGAGAACTTCAGCGAGATTGAGCCGGTAGACGAGGGAAACGAATTGCTGCAGTTTGAAGATCTTCTGCCATCGCCGGACGCCGGGCCGGAGGCGATCTACGCGCGCCGTGTGCTGCTCGACGAAATGGAGCGGGCGCTCGACGAACTGCCGCAGGAACAGCGCGCAGTATTTGTTGCGCACGAGTTTGAAGGACGCAGCTTCAAGGAGTTGTCGGCGGAGACCGGCGAAAGCGTGAATACGCTGCTGTCGCGCAAGCGCTACGCGGTGCTGCATCTGCGGGAGCGGTTGCGGCGTGGGTATGACGAATTTACGAAATGAGGGAACGAACATGAAATCAAAATGGAGATGGTTTTGGATGGCGCCTCTGGCGATAGTAGGGATGGTGCTGTTTGCCTTTATTGGCGGTGAAGTGGTGATGCACTTGTGGAACTGGCTTCTTCCGCCGCTGTTCGGCTGGCGCGCGATTGGCTTCTGGCAAGCTTTGGGGTTGCTGGCGCTGTGCCGGATTCTGTTCGGAGGACTGGGAGGTCACGGGCCTCGCCACAACCGGGGATGGCGCTTCCGGGACCGCTGCCGGAACTTGACGCCCGAGGAGCGAGAAAAATTTCGGCGGGCGATGGCGGAGGGTTACAACGTCGGTTCACCCGGTCCGGCGTCGTAGAGCGGCGGAAAGAATCTTTATGCGTTAGTCACTATTTTGTTATAGTGCCTATCACATTGCCGGGTAAGGTGCCCGATTTGCATGCTTGTCGGGCGATCTATGTCTGGCGATCCATGTCTGGCGATCTATGTCGGGCGATATGGGAGAACCGATGGCTCGAGTGGGGGCGGCGTGGGGAGTGGTTGCCGAACGAACTGAAAACATCGCAGTGGGACTTCGTGAGCGAAAGAAAGCCCGATTGCGTCAGCAGATCATCGATACCTCGATCAAACTGTTTCGCAAGCGCGGCTTTGAGAACACGCGGATCGATGACATCGTACAAGTTCTCGAGATTAGCCAGCCAACGTTCTTCCGGTATTTTTCCAGCAAGGACGCGGTTCTGCGGGAGGTCGGAGAACGAGGATTTGCCTGCATCAGGGACCGGCTGCGCTCGGAGTTATCTAACGACGCGAGCACCGCGAAGCGCTTGCGCCGGCTGTATGTCAGCATGGCCAAAGAAGTGGAGGCGGACCGCAGCTTGTGGCAGGCCGTTGTGCTTTCGGGCGCGATGGATCCGGTGCGTTGCGCTAACATGCGCGGACACGAGGAAGCCACGGTTGGCTTGCTGCGAGAGATTCTCGCGCAGGGACAACAAAGAGGTGAGATTACACGCAACTTTCCGATTGTCCATTTGGCGGAATTCATGGAAGGCCTCTACAACACGGTCGTACGGCAGTGGGCGGTTGATTTGACCGGACCGCACAAGCTCACAGATCGAGTACTCAGCGCGGTAGAGTTTTTTCTCCGAGGGATCCAGCCCTGAGTTCTTCGCGTGTTCCGTCCAGCTGTTTGTAGACGTGGTTCCCTGGGAAAGAAAATGAAAGCTGCTGTGCTCCGCGACTTCAAGACTCCACTGACGATTCAGGATGTAGACCTTCCCAAACCCACAGAGAGCGAAGTTCTGATCAAGGTTGAAGTTTGCGGCGTGTGCCACTCCGATTTGCACGTCGCGGATGGCGACTGGTCTCAGTTGGCCGGGATCGTCAAGAAGCCGCTGATCCTGGGGCACGAAGTGGTCGGTACGATTGTTGAAGTCGGTTCGGCGGCGCACGATGTGAAGGTCGGCGACCGCGTCGGCGTGCCCTGGATCCATTGGACTTGCGGAAAATGTGAGTTCTGCCGCGAAGGCAACGAGAACCTTTGCGTTCGTCACCAAATTACTGGTGTGACCGTGGACGGTGGATATGCCGAATTTGTGAAAGCACCCGCTACGCATGTCGCCAGGATTCCCGACAATCTGGCCTCGGAGCAGGCCGCTCCTCTGCTATGCGCTGGGGTTACCGTCCATCGCGCCCTGAAGCAGTCGCGCATCACGAAGGGGCAACGCTTAGCGGTGTTTGGAGTCGGTGGACTGGGGCACCTCGCTGTCCAGATCGGGCGCGAACTCGGTGCGGACGTCACCGCAATTGACATCAGCGAAGAAAAACTCGCTCTGGCGAAGACTCTCGGAGCTTCCAGGACGCTGAATGCCGCATCGGACAAAGTGGTGCAGCAATTGCGATCCCAAGGCGGAGTTCACGTCGCCCTGGTGACCTCCGCGGCAAAAGCCGCCTACGACATGGCGTTTTATTGTGTACGCCCCACGGGAGTCCTGCTCGCCGTGGGCTTGCCCGCTCAGGACGTTTGTTTCCCGCCCATCCTGATGGCGGCGGGAGAAATCCGGATTCAAGCTTCTGCCGTTGGTACGCGACAGGATCTGCAGGAAATTCTCGCCATGGGTGCCGCGGGGAAGGTTCACTGTGAAGTGGCGACACAGCCGTTGTCCCAGGCGAACGAAGTCCTGGAGCAACTGCGCCGGGGAAGAGTATCCGGCCGGCTAGTGTTGAGTGTCAATTCGTAAGGGAGATGTCCAACAGTCCGCTCGCCTTGCTCCTGTGTTAACGGCTCTGTCAGGACAGGTTCGTCATCGAGCCGCGATATGCGTTGACGTTAGTCGCTATATTGTGATATTCACTATCACTTTGCGCAACACGAAACGTCCGAGCCAGGAGCTTTCCAAGTTGTGAACGCCAGGCACTTGTTTGATCTTACCGGGCGGGTCGCCATCATCACCGGTGGTTCCATCGGCCTTGGCCGCCAGATGGCCGAAGGATTGGCGGAGATGGGAGCGAATGTCGTGCTCTGTGCCCGCAAGAAGGAGCGCTGTCAGGAGGCGGCAGACCAGTTGGCGAGACTGGGTGTGAAGACCCTCGCCCTCGGCTGTGACGTGAAAGACTCGGCAGCGATCGGGGAAGTGGTGGCATTGACTCTGCAGAATTTCGGCCGCGTCGATATTCTCATCAATAATGCAGGCGTTTCGTGGGGAGCTCCAGTCGAAGAAATGACGCTGGAGCAATGGAACAAGGTGATAGACACGAACCTCACCGGAACTTTTCTGTTCTCACAGGCGGTGGGCAAAGCGATGATCGAGCAAGGACACGGCAAGATCATCAACATAGCTTCAGTTGCGGGCCTGGGCGGAGCGTCTTCGGATCTGCAAGCCATTGGCTACCACGCCAGCAAAGGCGGGGTCATCGCCTTCACGAAAGATCTGGCGTGCAAATGGGCGGCGCACAAGGTCCAGGTCAACGCCATCGCTCCGGGCTGGTTTCCCACGCACATGTCGAGCTGGATTCTTGAGCACCACAAGGAGTCCCTGCTGGCCAAGATTCCTCTTCACCGTTTTGGAAGTGATCAGGATTTAAAAGGTGCCGCAATTTTTCTGGCTTCCGATGCCTCGGCCTATGTCACTGGCCATGTTCTTGTCGTGGACGGAGGGCAGACTGCCTGGTAGGTAGTCGCTGCGCATGAACCTTCCGCTCACGCCCGTCCGCTTCCTCCGGTATGCGGAAAAGCAATTTCCAAACAAGACGGCGGTGGTTTGCCAGGAACAGCGATTTAGCTACGCGCAGTTCGCTGATCGCGCGGCCCGGCTGGCGGGCGGGTTGCGCGCGGCCGGAGTGAAGGCCGGGGATCGGGTCGCCTTTCTCAGCATGAATTGTCATCGCCTGCTGGAGGCGTACTTTGGAGTCCTCGATGCCGGGGCCGTCCTGCTGCCGCTCAATTACCGGCTTGCGTCTCATGAACTTTCCTACATCCTGAACGATTCTGGCGCGACCAAATTGTTTTTGAGCCAGGAGTTCGTCGGTCTGGTCGATTCTTTTCGTACGAAGTTGACCGGCGTCGATTCCTACCACCTGCTCGATGCGACGCCTCAGGCCGAGTGGCTTGAGGCGCAGAACTACGAACAGCTCCTGGCTGCCGCAACGCCGCACCGCGCGGAAATTACTTCTTTTGACGAGAATTCTCTCTGCGAACTTTTTTACACGAGCGGGACCAGCGCCGATCCCAAAGGCGTGATGCTCACTCACAGGAACATTTATCTTCACGCCCTGTATATCGCCCTGTTCCACCACACCAAGTATGAAGACGTATTCCTGCATACGATTCCTTTGTTCCACGCCAACGGCTGGGGGGCAGCGCACACAGTCACGCTCGCGGGAGCGACGCATGTCATGAGTGCGCGATTTATCCCGCAAGAGATCTTTCGCCTGGTGGAGCGGGAGAGAGTCGGTTCGCTCAGCCTGGTGCCCATCATGGCGGCCGCATTGGTGAATTGCCCCGATCGTCCCAAGTATGACTTGAGCACACTGCAGTGGATCACGATCGGGGGCGCAGCATCTTTTCCGTCTCTGATGCGCGAGGTCGAGCAGAAACTCGGCTGCAAGTGTTTTTCCGGATACGGTCTGACCGAGTGCTCACCCTCTCTCGCCACGGCGGAGCTCAAGTCAGACGTCGCGTGCGAACCCGAACAGCGCTACGTGCTTCAGTCGATGACCGGCTATGCCTATCCGGGAGTGGAGCTGCGGGTCGTGGATTTCGAAGACCGGGACGTGCCTCATGACGGCGAGACCATGGGTGAAATCATTGCCCGCAGCGACAGCGTGATGGCGGGCTATTGGCGGCATCCCGAGGCTTCCGCGGAAGCCTTGCGTGGCGGGTGGTTTCACACCGGCGATATGGCAGTGGTCATGGAGAACGGCTACATCCTGATCGTCGATCGCAAGAAAGACATTATTGTCAGCGGCGGCGAAAATATCTCGTCGCTCGAAGTGGAGAGAACGTTGTTGGCGCATCCTGCCGTGTGCGAAGCTGCGGTGATCGCGGTCAGAGACGATAAGTGGGGGGAAGTCCCCAAAGGAGTAGTGATTTTAAGACCAGGATGCAGCGCGACGGAAGCAGAACTCATTGAGTTCTGCCGCTCTAATTTGGCGCACTACAAATGTCCACGATCGATCGAGTTCTGCGAGACCTTGACCAAGACTGCGACGGGAAAAGTGCTAAAGAAGGAACTGCGGGCAAAATTCGGGGGCGTGGTCGGGACGCTTGCGCGGGAAATGTGACCCGGCTGCAGCCATCGCTGCGCGGGGCAAATCGGGAGCGGGCGGCGTAAGGACAAGCAATGGACCTGAATTTAACATCCGAGGAAATGCGATTCCGCGACGAATTGCGCTCCTGGCTCACGGGCAATGTGCCCACCGACTGGGCCGAGCGGCGCGAGGAATCACTGGAATCTCGCTTCGAATATCTGCGGGCGTGGCAGCGCAAGTTATTCGAAGGCGGATGGGCAGGAGTTTCCTGGCCTAAACAATATGGCGGCCGCGGCGCGAATCTGATGCAGCAGGTCATCTTCTGGCAGGAAATGGCTCTGGCCAGTGCTCCTCCGATGGCCAACACTCTGGGACTGGGCCTGATCGGTCCCACCATCATTGCGTTCGGAACGGAAAAGCAGAAGACGCGCTACCTGGCGAAGATTCTCAGCGCCGAAGAGATCTGGTGCCAGGGATTTTCCGAACCCAACGCGGGGTCCGACCTTGCGTCGTTGCAAACTGAAGCCCGCCTGGATGGAAACTCCTACGTGGTCAACGGATTGAAAACATGGAACAGCTACGGTTGGATTGCTGACTGGTGCGAGCTGGTTGTTCGAACCGATCCGAATGTTCCGAAGCACAAAGGGCTCACTGTGCTCCTGGTGGACATGAAGTCCCCGGGAATAAGCGTTCGCCCGCTTCGTCAAATCACTGGCGAGAGTGAATTCGCCGAGGTCTCGTTCCGCGATGTGCGCGTTCCTATCGAGAACGTTGTAGGAAATGTGAATCAGGGCTGGGATGTCGCGATCGGGACGCTCATGCACGAACGCGGCACTTTCGGCGCCGGCCTGCAGATTACTTTTCGCCGGAACATGGAACGCCTGATTGAGCTGGCACGGAACTTGCAACGAAACGGAAAATCTGCGGCGCAAGATCCCCTGATCCGTCAGAAACTGGCCCAGTGCTACGCCGAGATTGAAGTCATGCGCTGGAACCAGATGCGCGCCTTCAGCCGCGTCAACGCAACCGGAGTGCCCGGACCGGAAGGTTCTATCCAGAAAATCTTCTGGAGTGAGTTGAACCAGCGACTGCAGCAGGTGGCGCAGGAATTGCTCGGTCCATACGGACAGCTCGAAGGCGTCTCACCGCACTCTGTCGACAAAGGCACTTGGGCCTACGGATACCTGCGCTCGCGGGGCAACACCATCGAAGCCGGTACCTCGGAGATTCAACGCAACATCATCGGACACTTCGTGCTGGGCTTACCCAGGAGCTACTGAGGACGAGTCATGCAATTCGGATTGAACGAGAGCCAGGAGATTCTCAAGCAGAACGCGCGCCAGTTTTTTGCCGGGGAATGCCCCATGACGCTCGTGCGGCGCCTGGCTGAAAGTAAACAGCCGTACGATCCTGCGCTTTGGTCGAAGATGGCTGCTCAGGGCTACACGGGCGTCATTTTTCCGGAGAAATACGACGGGCTCGGCCTCGGCAGAGTGGAACTCATTCTTCTGATGGAGGAGGCGGGTCGCGCCTTGCTGCCCGGCCCCTTCTGGTCGACCGTCGCACTTGCCGGAGCGGTAATCGACGCCGTCGCCAGCGATGCGCAGAAGACGAAATATCTCGCGCGCATTTGTCGCGGCGAGGCGCGCTCGACGCTCGCCCTGCTCGAAGCCAGCGCCTCCTGGGACTTAGGCGACGCGAAGCTTGTTGCCGCCAACGGGAAGCTGACCGGGGAAAAGGTTTTTGTTCTCGACGCCGACGTGGCTGACTTTATTGTTGTGGCCGCGCAGACCGGAGTTTTTCTGGCGGAGGCGCAGGCGCCAGGTTTATCCATCACGCCGATGCCCGCTCTGGATCTCACGCGGGGCTTCTACGCAGTCCAGTTCAAAGACACCCCCGCTGAGAAGCTGGGTGACGGAACCAATCTCATCCGCGCACTCAATATCGCGACCGCGGCCCTGGTTGCCGAAATGGTGGGCGGCATGCAGCGCGTGCTCGACCTGACGGTGGACTACGCGAAGATGCGCAAGCAGTTCGGCAAACCGATTGGCACCTACCAGGCCGTTCAGCATCAGTGTGCGGATATGTACCTCGAAACCGAGAGCTCGCGTTCGGCCGCCTACTACGCGGCGTGGGCCCTGGAGCACGATGCTCCTGATGCGGCCACTGCGACCTCCATCGCCAAAATGTACGCCAGTGATGCCTGCCGGGCCGTAGGGAATCGCAGCATCCAGGTTCACGGCGGCAACGGTTTTGCCTGGGAGAACGACTTGCACCTTTACTACCGCCGCGCGAAAGCATCCGAGACGATGCTGGGCGATGCGACATTTCACCGCGAACGCATCGCTCGCCTCGTGATCGACCCTGTTCCGGCCTCATGCGGCGGCAATGATCGGAGTTCACGATGAGCACTCTAGTACGGCTGAGCAAAAACAAAGACAAAGACAACGATATCGCCATCGCCATCATCACCATCGACAATCCACCGGTGAATGCCCTCAGTCCTGGAGTGCCGGAAGGAATTGCCCACGCCATCGAAGAGATTCGTAGCGATCCTTCTGTGAAAGCGGCTGTCCTTATCGGTGGCGGCCGCACGTTTGTTGCTGGAGCTGACATCAAGGAATTCGGAAAGATGACCTCTGGCAAATCGCGTGGCGCCAGCCTTCTACCACTCCTGCTCGGCATCGAAAACTGCCCTAAGCCAGTTGTGATGGCCATTCATGGCGCCGCTTTTGGCGGAGGGCTCGAATTGGCGATGGCCGGCCATTATCGCGTGGCCTCCAGCGATGCGCAGGTCGGTCAGCCCGAAGTGAAGCTCGGTCTCATTCCCGGTGCCGCGGGAACGCAACGCCTTCCTCGGCTTGCCGGTGTCGCCAAGGCGCTTGAAATGTGTACTGACGGCAAACCTGTCGCTGCAGCAGAAGCCTTCCGGTTCGGTATCGTCGACCGGCTGATCGAAGGCGACCTGCTTGCCGGTGCGGTGGCTTTTGCTCGCGAAGTCGCCGGAAAACCAATTCCGAGAACGCGCGAACGTGTCGAGAAGCTGGGCAGGGCCGAGGAGAACGCGGCAATCATCTCGGATGCTCGCGAACGTGTTCGGACGAAACAGCGGGGTCTGAAAGCGCCGCTTGCCGCCGTTGACGCGGTGGAAGCCGCAATCAAACTTTCCTTCGAGGAAGGGTGCGAGGTGGAGCGGAGACTCTTTACGGAATGTCTTTTCTCCGATCAATCCAAAGCACTCATCCACGTCTTCTTCGGGGAGCGCGAGGTGGCAAAGATTCCCGATGTTCCGAAAGACACGGCCGTCAAGCTAATCCATAGTGTCGCCGTCGTCGGTTCCGGGACCATGGGCGGCGGGATCGCCATGGTTTTTGCCAACGCCGGTATTCCCGTTCTGCTCAAAGAGGTTGACCAACCCGCGCTCGACCAGGGCCTCGCCAGGCTTCGAAAAAACTACGCCAGCTCGGTTCAGCGCGGACGCTTCACGCAGCAGTTCGTCGATGAGCGGCTTGCCCTGATCACACCCACTCTCAGCTACGACAACTTTGCCAACGCTGACATGGTGGTGGAGGCGGTCTTCGAGGGTATGGCGCTCAAGAAACAGGTGTTTCAGGACCTGGATCGTGCCTGCAAGCCTGGGGCTATTTTGGCGAGCAACACCTCCACATTAAGCATCGACGACATCGCCGGCGTCACTTCGCGGCCGGAATTCGTTGTGGGCACCCACTTCTTCAGCCCGGCCAACATCATGCGCTTGCTGGAAATTGTGCGCGGAAAACAGACCAGTAAGGAAGTGATCGCCACCTGCATGCAGCTTTCGAAAAAGCTCGGCAAGATTGGCGTGCTGGTGGGGAACTGCCGGGGCTTTGTCGGAAATCGCATGTTCGGACCCTATCGCCGGGAAGCGCAGTTCCTGGTGGAGGAAGGTGCGGAGGTGGAGGCCGTTGACAACGCGCTAGTCGAGTTCGGCATGGCCATGGGTCCACTGGCGACGGGCGATCTTGCGGGACTGGATGTTGGCTGGCGGATTCGCAAGGAATATCGACATCTGGAAAAACCTGGTGTGCGCCAGCCCATCGCTGAGGATCGCCTTTGCGAGATGGGTCGTTACGGCCAGAAGACTCTGGCGGGGTGGTACCGTTACGACGACCAGCGCCGGGGCGCGCCAGATCCAGAGGTGACTGCCCTGGTGCGGAAGTGGACTGCGGAAGCTGGAATTCCTCAACGCAAAATTCCCGCTTCCGAAATGATCGAGCGCTGCGTCTACGCCCTGGTGAACGAAGGTGCTCGGATTCTTGATGAGGGTTATGCGCTGCGTGCGGTCGATATCGACATCATCTACCTGAATGGTTATGGGTTTCCGGCGTATCGCGGCGGCCCCATGTGGTATGCCGACACCGTGGGCTTGAGAAAAGTCTATGACCGCGTGTGCGAATTCCGCCAACAGCACGGAGAGCTCTGGGAGCCGGCTCCCTTACTGAAGCGGCTCGCCGAGGCCGACCAGACATTTGCTGAGTTCAATAGGGAACATGTCGTGAATGCGTGAGTCCGGGAACTATGAGCCGCATCATTCTAGTTCGTCACGCCCAGGCGTCGTTCCTAGAGCCGATCTATGACAAGCTCTGCCCCACCGGAGAAGTGCAAGCCTGCCTGCTGGGAGAGTACTGGGCCCGCCGGGGGGTGCTCTTCCGCCGCGCCTGGTCAGGCCCTCGTGTGCGGCAGGTGCAGACCGCGCGGATGGTCGAGGAAGGTTATCGAAGACTTGGCCGGGAGTTCCCTGAATTGGCGGTGACGAACGAGTTCGACGAATATCCAGCGGAAGCGGTTCTGAAGCTAGGTTTGCCGCGGGTGCTCGAGAAATCTCAGGAGGTCCGCGAGCTTCACGGGGCGTTCGAGCAAGCCAGGGACGCTGGCGAACGAAAAAGAACTTTTCAGCAAATGTTCGAGGCGGTCATCGGTATGTGGGTCCGTGGTGAGTTAGTGGTCGACGGTGTGGAATCCTGGCAAGACTTTTGCGCGCGCGTCGATCGGGGCATTACGACCATCGTAAACGGCGCCACGCCAGCCGGCGATTCCGTGATCTTTACTTCCGGAGGGCCGATTGGCGTTGCCATGCGGCGAGCCTTGCACTTGTCGCATGCGGAGACGCTGCAATTGACCTGGATGTCGCACAACTCCTCGTTCACGGAGTTTCTAAGTTCTGGCAGTCGTTTCACGCTCAGTGCGTTCAATGCGCACCCTCATCTCGAGGACGAGTCTTTGCTCACGTACCGGTAGGAAGTTTCACGACTTCGGAAAGGCAAGGACGAAGAGTTCGAAACTATGGTTGCCTCTTGTGATCACGCAGTTGCCGTCAGAGCTGGGGAAGAACTTGATCTAGCTCGGCTCGGCGCGTACCTGGGTCGACATTTCGATGGACCCGGCCCGGTTACGGTCGACCAGTTCCCCTCAGGTCATTCGAATCTGACCTATCGCGTGACCTGGGGTGGACGTGAATTGGTGCTGCGGCGGCCGCCGTTCGGCAGCCAGGTCAGGTCTGCCCATGACATGGGCCGCGAATATCGCGTGCTGTCCAAGTTGCACGAAAGCTATAAGGTTGCGCCCAAGGTCATCCTCTATTGCGACGATCTTTCCGTTCTGGACGCCCCTTTTTATCTAATGGAGCCGATTCGGGGCATTATCCTGCGCCGAGAACTGCCGTCCGGCCTGCTGCTGTCGCCCGCCGTGGCACGCGAGATTAGCGAAGCTTTCCTTGATAACCTCGTGCGGCTGCACCGCCTCGACTACGACAAAATCGGACTCGGCGATTTGGGTAAGCCGCAGGGCTACCTCGAACGCCAGGTGAAAGGATGGATCGAGCGCTATCAGAATTCAGCGACTCACTACCTGCCTGAAGTCGCGCGCATATCCGCTTGGCTCAGGCAGCACATTCCAGTGTCGAGCGACGCGACCCTCATTCACAACGACTACAAGTACGACAACGTTGTGCTCGACTCGAATGACATTACAAAAATAATAGGAGTTCTGGACTGGGAGATGTGTACGCTGGGTGACCCTCTATCCGATCTTGGTACAACCCTGGCCTATTGGACCGACCCCAGTGATCCAGATGACCTGCAGGAAATCTGTGCTGCGCCCACTACTATCCCCGGAACTTTGACTCGTGCCCAGTTAGCTCAACGCTACGCCCTGGCGACCGGCCGCGGCAACCACGACATGGTCTTCTATTTGACCTTTGCGCGTTTCAAGGTTGCCGTGATTGTTCAGCAGATCTATTACCGTTACGCCAAGGGGCTGACGCACGATGAACGATTTGCCACCATGCCCCATCGGATCGCGGTCCTGATGCGAGCCTCGCTACAGTGCGCAGAGAGCGGGACGATATGATTGACTCTTATTGCCCCGCGCCCGATCTCCGGTTCACATGCAAACCCCAGATCCGATCATGCGCGGTAATACCGCACCAGCCATTCCGCCACACAACAGGGCTTGTCGGCGCCTTGACTCTCGATCGTCACCGAGAAAATGATATCCACGAACTCTGCGGATTCCTTCACCGAAAGCAGAGTTACACGGGCGCGGATTGCCGAACCCGCTCGCACCGCCGATGGGAAGCGAACCCGATTCAGTCCATAGTTGATGCGTATCCCAACTCCTTCCCGGACTCGAATCGCTTGTCCGGAAAAAAAACTCACCAGCGAAAGCGTGAGGAAGCCGTGAGCAATGGTGCCACCGTATGGCGACTCACGCGCCGCTCGCTCGGGGTCGACGTGAATCCATTGCCGGTCTTCCGTGGCGTCCGCGAACTTCTGGATTCGGTCCTGAGTCAGAACGAGCCAATCCGTCGGCGGGAGTTCACGTCCTTCGAATTCTTTTAACGAATTTAAATGGTTAATTTCGAAAGGGGGCATCGCAATCGTGACGACACTAACAGAAATTCCCGGCAAGACAAGAGGTTCAGCTTTTCTGTTTGAAGATGTCCTCCCCGCCCAGGTGTTCACTCCAGAAGATCTTACAGAGGAGCATCTCGCGATCGGCCGCATGGTCGATGAGTTCTGGACCAACGAAGTCGAGCCCAATCTTCCCGCCATCCGTGAGAAACAGCCGGGCGCTGCTCTTGCGGTACTGCGGAAGTCCGCGGAACTGGGCCTTACGGGCATGACCATCCCAGAAGAATTTGGCGGCATGGAAATGGACTTGCCCGCGCTGATGGTCGCAGCCGAACACATGGGACGCGACGCTTCCTATGCGGGCTGGCACTCGGCGCACACCGGCATTGGCACACTCCCCATCGTTTACTTCGGCACTCCTGAGCAGAAGAAAAAATATCTGCCTCGATTGGCCCGGCTGGAACTGTTGGCAGCTTACGCCCTCACTGAGCCATTGGCTGGTTCCGACGCGCTTGCAGCGCGGACTCGCGCCGACCTGGCCCCCGATGGCAAGCACTACATACTCAACGGCCAGAAAATGTGGATCACAAACGGTGGCGCAGCCGATCTGTTCACCATCTTTGCCAAAGTCGGAGGCGAAAAGTTCACCGCCTTCCTCGTGGAGCGAGCCTTCCCCGGTGTCAGCAGCGGCGCCGAGGAACATAAGATGGGCATTCGCGGCACTTCCACCACTGCGGTTTATCTCGATAACGTAGTCGTCCCCGTCGAGAACGTCCTTGGAGAAATCGGGCGCGGGCACGTCATCGCGTTCAACGTGCTTAATATCGGACGCTTGAAACTTGGTCCCGCGTCCCTTGGCGCCGCCAAGAACGTGCTCGCCATCTCCATCAAGTACGCGAAGCAGAGGAAAGCTTTTGGCTCTGCCATCGCTGAGTTCGGCGCTATTCAGCACAAACTTGCAGAAATGGCGATTCGGATCTTTGCCGCCGAGTCCATGATCTGGCGCGTAGCCGGACTCATCGAAAGCCAGATGCAGGCCACGTCCGCCGAGCGGAGACAGAGTTCCGTCACGGAGATGCAGGCCGTCGAGGAGTACGCGGCGGAATGCTCGATGGTGAAAGTCTTCGCCTCGGAGATGCTCGACTACGTGGTGGACGAAGGCGTCCAGATCCACGGCGGTTACGGTTTTCATCAGGACTACGCCGTCGAGCGAGCCTACCGCGATTCGCGCATCAACCGCCTCTTTGAAGGCACCAACGAAATCAACCGGCTGGTGATTATGGGCATGCCCTTGAAGCGTGCGGCCCGCGGGCAGTTGCCTCTGTTCGAAGCGGCATGCTCCGTCTTGAAGCTGAGTGAGCAACCGAACCTCTCGAGCGAGAAGCGAAGTGTTACCGAAACGGAAACTGAAGAAGACCGCCTCGTTCGCAACGCGAAAACAATTGCCCTGCTGACGCTTGCAGTCGCTCACGACAAATACAGCGCTCAGCTGGAGAAGCAGCAGGAGGTCATCATGAACCTCTCTGATATCGCGATGGAGGTTTTTGCCATGGAATCCAGCCTGCTCCGCAGCAAGAAGCTGACATCCTCTGCCAAGGGCGAAAACGCCCTCAACATCTGCGCTGTATCCCTGCGCGACGCGACGGTGCGGATAGAGGGGTTCTCTCGCACGGTGCTGAGCGCCTGCTGCGAAGGAGTTATTTTGCGCAAGCACCTTGCAACCGTGCGCGGCTATGCGGATCACACGCCAGTGAACTCGATCGCGCTGCGCCGTCAGATTGCGGCTCGCCTTTTGTCGAGTGAGCGCTACATCGTCTGACTAGAGAGGAAACCATCATGGCATTCATCAATCACAAATTCACCCTCGCTTCCCGCCCGGTGGGAATGCCGAAGCGCACGGACTGGAACTACGAGCAAGAGACGGTACGCGAGTTGCACGAAGGCGAACTGTTGATCCGGGCATTGCTCATATCGCTCGACCCGGCCATGCGTGGCTGGATGAACCAGAGCAGGTCGTACACACCGCCGGTTGGCATCGGCGAGGTGATGCGGGCTTTGGCGCTGGGTCAGGTGGTCGCCTCGAGGAACCCTAATTTCGCTGTGGGCAAGCACGTCTCGGGAACCTTTGGAGTCCAGGAATATTTCATCTCCGAGGGGAAGGGCTTGATCGAAGTTGACCCCCGTGTGGCGCCGCTCCCAACTTTCCTCAACGTGTTGGGTATGACGGGGATGACGGCATATTTCGGCTTGCTCGAAACGGCCCAGCCTCAACCCGGCGACACCGTAGTCGTCTCTGGAGCGGCGGGGGCCGTGGGCTCGGTCGTAGGGCAGATTGCCAAAATCAAGGGTTGCCGGGCGGTTGGCATTGCCGGCGGCGCCGACAAGTGCCGCTATCTCGTCACTGCCCTCGGATTTGACGCCGCCATTGATTACAAGTCCGAAGTTGTGACTGAGGCGCTGCGGAAGGCTTGCCCGCAGGGGATCAATATCTATTTCGACAATGTCGGCGGTGACATCCTCGAGGCTGCTCTCGCGAACCTTGCGCGTGGCGCTCGCGTCGTAATCTGTGGTGCTATCTCGCAATACTGCAATACTGGTCCCGTCCAAGGCCCGCGCAACTATCTCTCGCTGTTGGTCAATCGCGCGACCATGAAAGGCATGCTGGTCTTTGACTACGCCGACCGCTATGCCCAGGCTGGTCGGGAAATGGCAGGCTGGATGGCGGCGGGCAAGCTGAAATCGCGCGAGGATATTGTCGAAGGGCTCGAAACCTTTCCCGACACTTTTCTGAAGCTGTTCAGAGGGGAAAACCTCGGCAAACTGATTCTCAAAGTAGCCGCAGACTGACCTCGCGTGCTGGCGGTCGCAGGTCCTGATCGCGGCTGCAGTCGATTTGTTTTGGAGAGGTGCTGGAATGCCTTTTGCTGACAACCAAGGAACAAAAATCTACTGGGATGAGCAGGGAACAGGAGCGCCCATTTTGTTGATCATGGGCCTGGGCTACCCCTCCGCGATGTGGCATCGCATGCGGCCGGCGCTGTCGGCCTCGTACCGGACGATCGCACTCGACAATCGAGGCGCCGGTCGGAGCGATGTGCCTCCCGGCCCGTATTCGATCGCTCTCATGGCTTCGGACGCCGCCGCCGTGCTCGACGACGCCAGCGTTCCCCGCGCCCATGTCTTTGGAGTCTCGATGGGCGGCATGATCGCCCAGGAATTCGCCTTGCAGTATCCCGGGCGCGTGCAGTCCCTCATTCTCGGCTGCACGGCTGCTGGCGGACCGAACGCGCAGCGCGCCGAGCCGGCGGCTGTCGAGATGCTGAAAGCCCGCACCTGGATGAGCCGGGAACAAGCAGCCGAGGCCGCGGTCCCTTTTATCTACGACGCCGCGACGCCGCGGCACTTGATCGATGAAGATATCGCCCAGCGTCAAGCCTGGCCGACCAGCCCGGCCGGCTATCTTGCTCAACTGCAGGCGATACTTGCGTGGGAATCGTTCAGCCGCCTGCCCCAGATCACGGCTCCAACGCTCGTAATCCACGGGAAGGTCGACCGGCTGGTCCCGGTCGGCAACGGGGAATTGATCGCGGCGCGCATTCCGGGTGCACAACTCGTCTTGATCGAAGGTGCCAGCCATCTATTCTCGACCGATCAACCCGCGGCTGCGGAAGCAGCGATCTTTGATTTCCTGGCCGCGCAACCCGTCGGCGCAAACGCAGGCGAAAACAGGATCTGAGTCCGTGAGACACAGATGCCACCAACGGATTGCAACGGGCCGCTGGTTGGTTAGCTTAATTCCCTGCGAGCATACATAGTCATCCATAAAATTCATTTGATGAATCTGAAAAACGCAGCTACGCTCTTGCCCGATGCGGCGCGCTGAAATGGGACGAGTGTGCCTTTTGCGTAATTCAGACAAAGCCTAAGCAGGGGGGAAATATGGGTTTTGCCCAGAACAGTTGGGATGGTCGTGCGGCCTCGCGTTACGGGGCATGTTCATGGAAGCGAACTTTTGTGTATTGCACGGTGACGTCAACCGCGTGCGCGCTTCTATGCATACTGTTCGCAACCTCTGTGGCACACGCGCAGGGTGTCGGCTCATCGGCAGAGATCGCCGGGACGGTAACGGACTCCTCCGGCGCTATTTTGCCCAAGGTTACGATCAACGTGATCGAGACCCAGACCGGCCTGAAGCGCACGGCCGTGACGAATGGTACCGGTCAGTTCCGTGTAGTAGGGTTGGCGCCGGCCACGTACGACGTCAGCGCTCAAATGGCGGGGTTCGCCACTGAGATTCGACGCGGTATCCCGGTTGCTATTGGGCAGACGGTCACATCCGATTTCAAGATGAAACCGTCGCAGGTGGAAACGGTATTGGAGGTGACGGACCAGCCGCCTGTGGTGGAAACGGAACGAGGCGGGCAAGCGGACCAAATCTCACAACAGTACATTGCCGATCTGCCCATTGACCGGCGCGATTATCTTACGTTTACATTGCTCGCGCCCGGGGTCTCGGATGCCACGCGGCTGGCGGGGGACCAGGATTTTCGCGTCAAGTCAACGCCGACAAGCGGTCTTTCCTTCTACGGCAGCAATGGCAGAGGAAACAGCATAACGGTCGACGGTGGTGAGACGTCCGGCGATAGCGGGGGCCAGCGCCTTACGGTTGGCCAGGACGCGGTGCAGGAGTTTCAGATTAATCGCAGCAACTACGGCGCGGACCTTGGGGGAGCTACCGGAGCTTCCATCAATATTGTGACCAAGTCGGGCACCAACAATCTTCACGGTGGCCTCTATGGTTTTTTCCGTGACGATGCTATGGACGCCCAAAATCCGTTTTCGTTCACCCAGGCATTGCAGGCCGGTCAGACCTACAATCCTGCCAATCCGGACTCCCTCGGTACGCCGGTGAAGGATACTTTGACGCGCCAGCAATTCGGCGGGACTCTGGGGTTCCCGATCAAGAAGGACAAGACGTTTCTATTTTTTGCGTTTGAAGGCTTACGACAGAATGCGCAAACCGCAGTTCCTCTGTTGATTGACACGAATATCTTTCGTCCGACGACGGCGCAGAACGCCATTATTGCCGGCCTGGCGAGTTCGTCGGCACCGAGCGTGACCTGCTTCACGGGCGTGACCCTGCCGCCGGCGGAATGCGCCTTTGCTCTCCAGAGCATTTTGACGCTGAACCCAAATCCCAGCGCCACCCAGCAGCTGTTCATGTCACCGACTCAGGCCGCGCTGAATGGCTTTCTGCTAAACCAGTTCGAAACCGAGGGTGGGCTCTTTCCTTTCGACACGCGGGAGTATCAGGTATCGACCCGCCTGGATCACCGCATTGATGCGAACAACGAGCTTTCGCTGACCTACCGGTATGGGCACGATTTGGAGGAATCGCCGGACGTGAATTCCCTTACCGCTTTTTCGGCGGGAAGTTCGATCCACGATTACGACAATACTCTGCAAGCCAACTGGTATCGCCAGCTCAATCCGAGCACGCAGAACGAAGCCCGGGTGCAGTTGGACTACTTTAGTTTTAACGTGATTCCCAACGTGCCGGCAGAAGTGGGGATTCAGATTCCCAGCTTTATCAACAATCTGGGATCGAACGTCTTCCTACCCAACCTTAGCATCCTGCGGCGCTACGAATTCGCCGACAATTTCACCAAGATTCACGGCAATCACACTTTTAAGTTCGGAGCTTACGAGTTGTTGCGTGGCAATCACACGGAATCCCACACCTTTTTCCCCGGTCGTTTTGTGTTCGGGTCGCTCCCCGGATTCTTGATCACAGGGCCGGGCACGCCGCTGGCCGCCACCACCATCAACCCGTTGCAGGCGGCATCCTTCGGAGTGCCCCAGCTTTACCAGCAGGGCTTCGGAGATCCGACCTACCCGTATTACACGCGGCCGTTGACGTCGTTCTACGGGCAGGACTCCTGGAAGATAACCCCAAACTTTGTTCTTAACTACGGCCTGCGCTACGACCTGGACACGCAATTCGCCCCGTTGACCACGTACAAGAAGGATTTTGGCCCCAGGGTTTCCTTCGCCTGGGATCTTTTCAAGGATCACAAGACCGTGGTCCGAGGCGGCTACGGAATCTTCTACGGACCCGTGGACGTTCAGATCCCCGATGTCGACTTGAGTCTGGGGGTTGTGAACAAGAATAAATCCGCGGTCGAGAACAGCGGCTCATCGGGCGGCCAGGTCGCCAACCTAGTCTCGACCTGCGGGGTTTCTGTGGGCCCTCCACCCGGGACGCCGATCTTTCCTGGTACCGGGGCTAGCCCTTGCAACCGGGAAATTTCTATTTACGCAGACCCGATCGGCGGGGTTCCGGCGTTGGGCCTGAAAGGGCCGGAGGTTATTTTCCCGACACTCTTCGCAGGGGGCGCGCCGAACAACTTGATTGCTTGCACAACACCGGCCGCAGAAACCAATGCCTGCATCACGCCGGCTGCCGTGGCCCCGTTCGGCATCAATGTAACGAACAGCGGTCCCGTCGCTCCCCTGCAGGCATTTTTTGTGAACCAGCCGAATTATCGACCCCCCATCGCCCAGCAGGCTTCCTTTGGAATTGAGCGCGAACTGGGACCTGGGCTCTCCATTTCTCTGAGCGGCATCTACACGCACACCCAGAGAACGCCGATTGCGATCGACACCAATCTGCTGCCAGCCCCGTTTACCCCGGTAACCCTGGCCAACGGCCAGACGGTTTCCTATCGTAACTGGAATACCACGGCGTCGGGGGCCGACCCAATCCCGGGTAGCCCTGAGGGCCTGCCCTGCAATACGCAACAGTGCTTTGTGAATCCGCTGGTTGTGCAGAACAACCAATATAGCTCGGAGTCTTATGCTCTTTACGAAGGCGGCATCGCGGAACTCACGAAGCGCTTTAGCAATCACTTCTCAGTGTTCGCGAATTACACCTTTAGTAAGGGCATTGACACGTCGACGGATTACAACACGGACTACGGGCCGCAGGACCCGACAAACCTGAATTTAGATCGCAGTCTCTCCGAGTTTGACGAACGGCACAAAGTGGTGCTGGCAGGAGTGATCGACAGTCCCTCGAAACAGAGTATCTTGTCGGGTTTTCAGCTAGCCCCAATTTTCTCTTATCACAGCGGGCATCCTTTCAACTTGCTGGCCGGAGGTGAGGTGAACGGCGACAATCACACCACCAACGAGCGTCCGATCGGAGCCCCGCGCGACACAGGTCTGGGCCCCAATTACATCGACTTCGACGCTCGCTTGACTTGGCGGCACAAACTTGGTGAGAAAGCTAACCTGCAGTTCACGGCAGAAGGATTCAACATCGCGAACCGGACAAATTTTGCCAGTGTGAACAACGAAGTGGGCCCTCTTTTCGCTCTTCCTACGTCAATTGGTGGGACGGGTGAGACGACATTTAACGTGCATGGGATTCGACCAGGCACCATTGTGGATGGACAAGCGGCTACGCCCAGCACGCCGCTGGCTTTTACATCCGCCTTACCCAAACGCCAGATCCAACTGGGCGTGCGCTTGACCTTCTGAGGCATGCCCACGCAGGAAACGATCTACGGAGTCGCAAATCGAGTCGCCACTATAACGTTGAACCGTCCGGACAAACTCAATGCCTGGACGGCTACCATGGAAAAGGAAGTGCGCGCCAGCCTCGAAGAGGCTGAGCGCGATGACAATGTTGGCGTCATCGTGCTGACCGGTGCCGGACGGGGCTTTTGCGCGGGCGCCGATATGTCGCTGCTGAGTTCCGTCGCTGCCCAGGGCTTGCCGGGCGGGGAGCGCGACGCCGTCTCGCGATTGGGCGGCGCGTCGCTGCAACGCGAGGGCGTTCCGCCCGATTTCCAGAAGAAATATTCTTATTTCCTCGGGATCGAGAAGCCGATTCTGGCCGCCATCAACGGTCCGGCAGTCGGACTTGGTCTGGTGATTGCGCTCTATTGCGATCTGCGCCTGGCTTCCGACGCTGCCCGCTTCTCGACCACTTTCGCCCAGCGCGGACTCATCGCCGAATACGGCATGGCCTGGATGCTGCCGCGCGTCGTCGGGCTTCCCAACGCGCTCGATCTGCTATTTTCCGCACGGCAGATTAACGCCGCAGAAGCTCTGCGCATGGGGCTGGTGAATCAGGTCTTCGCGCAGGAAAACTTCCTCGATGCAGTCAACAGATATGCTGTCGATCTAGCATCGCGGGTCAGTCCGCGCTCCCTACGAGTTATTAAACGCCAGGTTTACGGCGGGATGTTTCAGACCCTAGCCGAGTCTTTCGATCTTGCCGTGGAGGAAATGGTGGCCAGTTTGCGCAGCGAAGATTTCAAAGAGGGCGTGGCCCACTTCCTGGAGAAGCGCGCCCCTGTCTTTAAAGGCAAGTGACCCGCAGAGCAGGCGATCCCGGAAAAGATTTTGCTAAACGTGAAGAGCACGAAGCAGGAGTCCTGCCAACGTGCCGCCGACTAAAGACCCTAAGATGGGGATCGGCGCGTAGCCCCAATCGGAGCCTCCTTTGCCCGCGATGGGGAGCACCGCGTGTGCGATACGGGTAGGAAAGTCCCGCGCAGGATTCATCGTATAACCAGTCGTGCCTCCGAGCGATAGGCCAATGCTCCACACCAGGCACCCGACCAGGAAAGGTGCCAGCCCACCCGCCAGGCCGGTGGTCAACACGGCTTTCGAAAAAATCGCTCCCACTACAAACACCAGCACGAACGTGCAAATGATCTCGCTCATCAGATTCGCACCAAAATTCCGAATCGCCGGCACCCCGCAGAAACACGCTCGCTTCAACTCTGGATCTTCGGTCACCTTCCAGTGCGGCCCAAAGTGAATCCACACCAGGACCGATCCTGCAAAGGCACCCAGCATTTGCGCCGCGGAATACGGAACGACCTTGGCAAAGTTTCCCGTCGCCACGGCGAATCCCAACGTAACGGCCGGATTGATATGGGCATCCCGGCTGCCGCACGCGATGGCCACGAACACCGCGGACATCACGGCGAATGCCCAGCCCG
>Ga0210383_10001159_pt1 | contig 24305 bp, 27 predicted proteins | sample IncBWC14OmetaG_FD_160072 | JGI IMG/M metagenome (GOLD analysis project Ga0210383, IMG submission 160072) | Forest soil microbial communities from Barre Woods Harvard Forest LTER site, Petersham, Massachusetts, United States - Inc-BW-C-14-O ... | reverse complement strand
TGCAGCACAGCGTCGAAGAATGCGACGCGCGTCTTAAAACCCGGGTGAGCGTCCGAGAGCTGTATCACCGGGGCGGATATTGGCGCTTATTGCGCTTCCTAGGTGGACTCGCCGGCGAGCCGGGCAAGAACTCAGGTTAATCGATGTGAGAATGAGAGTCGCTATGGGCGCGCGTATCTCACTGATGTCTATGCTTTGGATTCGTGTTGGCTAGCGCGTAACTCCGACAATGTTCGAGGCACGCAACCTCATGGGTGGAAGCGAGTTCAACGACGCTGGATATCCGCAAAGCCGTCACGTTTCGGCGAAGGTGCGCATTTTCGTCGACTGGGTCAGCGAGCCAATACGGCAGGATCCTCTCTTCCGGACGCGTTGGAGCGACGGAACTCGCAGTCAACGTGCAGGGATGCGCGATCTCGCTAGTATCGCAGGCCCGCGCCGCGGTTCACGCCGATGGCTGGGTTTCGCGATACCGGCCGCATCAAATGTCTTTCGTGCCTCCACCATTGCGGGTAGATGCTTTCTGACCCATTCGGCGACCGCAACTAGAGGCTCGCGAAGGGTGCGGCCCAGCTTTGTGAGCTGATACTCGACGCGAGGCGGGATTGTAGGAAAAACAGTGCGCGTGACAAGACCATCGCGCTCGAGTTCGCGCAATGTGAGCGTCAGCATGCGTTGAGAGATATTGCCGATCGTATTGCGAATTTCATTGAAGCGCATGGGGCCACCTGCGAGCAGCTCCACGACGAGCACAGTCCACTTGTCGCCGATCCGCGCGAGCGTCTCGCTAATTGCCCGGCATTCCTCCGCGGGCTCTTGTTTGTTACTAGGTGTCAAAAAAGTGCCTCCTTGTGCAAATTCTTTTCACTCACCATTCTAGCGTCAGTCACTAAAGGTAACCACACCCGGCGCTTCCAACAGCTTCGGGACGAACAGCGAGGATTGTGAAAATGACCATTATTTCAGTCATTGTCGGTAGCACGCGCGAGGGCCGTTTCTCGGAAAAGCCCGCGAAGTGGATTTTGCAGCACCTGAAGAAGCGTGAGGGTATCGATGCGCGGCTACTCGACCTGCGCGACTTCCCGATGCCCTTCTTCGATCAACCCGCCACGCCGGCCATGCCAGGTCGCGCGCCCTACAAGAACGAGGTCGTGCAGAGATGGACGGCCGCTATCGGGCAGTCCGACGGCTTCGTGTTCGTTACCCCCGAATACAACTACGGCACTTCTGCCGTGCTTAAGAACGCGATCGACTGGGTGTATCCAGAATGGAATCGCAAGGCGGCTGGATTCGTGAGCTACGGCTCCGCCATGGGGGCGCGTGCAGTCCAGCAGTTGCGCGAATCGGCGATCGAGGTTCAGCTCGCCCCGATTCGCTCTTCGGTCCACATCCCTGTAGCCACGTTGTGGGCCCACTACACAGGCGGCGATGTCGATGCGGGACTGGCCGAGCTAGAGACGCCTGCGGGTGCGATGATTGAAGATCTGCAGTGGTGGACGGCGGCCCTAAAAACCGCCCGTGGCCGCAACTTCTGACCCTTTATCCCTCCCATGAAGGTAGGTCGAGTCTCGGGTACGACGTAACGCGCGACCCGATCTATCGGCTATCTCTGGACGATAAAACCCCGGATTCATAGGGATTTTTCACGACTTTTGATGCCGTGTCGGATGCTACCGGAAGTTTGCGGAAGCGGGTAAATGGTGGGCCGTGTAGCCACCGCATTCCGGGGTCCAACGCTTTGATTTTCCTAATAATAAAAAACAGCGATCTTTAGGCAGGCCCCTACTTGGTGCCCTTAAAAAGGGTGGCTGCCCCTGGACGTTACTGGACATCAGCGCCTTCGTGTCATGCCGCCAATTTCAGTCTTGGTTTAGTCCGGCCCTCGATGCCAATCGAACCAGCATGTCCAAACTGAACTGACCAAATTTACCGCGCTTGATATCGGACACCCGAGCTTGGGTGATACCCAGCAGCTTTGCTGCTTGGGTCTGAGTCAGCCCGCTTTCCTTAAGCCATTGTTCCAACCCTCTCAGCAACGTCGAACGCATCACCAGTTCGTCGGCCTCTGCCTTCGGAAACAGATCGTAAAAAACACTGCGGCCAGCCGGCGTCACATGACGAGGCCCGTGTTCATCGCGTTCGCGCGTCACTTTCTTAGTCTTCATGGCTTCACATGGATCGACTTTAAACGCTTATGCGCCAAATCCAAATCCAAATCCTGTTGACGAGTTTTCTGGGTCTTCTTTTGGAAGCAGTGCAACACGTAAACTCCCTTCGGCCTTGTTGCCAGATAAATACACCGAAAGGCTCTGGACCGCGTTCGCGGCCGACGTCCAACGTGGAGGTAGGCGCTGGCGCACGAGCCGGCGTTAGGCAGCCCCGACCGCTGGCAACTCAAGGTCGGCGGCCCGGCGCCAAGCGTCGATGACGTTCTGGAGCACGCTTGAGAGCGCGCGCGTGCCAGCGTTCGCGAGGACAACCACCTGCGGCGTACCGCCGTACTTTCCTTCGCCGAAGGTGAGCTCTCCATAGCCTGTACTGAGCGCCAGCACCGCATCGTTCTCCCGGATCTGCCGCACATCAAGGTTGCGTGTCAGGATCGCGTGCTTCAGGGCATCGGCCACATCGCCACAGAGCTCGACATCAGGCACCGCCCGATCCGTCCGCAACATCGTGCAGTGCTCGCCAAGCCAGCGACGCAACGCACCAAGCGAACGGCAGTCACCTGGCAGCCAATCGGGACTAGCACGAATCACAACGTCCGCGAAGTGATGCACGTAGATCGTCGCCGCCCCGCCTTCGCGTAGGGCATCGTATCCGGCACGCCTAGCCGCCTCTTCGTTCTTGGCTTTGATGGCATCAGTCAAGCGTCCCTCGGCGGCGTGATAGGCTTGCCATGCGGGGATCACAATCTCGTAGAAGTGCTCGTCCCAGGGCAACTGCATAGAAATCACTCCACGGGTTAAATCAGGGTGATGACCTTCAGGAGGCGCTCCTCAGGCAAGTATTTTAACGCGCACTCGGTACGTACCCCCGGAATCGCCTCGATCATCACGTCGAACTTGAGCGTATTGCCATTGGTCGCGCGCGCCAGCCGATAGATGTAGCTACCGTCCACCTTCTCCCGAATCCGCCTCGCAATACCCCTCGCGTCCAATCCCGCCATGCCCGCGCGCTTCAATGAACCGCCCTTCTCCTTCTGAAGATGCTTCAACTTGGCCTCATCCAACTGCACCTCAAAATCGTCAATCATCTTCGGTGCTGGTGTCAGGGCATTCAAACTGAAGCGACGGTCCCCGTCTTTGGGCGTATGCAGTCGCTCGATCTTGTAGGAGAGCAGCACGCCATAGTACATAGACGGCAGACTTCTCACCGTCAACCCGAACTGAGCAAAGTCGAACCGAGAGATGTTGCAATCCTCCGCCGGATCTCGATCGTCCTCATGTCCTTTGATGATCACTTTGCGATGCTTGATGAAGTCGCGGACCAGGCACGTCGATAGGTACGTCTTCAAGGCGCTGTCGAAGTCAAGATCGAGGCTCCCGAGATAGGCTGGATGGGTTCTGAACCCTTGATCGAGGCGCATCGCATCGGCATCCGTCAGATTGTTAAGATACGCAAAATAGTAGGGGCTGTAGCGCTCGTGGGCCAGCTCGAGGTTGATGGTTCCGATTGCGCCAGGCGAGATCTCCAGCCACTTGCCGAATGCACCCGCGCGCGCCCGCTTCTCATGTAGCCAGTCACCGAATAGAAAGCTGTGGGACGAATCTCGTCGTAGCAGCGGCATCAATCGGTCAATAACATCCCGACCATAGTCGCCGGTGTCAAACTTGTTGTAGTTAAAGACCAGCGCTCTGTCGTGCTTTTTCCTGCTCGGCACGAGAACATTGCGGAGATCCTCGTAGACAATTCCCTTGCTCGCGAGAATCTCGACGGTGGGCTGCAAGAGTCCTTGAATCATCTGGAAGATCTGCGGGTCGTTCAGCTGGAAATGCTTCGTCGTTACCTCGAGCAACGCGTTACTTCGCGCTTCGAGCGTGTGAATCGTCTGAAACGGATACGGGATCATGGCCGAAGAAGTAGACCTCGGTGACGCTATTCCGGTGCCAACGCTTGATTTTCGCCTGGCGCAGCTGACTCGCGCTCGAACCGGGATGTCAGGTCCTCAAAGAGATCATCGAATCCAAAGAGCTTCGCGTAGTACAGCGCGATGGCGCCGACCATCCCGGACAGGGCGTTGAGCGACTCGCGTAAGCCCTCTTCCTGCACGATGCCACCGCAGATAGCACGCTGCATTTCGTTATGCTGATTCGGCGCCGTTCCCGGCGTTGGGTGGGTATAGGTCTCGCAGAGTTCCGCATACTGATCGTCGTCCATCAGAAGGACACCGCCTTCCGCTTTCAACCGTTTTCGGACCTTGGCTGGGCCAAACTCCGCGATTCGCTCGCGTTTCGTTGCCTTCACCCATTTTCCGAACGCGTGCTCATCCATATGAAAGAGCGCCACCAGGTTCGCCGCTTCACCAATACTTCGGGTGAGATTCAGCGCTTCATCGTAATACGCAATACAAATCAGGGAATACGCAGCGCAGGCCAAGTTGTAGACGCGGCCAGCCATGAACTCCATGACATGCCCGCCACCCCAGCATTTACGATGGCAGGTCGCCGCCAAGTACAGCACATGCAAGGCCCGACCCAGCATGTCCAGATCGTCGCGGTGCGCCTGCAGCAATGTTTGCGCGAGTTCGCGATTGTGCTGGTTAAACCGCACAAGCATGTCGATGTGGGCGAGTCCTGTCGGGACATCGCCTTTTAATTCCAACTGCTGCGGTTCGTTCATCCGATTGCTCTTTGCTAACGACCCGGGGTCGCCGCTGATCCTTGGAATCACTACCACGTGCTCGATCTTTCAAGGGCGTCTCGACACCCGCAGAAGGGAAGACGTGACCCGTGACCCGTCTCGGCGGGGGAAAATGGGTAACGCCTGCATCTGTTGCACGAACGCGACGAATACGCTACACGATTCGCTATGGGCAAGTCGACACTCTGGAGAAGGACACCGGCCGGGATAATGGCGCCGCGGGGCGTGTCAGTCGGTCACCAAGTCACATACTTGAAGGCGAAAGAAAAGGCCGTAGCGGTCGAGAATCTCTACGCCAGCCGTAATATCCGCCTGCCCGCTCGGTGCGGGTTGGCCATTTTGATCGAAGCAGCGAAGGCTGCTTTGGATGCCTGGCTTACCGGCAAAGAGCGAAGCCTATCCGCCGCGCAGTTCTATCAAACGATTCACCTGGACCGCGTTGCGGACGGTCTCCTTTCGGGCCTAATCGGAGACCACCATACAACCCAGGAAGCGCTGCGTCGCCTCACAAACGGCAGCCTCAGCCTCTGGGACCGCAAGGAGTCTCCAGCGAAGGATGTCCTATGGGAGCTCGAGCTGAACGCGCTCTTTAATCGCATGTCGATCCCGGCGACCTTGAAAGAGCCTCCCGACATCATGCTGAATCTAGATAACCCGCAGGTTGGCGTGACCTGCAAGAAGGTCTATTCCGACAAGCATTTTTCAAATACGTTATCAAAGGGAGTCAGTCAGCTTGCCGGCGACAGTTCGATATTCGGAATTGTCGCGGTGAATCTGGACGACAATCTGCCCGCCAATACGATTCGAGTGGCCACCGATCCCGAGTCGCCTTTCCAACAGACCAATCTACAATTCATCGAGAAGCATCGACACCGCTTCCTGAAATATCTCCAGCAACATCGCGTTACTGCGATTCTCGTATCCACCGCGGGAATCGTGTATGGCACCGATGGCGTTGCGAATATGTACCGCGGAACTACGGTCCGGGCACTGCAAACCCTGCCAGACGAGCATATCGCGGTGCTCGAGCAAATAAGAACAAAGCTCGCCGCAAACTGACGGAACTACGCATGGGCGGCCGCCTTCAAGAGAGGCCGGTTCCCCGCGCCGGACGCGCCGGCAGCTGAGAGAGAAATCACGGACTTGCCGGCACAGCCGCGGTACCCTGTCTTTGAGATGTTTTTGGGGAGCGAGAGTTCCGGAGCAGCGTTCTTCGTCGGCACAACCTATGGAACAACATCTTGGCAACATGAGCCGGGAAGGAGGTACGCCTATGAGGACACCAAACAATTCGGAGGCTTCAGCATCCCGCAAGGGGTTGTGGAATCGAGTCCTGTTGGTCTGTCATGTCGGGGTCTTAGTCGGAACGATGCTTTTGCATCCGTTTTCGCTCAACCACGCCGATGGGGCGCTGCCCAAAGACATCTTCGTGCCGCCGTAGGGCGAAGGCACAGCGTAGCGGGCGACGCTCATTGTCCCGACGTGCCGCGGTTTTTTGCCCGCCGGCAAGGCAACGGTTTGAGGCGAAGCTTTCGGGGAACCAAGCCGGGAATCTCGAGATCTGAGATCTCTTCGACGGGCAGCCCGTCTCGAATGCGTTTGACGATCTTATGCCACGTCCCGAAGGGCCGGATGATTTGTGCGTACTGGGCATCCGTCGTTTCAATGCCCTGTAGCACATAGTGATCAACCTGATCGCCCTCCTGGTGATGGTCCCTGAGATCCAAAAGAAGCAGCTCCATTTGCAACAGGTCGTGTAACGGCGAGCCCTCCAGTTCGAGTTCGCGCGGAAGCCTCGGCTTGCGATAAAACGGATTGCGTGCAACGAGTCCGACAATCCAACGGTCGGCCTCCCGATCCTCATCGGTTCGGACCAGCGATCCCACGACTTCTAATTTGATCGGCTTCTGAAGCCGCTTCATTTGCTTTCGGTCCTCAAGAATCGTTCCGAAGCTCTCCCACTCGTTGCCTGTATAGCGACAGAGGTCCAGATACGGAGCTACGTCCACCGGTACGCCGGGAAGTTGAATGCAAATATCGGTCTCATGCAAGAACGCCGGGGATTTACGTCCCTCAGGGATCCGCTGCCGGGTATACAACATCAACCAGCCGTTTCGGAACCGATCAAAGTAGGTGATGTCTTCGGAGTGATGGACTCTGTCCATCGATGCCGCTCGATAGCGCGCCCAGGGGTCACGCAGGGCCTTTAAAAGGTTCTCCACACCGACACCGTGCCAACAGGCGCCGTCCTGATGGATCGTAAATGCGCCATTCGATGACAGCCCGGAGGTATCGTGAAGATACCCCAAGAGATCCTTAAGCTGATCGATCGTACTCAAAGACATTGATAGACACAGTCGCACCCCATCGCCGCCCGGATTACGCCCACTCGTATCCGGCATTTCCGTCGAGAAGGCCGAATGCGCGAAACCGGTTTTTGAACAGAAATAGCTGGAGGCGGGTTCGCCGGCGACGAACTCCATGGTCGATTTCGGAAGGGGGACGTTTAGATACTCGCCACATTCGCCGGTTCGAAACCAGGCACGACCGTTGACCAGCAGTTCCCTGCGCTTCTTTGAAATTAAGTTTAGCAAGCGCGCCTTGCCTTCCCGAAGTAGCTCAATCTCAGAGGCGACGAAGACCAGGACTACCCGGGTGCGGTCGTTTTCAATCTCTTTGATGGCCGGCCGGGAAATGTCGGATTCCGTGAAGAAGACGCCGATCACATCCGGCGTGGTGCGATTCAAACGCGAGCGCAAACTGTCGATATCATCGCTATTGAGTACCCGCTTTCGATCCTTGCACTCCACCAGCAAGGTCAGGTCATTGCCTTGAGCCAGAATGTCGGTCTGCCGTGGCCTCGCCACTCGCGCATTTGGGTGCGCGCGAAAGCCGGCACCCTCAAGCAGTTGTACTACTTCGCGTTCAAGCGTCTGTCCTGGTGGTGGTTTTCTTGACGTCACGGGTGATGGTCCTTCATCGAGTTAGTATAAACCGCGCGAGATCGCCGGCGACCGTCCGCCTCTGGGGCACGGCCCTTGACCCTATGCGCTGTCACTGCTGTAGTGCAAGCCCTCGCGGTAATTCATGACGACCACAATGACGCAACACATCCGGTACAGGGACGATCCCAAAATACTTGCAGAGCAAGCCTACAGCCAAGGGTTCTACGTTGAAGCCATCCAGCTTCTCCACGCCTATCTCGAGAATCAAGCTCAGTCGCTATTCATGCTTGTCGGCAGTGTGCACTTCAAGGCCGAGCAGGAAGATACGTGGGACGTAGCGGACTCGTTCCCATTTCATCAGTGTATTAAGGCACTCTTTGTTCTGAACCAGATCACCAAGGATGAATTTACCGAGTTCAGTAAGTTCAACTCGCTTCGCAACAAGGTCGTACATCAGATCTTCAAAGAGGAGTACGAATACGCCCACAAGGGTGTTCCAAAAGAGGAGTACGACACGATCTTCCATCGCACGCTTGATCAAATCGATTTCTTCACCAGAAAGAACGAAGACATCATTGAAATGGAGAGCCAGTAAGGACCCTTCAGCATGACGGGCAAGCTGCAGACATTAACTTCGGGCCGCGAGCCACCCGCAGGGGGTTTCCCGTACATCCAGAAGTATGTTGCCTTTATCGACATGCTTGGATTTAAGAATCTGGTCGAAACCGCTGATGCGAGTGCGGAGAAGCGCGAAGCGTTGGCGAGAGTCATCGGGATCTTTCGCACGACGATCGGCGCCCACGAAACTCTCGGTACGCGTGTCACGCAATTCAGCGACAGTCTCATCGTCAGTGCGGATCGGTCCGAAGTAGGGCTTCATGCGGTGCTATCCGGCTGCTCTTGGCTAGCGCTCAACCTGATCCAATATGCAGTTCTACTTCGTGGGGGCATAGCCATTGGCGGGATCACCCACGAGCCTGATGTACTTTTCGGAGTGGGGATTAATCGGGCGTACGCCTTTGAAAAATCCGGTCTGCCGCCTCGTATCGCGATTGACCGAGACGTGGTCCTAGACATTCAGCGTTGCGCGAATCTATCGAACAGTGGCTTCGTCGCGCAGGATCAAATCAGTGGTGAGCCGATGGTCCACGTACTTCGAGAAATTGAAGGTTACGATGCCAAGCCGATCGCCGGAGGTATAGTTTGGGACCGGCATGCCTCGGATATCGCAGAAATAATCAGATTGCACACGAGTCCGACGCAGCCGGATGAAATCCGACGAAAATATGTTTGGCTTGCCGAGTATTGGAATAGAGTCGTTAGTAAAAGGAACGTCTTACCTCAGGTGTAAGCGACCTGCAAACACCGAAGGCGAAGTCACAATGCAGGCGCAACTGACGGGTGGCACGCGACTTGATGTTAATAGTCCGATGGCACAAGCGCCATTTGCCTGAACTGCGCATTCATCAAATCTCCTAAATCCGTTGCTCCGATGCGTTCTTCAATCACGCCGATTGTTACCGAGAAATGCTCCGCAATGCGCGCGATATGAGTATGGCGCGCTAGCATCCCCTGCAATCCGGAAAACGGAACTAACGAAGCAATTGCACACCCGTAAGCTTCGTTTTCGGCAGAGGCATCGTAAGTCCGATGGCGGCCCTCGACCGGCAAAATGCTAAGAATATCGGGCCGATGGCCAAGGAGAATATGAAAAACTTCTTCCATTACATTGACTCGAATCGAATCGGCCTGGTGCGCGTCATTAAAGACAATTTGTATCGTCTCGCCGTCGCGACGAGCTAGCGCGCCGAAACTGCGATAGCCCACTGTACGCGCATAACTCAATTGATGAAGCGTGATGCCCGGAACGTGCCGAAGGCCGAATACTTCGCAGTTAGGAATGCTAGACACTGCGAGTTCAAGCGGGAGGTAAACGAAATCAGAAATGCCGAGCTGCGCGCGAAAGCGCATTGCCTGTTGTTCGATCGCAATCTGCGGAGCTGAGAGACGGCTCCGATGCGCACGTAAGCGCTCATTCTTTCGGTGGGCTTGGCTTGCGTTTGTCGTCATAGAGAAGCTGGACCACACTCATGATGAATTGGGCATCCTGATGAGCGAGATCCGGCAGAGCGTGCAGATGAACCGCTACTTCCTCGAGTGACTTGGTCGGTGGTCTCTTGCTCGACTCAAAATCCGACAGATCTTTATTAAGCCACTTTGCGATAGCGCTTAAAGTCGCGGTGTCCGGCATGTACTCGTTGTCTTGGCCTCCTAGTAATCGACTAAACGTGGCGGGACTGCACCCGGTGAGATCTGCCGCTTTCCGAAGAGAGAGCTTTTCGTTCGCCATCTTGTTGCGGATGTAAGTTGCCAACCGATCTCGATCCAGTCCTGTCATACCTCGCCCTATTTGCTTTTCAGTGGGGTGTTTCATAGAATGTACACCGTACCCTTTACGAAACGCCACCGTGGCGCCTTCGTATGGACGGATTGTTTCATAGAATGAACGGTGTTTCAACGACTTAGGAGTTCTCGCAATGAACATTACTGCTGATGAAGTCCATTCCGATCAATCGAAGACCATCCTCGATCTGACCGTGTTGTACAACGGCATGCCCAAGAAGATCGAGATCGATCGGGATGCCACGGTGAAAACACTACTGGATCGCTCTTTTGCGCTCTTCGGTAATCTTCCGCAGCCGCACACTCTGTCGTTGTGGACGGAAAAAGGCGTCGAGCTCTCCAACGAACAGGAAACGCTCAAAGCGGCGCACCTTAAGGAAGGCGACTCCCTGATTCTGCGGCCGAGCGCGGTCAAGGGCGGCGAGTCTTAGAAATGCGCTACCGGGTTCCCGCCGCCCTGCTTTCGGAAACTTTTGATCGGTTTCGCCACTGCGGTGGGGCGCGCCGCGAGTGTCAAGTGCTTTGGACGAGCGAGTGGACACACCCCGCGACGATAAGCGGGGTGGTTCATCCGCAGCATCTCGCCCATGCCGGTGGCTTTGAACTTGATTCCGCCTGGATCAACGATTTCTTGCTTGAGCTTGGCCGCGCCGGCCACGGCATTCGCGTTCAGGTACACACTCATCCGAACGAAGCCTTTCATTCCGCTACCGACGACGACTACCCGATAATTCATTCGGCGGGCTTCCTGTCGCTGGTCATTCCGGATTTTGCAACGGGTCCGGTGGGCTTCGATCGTGCGTATCTATCCGAAATCACCCATGACGGTACTTGGCGAGAAGTACCGCCGCAATCCCGACTGGAAATCGTCACATGAGCCCACTTGGAACAGCGTTGGATCGTACGTTGCGACTAATGCGCGACGATCTCATCGCTGATGTCGAGGACTCGACACTAATATCAGCTCTGACCGGTACCGACGTAGTGCTCGTCGGAGACCTACCTAATCTTTCATCACACGCAGCACAATGTGCTTACATAACCGCTGCTCTACTTATGGCGCGATCCGGGCATACCGTGTATTTGGTAGCCCCCGATGTTCCTCTCCTGGGCTCGCAACCACCGCTTACAGGGAAACGATTGGTCAGCGCGCTCATGGAAATAGGGAGCGACCTGCTACCCTGTGTTGAATTTTCGGCCGACATGCCTCGGGATAACGCAGGGCTCGCAGTCATCTTTGGCGACAGTCCATCAAAGTGCCGCGCACGCCGTGCCATCGGCGTGAACGCTGGCGCTTGGCACGCACGATTGGGACGCGCCAACCAAATGGGACGCTGGGCGGAGGACGCCTGGCCGTGTGGAGCAATGGCCGCAGGCGCACTCGCCTCGGTTGAAGCACTCAAGGTCGCGATGAGTGGACTTCACCATCTTGCTAAGGACGCGCTACTTTTCGATGAATTGTTCGCGTTTACCGACTGCGTGAACCTTGAACTTGCGCCGCCGGATTCGCCGCGCCTCGCAGATTTAGGCGCGTTCGATTGCGTGAGCGGCGGTGCCATCATTAACGCAACGCTGTACGTGCTTTCACGCCTGCCCGGCGTCAGCGGTCGCGCGCGCATTGTCGAACCCGAGGTTGGCGATCTATCAAACTTGAATCGCTACTCACTGATGCGCCGATCCGCGGTAGGCCAACTGAAGGCACAAGTCCTCCAACACCTCCTGCCGCCGGGCCTTGAAGTCCAAGCGATAGAAAAGCGGTACGAAGGCGCCCTGCTCTCTGAGCTTGGAGCGTTCTCCCCGAGAGTTCTCGTCGGTGTCGACGACATACCAACCCGCTGGAAGGTTCAAGAACAGGGACCACGCTGGCTCGGCATCGGCGCCACGACTCACTGGGCGGCAATGGCGTCGTATCATGAACGCGGACTCGGGTGTGCGCGCTGCCTACATCCTCGTGACGATCCGGCGACGGCACCGATACCAACAATAGCTTTCGTCTCGTTTTTCGCCGGACTGAAACTCGCGAGCTATTTTGTTCGTGCAAGTGCGGGTGAGCGTATTCGCATGACGGATCAATACATGTATTTGTCACCACTACGGCCCGAGTACATCTGGAGATCTCCCGTCGCAGTCAGGCACGACTGCCTGGTGTGCCAAAATACTGCGATAAAGGCAGCATAGCCCGTGATTCTTGGGGATCACAAGAAGTCTCAGGGCCCTCCTCAGTCCGCATAGAAGTCTTTGGCGTCGGCGAATACATTTAGGATGAAACCACGCTGGTCTTTGCCTTTAGCCATGGTGTCTCTACCGTGAAGCGAGCGCCGAGGTCGGGATGCCTCGCGGTCGGATCAATGACAGTCTCCATGGTTTCCCACTCGCGCATATGTAGGCGGAAGGCATTTCTGCCCAAGGTTCTTTTAATTGCACACGGATCGATTCCATTCGCCAGCAACTTGCGAGCGTATTGGTGGCGCGCCTTTGCAGACTCGAGACTCATCTCCGGGTAGGTACCCAGCCACAATTTCTTGCACTTGCCCCCAAAAACGAACCTGTAATACCAGCTGCGCCCGCCAGTCGGCAGTACGTATAGATACAAGCACCTGCCAACCGCAAGCTTTTTCGCATGGTCAACTGGCTCTATATTTTGAACGTCCTGCTCCGTTTGAAGCCGAGTTTTCGAGTTCTGTTGCATTGGCGGTTGCGGGGCTCGAAAGCGCGTCAGCCCCTTTGCCTCGCGACGCTTCAATGCATGAGTCCAAAGGTGCTTGAGAGAGGACAGCTCCGGCGTAGCGCCCGGACGCAATGAGAATTGCCCTTTCCGAATTCGATGCGCTAGTTCCACGCCGGTAAGGGTGATCGCCGCGGTACGAAAGGACTTAAGCGAGAGCATCGGTGCGCAGCGACGTTTGATGGCGCGATGGTCCTGCTCCACGATGTTGTTAAGGTACCGGGACTGGCGTATCACCACCCCTTGCAGGTTCGGATTCTCTTTTCGCAACAAGCGCAGCGCGCGATGACTTGCCATGTTGCCATCGAGATTGACCTTCCGTGGCGGTCGAGGGTGGTGAGTCCTCACCGCTTTGGAAAAAAAGGCTCGCGCGGCCCAGACGCTACGATCCGCGCAGAGCAAGGAATCGACGGTCTTGCCAAATTTGTCCACAGCTCGGTAGAGGTAACGATGGCCGCCCCGGACCGAAATCGCAGTCTCATCGACCCTCCAGGAGGGGTGGACCGCCATGGCATAGCGAGACCAGCGGCGCTCGAATTCGGGCACGTACTGCTGAACCCAGCGATAAATGGTCGTGTGAGATACGACTACGCCTCGCTCGGCGAGCATCTCAACGAGGTCTCGATAACTCAGGCGATAAGTCAGGTACCAACGTACGCACAACTCGATGATTTCCGCTCGGAATCTTCGGCCTCGATAAATCGGATCCCGCTCGATTGCGACGGTCATTTGGTGCCCCAAAAAGCCGAAATCTTAAGGCCATTCCGCCAATGCAACAGAACCGTTTGTGGCCCTGCAGATGGTACGGGCGTTTATCATGCGCACGATTCGTATGGTAACGATTCAAGCCACAGCGGGGGTGATGGGGGTAGCGACTGCGGGAGTCATTAGTCCGGGGAACAAGGCGGCGGCGACAGGTGGTTATCGCACTCCGCTATTATAAGCGCGACGATCGCGACGCGTGCGTTGGAAATAAATATCGGTTTGAATTTTCGCGCGCGATCCACTAGCCGGTATGCACCTTTCTAGGTTGACCGGGATTTCTTTATCTGACAAGCCATCAATAAATAATCACATATGAACGCATTTTTCAATGCCACTTTTTGGGATTTTCGCGAGTTACGGTGATGGCATTTGCTGTGGAATTCCATTCTCGATTTCGAGCGGTCCAGTAACTCGAAATGTGCACATAGCCCGCGCGCTTGATTTCACGGTTACAGTGACATATTAGTTTCCTCGTTCGCCGATGAGGCCAACGTGAGTTCTTGAGCATGGAAACAAAGGAGCGAATTGGATGTGTGACATTACGGATGAAGGTGTTGGTATCGATATAAGCGCAGCGGATCTCCCGGGCCCGACCACTTGGACGGTTACACCCGTGGAGACGCCGCCGGAGGCGATTACGGAAATTACTGTAACGGCGCAAGCTCTTCCTCCGAATCCGAATGCAGCCCAAGTTGTTCTCGGCGCTGCGTTGACGAGAGCGTTTGGAGCTGCCGGGGCTGAACTAGGAGAAGGGTTGTATCTTGGCCTCGAGGCAGGATCGTTCCTTGGCCCCTTGGGAGGTGTGGTGGGTGCTGTGATTGGCGCTGGTATCGCTTACTACGTGTTTACGCACTAGTGTCAGGCCGCGGTCCCTCCGGTGGGACCGCGGCTCTTTTTCTCACACTGATAATTCAATGATTTTTCGAGTGTCAAACGTAATCCTAAAACACTATAATTGTGCGGTTCATTGAGGAAAGCACGGCAGGGAGATTGGTATGGCCAGCGATCCGACTTTACAAATCGGCGAAGTCAAATCTTTAGGAAATAGATTTCAACGTCATCTTCTTGGAGTGCAGTCCGCTCGCCAGCTAGTCTCCATCGCTGTATCTATCGGAATTGGGATGCTAATATTTTTCGTGATTGTGCGGGTGGCGTCGGGTGGATATCCTCCTTTAATAGTTATTTTGTTTGGAGCTATCGGCGCTCTACCAGTTTTGTCCTCGACCCTTCCAAGCAGATTCACGATATCGACCCCGAATAGTGTCCGCAGAGATGAGATAGCTGGTTTCCTGCGCCAAAAGGCCATCAAATCCGGATACAAAAGGGAAGCAACGATAGACGGAAAAATATTATTGCAACCCAATTGGCCGACACTATTTGTGTGGAAGGAAAATACCGTCCGAATTGAAAGAGTAGGCGATTCGATAATAGTGACGGGACCAATTATGACTACGACTATCTTGCACCGAGTTGCTCTAAAAACTTTCGGCGGAAGATAGTATTGTCCGACACTGGCTGCGCAGCTATAACCAGTTGAGGCACAAGCCAGCACTTGGGGCTTTCATGTTGCCGCGCGAATGAGGCCACTCCAATGGTCGCGTCGAGTTTCCTATTGAACTCGCCCCCCGAGAGCTTCGCTGCGCCGCCCCTCGGTATTCTCGAGAGCATCACCGATTGAGCGCGTCAGTTCAAATTGATCAATGGACGATTTCAATTCAATGCTGCGATCGAGCGAGACCGCGGCACACCGCGTGTTTATCGGGTTCTAAGTAACTGCAAGAAACGCGGCAGTCGAAATGCTGTTGACATAACAACTGCACTGCAATAAAACGAAAGTCGTCAATGGAACTGCGTTATGCGATGCGACTAGCACCGCAGAACAATCATATATTGTCTGGAAGTGGGTAGGGAGAATCCAAGATGGCAGAGGCAATTTGCGTGAATCCTTTTAGCTGCAGAATGTGGGAGGGCCATGAACGGCTGGAGGAACATATTAACGAAGATACCTGCAGAGAGGAGATTGACAGTTTCTTGGCGCATGGCCAACTACTGCCGGTGTTAGCTAGGCCGCTGAAGGGTGATTTGACGCACGAGTTTGAACTTATCTACGGCGCACGCCGACTGTTTGTCGCGCGGCATCTCAACGTCGGACTGCGCGTGGAGCTGCGCGAGCTGACGGATAGCGAAGCTATCATCGCATTGGACATCGAGAATCGGCTGCGAAAGGATCTTAGCCCATATGAGCGTGGCCGCAGCTACAGCCTCTGGCTGCGAAACGGATATTTTTCATCCCAGGACGAGCTGGCTAAGGCATTGAACGTCTCTCCATCGCAAGTTTCGAGGCTGATACGCCTTGCTCAGCTTCCGTCGGTCATCGTGAGCGCATTCCCCAGCCCCTTGGCAATTTGTGAGACGTGGGGTCGAAGTCTTATGGAAAAATGGGAAGATCCGGAAAAATGCCGAGCGATGGCCAAGACCGCGCGCGCAATGGCCAAGGAATCAGCCCAGGCCCACCCCGTCGCAATATTCAAACGGCTCATTGCGGACCCTGCGGACAGAGACGAACCCGACTGCCTTGTTCGAGCTGAGGAACACGACGAGGTGGTGAAAGATCATGACGGTCGCCCGCTCTTTCGGGTTCGCGAACACCGTCGGGATACAGCTATATTGCTTCCCACCAGCATGATCTCTTCTATGGTGCTATCCGAGATCAAATACGAGGTGGCTGCCATCTTGCGCCGCGCAAGAGAGCAGAGCGCCAAATTGCCTATGTCCGTGGGAGGTGAACTGATGGCGGCGGCGATGCCCTGAATCGCGCGGCAGTTTGCGACCAATGGGAAACTGTTGGGAAGCTGGCTCGTTCAGGACCTCGTTACTTGCCAATCGGCTAGTCATAGAGACCCTCAATGAATTGATTGCGACAGATACTCCTTTGCAACTTACCGCTGGTCGTTAAGGGTAGCGAATTCTTAGGCGCTATCTTGATTGCGTACGGGTCGAGGTCGAACGTATCACACATTGAAGAACGAACGGTTGCGATCGCGGCGTTAGAATTTATGTTTTCATCTCCTTCCATCAGTATGATCATCGCTTCGCCGCTGTTACGTTCGATAGAGAATGCCACGCACCTCTTGATCCCAATGGGAGCGCCCACCCGAGCGACGTGCGTCTCTATGTCCTCCGCAAAGAAAGAGCGTCCCCGTACTTTCATGAGATTCTTGAGACGACTCACAAAGTAGAGTCCGCCATCATGCGTAAAGCCGAGGTCTCCGGTACGGAGATAACCGTTTCCCGCCGCGCACGTTCTTTCAAAAGTTGACCCCGTTTGGTCCTCATCTTGGTAATAGCCGGGTGCCACCGAGGGCGATTTCATCCAGATTTCCCCGACGACTCTGTCCGCCTGAATCCGGTGCTCGCTAATAGGTTCAACCACGACGATTGAACTGTCCTTTTGGAGTTCACCCACCCGCACATAGCTTTCGGTGCCACTTGGTAGCGAAATGCTGCGACAACAATGGGTTCCGCACACAAATAAAGTGGCCTCTGCCAGTCCATAGCATGGGAAAAACGCTCTCGACGAAAACCCAGCGCAGCTGAATGACTCTTGAAAGGCCGTCATGGTGTCGCCGGACACCCGTTCCGATCCGCAGTATGCGATGCGCCAACTGGAAAGATTAAACCTCGCGGCGTCAGGAATTTTTGTCAGGCACAATTCGTATGCAAAATTGGGGCCACCACTTATAGTGCCTCGGTATCTCATTATTGCGTCCAACCAGCGACTGGGCTTGGCGGCGAAATGCAGGGGCGCCATGTGATAGTTGTGTATCTTCGAATACAGCGGCTGAATGACATGATTGATGAGACCCATGTCATGAAAGAACGGTAACCAGCTTACTCCTACATCCCGCGAAGTTAGCGCCAAGCACCTTCGCACTAGCGCCACGTTATGCATGATATTGGCGTGCGTGATGGTTACGCCCTTCGGCTTTGAGGTTGATCCGGAGGTATATTGAATGAACGCGGTATCTTCGGGGTATATATCCGGTCTAACCCATTCAGATGCGTGCGCTAAACCGACAACGTCGGTGCACTCAATTCTAAGATTATGTTGTACACGCAATTTCGCAGGGAAGTGTGCCGCCATGGAAGATACCGTTAATACGACGCGCGCGCCGCTTGCCACGATAGCGCTCTCCAATTGTATCCAGCTTCCCCCTCGAGGCTTGGTCATGGGCATGGGAATCGCACTTCCCAGAATTGCGCCGTAGAAAGCTTCTACAAAATGGCGGTCATGGCTATACCACAGCACCAATGGACGACCTTGCTGGCCCATCGACTGGAGCATCGCGCCGATTGCGCACGCTCTCGTGTAGAGCTGACCATAAGTGATCGAGTCATAGACATTCCCGTCTCGGTCAAGAAACGAGAATAATTTCTCATCAAAGTGCAATTGCGCACGGACTTCACACAAACTGACAAGATTTCGACTCGACAATGGATCATCCATTGGCGCTACCCTCCGGCTCCCAACTCTACGCTTTCAGTTCAATGGGCAACGAAGCAAATCCACTCAATGCGTAGGAGGAGATGCGATTACCGCGTCGAACGCTCCGGAACGTTTTGAATCGCGCCAATAGTTCGGATAGAGCCGTACCTGCAATCATGCGAGCCAGAGGAGCACCCAAGCAATAGTGAATGCCGTGGCCAAAGGCGATGTGTCGACGAAAGTCGCGCATTGGCTCAAATCGTTCCGGATCTAAGAACTCCAGGGGATCTCGATTGGCGGAACCCAAGCACGCCTCCACCAAGTCCCCCTGCCTAAAGTGCAATCCATTAATCTCTGCATCTCGCTTGACGACTCGCCGAACGATCTGTACCGGACTGTCATAGCGTAGGGCTTCATCCACTACTGACGTGATGGCGATTCGGCCGGCACGTAATTCGTCCCAAAGTTTCCGATCGTTCGCGAGCACGTTAAGCAAATTGCCCATTAGGCCATTGGTTGTCTCGTTGCCCGCCACCAATAACAGAATGCAGTAAGCCTGGACTTCCAATTGCGTCAGTCTCTCCATGCTTTCGGTCTGGTGTAAAATATAGCTAATTAAATCAGCGACTGGTGACTCTTTTCTGATTTGCACCTGCTGTGAAAAGAAGTGATGCGCGTCCAATACGTCTCGAAACCGCTCGCCCCTATCGCGCACGCCATCAATACCTATGATCGAAGAGGACCAGCGTTTCAGCGTCGGCCATTGATGCATCTCAAGCCCTAATAGGTGTGCAATCGCCATTACCGGCAGTGGCTCTGTCAGTCGCCCTATGATATCAACGGAACCAGGCTCAATTTGATTTACCAACATCGATGCGGTCGTTAGAACCCATGGCCGGAACTGCTCGATCATTCGGGAAGTAAACCATCGATTGACCAGTGAACGAATGCGTGTATGACGAGGTGGGTCATCCGTCATTAGAATCGCGCCGGAGCCGCTCCAGAGTTGAGCACTAGTATTTATTTGGCGGGATGACGAAAACTCCTCATGATTTTTGAGTATGTCGTACACATCAGCGTATCTCGTTAGCAAGCACCGCCTCTCAGTTCGATGCCAATGGCAACGCGACTGCGCCCTCAATTCCGCATAGCGCGCGTATTTCTGGTCGATGTTGATCACTCTTCAAGATCCGCCATTGTCCTAATCATCTGCTTGTCACGATCAAAAGCAAGCGAGCACACGATGACGCAATTTCAGATTCGCCGTTGCTTGAATTGTTTGCGTGAATTGCCGTAGCTTGGGGCAATCTGAAACGATGGAGCACTTGCGGTGAACGATAGCCTTTCCGCCGATCCGTTTCCGATCTGGCACTACGCCGACAAACGGCCAGAGGTCCGCAGCCTTTACGAGCTAGCAAAGCGTAAGACATGGAATGTTTCACAGGACATTTCGTGGGAGACAAGCGCTCGTCCCGCACCGTACCCCTCACTCAAAACAAGTAATCCCCTTAACGGGTTCGACTCGTACGAGATCTTGAGCGCAGAAACGAAACGCCACATCGCGTGGCTTCAGCATGGCTTAGAAATAAGTGAGATCTTGCATGGCGAACAAGCGGCGCTGATTCTTAGTTCGCAACTCGTCTCATGCTTGCCGACAATGGACAGCCGCTTGTTCGCGAGCGCTCAGGTATTCGACGAAGCTCGTCACGTCGAGTTTTTCGCTAGATATCTGCGTGAGATCGCGGGCGAGTTTCATGCGCCAAGTGCGGAACTCAAGACGCTGGTCAAAACGTCGATCGGCGATTCCCGCTGGGATATGAAGTTCCTAACCTGTCAAATCCTGATCGAAAGCCTCGCACTGGCGCGATTTCAGGAACTGCGACAGGTCACCCAGATTCCATTACTCAGAGCCGCAATCGACTATATCGCCAAAGATGAGGCTAGACATGTCCGCTTCGGAACGGCCATTTTGAAGGAATACGTCAACGAGTTGAGCAGCGAGGGGCGCGAGCAACGCGCGGAATTTGTTTTGGAGAGCATGCTGAACCTAGGGAATGCTATGAACGTTGAAACGCGAATAGCCGATAGAATGGGCTGGGACAAGTTTCGGCTAAGGCAGCACTTGCGTATCCATAGATTGAAAACCCCAGATATCGCGCGTGGCCGATTTCGCATTCTGGCACGCGGCTTGAAAGAGATCGGTTTGCTCACCAACCGAATGCAAGAGCGGTTGACGAGACTCTGAGACCAGCCCCTACGGAGCCCCTGCGTTATCATCAAGGAACTGACCACTTTTTTAGGCGGTGAGCAGTCGGTCGATCTCCGCGGCTAGATCCTCCAAGGTCTCGGCCTCGTAGAGGGCGTGCACCGGCAGACTGACACCAAATGTTTTCTCGGCAGCGGCAAGCACGTTGATGACCGCGATCGAGTCACCACCAGAATCAAGAAAATTGTCCGTCCTTCCTACCCGATCAAGATCCAGCGCTTGCGACCAGATCGTTGCCATCGCAATTTGCGTGTCCGTTACCGGCCGCACGTAGGCTCTTTTTAAGAACATCTCGTTTGGCGTTGGCAGCGCGCGACGATCAATCTTGCCGGAAAGCGTTCGGGGCAGCGCTTCTAGATAGGCGATAATCGAGGGTATCATGTAGTCAGGCAGCTGTTGGCGCAGGTCTCTCCGCAGCTCCCGGCTACTGCGCCGCGCGAGCGTTCGCGGAACCAAATACGCAACTAACTGCTTGCGGGATCCGACCTGATAGTCGACCACCGTACATTCCCTGACGTCTGCGAGAGCTGCAAGGGCGACCTCAACCTCGCCAAGTTCGATTCTGAATCCACGAATCTTTACTTGCTGATCTTTTCTCCCGAGGAACTCAATGCTTCCATCCGGCAACCAGCGCGCTAAATCCCCTGTGCGGTACATCTGCCCCGCGCCCTCAGAAAATGGATTGGTGACAAATTGCCGCGATGAGAGTTCCGGGCGATTCAAGTAGCCTCGAGCAACTCCCACTCCGCCAATGTGGAGTTCCCCTCCGACGCCGATCGCTGCCAGCTTCTGGTGCTCGTCAAGGATGTACACGTCAACGTTCGCAAGCGGGCGTCCGATGGGTAGGCTGCTACCACCGCGATACTCGTGATACGTCGCATAGACCGTTGCCTCCGTGGGACCATACGCATTGATGAACCGACGTGCCGGCGACCACAGTTGTGCGAGGCTGACCGGGCAAGCTTCGCCCGCGACAATCAGTGTCCTAAGCCACGGGAGGTTCTCGCAACTGATAGCCGACAGGGCGGAGGGTGAAAGCGACAGCACCTCGATCTTCTTCTCCCGCAACGTTGCGGTAAGATTTTCGAGCGAGAGCGCTCTTTTGTCCGCCATCACCAACGTCGCTCCACCTGCAAGCGCCATGCCGATTTCCGACACTGACACATCAAAGCTCAGACTCGCGAACTGCAGTACTCGCGCGCCCAATCCCGGCGAGACGAATTCTCGCTGAGCCCCCAAAAGATTGCACACGCTACGATGCTCTACCAGGACGCCCTTCGGCTCTCCGGTGGATCCAGACGTGTAGATAACGTACGCGAGGTCGCTTCCACTCACCGCCGACAGCGGAGCGGTCGTCGGCCACTCCTCCCACCCATGATCTGGTGCGTCTACGAAGACCAGAGAAGCCAAATGGTCGGGCATCTGCAACTCGTAAGCCGTCTGTGTCACGATGAGCTTGGCTTTAGCATCTGCCACCATGAACGCCAGCCTCGTGGGCGGCAACTCGGCGTCCAGCGGCAAGTAAGCTGCTCCCACCTTCAGAATACCAAGCAAGCTGACCAACATGTCGACGGATCGGTCAACACATAAACCGACGATATCGCCACGCCCGACGCCTCTATCTTTTAGGAAGTTCGCGAAGCGATTCGACTGCTGGTTAAGCGTCAAATATGAAATTTCCCGATGATTTTCCAGGATTGCTACTGCCGCCGGCGTTTTAACCGACTGCAATTGAATTAAATAGTGGAAACACTCCGGCACCTGAGCTTCCATGTGCTCTCGAGTGAGTCGATGGTACTGCGTGATGGAGGGACAGCAATTTGAAACGATCGAGATCTCATGCAGCGGTTTCTCGCTCGCGCCTCCAATATTGATCAAAAGATCACTGAAATATCGTTGGTGAGACTGCACTTCCCATGATTCATATAACTGCGGATTGCCAAGCACGCATATTCGGTATCGCTTCTCACGAATGCCCTCGACGACTAGAAACATCAGATCTTCGACAGGTCCCGCGCAGCCGGACACGCCTCTCACCGCTTTGTCATTGAACAACCAAGCGCCCGTGCCGCGCACCACATTCGCGTGTACGCGAAACGGATTCCGTTCCACGGGATCGCGGCGAGGATTCTCGCGGCGGTACTGACGATGCCTTGACGCCTGTCCGATCAGCGCGCTGATGTTCCTTATCGTTTGCGCGACGCTTAGCTTCGAGTCCACACTAAAATTCAAGTTCATCACATTGGCACACATGCCGGCCATTTTGAACATGGAAGGCGATTCACGGCCATGGGTTGGCAAACCAATTGGAATGTTCACTTCACCGCTCGCGCGGTGCATATAAATCGCAATAATCGCGATTACTAGATGACTGACGCTGACGCCTAGACTTCGAGACCATCTGTTTAGCGCCGCCGACACCTCGCTGCTAAGCCACTCGTTCGATACGATAGGGGGTTGCCCATCCGTCGCACCTCGACTACGCACTGACAAGCTGACCGGCGTTGCATCCCATCGAAAACTGGAGCTCCAGAACTCTCGATCTAGTTCAAATTGTGCCGACTGTCGATAGGCCGCCTCGTATTCTAGATACCTGACGTAGCTCGCGTATGAACGGAGAGATAGTGATCGTTGATCCCCCGAGCTGGCGGCAAGCGTGCGGTAAGCACTCGCCGTCCACTCGCCCAAAAGCATGGTCGAATAACCATCGACGATGAGGTGGTGATAGTTGCGATACCAGTAAAGATGATCAGCCGAAAGCCTCAATACGGCATTGCGAAAAAGCGAGTGGCCGTGCACGTCGAATGCCTTGCTGTGGTCATGAGTCATCCAATCTAGTGCTGCCCGTTGCGGGTCTTCCTCGTCGGAAAAGTCAACGAACGGGACGTGCACGCAATTACGTGCCTGTTCATGCTGTAGGGGGTCCGAAAGTCCACCCGAAAATGTAAGCCGCAGATTCGGACTCGCCTCGCACACATGACTGATCGCTTGCAACAACCAGCTGTAATTGATATTCCCTGATAATTCGACGAAGTCCCATATACTGTATGACGTGTCGCGTGGCTTCAGATGCAACTCGCGCCACACCCCAAGTTGAGCGGATGAAAGTGCCAGGTTTTTATAGCCATCCGCGCACATTGGTGCACCTTAAACAGTGAAGACAAATGCGGGCTTTAAGGTAATCCATAATCCCACCGATCATCAATGGCGAAAGTGAATTGGGTTGCGTCACTGCGGGCCGCCGCGATACCTTCTCAGGCAATCGCAAATTCGCCGCGCGAGGCGTGGCGGCAACTTTGATGGGGGACTTGTGGCCGACGACATCGAATTTAAAGTGTTACAATTGCTAGATCGAGCATCCAACAACTCCGGTATCCCGAAAACCATTACGCGAGATCAGCACCTAAGTGATTTGGGAATTGATTCGATGAAAATGGTTGAGATTACCTTCGAGCTCGAAAAGTTCTTTGGCATTGAAATGAAGGAAGCCGCGCTATCGCAGCTCGTTACCGTGACTGATCTGATAAAGATGGTATCTGCGGCGGCGCCCGCTTAGATTGCTTAAGAGGCAATCACTCAGTGAGCCACAAACCCAAGTCACCCAAGCTTGCGGCCAACTTAAGCTTGGCGATTCTCCAATTTGAAACGGCCTCAATCCGTTGCTCGTCCGCATTTGCCACCGCGGACTGTGCGCTCAATACATCGAGTATGCTGCCGCTCCCAACCCGGTACCGTTCGAGCGACGCGTTGTAAGACTGGTGCGCGACCGCAAGCAGTTCCGCTGTTTCTCGTATCTTTTGCGTCTGTGTTTTCACTGACTGATAAGCGGTCCACACCTCGAGATCCAGCTGTTGC
>Ga0210383_10001158_pt1 | contig 24307 bp, 31 predicted proteins | sample IncBWC14OmetaG_FD_160072 | JGI IMG/M metagenome (GOLD analysis project Ga0210383, IMG submission 160072) | Forest soil microbial communities from Barre Woods Harvard Forest LTER site, Petersham, Massachusetts, United States - Inc-BW-C-14-O ... | reverse complement strand
TGGGACACAGTAGAGCGCTATGATCAGTTACTTACCTGTTCTTCGGTTGGACAAATATCTGCTCGCGAGGGGAAATATACGCTGGTTTCAACTTGAAGTTCAAGTTACCAGTAGTTAGACTCGTTACTGTCTGTCGCAACATGTAAGGGTGGCAAACTGTCAGTGTAGAGATAGCGAGCGGATTCGTCATGTGCTAATCACGTTCTCGTATTATTCTATTTATAATGTACTCGCATAGAATGACTATTAGAGTCGCTCTGCATCTCAGCAGCATTCATCTTGTTCGTTAAATTGTATTCGCACAAATGTTCGGACATGGAGCGACTGACCGTTCTGGCCCTGAGCAATCCGGAGTCTCCATCATCAAGTTCACATCAGCCTCGATCACTGCGTTTTTCCCCAACTTGTACCTGCAATTACAACACTATCACGTCCAGAGGTTGATGCAAGGGTTGCTTCAAGTTGAAGATCGTGTGGAATGATACATCCACGAGTCACAGACTCACAGTGTAGACAAGAAGGCATGCACGAAGAACTGTGAACCGAGAATCGTTGTGGGACAAACGGCACATGAATTCAGTGGAAGGAAGACGTTCTGGAAGAATAATAAGGTTGGGAGAAATGAAATATGTTCCAATGGCACAGTGTTCCAGGCATCAAGCTCCACTCCATTCTTTGGATAGATTGCCAGTAACGGAATGACTGGGAAAGAAAAAAATTGCGCGGAATGAGCTGCATAGTTCCCACAGGTGCCGTCAATCGCTGAAAACGGAGAAAGGCTATGTCTAGCACACGACACGTCGTACAACAAAGTTTTGCTCGCACTTTATTGAGTACATTATTTGTACATTAATTTTTCAGATGTACCCGTGATTAGCACTAATATTATTAGCACGTGACGAATGCTATCTGAATTTAAACTCAGATCGACCAGTCTGTCTACAACAGTTTGCCACCTCAGGTTTACCAAAGGTTTACATGTAGCGACAGACAAGGTCACCAGTCTAATCAACATCTTTCTTTCGTCCACAGTGCCTCGCAACCAAACCTGTCGCGAATTTATTTAAACCCAACTACCCAACGATTACCTAATCGCGATATCATGAACATTCAAGTTTATCTTGACCTCGTCTGCATTTGTCTCCACTACCTTTTTCTCCACCAAGTGTGCAATATCCCCATACTTGACCACTACCCCCTTTCCATTACTCTCAATCTCTATAACTGTTATCGATGAATTGAGGCACTTCCAAATAACCACCCCCTTGTCGCACTTGGCTTTTCCGCTCCGTATCAACGTCTTTACGAGAGTACCAATAAATCCCCCGTGGGTGGTTACAAGCACATGGTATGGTATGCTCCTTGGCGCCAAGGACGCCGTGGGTTGTACAATTGACTGGTTCCACCATGCTACCGTCCGAGCAGCAAAGGCACCGCCACTTTCAAGGTTGCTATCGAACCCAGCTCCAGTTGACGAGAAACGCTTGCCTTGTAGCTCTCCCATATACTGTTCTGCTATTAGAGGTTACATTCAAGGAATAAGACCTTGACGTACCCTCTCTCTCAGTTCTTGTTGCTTCTGAAGTTGAGTACTCGGGTGATACTTGAGAATTGCCTCCGCAGTCTGTACATTCGTCAGCTCGGACCATTATTGTCGTTCCTTGGAAGGAAAACCTACATCTGAAGCTCTTCTGAGGTCACTACTGTATGCTCTATCGAATAGCACGGACTGCAGGGCATTCCCAACAAGTCTGGCTTGCTCTATGCCATCCTCGTTCAGTGCTGTATCCAATTGTCCCTGAATGACTCCGTTCCTGTTTTCGTCAGTCTCTCCGTGTCGTATGAGGTAGATCCTGGCGACAGTCGTGGATATCGATTCTTGTTCTAGTTGCGTGGTGTTCATAATTGGGCGAGCTTCAAGCTTGAACTTGAAGCTTGGAAACCCTTGACCATTCGGAAGCGCAAGAAGTTAGCGCGCGTTAACATCACGTGGGGCGCATCTCATCGATCACTCTCGGTGGCGGTGGAGGAGATACACGAGAAATTAACAAATCTCGACTGTGAAAACAAACATATATATCACACCAATACAGCGAACGGGACAGCGGGACAGGTCGAGGGGATGTCCAGGGAAAGTCCACAGTTCAGGGCAAAGGGGAGGTCGAGGATAACCGAAAAGTGGGGCATTAGAGATGTGAAGGATAAGGTATGGGATGAATTTGAGAGAATATCTAACTGCTCATATATGACCATAAGATGGCGGCGAGCCTTTCTCTGAATCTGTAGAGTCAGGCGGAACGGGAGAGCCAAGTGATCTCTCCGGTGACCTCAAGATATCTATGCTGTATGCGTGATTCCGTCTGATGTAGTCGTGCTCATTGAATGGTCGCTAAAGGGGGGTAACGAGGGGCCTGGCTTGTCGATGTCATCGTTCCAGGAGCATAATTTTGCTCCAGTTGAACGTCCCCGAGAGATGTCGCTATATCCTGTGGTCTCCTGACTACGGGCGGTGCTGCAGATTTCTGGTAAAATTTGACGGGTGACCTGTAAGCAGATGGCTGATTAGAATTTTACAGGCGATAGTATATTGATCAAACTTGGATGAGCGGTTCCATAAAGCACCTCCGCTCAGCGGGAGGGGTGTCTGTTGGTGTTTACCAACCAGTGGAGCATGGACGAGAAGACTGACAGGATCTGTTGTCCCGACAACGCAGGAATGTGATAATAGTGAGCAAGACCGTAACTGTACAGAGCGGAACGACTACTGCCGCGACAGGGAATGGAGTCTTTGAAGGAGACATGGTTGAGCCCGAGGATGGAGTCGAGAATGGAGTCGAGGACGGAACGTTGTACAAGCCATCGTCATAAACGAAGTAATCAATAAGCAGAGCCCGCCCAACTGTAGACCGTCAATGCGGAGGTAATGAGAGGATCGAGAGACGCGAACGAGAACAACTGGAAATGGCAGATGTAACCAACGCTGCGATTGAACAAATAAAATCGGAGCCTTTTCCATGAGTACGAATGAGTAATTGTTAGGCAGGGTGTAGCCTGGTGCAAACAGACACTGACACCATAAAATGTGCCGGATATGCCATTGAAGGAGATGGATGCGGCGTAGCCGCTACAACTCGTATTGCCCCAGGTCACGGTGTTGTTGGAAACTCAGGCCTCAGGCTTGAGCTTGCCTCCACCGTGACAGTGCCATTCAAGTTGAAGTTGCAGACTCGGACCCGCTCAAGTTAAGGTCAGGTGCGTGAACCGTGATGTCAGTCACGAACGCGTGATCGTGACTGCCCTCAGTTCCTTCAAGTTGTACTCGATCGCAAGTGCCCAAACTTATTACTTGCACTTCGGAAAAGACATTATGAACTTTGCTGTGCTTTCCATTTGTCAATACTACTCAATAGGTGTCCTGGTTGTGCCGCACTGGTCGAAATGGTGATTCAGTGACCTCTTTTTGCAACTGATCAACACAGCGGTCATTTTTCTTTGTTCTTGCGCTGAGCACCTCGGCTCCATTGAGTAAATTCTAAATATACTATAATACATGGAGTATTGAGTGAGCTACGACGAAAATGCATTTTTGCATGTTTCCCAAAAAGGCAGCTTGGCGCGCCAACCACGTGACTTGTTGGTATTTGAAGCTGCAGATATACATTGGACAACATCATTGAACATCCGAGTCAACGCCCCGACATGGCAAGATCTCATCACAGCAAAGAAGAAGAGGAAGAAAGCGGCTCGGAGAATGACCTTGAACAACGTCAGAACCTTCCCCCTTACAAGCTCTTCGAGGACGAGTACGGACGCCCAATCAAATTTTACTTTCATAAAAGTATCAATCTCCCTGGCACTCGAACAGCGTTAACATCAGATATCGAGGTAGATACTACCCTCATCGCTCGTCATTTTCTGGAGCCTAATAGTAAACAATTCTTTCGCAGAAGCATGGAGGCAAGGTGCTGGGCTCGGATAAGGGCGTGAATACAGTTCTAGTCAACCCTCGTCGTTTAAGTGTGGACATCGAAATCATTAGGGACCGATACAATGTGGATGAAGACCCAAAGCAGCGGGACATCTACGTCGAAGCGTTGAATTTTATCCAGAACTGCATCAGGAACAAAAGATACACACATGTCCTGCGTCCGAGGCAAGGGATTGGAGGGTCGACGGGAACTAGGATGTAGGTTCACCTATATTTCCGCCGAGTAACTGAATTCAGTTTTTTTTATATCAGTCGGGTTCCCTTTACCCAGGATGACGATGACCATCTATGCCACTTCCTTGCCCTCAAGGTTTCTGAGAAAGATCGTGGTGGTCGTGCGGGTAACGAACTCTACAAGACCCTTATAGAACTGGTGCATTAAATTTCTTCGACTTGCATCCTTCTTTCTAACAATTAATGACAAGTATGACCGCCACGAACCCGAAAAGTTTGCTTGGGTTCGACGCCATACTTGGCACAGTTGGCGCGAGCGATACGTGAAAAACAAGCAGAGATTTGATGATATGATTGCTGACAGGGTGCCGATCGTCAAACCGATGGATAAACACGCTTACTACCGGGACCGTCGCTTGGGGAGAGCAGGTCGAGGACGGCGGGAGGAGGAGGAGGAATCACTTGGGCCTTCCGACAACGAAATAAGTCGCCGAGGAGACGATGAATACGATGAGCTGGGTAATCCTGAGGATAATGAAGACATGCTCGACGGGGAGGACCTGAAGACTCACCAAGGCAAACGAAAGGGGTTTGAAACCCACAAAGATTCGCTTCCTGTTGAGTCTCTGGCGAAGAGACAATGGACCCACGAAGACTCCTCTGGCATACGACGTGTGTCGAACGTTGAACAAGGGCGTAGTTCTAGGCGAAGTAAGGGTGCCTCGAATGAGAGGAAAGGTAAAGGGAGAGCAGAACCTTACATAGTTGTAGACAATGAAGCACATAGGCAGAGGTCAGCCGTCCTTTTCTTTTTCACGAATAGCAACAAATTTATTCCTTTATCCTCAAGTTCCCTGTTCAGTCTCGACTTTGACGAACCCGGTCCATCTGGTGCTCGACACTCATCTCCCTCGCCGCTGCCGAGGCAATCTCCACACTATCCATTAGTTCCCACACAACCTCAAAGTTCTCAAATGACCCTCGTTGATCCCGCCACAACTCAAACACAACACCGTCGTCTTGCGCGCAAGAGTCAATCGATGAGTCTCCCGTCCGGTCGCGCTGATACTTCCAGGTCTCTCCCAACCCACGTCCCATCTATCGAATTCGAGAGGAATGGGATCGCTCAACCGACATCCCAGGGCCACGGGGGTCCTCCTCGCGTTCGTACGACACGGCAACCGGCTGCGGCTGCAGTTCCTGCCGTCGTTCAAAGTAGTGCGGTGCATCAAACATCTTCTAGAGAGCCGCCTAAGCGTGCCCTAGTAGACGCAGCTCCTGCTATCGACAAAAGTGCACCAATGCCTCAAGCCTTCTCTGCGGCCGCGGTGAAGTCCAAGCCCGTGATGAAGAAAACCGCGAGCAAGCCCAAGTCCAAGCCCAAAGCACCACCTGCTGCTGCGCAAGTCGAAGCGCCTTACAGGAATACTAGGTCGAAGTCACGTTCGGTCGAACCTTCTGGTTTCACCACTACGCAGCGAAAGGCAAAGGGGAAAGCGAAGAAAATATTGGAGAAGCAAAGGGAAAATCTGGAGTCTCTTGATGAGGGTGGAAGCGATGAAGATGAAGGAATCGTGGAAATGGCAAATCCCGACGTTCCAGTGGGAGAAACCTTGGCAGAAGAGCAGGATGTGGAAGACTTGCTTATCACGGATGGAAACGACCAAAGTCTGATTACTCATCGCGAGGACGAAGACCTTGAGGTTGAGGTGCCACGCCAAGCTCGAGATTTGCAACGAAAGCGGACCCGAGAAAATTCTCTCGATACGGACGACGAGCAAACTCATAAATCGTTACGCGAATTTGCGCATCATCCGTCGATCGGTTCCCTTTTTGACGTGGAATTGGATCCGACAAAGTTGATGAGGAAGCTGAAAACTCATAAGCTGAGCAAGCCTTCCGACAAACGTCAATCTTGGAACACATTAAGACCCATATACCGTGAACCACCTCATGCTGGTACTAGTGTTAAGCCCGATCCAGTCACCTCACCCCAACCTCGTACTCCTGGTCCTTCTCGCCCTTCACGAACTGCTCCCCGTACCAATTCACAGTCCAGCGGAGAATCAATCCCCTTTCCCATTTCAGGGACCAGGGCTAGTGCGATGAAGATGAAGCTCGAGCAGGAGGAGAAGCGGACACCCTATAAACCGCCTGTGGGGACACGGGCTGCTCGGCATGCTGTTCCGAAGTAAAATTGGTTGATCCAGTTTTGAGCTCATATATTATAACTTTTAAACTAACTTTTACATTCATATACATGCTGTATGCTTCGTTTCTGTAAATAATGGATATAAATTGTGCTGCGTTGACTTTCAAGCGAGTTCCATATTCGCCTGGTAGTCTGGACGTGTGAACGAGGAAGTTGAAGACCGTAGAAGTACAGCGACCGGAGGAACCACGAAAACAATACAGAATAATCCAGGTATCGAAAGATTTTGCGTGAAAGACTCATCAAAACAATCATGGGACCAGACTGTCCCCTTGAAGTTCTTCAAACTTCCGTCGTGCCATCCTAATATTCAGCTTCAAAGCAGCCGTCTCTAAATACGCGATTCATATATCACCGTCACTCAAAGCAACAATAGCATGGTCCCTAACGCACCTATTGTCGGATCATGCACAACGATCATCACATATGTGTTGCGCGTCATCTCATCCAACACGGCGGTGAAGTCAGGCAACTCCATCTCAAGCGAATTGAACTCCTCACGGACGCGGGAACAGGAATGTTTGAATGCCTTGACGAGTTCGGACGTTCGTTCGTAGCGCGTAGGATCCAGATGGTGCGGATCTTGGCCTTCTTCTTTGGTGGCCAGAGAATTAGTGTCGACTGGTGAGGAGGTAGCGATTACGAGGAAGGTGGTGCGTTCGAAAAGGATTACTTCCGTTGCGCTACATGCCTCTGCGAAGGTTGTTAGGTGCTTTGATAGAACGGCCGCGTTTGGGATGAGGGTATGGACTATGCTCGACCAAGCCTGTCGTGCTATATTAGTGGAGAACACGATTTAAAGCATATACAGCCGCCATACCTTGTAAAGACTTTCGTCATATATACTGGTCCCAAACAAAGTAACACCCACATCCCCACTCGCCTGCTGCAGCTCCTTCTTCTTCCTCTCAAACATGATGCTCTTCGGCTCTCTTACGAGATCCATTTTATGCACGAGTAGAAACACCGCTGCCTCAGGACTAAACTGCCTCAGACCTTCAAGGCAGTCACGGTAATACTCGAGATCCTTGTTCATCTCACGCGTCTCGATGTCGAATACATAGATCATGACACCGACATGTTGAAAAATGGTAGAGCGCTGGGTGGTGAGGTAGGAGTCCATGAAGGCATCCTGGCCGCCGCAGTCCCAGAGGTTGAGGATGAGATCTCCGAGGAAGCGGACATGGTTCTGTTCCACATCTATGGTTGCCCCGAGACGAGCGGTCAAGGATGCAGGATTATTTGAGCTAACGCGAGGTAGTTAATTATTTATTCCAATGTGAATCAGGGAATGGTCTGGAATTCACAAGATGAGAGAGCGCATAGACGTCTTTCCGCTTCCCGAGGCGCCCATAAGAAGGACCTAGGGTTTTGATATATCATTTGGCTGCACCAGGTCCACTCTGGAAGCTGTTCACCTTTTTCTTCATATTGCAATTGTGTCGTGAGGGGATAGGTTTGAAAACAGACTCCTGATTTCTGAACTTGGAAGTCGGGAACCACACTTGGGTGCAGATTACAGAAGCAATATGTCTCTTTGCCTTCTCTGTCGAAGTTCGTACATTATAATTATAATACTTGTCCTGCAATTTCCCATTCCTTTCCGTATCTCTAAAACTTGCCCTCTGCCCAACGTCTGACATGCGAACCCATTTCTACCGCAGCCAGCCCCCAATCTTCACCGTGATTGTGTCCTTTGCTCTCTCCCCTCCCCAGCCCAGCTCTATCCAATGCTTGATCATCCGTTAGAGCAGTCAAGACACCAAAAATAACGGGGACGCCCGTGTCCAGTTGAAGCCTCATCAAGGCATGAGATACACTGTCACAGATGTACTCAAAATGCATGGTGGAACCTTTGATGAGGACGCCGATGGCAATGACGGCGTCAAAAGGTTCGTTGGGCACGGTCACAACGCCTGCAGGCGCTGGTGTTCCTGAACGCGACAAGGGTTTCAGATCTGCGCCAAAGTTCAATCCACCGAGAAGGTCGGTAACATTGGAGCGAGCCTGTACATGAGACCCCGCAATGACCCTACGGAAATCTGTGAGGGATCAGGGGTAAGAGCATAAGACAACGCACTTCGAACAAGCTAGGGGCAATTCGAAGCTCCCTGGAACAGATTGCACGACAATATTACTGTCCTTGACTCCTCGTTCTTTGAGTTTAGCAATAGCCCCTGCTACCAAAGCCTCGATGACTGGTTTGTTCCATCTAGCGTGGACAATAGCGACACGTAGAGGAGAACCGTCGTATTGGACTTCAGATTCAAACAGGCCTTTGATTGTGCTCATCGTCGTTCACCTTCACAGTAGTGCCGTGGGATTCAGACCTGGACTCTTCTTTCCCAGTCACGTGGCAGATTTTTCTCATTAAGTTCAAAAGTTTGTAACTTGAAGTTCGTCAAATGGACGGAAACCTAGCCAGTACGTTACTTTTATTGTGACTGATCTCGAAGCTGAATCTTCACTGTAGCGACGTACACCCTGATTCACTCTTTTCTGACCAAAAGGTCTCATTCCAAGGCGGCACAAGCTTTGAAAAAGGATGCGAAGGAATTCATCATCCTCAAAGATGACATAGATGTAGATGGACCCCAACTAGACGATATAATACAGCAATGGAAAGCTCTCAATGGCAAAAAATTCCCGTGAGTTTTGTGTTTCCCTTATTTTCTGCACTATAACGAGCTATCACAGAAACTCTACCTCCGAGTCGGATTCTGATTGTATGTCGTATTTTATTGTCACTCTTGGTAAAGAACTGACAGGTTCAATCCATATAGCATCATCTGATGATTCCAGCCACTCTAGCACCAGCACTAGCTCCGACTCCAGTTCTGATGCCTCTGACCCCAAACCGAGAAAGGCTAAAAAATCTCTGGCTACAAAACCACCGAAATCTTCGTCTTCTTTGTCCGACTCTGATGCAGGCTCGGACTCTTCTGCATCTTCAACCTCAGGTTCCAGCTCGGACTCGGACTCGCAAGGCAAGTCCGTGGTCCTGTAGATTTCTCCTTCGCGCATTTGACCCCTGAATTTTAGGGTCTTCGTCATCCGACGGCTCAAGCTCTGAATCAGGTTCTGAGTCAGGTAATTTAGTGCTTTTGTTTCATTTTACGATCATGGGTGGGCTAAAACACCGCACTGACTTAGATGATGAATCCAGCGACTCTGGTTCTGGGAGCGCAGGCTTGGGGAGTAACAAGAAGAAACCAACGAAGACCAAGAAAGACACAAAACGCATATCTCGAGATTCGAGCAAGACGTTATCGTCTGGGAGCAAACATGAAGGCGAATCTGATTCGAACTCTGGTTCAAATTCAGAGGGGCAACAACACAAGCCGGGCGTGAAGGGAAAGAAATTAGATGCGAAAGGGATGGACAACCGCAATGGAGATCCTTCTTCGTCGCGTTCCAGTAGCGACGTGAGGGACAAGGACAGGAGTAAGAAGCAGAAAAAGAAGTTGGCTGCGAAGAAGGCGAAGGCGTCGAGTTCAAGTTCGTCAAGCTCAGATTCTGCGAAAGAGGCGGCCAAGGAGAGCACGAAAAGGTCGCCCAAAACTGTGCAGAAAGAAGCATCTTCGAGCTCCTCTGACATATCGAGCTCGGATTCTGATTCGGACTCTGATTTGGACGCAAGAATGGACGAAGACTCTGTGAAGCCATCCACAGCCAACGTTGAAGCTGAAGATCCTGACGAAGTCAAAGTCACCAAAAAGCGCCGAACATCCGAGAGTGGCGCTGCTATTCCCACCGCCATGACGAACACTGTACAAGAGAAGAAGAAAGGCCCCAAGTCCACGAATCGGATCAAAGGTGAAAACGGCAACCCTGGACGGAAGGTGAACACGCCGTTCAGGAGGGTCGATCCTGATATAGTCCCAGTTCATGTAATCAAAGATAATCGGTACGAGGCTAAGGTAGGTGTTTTCTTTTTTCGTTTCTTTTTTCGTTCCTTGTTCCCTCTCCTTTCAACATTGTCTTGGTATATTGGTGGACTTACGAGAGTAAACCTATCTCCAGGCAGGGCCAAATAATGATTACGGACAGCGTGCCCACGCTGATCTTATCGTTACTCGTGGTGCAGGCTTCCGGAAAGAGAAGAACAAGAAAAAGAGGGGAAGCTATAGAGGAGGAGAGATCACCGTGAGTTATTATTTAATATTGTACGATGTGCTTCATTCTCTGAATGTCGATGGATGACGGGACAGATGCAAAGCCACAGTTTTAAATTCACCTGATCATGTGAAGGAGTTCACCCACGTTCAGAGGCGGTCTGTGTTAAGCTTGGGGCCGGCCGATTACATTTCCTGTAGCAATTCTAACATTTCAATTCACTATGTGAACTAAATGCAATCTGGCTGCAAGGCTTAGTATTCGAGACACCTGTTTTCTTTTTCGGCCCCGTTTCTCCCGAACGGAGCGTAACATTAGTTAAGAAACTGACCCAGAATTTCAAGTTTGGTCCTCGTCTGTGTCGTCTGACATGAACACCTCGAGCTCGGCCTCAAAAGCGTCCCAGTATTTTCGTTCTCTCTCATCCAGTCTGTTCTTATATTACTGTGCAACTCGTTACGTGAAGCCAACCTATCTTTATACTCTACATAATCCACACCAGTATAGGAGTACTGAGTCGTTACTGGCAATCTACGTATATGCATTTGTAGATCCGAATTGTCCGTGGGTGGTGGGTTGCTGTGTGTTTGTGTTCTTTCAGCGAAGTTTTGTGCCTGCCTGAGAGTATAGCTGTTACCATTCAAATATTCACATATAAGGTCAACTGACTTGGAATTGTATACTATAATACTGTACAGAGGCACGGGCGGCCTCAGGCTTGTGGGCGCATCTTATGCTGCCGTTCCTGTATGTCTCACAAAACAACCTTTCTAACTACGAAGATACCAAGTGCCCACTGAACCCCTTCTATTGAAATCGAAACAAACGGCTTGACCACGCAGGTCCACGCTCATTGAAAGAGACTACCAATTACATCTTATCCCTGACGAGGTGTGTCAGATTATTTCTACTTTTTGGAATTGCTAAGATTCATGCTGAACCATGTAGGACCAAACAATCCGATTCATGTCGCAGGATTCAGGAAGGGACCGAGTCTGGTGACGTGCCAGTGGTTGGTAAGAGCTGTGGTCCGTTTTTAGGCGATAGGGTCAAAGTATGTAATTCTTAGATTCCGTTTTGTTTCTTGCTCATTTTATCTTGCAAACCTGGAGTTCATCATCACTCGTAGCCGCGAACCACCACCAGAACCGTATCCGACCCGCCGGACATTTCTTTTTGCCACCATTTAAAAACTCCGAACCCTTTTTCATGCCCTTTCGTGTCTGGACTCACCTACGTGGAGGGAGGGTTGGTAGTCCCAAGCAGGGAAGAACTTTAGGTGGTTGAAAACTTGAAGATGGGGAGATACTCTCTGGGTGAAATTGTCGAAGTGCGTTGCCGTTGTGTCAATGGCCGTATTCCTTATGCTAATAAGGCTTCTTTTAGGGTAGCTTAGTTCATTCGTATATTGAATTCTTTACGCGCCCCTTTCGTTTTTCGCCTTGTGTTTTGCCCAACTGTCTCCCACCCCAGAACGGGTGGTGTGTTAGTGCCCAGCACGCGCGCCGCTGGCTTGAAGGTCCCCAGGCCTGTTGACCAACACTTGTCATCGCCCAATCACCGTCAGCAGCTCATGGTCCCTCCCAATACCGCTCTTCAACGAGGCGCACGATCATGATGCACGTGATTCCGCACGCAATCAACTGCCTTGGACAAGTAGGATGGGTAAAAGAAGATAATGACCCCTGCCTTCGATGATCTCAGTATTGACTATTTTTGGGAGACTTCTTTTCTCATGGTGTGTGCTCTCTAATTTCGGACGTAGTCATCATTGATGCATATTGATGTGTGACATCATATACATCGTGATGTGTTGCAGGTGCATGCTATGCTCAATCACTGGCTTTCAGTCTTACGGGTACAGTCCGGCTTAATCAGGCCCGACTATAGCTATCAAGTGCTTCTTGATCCTTAAAACCTTTGTACGCAGTACTGACATTCGGCTTGCGCTGTTACGATCTCTCACAACTTGAAGCCTGAAACCTCTGAATGACAGGATATTCCAGAGTTCTTCTTTATGATGGAGCCCAAATGGCGTATGAAGTTCTGGGATCCGAATACCTCGGTCATCGTCAACCCATCGTCCTCATAGGTGGTATGAGTTCTCTCAGAGGTGATTGGGAACGACTGGCGACAAGTCTAGCCCATGGTCGACCAGGTGACCGTTCACTTGAAATGTGTCTCATGTCGTTCCTAACTGCGCCGCTGTAGTGCTGGTTTTCGACCACAGGTAAGATCTGCTCATGCTCCTTGCCACTTTTATTCACAAATACGGCATAAAGAGGGATGGGAGACTCAACATTCTCTACACCTGCCAAAGATGATGATATTACAATCGAATCTCTTGCACGCGATATCGTATTCCTCGTCGACGCCTTGCAATGGAAAGAAGTATCTGTTTGTGGGTTCTCTATGGGCGGCATGTTTTTCTTCAACAACTGATAGCCCCTGACATAAACTGAAATCCGGACTTTAGGAGTAATCGCGCAACAGATTCTGTTCCTTCCATATCATCCCCAGAATCCCTCTCCACTTCCTTTCCGCGTTACGCACGTTTTACTTACCGGAACTTTTTCATCGGGGTTGCGAGATAAGCCATTCCGTCTGCCGATTAATACCTCGCCATCTGCGACGCGTCGATCTCACGAGGAGAAGAGAGAGTTAACAAGACCAATTCTTGAAGCGTCATTTGACCCGCAGTGGCTCACGAACCCAGTGAATGCACAACGGCTAGATTGGTGGCTGGACCGTATGACCTCGGGCAGGTAACGCAAATCAACCTGGGTTTGCATTCTGTTGAGCTGATCTTCCACAATACAGGCCCATGCACACAATTCGTTTGTAAAATCTCTCATCTCCTAGTGTGCGTATACTTATTTCATGTCTTGCAGTGATGCAACTGCGTGCGGTAAATGTCAATCGGATCTGGCGTGATTTTATCCTCTGACAGGCTGTGTAATAGCTTAACAGCTTCAATTTTTCAGGCCTCCATAACAAGATACCACAAGACATCCAGTTTTTGGTAATTCATGGAGAGTTAGACCAGCTTGTGCCCTTTCATCGTGCACAAGACATCCTTCGTCGTATACCTTGGGCTAAACCGGTGGAAATTGGCGGTCTTCCGGGCCAGGTCGAAAATCTGGCTTTTGGTCACCAATGGTTTGAATACTTCGACATTCAGGTGTGGCGTGATGTAGTCGAAACTTTTCTGAGCCATGGGGGCACAATAGCTCGTCTTTGATTCTGCAATAAAAGAGTGCATTGGTATTATATTGCGCTTAATGATCTTATCCATTCTATTTCTATCCACCCTGCAGAAACCACATTGTCCGGACGCTTCCAATATTGTCTGTGATCGTGCTCCTCGTTCGTTTGTCCCGTCCACATCTGTTGCTGGCTCTTATTCGTGTCCACAATGTCCGAGTGCAGCACCACATCAATTTCCCTCCCCCTCCGCCACACTACCTTGGGCCAATACCACCTAGAATTCGGCTGGACCAAGATCTGCTCGACTTGCTGAGGCTTCATAATCGCTGTTGCGATTTTTCCCGGCATTCTAGTAAGGTTGAACCGCAGAAGGAAACGACAGTCGTATAGTACCTCAAGCACTTCTGTGCTCGCTCCCTTCTCATTGTCCGTTGTCATCGCGGTCAACAATTCGGTAACATTAAGCTGCAAGGGATTGATCATGCCTCTCTCCTCCATCTTGTCCCTATGAAGCGGGGGCTGCCTGGAAGCAAGCCATCCAACTGTTTCCCCTGGCTTTATCCCGAATTCACCGATTCGACCAGGCGTCTTGATACCTTCCCCCTGAATAAGCACAGGTGTCCACAAGACTCCCCCTCCCGCCACAAACATCTTGATTCCGGACGCAAAAGGGTCTGGGTTCCAAATTTTATTGACGATCTGCCGAATGCTTTTCCGTCGGCGATTTCCATCGGCACGAATTGATCCCCATGGATGAAATGAGACATAGCGCATTATGCGAAGGATCATCCCGACGCGCACCATATCATCGCGCACAGCGGAAAGACCTCGAGCAGATATCAAGTATGTTCCTGGAGGAGATGCCACGGCGCATCGATTGAGGTGACTATCAACTGAATCCAGATGTTGAGCAACTGATTATTCAGATGTAGAGAAGTTTTGGAGACCTTGGCTGTCAATGTCTTCAACATACGAAGTGAGAGTCTTTACAGCACCGCGAAGTTGGTCTATACCGTCAGAGACATCGACGGATACTGCTTGCAGAGTGGATACCGCTTCTTCCATAGTTTTCAATTTCTCTACAATATCAGGGGGCATAGACTTGATAATTTCAGATCCTGCCTAAACATGATTCAAAAGAGTTTGTCGGGAATCGCTTTCACACACCTGGTTTATTATCGGGATTAGTTAGCATCTGGCGAATGGCATTGCGGAGGGTGAGGTGGGGTTGGAAATTCGTCTCGTCGGTAACGTATTCCAAACCGTGCTTCTCGCACGTTGCCAAAATTCTATCCTAGCAACATGGTGAGAATAATGACGATTGAGTGTTGAGGGGTACCCCACTTTAATGACGTCCAGAAGGGGACGAACAATCCATCTGTTCATTCCTTCGTGTCCAGCCCACCCAAGAGAACCCTCGCCTTTACCCATTCCCATGCCCCATCTCCGACACCATCTCATACCCCCGGCTCCAACTTCGGTAGTCCCTCTAGCCAACCGCATTAACGACGTCTCCACTTGGTCATCCGCATGGTGACCAAAAGCGAGGACATCGGCGCCAGTACTTCTCATGGTTTGGAATAGTAAATGATATCGAGCAAGGCGAGCAGTGCTCTCAAACATGTCACCTTCCGATGGGCGTTTGGGAAATGGTGGGTCCGACCAACGAATTCGAGAGGTGAAATGTTCAATGCCCAGCGACGTAGCGACCTTTGTGCAGTGTTCCGCCATCGCGGATGAGGAAGATTGCAGGCCGTGGTCAACCGTCAAAGACACGACACGATGGGGGTGGTCCTGGGTAGAAGATTGTTCCTGTTTGAGATGGCGGTTGATTAGAAACAGCAAACAAGTAGAATCCGGTCCCCCAGAGTTGGCGACGGCTAAAATAATATGTAAGAAACTGGTGGAAAACCAGCACGAGGAACAGCAAAGATACCAATTGTTCTCGGCCAGCCATTCGGAGGGCGGCATTTTCGAAACATTTTAAAAAACTCATCTTTGGAGATCGGAAGAACTGGTCTTGCAGCTATATTCATACGTGAACATACTAAGTTACTAAAAGGCGCGGTGTTTCAAGTTATGGATATATTTATCGTCAAGGCTGTTGCCAAACATTGTTTTAGCAAGCAACGCCAACAACTTGGCCCAAACTTGGCCGACAAGATTCTGGTTTTAGCCAAGGGTATGCAAACACATCACGGAGCACGACACGGTTACTTTGAGCAGAATATCTCCAGGTGAATATTCGTATCCAAAAATTTAGTCTTTTGTAAATTCTTGGTAAATTCGAATTGAATTCGAACTCGCAAATAAATGTAGTCTGGCCCAGGACCCCGGACGGGCCCGGGAGTAGTGAATAATGCTGGACTCTCTTCTGGGAAAACGGGAAGATCTGGTGACCGTCCGATAGTCATTTGTTCTAGGTTGGTTCCAGGTCTGGAGTACCTTATAGGTTATGCCATGACACGAGGAATATATATATAATACCATTGCAGAACATGTACAAGTACATGATAGCGAACAAGCGGAGAGCCTACGTCCATTCACTGTCCTGTGTCCGTTATGCATGTAACTAGCAAAGCAGCCAAGGAGAAGTGTGTTGAAAAAACAAAATGGGGTAGTGAGTACGATAGATTCAGATAGTTGGAGAAGAGACCAAAAGAGAGAACGTAGATAGGGCATGACAGTTGAAGACACAGTACACATCGCTGAGATATTTGGTTATACGATGACGGATGAACACACGGTAGAGCAAGGGATAGGCATAATGAACAAACAAACAGAAATGTGCAAGGAAAAATAATACCAGAGCCATTTTGTGATTCAGCGATCGAGACGGATCTATACAGATATGTTACCGATGATGATCAAATCTATCCATCACCTTGGGGTGTCGTTCACTCCGATTGATCACATTCTTGCCAAGAGTTAGAATCCAGGCATCCCAATGAACCCTTGTCCACTGACCGGCAGTGGCCCGGGCGGACCAGGACTAGGATGCCGCATAACACTCTGATGCATCGCCTGTGACTGCGGGATGCCAAACTGCGACCCCATGCCCATGCCCATATTCATTTGCATCTGCATCTGCATCATAGGCGTCATCTGCGGCATCTGGTATGCAAGCGCGTTGGGGTTGGGCTGCATCCCGAAGTGATTTTGTTGCTGCTGAACGGATGGAGGGGGGACAGGGACAGATTGGAGTTGCGGTGAGTGGATGGAGGAGCCAGGTGAATTGGTTGGGGAGGCGGGACCTGACTGGGCTTGTATTTTTTGCATGGCTTGAAGCTGTGTAGCCAATCAAGTTGGCAAAAGGATATTCAGAGAACAAGCGCAAGCGTACCTCGTAGAAGGCAAAGTCCTGAAGGAGAGAGGTTCTAGCCGGGTGGGTATGGAAAATCCTGAGCATCTCTTGTCCAGCGTCAGGAAGGAGCTCTTGAGTGTCCCTCGAGTTTGTCACAGGCTTGCGCTCCTGGGTGTTACTGTGAAATATATCAGGATAGTACTCTCAAAAGCTACCAATTGTCGTACTTCAATTTGATGTGCCGCAGGTTGACATTGGGAATATCGCGGACGTAGATCCACCGGACTTTGAAGACACCCTTCCACTTGTCGGATGCCCACACGGTACTACTGCGAGTATAGTCAACCTAGTAATATAATTCTTATCAGTAAATCAACAATCATATTGACAGCATTATTTCTCACCGGTGTTAACATCTCAGCCATCCCACAGAAGTGGCCACTGAAAAATCGTATCAGTATATTCCATTCCCAGCAAAGCCACCAAAACAAACGAACCTGGCATTAACACTAAAGAACAAATAAATGGGTCCCCTTCCCGCACACTCCTTGAACGCCTTATCAAGCCTCTTATTACCCGGATCGGTGGAGCTCCAGATCTCATACTTCAACGACTTGTGCACATCGTCTTCCGTATACGATTTGATCACGAAGAACCGCGCCTGTGCCGCAAAATCCAATCAGCAACGCTGCCAAGAAGAACGACAAGGAGGAGGAAGGAAGGGGATACACACAAACTGTGGCCGAATATCGAAATTAGCAGGATTATACCCCTTGGTAGCGATCAACGACGGAACATCAATGGGAGTATTAGCGAATCCCTGTGGACTCTGCCCAGTCCCCCCTCCCATTCCACCTTGTCCCATCCCTGCCTGCCCCTGCCCGACACCACTCTGCTGCCCGAACGAAGTCGTAACCCCCGGCCTTGACACGCCCCCCTGCTGCTGCTGCTGCTGCTGAAGATACTGCTGCGGAATCGGCGGCACATTCGGTACTCCACCCTTCCCTCCTTGCTGTCCACCTTGTCCCTGCCCCTGCTGATATCCATATTGTAAATTCCGGTTCGAAGACCGCCCACCCAAGATCCGATCTTTCTGGTCCCAAGATATCCCACCCGCAGTCTGCGCACGATCATCTCGCGATTGCTGGTGTTGTTGGTATTGTTGTTGTTGGGGCTGCTGCTGCTGCTGGTTGTGGACATACGCAGAGGAGCTGGTGGGTCCGCCGTGGCCGGGTTGGGAGAGAGGTGTCTTGCGCCCGTCGAAATCGGTTACGAGCTGGAGTGTTCGTGACGAACCGCCGTCGTTGTTATTACTGCCATTTCCAAACTCGCCGTTTCCGCCGTTCCCGTTACGCCTGCCAGGCGCCTGCGCTGGGGGTGGGTGAGATGGGTTGAATCGTGGAGGGTGCGCGCTCTGTCCCGCTTGATAGCTTCCCGGATTGTTATTCTGATACAACTGATTTTGGTTCTGGTTGGTTGAACTAGAATTATTGCTCGCAATCTCCAAAGCCGAAAGGGCGCGCTGGACGTCGTCAACGCCGACATTGCTTCCGCTATTACCGCTGCTTGTTGAGAAGCCTGATCCCGCAGGAGTTCTCCACTCGTTGCCGGGAGTCCAGGGTGAAGAACGGCCCATAGTGCTGGTGGGGTATTGCCCTTGTTGACTTGGCTTCACATAATATTCTTCCTCATACGTATTAGTATCCTCAATGTACTCCTCTTCTGTCGCATCTGGGGGAGTAGGGCTCTGTGGTACGGTGTGCACGGGAACGGGCGTTTGGAGTGTACCAGACCGCTTCAGGCTCGATGACCCAATTTTGCGGGGACCTCCCGGGGCACCGTAGGTGAGGGATTGATGTCTGCGGACGCTTGAGCTGGCGGGTGGCGGGGAGGGGACGTGTGGTTGAACGAAATGTGGGGAGAGAGGAGATTGGTTGGACGACTGGGGTTGTGCATCCATTACTTGTTGGTGTTGGGCGGCCTCTGGGCTGTGCTATGGATGGGAGTAAAAATATATAAGCAGACGAAGAAGGGTTGCACGAGACAAGTTTTGAGACGAAAATGAGGGCATGAGGATAGAAAAGCGTGGATGTTGGGTTTTAGCGCTCACCTCGTCATCGTGCACAGAGTACCTCCCAATCTCTCCTCCAATATCCCAGTCTTCTTCATCACCCTCATGACCAGCGATGGCTGAAAGACTATTCATCGTCTTTGGGGTCAGGTTCCCGGTCTTTGAAGTCTGCCCAGGGAAAGCTACGGAGCACAATCATCAGCACATAAAACACAATATATCCACGATCAGCGAACCATTGCAGACACGAATAACATGGATGGACAACTCACCGCGATGGTACCTAGTAGGGAGTGAGCTCTGTCGATGCAATGAGCTCTTCTCGCCGACGGCGCCCACGCCGCCCACCCAATCCTGGTCGACGACCTCATCATCATTCCATAGTTGCTGTTCTTGCGTCTCTTCGGAAATAGGATCCCTGGCGCTTGCCCTGGTAGTGCGAGAGGACGCAGATATGGTGTGATGGCGTCTGACGCCGCCTGACGTTGGTGGGGACGATGGGTCTGGGGTAAGCGGGTGAGGCTGCGACGACATGCCGATCGCTTAACGAGGCGACAGGATTAGTTTGAGTTAGTCGTCGCCGTCGATACACTATTTTGCCGCCTTTGGATTTCACAAGGATGGTGAGGACGAGAAAAAGAACTGAAACGATCACTTGGTCTGGTCGTAAAACTGGGAGCACACGGTGACTTTCTTGTCACCGGACTCTTTTGACCGTCACAAGTAAAATATTTCACTTTAAATTACAATGCTGGTGGCGCTGATCCACCATAGAAGGAGCATGTTTCAAACATATTTATTGGCTCCACATCCCGAGCAGGTATAATACAGCGGCATTCGCAAAGCATTTACCTTTTTCATACCGGCGTGCACTCACATGAGTCACATTTCAATCACCTTCCGGGGCAGCATGAGCCTCGGTTTCTTTTCTATCCGAAATCTCAGCAAACTTCACCCCTCTCCCCCCCCTCGTCGCAGGATAATTTATGGTCCATTGTGGTAAGGTGTAGCACTTCGAATGTCCCGTGGCTATGAGTTCCATCGCCATCCGCTCACCACGTCGTGTCTTGCACGGAAGCTGCAAGGGAGGAACGATGACCGCAAACATTGTGCAACAGTCAGTCACGGAATTTTTCGAAATAGCATCGTGTTCGTAGGTAATAACTAAAGAGATCTGGTGATGACGAGGTTTGAGCAAGTCTGTCGAGGTAATCAAGGCGTTTTCGCCGAACTCCCGATGTGAGAGCCAAGGATGTGTGGGGGGTTACTTGTATCATTATAAGTCCATACCGGTAGTACTAGGTCAAGAGTTCCAAGGGCGTCGAGACTCGAAAGAAACAACCACTCTCGCAAAGGCAGCGACATTCGTAACCAGAGCTGAGATTCCCGTACCAAAGCCTTCTAGGGTTCGTTAAAATCGAGTCGAAAGGTTGAAAGACGTTGAACGTTGAATACTAGAGTATTCGACGTTCGTACACATTCACTGGTAGTGTTTATCTGAAATATAATATGAACCCGTCAAAACATGTCAACACAATTCCAATTTCTGCTTTTTCACCCTCTCCGACGACCGACCTCTTCACGCGTTACCTCCTACACCTCATCTACAAAAGGACACGAACACGGTTGACGACAACCCAAGTTATCGTAATGTCTTTGCTGTCCGACAGGCAGAGGGAGGAGCTGTACGTGGAGTCCAACCCCTAGCACTCATCCCCGATAGAGTCGTGATCTCATTCGATGCAGGCACAAATCCATGCTTGAATACCTACACGCAAGCAACTTTACAGCAGCGTACAACGCACTTAAAGCCGATGCAAGGTCCGAGTACACGCCAGATCCCAAAGCAAAGTATGCCGGGCTTCTGGAGAAGAAGTGGACAAGTGTGATCCGTTTACAAAAGAAGGTACACAAATTTCGCTATTCACATCACTTATGGGCGCCGGAATTTATCAAATTATTCCCCCTTCATGTAACATAGATCATGGATCTCGAGAACCGAAACGCTGCCCTTCAGGAGGAACTCTCTCTATCTCCCGCGAAACGTGCCGCGTCGCAAACAGACTGGGTACCCCGCGCCCCAGCTGCACACGTCTTAACGGGCCATCGATCTCCAATCACACGCGTCGCATTCCATCCACAATACTCCATCCTCGCCTCCGCCAGTGAAGACGCGACAGTGAAGATTTGGGACTGGGAAACGGGAGAATTTGAACGGACGCTCAAGGGACATACTAAAGCCATCATGGACGTTGATTTTGACCACAAAGGACATCTGTTGGGTGAGTGTCAGTTTTTGTTTGCCTTTCTGACAAGTCCACTTGGCTCGGATTCATGATGTACCGGAACTGAAGAAAATTTTGCCCGCTGTTGGTGAGAATATTTACAGTGACATGCTCGTCGGACTTGTTTATCAAGATCTGGGACTCCCAAAACGAGTGGAAGAATACGAAGACGTTCCCTGGACACGAGCATTCGGTTTCGTCGGTGCGCTTTATGCCTGGAGATCAGTTTATTGTTAGTGCTAGCCGTGATCGGACGATCAGGGTGTTTGATGTCGCCTCAACGTCTGTGTTTTACTTTTACGTTTCATTCTGCCTCCCTAACAAATTACAATACTGTAGGCATCTGGTGCGAACGATCACAGGACATTCTGAATGGGTGCGATGTGTAATACCATCTGATGATGGGCAGTTGATTGCGAGCTGCTCGAATGATCAGGTCAGGAGATTCCGGCACTAGCATCTTACCTTTGCTCAATATCACGTGTGCAGACCGCTCGCATTTGGAACCCATTAAATGGAGAGTTAAAGATGGAGTTGAGAGGTCATGAACACACTGTCGAAGTTGTAATATTCGCGCCCGTCGCAGCATACGCAGCGATAAGGGAATTGGCGGGGATTCCAGTTCGTGTCTTCATTTATTTTTCATACCACCATTCATCACTCAATTAATGATAAGAATACTGACCGGTCCAAACGGCACGGCGCGTATGCCGCTACGGGAGCTCGAGACAAGACAATCAAACTATGGGATACTCAAAGCGGGCAAATGCTACGAAATCTGGCAAGTTGTGGGAATTCTGTACTCTAACGTAGCATCCTAACACTGCCCAACCAGCCCGGCCACGACAACTGGATCCGCGCGCTTGCATTCCACCCATCAGGCAAATACCTCCTCTCAGCATCAGACGACAAGACCATCCGCGTGTGGGAGCTCTCAACGGGGAGATGCATGAAGACTGTCGATGCGCACGGGCATTTTGTCACTACGCTCGCATGGGGGCGGCAGTCTGCGTCTGGGGGCGGGGTGGCAGGTGAGGCGAAAGTTAATGGCGTGGACGGTGCGGATGCAAAGGCTGTTGAGCCGGAGAAAGTGGTTAATGTGGTTGCTACTGGGAGTGTGGATCAGACCATCAAGATTTGGCTGCCATAGTGCCCATCCAGTCTGTCTCTGCGGGGGGGTGGAAGCGCGGGCGGTCGGCTGGGGTAGACGGTTGGTTCGGTTCTGGTTTGGTTTGGTTTTAACGATGCAACATTCATTGACTTGCATCCACGCACTGCTTTCCCGCGATCGTATGGGCTCGGGCTACAACCCTAGATTTACGCCTGCGTGGCATGGACTCTCGTTTTCTTTGGTTACTCTGCCCTGGTGAGCGAAATTCCTCCTTCGTCTCCCTTCCTCCCTCTGAAAATGACCTTAGGTGGGCAATAGCATTAACATTCTTTCCTCACGCGACACACTCAAGTACACAGCAATCATCATCATCATCATTATCACCATCATCATACAAGCGATCTCGATGCTTTCTACTGGCGCCCACCCATCACCTCACAGTCCTTTCAGAGAGGTCTCATCCAGAACACCTTAAATTTTACTCTTTCTTGTACTCAGCATACCCGTATTATTCTTGGTTATATATCAACCTGTAAAATTGGTATCCTAAGATCAATAATGCTAGAGTGCAATTTTTGAACGCAAGCATCAATGGTAAGTAGCGCTATATACAGTTAACTCAGGTGACTCGAACTCTTTCCGGTCCTTTCCGCGCTATACCCCGCTCCAGCCTTGCAGGTCCGTCCCACAAGGCGAAGACACGCAGAATAGGATAGGCAGCATCTTTAGTTTTTAGACTGAGCGGAATGTTTGCCAGGATTTGCTTGGTATCGAGAATAAGTTTAGGGCAATCATCTTTGTCATTCGTTATGCGTGCATTCTGTTAGGTACTTTAATTGAACAATCAGATCACTTGAAGCGCCCCATAGGAATGAACACACTTTCTTATCCTTGTTTTTCCAAAACCAACACGGGTAACGGTGCGCACTCCTTCAATGAGAACCTGCTTCTTGACGTCCTTGTGTTTGTTGCTGTGGAGTACGACCAAAAGCAGTCCCTGGGATTCTTTACATCGGAGGAAGAAGGGACGATCAGGGCCAAACGACTCAGGGGGGAAGCAGAAGGTAAATTGATCCTTGTTGGTGGAAATCCATTCCAAGACTTCCGCGCCAGAGACCGCTATGAAACCAATGTCGGAGGAAGGACCACAGAATGACATGACGACAGAAATGTGCGGGTCGCATTTATCCTTAGTGCCAACCACCGTTACAAGCTCAAAATGCTGCCGAGGAAGATCTGTCCTACGGGCAAAATCTTCCCGAAAGGTGAATACTGCAGTAAGTCGGGCCGTCGTCTCGAATACTTGAAAGCGAGATAGGCTTCAAACCCATTTTTGCGATTAGAATGTCTTTTGTCACCGTGGCGTAGGCATTCGAACAGCGAGAACTTGACAATCTTGTTCACCCACTGCAAGGCCGCGAGAATGGCCAGCGGTTCGTCGAACAGAGTGTCACGGCCGCTGGCATTGCGTTTGTGTCGAGCGAACCCATATCCAACGAAAATAGCTCTGTCGCTAGAAGTGAAACGAGTTCAAAGAATAACGTCCGTCGAGGATTCGGTCGTAGATAGCACTGGACAAGTGTCGACACCCGTCTGTCATCTATTGGAGACGGTTTGTAGCTGCCAACTTGAACTTGGAGAACACGATGACTCACTCATCGTCTCAAATTGCAATTGGGTATCTTGGTCTCAAGTTCAAAGTCGGTCGGGAGTTCAGGTTCATGATCAGTCCGGTGTTTTCCATCAGTGGGCTTAAAGTCCGTAAACGCTTCCACATATCTGTCGATGGTCCTATGGGGGCACCAAGTATAAGCAAGATGAGAGTCGCTGTGCTGCGAT
>Ga0210383_10001156_pt1 | contig 24344 bp, 29 predicted proteins | sample IncBWC14OmetaG_FD_160072 | JGI IMG/M metagenome (GOLD analysis project Ga0210383, IMG submission 160072) | Forest soil microbial communities from Barre Woods Harvard Forest LTER site, Petersham, Massachusetts, United States - Inc-BW-C-14-O ... | reverse complement strand
CAATGTTGTTGATCGCCACTCAACGAGCTTCTCATTTACAGGCGGTCGTGCAAGAACGCAAAAGACGAAACAAGTGGGCCTACTGAACAACGTCCTCCGCATCGTTACTTATACATTGTCTTGCAGGATCCGGAAGGGTGCTCAATTAGTAAACCGATGTCTTGTTGGTTCGGACGGTGTTGCCATTGAGGCAATCCAAGAGCTTCAAATGATTGTTACGTCAGAATCCATGTTCATGTCTATTGCCAATGTCTAGATCTTGTTCTGTTTGATCTTTTTTCGCGTGATCTTTTTTGATGTTGCTACCTCTTCCTCGTCCCCACTAACCACCTCGGCCTTCCGCTTCGCTGCTGCAGCTGTCATATCGTCTTTCCGGGATGATTGGGGCTTGGTTGAGGGAGTCGTCGCTTGGGACGTTTGAGCCATTTGTTGGCACATTCTCCGAAGTGTTGGGGATGACTTGAACCTTTCCGACGCCCCAAGTCTAGCACTGAGTGCATCCCAAGAGCTTGGTTCCCATATTGTTGTATGAGCTGGCTGTGGTGAAGAAGCAATCCGTTTTGTTTGGCGGATAGCCTGTAATCCAAGTTTGAAAAGTTCCTTCATTTGGAGGACCGTCAAGGTGAACTTGTCGTCGCATGCATTGGATATAAATCCAAACAAGGCGTTTCGCAGTGAGGGCATAAATTCTGTAATTTCTTCCCGTCGATCACCCTAAAGACTTGCTGAGCAAGATGATGTATCGAAGACCAGCACGCAAAACTTACAACAACAGAGGGAAGGTGGCTGATAAGCACGTGAAGAAGTTGAAAAACTTGACACTGTCGATAAACATTGATGGCATTTTGCGACAACTCGACGAGGTCTCCACGTAGGTTCCACGCCACCGTCGGATAACGTCGGATGAAGTCTTGGAAGAAGATGGTGTTGAGGGCGGAATTCTTGCGAGTGATGAAGTCAGAAAGTGATTGGCGATAGACCTGAAGAACGGGTGCCTCAATCGCGGAGTGAAGGATCGCCTTCGACAGGTAAATACTACACTGACTAAGTGTCGCCAAGATATCTGACGAATGAACCTTCCGGGCTCGGGTGTGAAGGTTGTTTAGCACCTTTGTGACCATCCCCATGTCCAGGCTCGATGGGACCTCCCTCAATTTGCCGATCCGAGACCTAAGGATACCTTTGGCCTTGTCTGACAGTTGACGCTCGTCGGAGCTGGTGTCAACAATAAGTTCAACCAAAGGTAAAATCAAGCGGACAACGTATGGGCTTGTAGGTTGCTTCTTGACGAAGGTATCGACTAGATCAAGGACCCGGTTTTTGAAGTGAGTGGCATCCCGTTGCGCGTCGACAACTTTTACTAAAAATATGAACTTGAGTATAGCCCACGAAATGGGAACTCAACAGAACTGACCTTTGCCTGATTTCTTTTCATTCGCTTGTGACCTGAACACTTCTACCAGTTGCTCATCAATGGCCATCATCTGCTCGTCATCCATATATTCCTCGTTGTCATCGCTGTCTGGGTCACCAGTAGCTGCCTCGGTACCGTTGACCCGCAGTGTTTCTTCGATATTCTTCCGAAGCTCGATATCAACATCTTCATCATCGGTGTCTTCGCCCTCACTGTCGCCTTCACCCTCGTCTTCGTCCTCTCCACTCTCGTTGTTCTCTTCGTCGTCTTCCTCTTCGCCATCCTCCATATCTTCATCGCCATCCTCCGCCAGTTCCGCAGGATCACGCCGTTCCAGTTGCTGAGAATCAAAACAGAAGATGAAGGGACGCCGTCTACTTAAAAAGGAACGAACACACCTTTAGGATGAGCTCGATGGTAGATTCCTGTACAGACCCGGAGAGCAGCGAGAAAACTTGGTTTCCGATCGTACGCAAATATGCCGTTGACTTGTCCAAAAATCCAATGATTGTATCAACGAGGACGTCGACGGGTTCAGGAGCAGGGTCTGCAGGGTCACCAATAGATTTCCGTGATTTTTTGCCCTTCTTGTTTTCTGGAAACATGCGCGTAACGCCATCTATGCAGGCCTATGTATTGAATCCAGTGAGCATATACTAAGTATTGACTGAGAGAAGGTTACCTCTAAAGTTTCCCTGTCTGCATCCTTGTGCTCGTCGAGGCAATATTGTTGAAGAAACGTCGCCATCAATAGCAATTCAGCTCCTTTAGCCGCCTCTTGCTGAATACCCGATACCTGCGAAAGTCTGTCACTATACATGGGCTGTGATTATCACGTCGCTACTAACCTTTTTGAGTCTTACGGAAACCTCTTTTGCTCTATTGTGCAGTGATTGGTCATTGAAGTCAGCGTCTACAAGCAGGGCCACATGTTTAGTGTCCTTCTCCAGTTGTTCGATACTTGCAAAGACTCTCGAAACCCAGAATTCTCCGTCCGAAGCCACCGCCGAAGCTTTGAGTGTCTTGCCGTCGCCTAGTCACCTTTTGATTAGTGGTGAAATCGGTAATTACTGTACACCGACAAACCTAATTTGACTATTGTCATCTGGCTCGTTAGGTCAGCTAAGCAACTAAGAAGCCGTTTTCGACAACATTGACGAAGTTCCTCGGAAAATGCCGGGTTAGACAAGGAATGCAGCTGTAACGTCGACGTGAGCCGGCCAACAATGTTTCAAAGGCTTATGACTAACCCCACGAAATACACTCTTGTCGGATTTTTTCTTGACAACGAATAAGCCGTTGACGACAAACCAGTCCAGTATTGACTGAATCCATTGGTCACACTTTGGTATGGAACTATTACGGATGAGCGCAGCAAGTTGCTCGATAATCCACATTCTTCTGGAATCGATGGCCTGGATATTGGTTCTAATTAAACCTTTAGCATGCAAACGGGAAAGTGGGCAGAATGAGCCGGACTTATGGGAACTTTCAGGATCGTCGATTTGTTTGAGAAGATAGTCAATGTAGTTCTTGATACCGTCAGCATCCATAGACATAAGTATCGATTCCACAGTTTTGGTTTTCGTGAGGTTGTCAAATTGTTGGCTACCATTGGCGCCAGTCAACTGAAGAATCAACGCGAAACCCAACTGAGGGTTTGTCTGGACAAATGATTGTATTTCTGTCGCCTGTACAAGACATCCACATGAGCTCGTCCACATCCTGAGTGGCGTGAGGTATACGCACAACCTGCCGTGCTACCTTATGCAGATACCGATCGCGCTGTGATAGATGATTTATCCACGATCGCATGAAGTTTTTAGTGAATAACATCGCCATATCAGCTACGGTGATGCGTGGCAATGCCTTTTGGAAAACCTGGAAACCCCAGTATTTACGTTCCGGAGAGGAAGTCGATGAAAACAGTGATTCTGACGTTGTTAATTCAGAGGGATGCATGCCTCTGCATAGCCTGAATGACGCACCATCAACTACTATTCGGAAGAACTCTTGAAATGATCCCGAGGAAGAATTTATGGAATTGGGACCAGGAAGGAGCTGATCCAAAATTACGTCCCAAATAAAATGGAGTTGAGGCCTCCAAGACCCAGCAGCAGACTTAGACGCATCCTTGGCGTCACGGCCCCCTGGTGCTGATTCCTAGAGGACGGTTTATTTCAGTACGTTGACGCGAACGATGAATGAAGAGCATCGAATGACCTTTAATATCCCAGCAATACTCTGAAGATTCCCTGTACTGAGCAAATCAGGATTCTTGAACGAGGGTAACAATATATCTCGCCAGTCCCGTTCCGGGTACCGGTTCTGAAGCTTAAGTGCTATTGCGACTTTTTCTGGTGACCAGTTTCTGTTCTCCAAGAAGATGCTTTGGATCGTCATCTCGACAGCATCTGTTTTCCACGAGACATCAGATTCCCCCAGTGCATCAATGGCAAGACAAATGGTCCAACAGGCGCTTTCCCGTAACCAAGACTTCTTGTCCCCTAGAATAAGCAATTGCGTAATGGTCTCTTGATAGCTCGATAGAGTAGATGGCAGCGTTGCAGAGGATGCAGAAGTGGGTAGTGGTTTTGTCCGCACTAAAAGTCCAGCTTGAATAACTGCGGTGAGACCAAAGAGGCGAGCGAACAGAACATCGCGTTCTTCCTGCCCAGTCGTAGAGCCTTGCGATTTTGAAGCGTCGACGATGAGAGTTACAATCTGCGAGCATGTCACTGTATTGATCCGAGACAACAACTAGTGATCGAAGGAGAGTTAAAGCTGCAAAAGACTGGCAAAATTTGGTTTTTCCCGCTCACTTCAGTCAACGCAACGGCAAAACCCAACCTGCTACTCTCCCTGGGACTCGCCAAGCCCCTAACAAGTCGCCGGATAGAGTAGGACAGATCCTGCGTATTTAGCGCGTCCATACTATCCAATTTCAGCGCATCCCCATCCTCATCCTCAGAGTTTGAGGGTTGGTGGGTGTCCTCTGGAACGAACGTTGCTTGGAACTGCTCGAGAGTTTCAACAAGCTTTACAGAGGCAGAAATGCGTTCCTTTTTAGATGCTGAAGACAGATGCCAGAAGAGTGGCAATGTTGTCGTCATTTTGGTGGTCAGTGACTAGTGACTGGTGTATTTTTTCTTGTATAGTAACCGTAGTTTATTAGTATGTGGTCGTATGTGAGACACATGGTTATGCTAAATAATACCAAATGCAGTTATAAACGCAAAATTACATCTTTTCGCGACGGTTATTGTTTATAATTATTTAAGGTAAACTCGATCACTGACCTCCACCGGATCACCTCAGCTCACGGCAAGGTTTAAACAGGTCAATTAGTATTTATAACCCCTTCTTTGAATAGAAACAAGAATGCACAAATGATAATTGCAGATTTTGATGGAAAGGCACTCAGACGTCGTTTAAACACGCTTTTGAACGCAGAGTTGCCTGAATGAGGATTGTTCAGCTTAGAATTGCAAGACATAGGCAGGCAAAAGCTGGTCCCATCAAGTATGAACTTAAGGCAAAGCCAGTTAATCCGTGTTTTCTAGTCAGGAGGAACGAGTGATCATACATCAGCCCTCCCATTTGCTTATGTCGTGCAACTAATGCGGGCTCTAATCCAAATGCATCCAGTGTCCTTTCACCCCAAGTCGACACTTTTCACAGTCCGCACGAGGACCCATCGTGAAGCGCTGCTTTCTGGATGACGAGGGAGAAACGTTCGCATATGATGGCGCGGGTGAAATAGTTATGGACATAGGACCCCCAATGGTTGATGACGACGACTGGATAGAAGGATTGAATTGTGCATCATGGCAGGGAATGGATGTAGAGGGGACTACATTGATATCCGCGGGGCAGAGCTGGTGAAGCTGCAATGCATTTTTGGCCGGCAACGTTGAATGCGAATGAGGGGATCGCTGTGTAGGAGTAAAGTATGATTCTTGCCGATATTGCTGCTGGTTCTGGTGTGATGGGTGCGCATTAGACTGTTCGCTTGGTGTTTGAGCGAAGGACATCTGTGAATATGGGGTTTGTAGTGGTGGCAGCTGTGGTCTGCGGGAGTTTCCGGTCTCATTCTCGTCAGGGTCCATATTCTGGACACGATAAAAAATCCCATCCATCCACTAAGTGGCTTTTTTCACCCGCGGAATTAGGTGAACGACGTACGAACCATATTTTCGTCCGACGAGTGCTGGTCGTCCTCACTCACATCATGGGACGTAGAAGTGCCACTGACGGGGAACAACGGGCTATCGATTGTCAACCCACCGGCCTGTTGAACCCAATCTTCTGAGGGATGTCGACTGCTGCTGACTGAACTTGCAAGCAGACGGAGGTAATCAGGCAGTGGGCATACTGGGGAAGGTAAAATGGTGTCGACAGCGAGAGAAGGACGTTTCTGATTACATGTAATGTTGCATCGAACTCGACTGAGGTATAGAATAAAAGAACACGTACTGCAGGGCGATCCAAAGGACTTGGTGTGTCTGGAGAGCGGGCTCTTTTTGACGATGTTGTGGCGTAAGACTCGGAACGCATGGTTCGGAAAGACGGAGAGTGTAAATCAACTTCCATATGCATCGCAATCTTATAACGTTACAAGAGCGCGAAGTAACAAAATATGAGAAGCGGATGACTGTGGAAGTCAAGAGAAATAGAGGATCATAATGAAAGTTTTGGTCAACAAATTTGAAACTGGCAGTCACGTTCTTGTCACAAAACTTGCACAAAACTACAAAAACTATTGTTCATTTAAGACAAAGACATTGGTATTTCGTACATGTAGATGGTCCTCCGACACAAAAGACGTACAGGTTATAGAGCGAGCGATCATCACAGTGAAACATCTCTATCATACAATCTCTAGCTCGATCCCTGCATGTCCAAGGTAGCACGAGGCAACTTTGGTTCACCCTGTACATACTCCTCGCCTGTCTCGCTGCGTAGCAAGTCATTCAGCCATGCTCCCTTTGGTTGCAATTTGACACCCCGAGAGTACATGACAGCCAAATACAACCACGCAGCAGCATTGCCAACCGTTCCCACCTCATCCGACACATGTGTCTTCGCATACTGACTCATTGTTCTGTACAAGTTCTCGTCAGTGTACAGGTCGAACAAATGCTGTGCGACAGCAGTGTTGTCGCCCGGAGTGGTGAGGTAGCCGGATTTGCCATGTTCAATCTGCAGAGGGATCCCACCAGTTCGGCAAGCGACTATTGGCTTGCCAGCGTGAAGAGCCTCTGAAACTTTGACCTCGAAACCTTCGCGGGTGGAGAGCTGAAGGGCAATTCTAGAGTTGGCCATGAGGGCGTTCAACACTGCAGAAGAAATGTCAGTACAATCACCAAGCGAACTCAAGAGAACGTACATTGATCACTAGGCGGCAACCTCATTACCACAATATCCTTTGAGTACTCCATGTAGGGCTCCGAGTAAATCAGCCGCATAGCCTGATCGTAAATGATACTCGCATCAGGATCATCGACAGCACCATGACCGCAGATCAACAACTGCGGAGGCTCGTCCTTGTCTGAATCCAAAGCGCGGGACTCGAGGAGCCGACGGAACTTGGCGTATGAGTCGATGACATTGGGGATACCTTTGGCCGGGTCGAAGCGGGCGACTTGGACGATGTAGTCTCGGTCAGGCCACCTGAGCTCGGACATTTTTTCTTTGGCACAAAGGTTGCGAAATTCGCCCATGTAGAATTGAGAATCCCAATAATGGAGCTCTTTGTTCAAGCCATCGAGCCTGTGTGGGCAAGAAAGGGTTAGCGAAGGGCATCGAATCAACAGATAGGGCGCACCAATCGGTAGCCGCACCCAAAAGGGCCAATTTCTCGAGAGGCACGTCGCTAGGAACAAACTTGCTAACGGGATGACCTAGGAAAGACAGGCACATCTACATCAAGACACTGCTGGCCAGGACGATAGAGAAATACAACGCACTGATGAACAGATCCGCGAGTTGGATGTTCTGCCAGAGGTATTTCCAGACTTCCTCTTGTGGGGATCCAGGGACGTGGACGAGGTCGCTACGGATCTCGATGTGCGAGCGATATATGATAGGCACCTCCGGGCGAACTTTTCGGATGAGCGGGATGAGACCGGGCATCTGGGGATCATCTGTGCAATTTCAAAATGATGACTCAACATCCGAGTACGATTCCCGGACAAGGATACGCACCAATGAACGCGATGTCGACGCCCCCAGGTGCGAGAGGGCCGCCCTCAGCCGTCCAACGCAGACCATTCTTGAGAATCCAGGCGTCAAAGTTATCTTTGGCTTCCTGGGTGAGCCGAAGGTCGGGCCCAGCAACGCCTTGCAGTATGTTATGGTTGTTCTTGGTTGTTCGGAAGACGCTTGGGGACGGGTTCGGAACGTACCTGTAACCGGGAGGGTAGGATTAATAGGAAGCTGGGAAGAAGTAGGATGAAATAGGAGGCACGATGTCCGTGGAGGGCTGAATGATAATAAGATAAAGTTTTACGAACCAAGCTGCGTCAACGTCTAATGCAGTCAAGAACCTGATCAGCGCGTGTCGCATCTGTCAAATGAGACCTTAGTTTGAAACGCGTGATAATCACCCCCCAAGATTACTCACAAGTGCGACACCACCTATGAAGCAAACAACGCGATCAGGGTCCAAAGTCCTACGTGCAACTGTAATTATCACTCACCTCCTTGCGGAGTTGAGGAGAAGAAGCCAATTTTGACCTTCTTCTCCCTCAATTCATCAGCGAGCTTCACAACAGCATTCCAAGTTCCTTTTCCAACAGTTCTCTTGTACTCGTCTAAATCATCCAGCAGGTGGATCTTCCCAGCAGCGTCGACCGTGACCTGGTTGCGCGGGCCAATGCTGAGACGCGGGTTATTCCCTGGACCAAAATACATGATACATTTGCGGGCGGCAGAGTCGGCCTGCTCGTCCAGGGTGCGAGGGATTGGGAGACGGCCAGAGACGCCTGCTTGCAACTGGGAGGCGTTCCCGGTGAAGGGTTTGGATTCGACGTACAGGGCGGGGGTTTCCATCCTGGAAGGTGCGAATGACCCCGTGGTAGAAGAGATACGATGTTTGATGTTTGGGCGAGTGACGGAGTCGGCTAAAAAGACATTCGTTAGAAAAACAGTTAACATCAGGTATATACTGCGCTTACTGTGGAACGGTTTGATGTTGAAGACGATGGGGACAATATCCAAGTCCATCCAAAGGCGGGTACATAAGTTGGGCGACTTGAGGGGGATTAGATTTTGATTTGGTGAGTACACAAGACCCCTACCTCCTTGAGAAGTGCAAGGGTAACACCTGCTCCGAGGAACTTGCACAGGTGCTCGGTGGAAAACTTGCAGAGGGTCTGGAGTACATGTTGTTCGATTTCTTTGCCCGAATGTTCAGGGTTGCCCGGAGTGAATGGGATGATGGCGGACGCAAAATCGGTGTTGTACACAGAGTCGTGCACGGAAATGGCGATTTCGAATTGGGAGTTGTTGTTGACAGGGATGCCTGCAATGCCAGCCCACATTGGCTGGAGAATAAATCATTATTATGGATGATCTCAACGAAATACCAATAACTGACGGTTAGACTGGCGATAACATTGGGTCGCTCTGCGACGACGGAAGATAACCTCCGTCGAACAGCGGCAGAAGGTTTAGACTGAAACTGATGAGAGGGAGCCATGGTAGGATATCAAAAGTGCACGAAAGGGAACGCTATATATGAAAATATTGGAGCGTTTGGTTGACCGCAAAAGGGAGACGAAAGCAGCTGCCAGACATGCCTAATGAGAAAGACGTTTTTCGCAAGGCTACAATGCACATTGGTTTCAGGGCTCCATCCGGGACTCCACACCAACTCCAAAAGGTAGGGTAGTCGGTCGTATTACATGGTCACGTACTAGGAAGCATAAAGCTCGAGACATCGGCGATCTGAGTCTGCGTGAAGACACTGACCCAGATTGAGAGATTGCAAGAGTGAAACCATATGGGTTGGTAAGAACATTCCAACTTGACTCTAATTAGATTATGTCTTATAGTACTGCCTCGCGTGCATTGAAGTGGAACAAGAGTTGGGCCTGCGCATCATCATGATGTATTTCTGGAATGGGACTAACCCAGTCATTGAATTTGCGCACGTGTGGTGCAGGTGGAGCTCGCTTGCCCACTGCTTGCCCCTTCTCATTGTTCTGCTAAGAATTCAATATTACTCCAAACAAGTCACCGAAGCTTCTTGCAATTCGGTGTCGCCAAATACCTTTGGATCAGCGGCGTCTTTTTTCTCGGCCAATGGTCACAAGCTGTGGGGAATGTGGGGGGGACACGATCTGGGACGACGATGTCGGCACTGCCATCTGCACAACGTGTGGAACCCTGGTAGACCCTTCACAGTCTATACTTACCTCACAAGTCTATCAGCCGGATGAATCTCACCAATTCAATCCACTCTGGGACCCTTCCTCCGCCCATACTCTTAAGAGCTTCCGTACTGGTTCTAATTGGGACCTCGCGGGCCAAGGCAAAGAAGCAAGGGACAGAAAGAACACCGTATGTTTCTTTAATATGTCTGCCTCCTCCTTATATCGCACCCTTCTATATTCAACCTTTCCACGATGTCCGCATTTCTTCTGACTTGTTCTCTTTTGCGTTTCTGTCACAGTATGCCATACAAGAGTTCATCAGGTCCCTCGTTTCTACACTTTCTGCACCTGGTTTAGCTCCACGCGCAACCACCCTATTCACTCAAGCCATGGCGGCAGGTAACTTCCGTTGGGGTCGCAAAGCCAAACTGGTAGCAGGCGCATGCATCTCAGTCGCGCTCCGCGAATCTAAGCGTCCAGACTCACTCCGCGATATTGCCTTCCTTCTTGACGAAACTCCCCTTCTTCTCACCCGCACATTCTCAACAGTAACGGCGCTTCTAAATCTCGCCCTGACAACGGCCGACCCAGCCCTCCACATTTCGTCTCTGCAATCACACTTGTCCTCCATGCTCCAATCACCACAACCAGACTCCGAGCTACCGGCCCCCCTCCTCTCACTGCTGAAACCTCTCTCCTTACGCTCCGTCACACGCACCGCTAACTCGCTTGCAAATCTTCTCGCTCGCCTTGGTGAATCCATTCCCCTCGCACACCTTCCAACCCCACCCACAGCCTGCGCCCTTCTTCTCCTTGCCCTCGAGGCTGAAGCCCGCACCTCCTTCACCTACCTCAGCGACCTTGCACGCTGTCTAGGCGTCAGCTGCCATGTGGGCAAAGGTGTAGTTATGTCACGATACAAGATGATCCAGGATGTAGTCGCAGAATGGATCAACGAAGTACCGTGGCTGGAGAAGTACGAGTGCAAGAAGGGGAGAGCTAAAATTGCGAAGCGTCTCGTGGTTGCCCGAGGTCTCAAAGACATCGTACAGTTCCAGGAAGAGATTTGGACGAAGAAGCTTGAGGCGATAGAAAGACCTAGGGTCGTCCTAGAAGTGGACAACGGTCGCGATCAAAGGGGAGATAATTCCGATATTTCATCCGAGCATACCCGTAAAGGTGATCCCGAGCAAGATATATCATCGGCCCTGCGCCCTCGCAAACAGCGGAAAACGCGACACGCACTCCAACAGGCAACCCAATTCCTCCTCAACCCACTTGCAGGCCCCCTCCCGTTCTCCTACACATCCACACACACATGTCTTCCGGTCTCTCCCCAGAAACTCCCCAACTCTCCGTCCACTCCTTCCTCTTCGCACAATCCCTGCCCATCAACCTCCCCTATCTCAGCCAGCACCACCTCAATCATTCATATTCCCTTAACATCTTACCTTCTGGCCGCGTCCCCTTCGAATATCCGCAAGCTACCAACGCGTCTGCAGCTTCTCGCGGTCATGCGCGGAGGAGCTGGCCCGGAGGAGGTGGATGACGACGAGTTGTTTGAGGAGGACGAGTGGACGGGGATCTTTAGGGGTGAGGAGGAGCGCCAGAAGTTGAGGGATGTGTGGGGGTGGGGGGACGGGGACGAGGACCGGGGTGATACGGAGGAAAGGGTGGGGATGAATGATGACCAAGAATTGAGGAAAGGGAAGAAGGTGGGAAAAGGAGAGAAACTAGGAGAGAAGCAGGTTGGCACGAAGAAAGTAAACATGGATGCGCTTGCGAAATTTCTGGAAGGTACGGATGACAAAAACGACGCGGATGTCTTTGGGCTGCAGCAATTTGTTGACGTTAACGAAGACGACGAAGACAACGAGGAACATGGTCCACGCCGGTCACCGGTAGCAAATCTAGCCACCAAGCACAAGCGGGGCGGACTCCAAGGCGACACGGAAGTGGTGACGGAGGGATGGAGGTCGCTCTCCCCTGATATTGGCGCATCCCACAATGCGGGCGACCGATACGATGAGGAGTACGACTGATAGGAAGAGTCGGTCATACTCGTGATCTAGATGGTGCATTCTTACTTTCCACTCTTGCATGGCTGTTGATTTAGTTACCCCCTGATGAAGTTATCACTGAAGTGAATGCAGGTCCATGATGGAACTATGGAATATTTAATATTCTTAATGCAATTGGGTTGCCCGTGAGGTGCTCTAGTGACCTGAATGTGAGTATGTCATCCATCATTAGACTTGTGTGAATGTTGAACTTCCTCTCTCCGTTTCTTTCTGCTTCCTGCTTTCTGTGACATATTCCGATGCGTACCGAACCGTTGATATTGAAAGAATGCCATCCATTTTTCCTTTCTCTTCCCCTCTCTGTCGTCTCGTTGACTACCCACAGGCATTGGGAGATGAGCCATCCGTTGCTTCAGCTGAACCAACACCTCAAATCTCGACATACCCACCTCAGCACCGACAGGAACACCATTCGGCTTCCTGCTCCCCAAGACCGAAGCAAATTGCATGACCGTGTTTTCCAAATACAAGTGAAACTCAGCATGAAGAGTAATACAAGATAGAACTGATTGCTCCCTTCCTAGCGATAACCCAGCTGATGTTGCGCAGACCTTCACGAACGAAGATGACATCCATAACAAAGCGATTACTTCGCTGCCGATATACCAGTCCTAGTCGACAACGAGTTGGTATGAAGCTTCGTGTCCAATAGACGCTGCAAGCTCGTCAAACCTCTTCCTAATTCCTTACCCAATACGTTCGTATGTTTCACCCACCATGCACGGTTACTACAAGCACATCCTTAGACTGGAGAAGACGCGTGGCCCCGAGACTTGGACGACCACGTATTTCAGACGCCGCAGATGTATCTCTAGAGTGGTCGAAGTACCATCACGTTTCTCCAGCACTTTTTAGGTTGGCCATTGCGCCAAACGGCCTTTAATTGTATGGGCGGCGACTCGTACGACTAAGGGTACTGTGCTTGGGGCAAGCTTTTTGAGGTATAGTTCTTGAGAGGTATGCTCCCGCTGCCATGTCATTCTCGCATATCAAGTGCTGTTGCCTTCATCTATTACACCATTCATATTTATGTAATACATACCCCATCCGACATACTGAGAATTTGAGAATAAAAAATTCAGCGATCCATGACCTCTCTTTATTGAAGTAGCGGGTTATTCGAACCTCTAAGCTTGTTCTGATCGTTGAAGCCCGGGTCTCAGAACAGTCCTAACGATACCCCATTAAATTAACTACGTTGTTCTAACCTTTGAACGCCTCTCGCTTAATTCCCCGAACTCCCGTTGTCGGTTTTCGAAACTTGTCGACCTCGCGACGATGGCACGCACCGAGATAGTCCATGGTACGTGAAATAACTACCAGCGTGCCAGCTCCTGCGAAAGGGGCGAGCGCTATCCATGCTTTGCCCTAATTACCAGAAGGTCAATCAAAAACATGTTGCACGGAAGCGACGTGCCCTCAGCGATCGAAGAGATGAAGCTTGCCTGCAAGGTATAACGATAAGAAGTCGAGACCGGCAAATGACACTAAAGCAATGAATGCGTTAGACACGAGACGTAACTTCAAGAACAAATGTCGAGACATACAGACGTGTACAACTTGAGTGTTCACTGGGAAAGCTCCTGAGACTTTTAGCCGGCCGTAACTGGAGTTCATCGCCAAGTTCCTGAAGTTCCCAGAGTTTCTGGAGCTATATTTTTTAGTCTGTGGGGTACATCCTCAGGCTATACTAGTAGTACATTCTTTCTGCATTATCTGGAGCATAAGAAAATCAGAGTTTTCGTCGTCTAGCGGGAGAACCGGTTTGCCTCTCGCGGTCACGATTTGGAGGAGAAGACTTGAAGAGATTCATCTGGATGTGAACAATATCAGGAAGAGGTGTACGATCCCAAAACAATTTGAATTTGAATTTGATTTGAATTGAATATTCATCATATTTCACGTGACTACCATTACACCGTGACAGTGTAACACCCGAGCTGAATCGTGAACGCATTGTCTCGCGTTCAGAACTCTGGTTATAGTTTATGAGAAGACAATCGTTCTCACTATAATAGCATGGCTCTCCTGTCCGACTTTGAGTGGTGCACAGGTAAACACCATCCAGCATTACCCGACCACACTTGACTTGGTATTCGACTTGGTAGATTACGACGCACTTCTCGATCAGATTGCATCCACAGATGTCATACAGTGCGTTCTCCTCATGCCTTCCATGTCCCCAGATTTATGGTGCAATATCACAGCTCAGAATGGACCACGCTACGGGACATCATCAAATACAAGATCGACAAGGTTTTCACCCCTTTTTGTTTCTTGTCGTGGTGCTCACCATAGTTCGTAGAACATCTCCCTATTCCTATCGGAATCAGCACAACCACCGACGCCACCTTCCTTTTCGCCTCAGAGTCTTCCTTCAGGAGGTCTGAAATTGCCGCCATTCCCCCCTCGCAAGCGGAACCAACTAAACATGATCGACGCTCCCGTAAACTTTATGAATGACCAGCAGGCTAACGAAATGAAGGATTACATATTCGTACAACTCCACGAATTCGATTCGTAAGCCTCTTACATACCCCGCCAACTGAGAGTTTCATTGCTCTGATTACTATATTTCCAGAAATCCTCCCTTCACAATACAGCGCGTGTGTGAGTTATGTATCCACCCCAAACAACACTATAATAGTGTTGGGAAATACCTGCGTGCCGTTGAGAAATCTCTCCTTGTCACCTCTACATGGGATAGTTTCCCTCCACTAACGGAGCAGGAAATGGACCCTTCATTTCGAACTACCATCACAATCGGATCCGCCCCGCATTCACCCCCAGCCACCCCCTTATTCTCCCCAATTCCCTTCCTCCATGACGACGCTCGGAGATCCAAGTCCCGCAGTCCACCTCCTTCGCCGTTGGCTCTCAGTTCTACAGGTCCCATCAGTGGTGGGCACCCCGGCTTGTTTGAGCCCAAGGCTCTTGGACTTGTGGATGAATTGGATGACCCGAGTCCCGGGCATATGAGTGATCATCCTACTGCGCTGACTTCTGTGACTACCGTGAGTGATGGCTCGAGTGGACGGCCGTTCCTTGGCAGCTTGGAACACAGATTTGTCAAGTCCCAGGATGAGCAGGGTGGAATCGGAGAGGACATGATACTTGATGACGATAAAGAGAATAAGACTTAAGTGGGTCAAGTTGTGAATTTTACCAAGTTGTCTGTTTACCTTAAAACAGGCACAGCCGTTCAGGCCAAGTCCGCCCGGAGGAACTAGACTGAAGACCAAAAGATGAGAGAAGAAATAGATTTAAACGCGCATCGTCATGTAAAATCCCTCTTCATTTTCTCCAACATGGCATCCATTCGTAACTTCATGTTTGGTTGACCTCTTCCTCTCTCTTCCCTCTCTCTTCCTTTCCCCGACACCCCTCCGGACCCTCGTCTCCGATTAAGAGGATCTGATTTATAAGTGTGAAGTGACGACCGCAAGTAAGCTTCTCGTGTGAGGTCGTGTAGGGTGGAAGTTGGGTTTGTGATGGTGGTGTCCACCTTTCGTCGCAAACGGTCTTTGGATTCGGATTCGAGCTCGGGATGTCTTGAAGGGTGGATCATGGATTTTTGGGGTAAGGGAGGGGAGGCTGTTTCCTTTTCCTCTTTTTCTTTCTCCTCTTCCTTATTCCCGTCGAATTCACTAGATGTATTTCTTTCCTCATTTTGTCTTCCTGCCCCATCGCCACTCCACCCTGCAGACCTAGGCCCACCAGTCAGCCCTTCCCTCCGCTTTTCCGCTTTCCATTTACTTTTAATCTTTGCGGTCTCGACCCAAGTCTGCTTGAGTTTCTTGGCTGTTCCAAAGGTAAATAATCTTCGCAAACGGTATACGGTCAGCCGAAGACTAACCTCTATTGATTGGGAAGTGTTGGAATGTTGGTGGTCGTTTTCTTTTCGCACCAGCGTCGGCCATTCAAGTTGCTATTGCCAACGGGCGTGCAGAATGTCGCTCAGCTTACGTTATGTGGATAAACGAATTAGTCAAGTGGATCCACTGTGACTCTTGAACTTGAACTCCTTCCTTTCGTCATCTCTCGCCTTGTCTCCGTACTACAAAACTACCCCCACTCAGTCTTCATCTTTATATCTTTCCGTCCATCGCATGAGCGTTCAGAACCTCAATTCCTTCGGTCAGTCTACTCATTCCTAGCCTTATCGCTGCCAGCCTTACTCGACCCAACACCCTCACTTGTACAGATCCTTTTGCAGAAGAGGGGGACCCTCTTGGAAACAGTCAAGATGTCGGCTCTCAGTTGAATTACATCCATATCCGAATTCAGCAAAGAAACGGAAGGAAGACGTTGACTACGTTGCAAGGTCTGCCTAAGGGTAAGCTATGCTCTGTCTATCTATCGGTCCAACACACCCACTGACTTGCAGCTGCACCAATAGAGTATGATTCCAAGAAACTTCTGAAAGCTTTCAAGAAGGTAATATTCGCATGTTTCACTCGTCGCTTTGTCCCGTGGCTATTTCGATCCATCACTGATGCTGACATCTAGGAATTCGCCTGCAACGGTACACTCGTCGATGACGAGGAGATGGGTCAAGTCATCCAGCTTCAAGGTGATCAGCGTGTCAAGATATCCAACTTTCTCACCGAAAATGGTATCGACAAGAAGACCATCAAATTGCACGGGTTCTGAGCTTGGGCAATGGTTGACGTCAATATAGTACTGTCAGGGGACACTGTCTATGGTCACTTTACATTCCCAGTGTCCTCAGTTCGCGACTCCGTATCATGTTGACACCGCTAAACCAAGCAAAGACACGGCTCGACTTCCATACATTCATACTTTTATCTCTGATACATAGTTGGCTTTGTACCAAATTTGGTCTCTTATGAATTGAAACTACTTTTTGCCATGGATAGTGACGATCCGCTGCCAATAGATAACACCCACTAAAACGACTCGCAAGGACAACATAATTCCAATATCAGCCAACTCCTTTCTGCCCGAATCGTGAAAGTGAAAATTGCCGGAACACGACTTAACTGCAAGTCTCAGCGATACCACACCTCGAGGCCAATATACTGGGTTGACGGTCATTTAATCGGGTCACTTGATTTTGTCGAGTGGTCTGTTGAACCCTCCACGCCTGCCCAGGGAAATTCGTAAGAGGCGAATCAGCAGATAGTAACGACCATGACGACCACCACACACCTGTTCATATATTGTCTCCAAGTCCTCACTTTTTTGACACTGAGGGCACCTTCCTGATTGCCTTCCACATGTTTACCCTGCACAACCCAACATTAATACCGTAAAGGCATATCTAGAACGAAGGAAACAGCGGACTTTGGTTGTACCGAATCCATTGAGCCCCATCATAGCCATCATGGCGGCATCGTCCTCATTAATGGCATCCATCGCTTTATCGTCTTCCTCGCCGTCAGATGGCGCATCAGGATCGAGATTCGGTCGTGAATTTGATGAAGGGCCTGTGGCAGCTGAGTCTGAGCAAGAAAATGAGTGTCAGCACGGTAATTGGAAGCACGGAAAGTGGACCTGGGAGAAGAGGTGAGTCCTTCGTCGCATGAACTTGAAGACGTTCCCGGGCGTCTGGTTCCCGCAGTCGATCTCTGGGTCGATCTCCTCGCCGAGAATCATTTCTCTCGTCTCCCCTTCTCGCCGGATCCCTTCTATCATCGTTTTCGCGTTCCCGTCCATCATCTCGTCTTCTTCGATCCCTGTCTCTTCCGTGGTGATCTAAAATGCAATGAATGACTATGGTTGGGTAGAGATCTTGATACCAATAGCATACAGTACATACCAGATACCCCTCGTCGTTCTCTTTCCCCTCGGCGAGGCGGGCTGCGTGAGCGACTTGTCCACCTTCGTCCTTCATCACGGTGGCTACCTCCACGTGCTCCTCTAGAGTAACGGTCTCTGTCCCGATCCTTGTCATCTCTCTCCCAGCTTCTGTCTCGTCGTCGATAATCACCACGAGTACTAGACATCAGCGAGGGTTCAAGTTGGTGAGTCACAGCGTGACGCCTCCTTCAATAGTACTAGTAACTTGAAAACTTTCATTTGCTCTTCATAATTTGAATGTCGGTTTCCAGGTACCTCTTGAATAGACCCCTGACAGTATAACATGAACGCCGTAGGCATACAAGCAACCCGTAGAGCGATTCCGCAATCAGCCCGAGACACGGGGCAGGCTGCACGTCAACGTGAGTTCTTCAATACGCCTTTAAGTTGGTTTTAACACTTTCTTTCCAGTTGCAAATCATGCGGTACACATAAAACTCCGAAATGTGCCTCGGTCAGCCATTCCCGCTGATGTACGGAGGGCTGTCGCCCGTGCAAAGTTGCAAGGAGTATCTGATGGTACGTATTTCTTCGGCGCGACAGTAGCTCTGGCCTAAGCATTACATATAGTTGCCATCGACTATTTAAGCTTCATGCCGACCGAGAGCGCCTTCCTCACATTGACCCGCACGGAATTTCTGCGGAACAACTTGAGAGCATTGGAGAAAGTTACTATATCCTGCTTTCCTATATACGCACAACCAGCACTTCCTCCCATATTACCAGGCAGACCTCGTGGAGCCCAAGGACGTGCAGAGGCTAAGGACAGAGGCCTAATTACTGGGACAGGTCCTCATGGTGGTGTTTTGAACAGGGGTAAGAATGTGACTGTGTGGGGTCTTCCGGGGAAACTCGGACCTGAGGCATTGGAGGGTCTTTTGAAGGGGTTTAAAGTGGCTGGCGCGGAAGCAGGGCGCCCGGAGGTAGTGAAAATCTTCCCGTGAGTTCCTACTTTCTAACCGCACCGGCGTTAACTGATGTCCACAAGCCCGGAGAGGAAATTCACCATGGTTTCGCGGTTTCTCATCCACATGTCGTCGATATCAGAAGCTCACCGCTTGGTCCGACGATTACACCTGACACATTTCCAGCCTGAATACTATGGCCCAGGATTCCTGCTCCGGGCTCGTGTCGTGTATTGATTATTTAGAGCATTGATCTTGAACAGGGAAGTTTGAACAACTGAATCCGTCTTGGGATTGCTGAAATATACCTTGTTGAGTTATAATTACAAGGGGAAAATATTACATTCTCTCTGCTTCGAGATCCTCGTCCATCCGCGTCCGATGACCCTGTTCCACAATATTTAAAAAAATGAATATTTCAACAGAAAATCAACGAACCAGTCTAGAATTGTCTCCTTCATCTTCCGGTGATCTCCCCCGTTTAAGTCTACCATCTCCACCCCCAGCCTCCGCTTCCTTCCAATCTCCACCCCCTCCAGCGACGGCCCCAGGTCCATCTTGTGCATCGGCATAGCGCTCCTCCACTTCCCTCCTTCTCTCAATCTCAAGTCTCTGGGCCTGTGCACCCCAGCCACCACGACCTGGATCGTAATCTTGCCTGTGTTCATCTCTGACCTGGAAAGAAATGAGTTCATATCAAGGCTTTGGACTGGAATTCAAGGCTTTGGAACTCACTTGGCCGCCGCTTTTACCTCTTCCAAACTGCCTACCCTCTTTGTAGCCCAAATCCAAGTCACAGCGAATGATACGCTCGTCAAGTTTTGTCCCGCTAACGTATCTCATACTGGCCAGTGCCTCCGCATGGGTGTAATACTCTACAAAACAGAAACCACATGGCGTTCTGCATCACTCATGGGATAGATGAGGCTTTATCAGACTTCTGGCATGGACACCTTGAAGGGACGCACCTTGTATTACGATCGAGACCCATGATAATTCTCTTTATGCCTCCACCATCCTCTGGACTGGCGCATTTTGTGAACAGTTCGTATATTTGCTCTTCGGTTGTGTAAAAACTCAAATTACCAATCTGTGGTTTTGTCGGCAAAACTGGGCAGAAAACAGATGATGCTGTGACCACCTACGTAGAGTGTGGTTGATTTTGAAAGAAGTTCATTCTGTTTGTGACGGTCCACTCGGGTCTGGGAGTCCTTGTAGTTCGAAGGTTGGTCTAACGGTGACACAATATGTGCCATTCTGCGAGTCCCAAACTAAGACTTGACGAAGTTGTAGTATATGAAACAGCTGAAGTTCCCACGGCTTAACCACGATTTGGGACTTCACGTGAGCCTACTAACTTTAAGCCGCGTCAGCTCTTTCTTCCGACTTTCAAGTTATTACTCTTCTTCGTCACCATGGACGAAATTGGTATCGAGATCCAGAAACACGTTTGTTTTCATAACCACGTCGCGTCTTTCTTTGATGGCTTATTACCCGAATACAGGAACCCACTTTCGAGTCGGTGGTGACCGAGAAGACTGCCTTGTATCAAGAGCTACAAGAGGAAGACTTGTACATCAAATACAAGAAACTGGCACGACACCTTGAAATGCTTGAAATTCAAGAGAGCTACATTAAAGACGAACAAGCCAATCTCAAGCGCGAGCTTATTCGCGCACAAGAGGAGGTCAAACGAATTCAGTCCGTGCCTCTAGTCATAGGCCAGTTCCTCGAACCCATAGACCAGCATACCGGCATTGTCGGCTCAACGACTGGGTCCAATTACGTTGTCCGAATCTTATCCACCCTCGATCGTGAACTCCTGAAACCTTCCTCATCTGTCGCTTTGCATCGCCACTCAAATGCCCTTGTGGACATTCTCCCGCCAGAAGCGGACTCTTCAATCGCTATGCTTGGAAAGGAGGAGAAACCTGATGTTGCATACCAAGATGTTGGTGGAATGGATTCGCAGAAGCAGGAGATCAGGGAGGCGGTCGAACTTCCGCTGACTCACTTCGATTTGTACAAGAAAATCGGCATCGATCCGCCTCGAGGTGTCCTGCTATATGGTCCACCAGGTAAGCGCTCTCGCTCCCCGTTCCATGTAGCGTTATAAAGGAGTGCATTCAGGTACCGGCAAAACCATGCTCGTAAAAGCCGTGGCGCATCATACAACAGCAGCCTTTATTCGTGTCGTTGGCAGCGAGTTCGTGCAAAAGTACTTGGGTGAAGGCCCACGTATGGTGCGCGACGTCTTCCGACTGGCACGAGAGAACTCGCCTGCTATCATCTTCATCGACGAGATTGACGCCATCGCAACCAAGCGTTTTGATGCGCAGACCGGTGCGGACAGAGAGGTTCAACGTATATTGCTCGAATTGCTCAATCAGATGGATGGTTTCGACCAGGGCAGTAATGTCAAGGCAAGTAATGAGGCACATTCCGTAGCGCTAATACTCATCCCTAGTTCTACAGGTGATCATGGCAACAAATCGTGCAGATACCCTAGATCCTGCTCTACTTCGTCCTGGTCGTCTCGATAGAAAGATCGAGTTCCCGCTGCCATCGAGGCGAGAAAAGCGACTTATTTTTCAGACCGTGACTGGCAAGATGAACCTTGGCCCAGACGTGGACTTGGAAGATTGTGAGCATTCCCATAATCCAACATGTAACCCCATTAACTGCATATAGACGTATCTCGACCGGATCGACTGTCATCTGCCGAAATTGCCTCCATCGTTCAAGCTGCTGGTTTACAAGGTTTCTTTACCCAACTTGCAATTGAAACTTCTATTAACCTCCATTTTATCTGCTACAGCTGTACGGAAGAATCGTTACGTAATTTTACCCATAGATTTCGAGGAGGCGTGGAAAGTGAGTTGTTTGGACCTTTATTTGGCTTGTTCGAGTATATATAAACTTTAAAAATTCACACAGCAAACCGTCAAGAGATCTGATGAAACTCTTGAGTTTTGTGAGTCTGTTACATTCTCCCATTATGTGTTATGCTTATTCTCTATATTTCCCCAGATCGATAGCTAGGAGTGAACATTGTCGTGGTTGGTCTCGTCCCTTGGCATTCGCTGAATAGTTTTGACCTTCCTCATCACACAGTTCCCTGTGTACATTACCTTGCAAAAAATCATATATCCTGCAAACCCAATCTTAAAATCTTCTCCTACTTGGTCGACAGCTCTTTCACTTTAGCGTCACTTTGCGTGTTACCCACAGAGCGGCGCCCATTCTTCGGAGCAATATTCATTCTTTCGATTGAGTCTCGTTTTCATTTTTGCCTGTCTCACCTACTCCTTTGTGAGGTTGTGCATGGTCATTGGCTGTGTGCATATGGGGAGCTTGGTTCACACTTGAGACACATCTTCCATTTTTCAAAAGTCGAGTAGTGTTAGATTGGGACAGATATCTTTATAGTTGAGTATTTCATCTCTTCAGGTCCCTGTGTCTAACCATTCCTGATCAGGTTAATATATGAACTCTTTGTTCTGTGCAATGGTTGTTTTACTGAACTCATGTTGTGCTCCTCAACACTCTGGACGGCGTTCTATACCAGCACACGCACGTTCTCATTTTATGGGAGCTAAAAGGATCGTTTGACCACGTCTCCATGGAGATGTTGTTCCCCGTATTGTTTTCAAGCCTCTTCATAAGTGGAGGTACAGAAGACGCGCTGGGAGACATGTCGTATGATGTTTGTACCTTGCAATGAAAAGCGTTTTAAAATTGAGTCATCCGTCCACTCCCTTGTGAGTAGCCATGACAAGTCTTAATTTGCACTGCCCTTTGGCCCGGACGCAATTCTTCACGCACAGTAAGGTTTTATTTTTTCGCAGGCTGTCCAAGTTCACTTGCGCGCTCGGTAGCAACCTGGATTGCACGAGCGATGGTTGATCTAACTCTTCCATCTTCCAATGCGAGCAATCCAGCAATTGTACATCCCCCAGGAGCTGTAGCGGAATGTACGGTCCATTCAGAGGCGAAACCCATCCGATGGACAATCTAGGACGTACTGGTTACGGAGTCCTTGATCTGGGCAGGATGCGCACCCGCTTGAAGTACCATGCGAGCTGCACCCTGTAGAGCTAATCAAGCTCGTAAACAAGTCAGGTCCCTAATCTGAAACATTGGCACCACTAACTTTGAGCGGCCAATTCGAGAGCCTCCGCTCTAGGCAGACCCATCATCACCCCACCATCAGCCATCGCTTCCAGGAAAATGCAGGCGAATGCAGGGCCAGAGCCGGAGAGTGCTGTACAGGCATCAAAGTGTTTTTCGTCGAGGAACCGGCATCGGCCAATGGAAGAAAAAATCCCAAGAATGATCGCGCGGTCAACCTCTATGCTTGAACCAGGCTGGAGGGTAGAGACTACGGTCATGCCTTCCCGGATCTGCACGAAGATAGAAGGTATAGGTTATTAGACTGCATCGAAGTCATGAAGCAAGAATTTGTCACTTTGCAGGGAGCATTAGGCATCGCACGAATGACCTTGGTGGATGGAAGAACCCATCCGGTCATCTGTGATATGGTCACACCAGCAAGGATACTGATTAAAAGCTTGTTGCCCAAAGCTTCCTTGATTCCAACATGTCCCAGGATGGAGTGCGCGAGCTGAGGTTTACAACTGGACAAATAAACAATGTCAGTCAGGAAGGGGTTGTAAGTACGAGACCACGCACCAAAGGAGCACCACATCTGCTTGCTGAACGGCTTGAAGATTTTGGGACGCAACGACTTCGACACTCCCACCGAGGCCTTTAATATCAGCAAATAGGGTTCTGAGCTTAGCGGCACTTTCTTCGCGGCTCACGCAAGCGATAAATCGCGATGGTACAGGCGTGTTTGGAGGGCCGGTCGGTGTCAAGGTGCCGGGGGTATGGGACTCCCACTTGGGCAACCCATTGGTCGAGTTGGACTTCGAGTCCAGACTTGCAACGACACCAGACAGAATTGCAACTCCCATTGTGCCGCATCCTGATTGAACGGCGTCAATTTGTACACTGTAACAGGAAGAAAAAAACGTCGGAAACCTAGCACGCAGAGTGTGTAGCCCATACTAGCGCGGCAAAGACAATCGCTTACACCGTACCGTGTTATTTAGTATATAGTGTACGTATTTGGCCAGCTTCTTACAAATATGACTCGGATGTGTGCGATGCACTTATGCTTGCTTTCATCACCGTTGGCTCAACGCGGTTCGACTCTCTTGTCCAAATCGTGCTCTCGGAGCCGGTGCTCTCTAATCTGCGTCTCAAGGGATACACTGACCTCATCATTCAATGCGGGAAGTCTAACTTCGACTTGGGGACCTCAATGCGGCTTATGGAGACGTTAAACTTGCAGAAGGACGGTGTGGCCATCGAAATTTGGCAATTTAAGCCATCCCTGCAGTCGGTGTATGAACAAGCAGATTTGGTGATTAGCCATGCGGGTATGATACCTGGTCCTCTGAATGTTGAATCGAAACCGATAGCCAGGTAGGATCGGGAACAATTCTTGATGTCCTGCGACTCGGAATACCATTGATAGTGGTACCCAATCCGACATTACTTGACAATCATCAAGAAGAATTGGCGTCAGTCCTTGCCAAGCAAGGACATCTGAAAGCTTCGACTGTTTCGTGAGTGCCATGATCTTCGTCTGAAACAAGATATATCCAATTTCGCGAATTAGTTGCCTAGCCCGCACAATCGAGAGTTTCAACACGTCGACAATCGTAGCGTTTCCGCC